>Ga0334887_1000134_pt1 | contig 120169 bp, 104 predicted proteins | sample GraSluR1_MG_10_FD_207217 | JGI IMG/M metagenome (GOLD analysis project Ga0334887, IMG submission 207217) | Sludge microbial communities from methane-producing bioreactor in Wageningen University, Netherlands - Granular Sludge_18_07-R1 | ecosystem: Engineered > Bioreactor > Anaerobic >...
CCTCACTTGGGCATCGGTTGCAGTCATCTCTAGGCCTCCTGGGGCCTAGTTTACCCTGACTGCTCCGAACTCCGAGTGGGTATTTCTAATTGTCGTCGATGTCAAATTCTAATTGTCGTTGAACAGTCGAATTGTGATTCACCGCAAGCGTGCTATAAGTAGTACATTTTCCATATGATTTATTTCTCCTTTGTGTCTTGGTGTCTTGGTGGTGTATTTTATCCTAGGAGGGACTTATGAAACACGCAGTCAGTGTCAGTTTGGGAAGTTCGAGCCGCAACAAACACGTCATCGTCGATCTCAAAGGGCAGACGATCAGCCTGGAGCGCATCGGCTTTGATGGCGACGTGGAGGCGGCGCGGCGCAAGTTCGCCGAGTTGGACGGTAAGGTGGATGTGTTGGGCGTCGGCGGTGTGGACCTGAATCTGTACCTGGACGAGCGCAAATATCCGCTTCACGCGGCCCTGAAGCTCGTGCAGGACATTCACCAAACGCCGGTCGTCGACGGCAGTGGCTTGAAACACACGCTCGAACGGCGCGTTTTCGAACTGGCAGCGCCGATGTTGGGCGGCGTCCCACACTTCCGCAAAGGTTTCGTGACCATGGCCGTCGACCGGCCCGGACTGGCACACGCCGTGGCCGATGTTGCCGACGAAGTCATTTTCGGCGACTTCATGTTCGGTCTCGATCTGCCCCTCCCCCTCAAGGGCATCAAGCAACTCCACCGGGCGCTGCGAATCATGCTGCCGTTCGTCAGCCACTTCCCGATGTCGATGATCTTCTACGGCAGCTCGGGCAAGGAATACACGCCGAAGTTCACGCGCTATTGGCAGGCCGCCGATCTGATCGCCGGGGATTTCCTCTTTATGAAGAAGTACATGCCCCAAGACCTCAGCGGCAAGACGGTGGTCACCAACACCACCACCGCCGAGAACGTCGAAGCGCTGCGCAAACGCGGCGTGACGCGCCTGATCACGACCACGCCGCGTTACGAGGGCCGCTCGTTCGGCACAAATATGATGGAAGCCGCGCTCACCGCCTATGCCGGCCTGGGCCGCGTGTTGACCCGCCCCGAACTGAACGCCCTCATCGATGAACTGGGCCTGCGCTCGACCGTCGAAGTGCTCAATCCCTGACGCACCGCGCACCGCGCAACCTCATCCGCGCCTCTGCGTATACTGTAGTAGTTACGCGGTCTATTCCTTGGACAGGATTTACAGGATTAACAGGATAAAAAAGCGCCTACAAAGCCTTTTCTAATCCTGAAAATCCTGTTAATCCTGTCAGAAAATGACAAAGTGTGTCACTCTTATGTATACATGTTTGGACGTGGAAACGTTCCAACGCAATGGAGGTAACGATGAACGAAGATAGAATTCCTGAAAGCGCAGCGCCGATCCTGCCTCAGCCGTTCCCCGAAGGCGAACGCCCCCGCACGCCGCAAGTCCGGCAAGAGCGGCGCTCATTCTTTTGGCCGGTGGTGTTGATCGGGTTTGGCGTGCTCTTGCTGCTCTCCAACCTCGGCGTGTTCCCGGAGTCGGGATGGGCCGTGCTGTGGCGGTTCTGGCCGGTGGCGCTGGTGGCGCTGGGCCTGGATGTGCTCATCGGGCAGCGCTCGCTCGGTGGGGCGATTGCCAGTGGCGTGCTCATCCTCATCCTCGCCGGGATGGTCATCGGTTTGGCCTTCTTTGCGGAACAGATTCCGGCGTTGGTCGAACTGACCCAATCGAGCAAACTACAATCCAGGCACGTCGAGTATCCTATGGAAAAAGTCGAAAGCGCCAAGGTCACCATCGACTGGAATAGTGCGCCGGGGTATCTCAGCGCTCTGGAGGATTCCAGCAACCTGATCGAAGCCGACATCGACTATCGCGGCGAACTGGCGTTCCGCGTGACGAACACCAACGGGCGCGCCGAAGTTATCCTGGACAGTTACTTCCAAGGCGTTTCATTCGGCCAGTGGAATTTCGACGATCGCGACGCCAAATGGGACGTCAAGCTCAATCCCGGCGTAGCCTACGATCTATGGATGGACACCGGCTCCGGCAGTTGCCAGCTCGACTTCAGCCAGTTGCGCGTCAATTACCTGAACCTCGACAGCGGTTCCGGCAGCGTCCAGCTCAAACTGCCCGCCACGAGCAGTTTCCGGGGCGAATTCAACACCGGATCGGGCGCGGTGGCCATCACCCTGCCGGAGGGTGTGGGGATGCGGGTGACGTTGGACAGCGGCAGTGGCAGCTTCCAACCCGACGCGCGCTTCACCCTCGTCTCCGGCGAGCGCGACGGCGACGGCGTGTGGGAAACCAGGAACTACGCCAGCGCCGATTACAAGATCGACCTGGTCATCGATCAGGGGTCTGGCAGCATTCGGATTCGCTGAACGCGTACTCGCGTGAAAAGCCCCGATTATCGTTAAGACAATCGGGGCTTTCGCTTTCGTACCTTCCTACCTGGCTTCATTTGACTTTTGCGCAAGAATGTCCTACACTCAGTTTATAGGATGAGAGACAGTTCTGCCACGACATCCATGATCCGACGCACTCCATCAGTTTCACGCCTGGGACATGATGACAGAGTGGTATGTTGAAATTTACCCTGGAAGTGAGGTAAAGATGACGACGTTAAATCTGGAAGAACAGCGATTGAAAGATATCGTTAAGCAAGCGCTGGTGGAAATTTTCGAAGAACGTCAAGACTTAACCGAGGCGCTGTTTCGGGAAACTTTGGAAGATTGGGGCTTGCTGCAAGCCATACGAGAAGGGGAAAACACGCATACAGTCACGCGAAAAGCCGTTTTCGATGTGCTAGAGGCTGTCTGATGAATGTCGTCTTTCGGAATAGCTTCTTGAAAGACTTGCGGAAAATAAAAGAGCGCGCATTGGCTATGCGCGTGAAAGAAGTCATTGAATCGCTTGAGCAAGCTTCTACACTACAAGAAGTCGCTAATCTCAAACAACTGAAAGGTTCGACAGGTTATTATCGTATTCGTGTTGGTGATTACCGCGTAGGGCTGCGTGTTGACGGCGACACCATCACCCTGGTGCGCTTTCTGCATCGGAAGGAAGTCTATCGTTATTTCCCGTAACCTTTCAGGAGCGCTGCTTTACCTTCGATCAAGGGTCTAGCAGCATTCAGATTCGCTGATCGCGCATTCGTGTAAAAAAGCCCCGATTGTCATAACAATAATCGGGGCTTTCGCTTTTCGCGGGTGGCATTTGACTGGCAGGAAAAGAACGCATATACTGGCTTTGCGTGAAGGGAGGATGAAATGGAAGAGAAACGTTACCAGGCATTAGCCGATCATCTGGATCGACTCCCAGGCGGGTTTGCCCCCAGCAGTACCGGTGCTGAACTGCGTCTGTTACAAAGGCTGTTCACACCGCAAGAAGCCGATTTAGCGGTTCATTTGACCCTGGACCGGGAAGAGGCCCAGGTCATCGCCGGGAGAGCAGGACTCTCGCTCACCGAAACAGAGCAGCGACTCGATGAAATGGCCGACAAGGGCCTCATCCTCTCCGTTCAGCCGGAAGACGGCCCCACCCTCTATCAAGCCGCGCCATTTATCGTCGGGATTTACGAATTCCAGGTCAACAACTTGAACGAGGGCTTACTTCACGACCTCGCCGACTACTGGCGCACCGCGAAACCAAGACCCCGGCCCCAAACCATTCCCCAAATGCGCACCATCCCTGTGGGTCAGAGTATTGATCCGCAACTGAGGGCGCTCCCATACGAGCAAGCCGATGCGATCGTCAAATCTCATGACCGGTACGCAGTGGCCCCCTGTATATGCCGCCGCCACGCAAAACTGGCCGGGGGCGGCTGCGATGCCCCCGAGGAGACCTGCCTGATCTTTGGCGATTTTGCCGATTACTACGTTCGGAGCGGCATGGGCCGGGCCATCGACCAAAGCGAGGTGTTGGACATCCTGGCAAAGGCGAATGTCGCCAATCTCGTGCTACAGCCATCCAATTCGCAGGACAGCACGTTCATCTGCTGTTGCTGTGGCTGCTGTTGTGGCATTCTCGGGGGACTCAAGCGCCATCCCAAACCGGCCGAAGCGGTCGTGAATGCGTTCATCGCCCAGCTTGAGCCGGAACTCTGCCTGGGGTGCTGGACCTGTCTGGATCGATGCCAGATGCAGGCGCTCACCGAGGATGGCGACCGCGTCGCGCTCAACGCCGACCGTTGCATCGGCTGTGGATTGTGCGTCTCGACCTGTCCAAGCGGCGCGCTGAAACTGGTGCGTAAACTCGAAAGCGAGCGGCTGCACGTTCCTCCCACGATGGATGATACCTGGCACATCATTGCGCAGGCGCAGGCCGAGATGCATTGATTGCTCCGTGCAAAAAGCCCCGCTTGTCGTAACGACGTGTCGTCGCGACAATCGGGGCTTTCATTTTTTCAAAAGCCTCTGTTACGCTTCTACTATGTCTCCGGTGTAACGTGCAGTCCGCATGGCGTTCAAATCACCTTCCCAGGGAATAGCACCCTCCAAATCCAATATATCGCGCTGCCGCCGCAGACGGACGAATGTGCGCAACGCAGCATCGACCACCTGGCGCTTGGTTTTGATGCCGGTCAAATCCATTGCCTCCGCAACCAACGTCTCATCAACGACGATATTCGTGTGCATCGTCAACCTCCCTGAAGGTTATACATTGTGCTATACATCCATTGTACACCAAACGCGACCAAAGACGATTTGACTTTTGCACAAGGGTGTCCTACACTACAGTTTGTAGCATGAGAAGCTGCTTTGCTAAAGTATTTCATGTAGATGCATGCCATGGTTTTACATAACATACTACAACGAGGTCGTGGACGGAGAAAAAAGCATGAACTTTCTAGATGCTGCCCATAGAATTCTAGCCCAAGCTAAAGGACCTCTTCACTACACAGAAATCACTTCGCGTGCTCTTGAAGCTGGCATCTTGGACACGAAAGGGCAAACACCCGATGCTTCCATGGGTTCACGCCTGTATGTGGATACCAAACGCCCCAACTCTCGTTTTCGGCGAGTTAGTCGAGGCGTTTTTGCTTTGACAGAGACACCTTCCAGCGATATTAGCCAACGTATCACAAACATTAACCGCCTAACTCGCAATGTATTGCGGAAGCGATTAATGGAAATGTCACCCAAGCGTTTTGAAGGATTGATCGCTGAACTGCTACTGGCTCTAGGTTTCGAGGAGGACACGATCGAAATTACTCCTTTCGGCAATGATGGTGGCGTTGATGTCAGAGGCGTTTTGAACGCCGCCAGCATTACCGAAGTGAATGCAGCAGTGCAAGCCAAGCGATGGAAATACAATGTACAAGCGCCCATAGTTCAGGCACTGCGAGGCTCTTTGGTCGTTCACGAACAAGGTATCATTATTACAACGAGTAAGTTCTCTAAAGGAGCAGAAACTGAAGCTCGAGCACCAGGAAAAGTGCACATCAGCTTGATCGATGGAGAACAATTGCTAGACTTGCTCATTGAACACAGAATTGGTGTCACGGCTGAACAGCATACAGTTTATGCGTTAGATGAAGAATGGTGGGGAGATGTGGCCAAAGAATCAGAGAATTCGGCAATCACTCCCAAGCAACTGTCACAGCCACAAGTGCAATATCCGATCAAAATTTCAGCCAAAGCCCATGGTCAGACTTATGAAGCTGAGTTGATAAATGAAAACGGGTATGTTAGATTGAATGACAAGGTATACCAATCACCATCAGGAGCAGGACAGGCAGCGGCAGATTGGAAATCATGCAATGGTTGGACCTTTTGGAAATACCTGAATGCAGAAAGTGGATTATGGCGCCCAATACAAGAACTACGTCTCAGCAAGAGTACTGACGATTAACCAGATGCAAAAGTGATCCAACTCAAAGCTCCACAAAAATCATCGACACACCCACGGTGGAGATCGATGAGATTGCCGTGGTGGTTGGGTCATTAGCCATAGCATTGGATTTACACGCCTCGCCCTCAAGCCTTCCTAACCACAAAATACGCCCGCTTGCTCGGATACTCGACATCCTTGTAGGGGTATCGTATCAGAATGTCAACCACCTGATACCCGGCGCTCTCGAGCAATGCTTTCACATCATCGACCTTGAAGTAATAAAACGTCAGCGCATTGCCTTCGTGGTTGAAGAAATGCTCGACATCTGCCCGCTCCTGCCCTTCGTCGATGTGAAAGCTAAGCAGGAAGAGGCCCCCCGGCTTGAGCACGCGCTGCACTTCCACCAACACCGCCTGCACTTCTTCCAACACCAGATTGACGATCGCGTAGAAGCCGACCACCCCACAGAACGTGTCATCGGCATACTCCAACCGGAAGAAATCCTGGACCTCGAACTGCACTTCGGGGAAGTACGCCCGCGCCGCCTCGATCATCTGCGTGGAAATATCCGTCCCCAGGCACGTGACGCCAAAACGCTGCAAGTATCCTGAAACCTCGCCCGGCCCGCACCCGATTTCCAGCACGGTTTCGCCAGCAGGGATTTGCGTGGCGAACCATCGCAGGATGATTTGATCGAAAGGCTTTCCCTCAAGTTCGTTCCACAGCGCGGCAGCGTAATCTTTGGCTGCCCGGTCATAGGCTTTGGCGATACTTTCCTTTGTATTCATCCCGTCTCCATAAAAAACCACTAATCTGCACGAATATGTAGTAGTCAGAAGCGTCTTGCCATTCCGGTACACGGATGAACACGGAAACCACGGATTGCTTTCCTAAAAAATCCGTAGAATCCGTCAAATCCGTGTACGATTAAAGACGAAGCGGCTTCCTCACCCAATAACTGAACAGGAAGGTGGTCGGCACAGCAGCCAGGGTCACCAGGACAAACTTGGCGAAGGCGGGCAGCGCGACGCCGGCCAGCAGGGCCTGGAACAGGAGCACAAAGAAGATGTGGAAGATGTAGGCGGCGAACTGGCCTTGCGCCATCGCTTTGCCGAGCCGCCCCTGGATATTGAGCTTCTCCCGAAACAGCACCGTCAACCCGATACACATCCCAAAGCAGAACACCATTTCCCACAGCAGGCGGAAAATGTCCCAGCCGATGCCGTCAGTGGGGAGCCATTGCCACAACAGCAGTTCGTAGGCATACCAGAACACGGCCAGTCCCACGCCAATAGAAAGCCAGACGTAGCCGTCGCGCGTGGGGAATTTCCGGAACCAATCGTTCTTGTAGGCAGCCACGCCGATGATGAAGAAAGCCAGGTCGCGCGGAACGTCGGCGAAGGCCACGCGGATGAATCCCAACAGGTACACCCACCTGTCAATCGGAGACACGATGCGCACGATGCCGGTCACAACCGCCAATCCCAACGCGGTGAGCAGAATCGGCACATACCCTGGCGGATTGGTCTGCCCCTGGTTTTCTGCGGGTCGATCCTTCCGCACCGTTTCCCAAAGCACGTAGCCCGCGCTGAATATCAGCAGGTGTTCCAGAAACCACAAATGGCCGACCTCCAGCGGGAAAGGGGGGTCGTCAAACACGAAAAGCTTCAGCGGAATCATCATCAAGGCGAAGAACAAGGCCGGGAGACCCAACCGGAGCAAGCGATCCTTCAAAAAAGAGCGCGTGCCTTTGGAGCGGAAAGACATCACGGTAAAGTAACCGGAGATCATAAAGAACAGGCTCATGAAGAACGAGCGGTTCACGAAAAAGAACGCCCCCAGCACCGGCGCGCTGGAAGCATCGGTGATCATCCAATCGCCGCCGGTTGGGCCGTAAGCCTGCCCGACGTGGTGCGCAATCACCAGGATGACGAGAGCAACACGTGAATTATCGAGATAATAGAGACGCTTTGTGTCTGACACTTCGACGACTCCTTTCGAGGTTTGGCGCGGTATCACCTTCCAACTGCTCATTATAGACAAGTGGATGATTTTACAAATTCTCATTGATCCCTCCAACTTTTGGAGTATACTGGCCCTCAAACCATATTCCAATTGGAGGCATATATGACGAAATTAACCGATACCACCATCGAGCAGCGCGTCGAAACCCTGCTCAACCAACTGACCCTCAAAGAAAAAGTCTCGCTGCTCTCCGGCGAAGACGACTGGCACACCGTCGCCATCCCGCGGCTGGGCATTCCCGCGCTGATCATGACCGACGGCCCGCACGGCGTGCGCGCCAACCGCACCGGCGGCAAGCGCATCCACTCCGCGGCCACCTCGTTCCCCACCGGCGTCTCTATGGCTGCGAGTTGGGACCCGGCCCTCATCGAACGCGTCGCCGAGGCGCTGGCCGAAGAGACGCGCGCCCTGGGCTGCGACATCCTGCTCGGCCCGTGCGTCAACATCGTGCGCACGCCGCTCGCCGGGCGCAACTTCGAGAGCTACGCCGAAGACCCGTACCTGGCGGGCCGCACCGGCGTGGCGTGGGTCAACGGCTTGCAGCGCAAGGGCGTCGGCGCGTCGCTCAAGCACTACGCTTGCAACAACCAGGAATTCGAGCGCCATCGCGGCAGTTCCGTGGTGGACGAGCGCACACTACGCGAAATCTACCTGGCGCAGTTCGAAATGGTCGTCAAAGAGGCCAACCCCTGGACGGTGATGTGCTCGTACAACCGCATCAACGGCGTCTACGCCAGCGAAAACGACTATCTGCAAAACGAGATCCTCAAGGGCGAATGGGGCTTCGAGGGCGTCGTCGTCTCCGACTGGGGCGCGAACCACACCACCGTGGAATCCGTCGCCGGCGGGCTGGACATCGAAATGCCCGGCCCGGCGCTCTACTACGGCAGACTGCTCGAAGCCGCCGTCAACACGTGGCAGGTGAACGAAGACGTCATCGACGAGGCGGCGCGGCGGATGCTGCAGATGATCGTCAAATCCGGCAAAATGGACAATCCGCTGCCCGCCGGGTCGCTGAACACGCCCGCGCATCAGGCGCTCGCCCGCGAGTTGGAGGAAGCCTCCATCACGCTGCTCAAGAACGACGGCGCCGTTTTGCCGCTCAAAGGCGTGCAGTCCATCGCCGTCATCGGCCCGAACGCGGCGGAATGTCGCATCGGCGGCGGCGGCAGCTCGTACCTGGAGCCGCCCTATCGCGTCAGCCCGCTGGAAGGGCTGAAGGCCGCGCTCGGCGATGCGGTCGTCATCCACTACGAGCAGGGCTGCGACAACTTCGTCGAACTGCCCGCGATCAAACCGGATTACCTGGGCGAGGGGCTGCTGTGCGAGTTCTTCAACAACGCCGACCTTTCCGGCGCGCCGGTCGCCTCGCGCATCGAACCCAACATCGAGGACTGGCGCATCCCATTGCCGCCGGGCGTCGATCACAAAGTCTTCTCGGCGCGCTGGACCGGCACTCTGACCGTGCCGAGCAGCGGGCGCTACGCGCTGCAACTGCGCAGCGCCAGCATCGCCCGCCTGTACCTCGACGGCGCGTTGATGTTGGAGGCCACCCCCGGAACGGAAGGCGGCTGGTTCAGCAGCGTGGCGCAAGCGGCAGTCACATTGGAAGCCGGCCGCGCCTACGCGCTCAAAGTCGAGTACGTCAAACTCCCGGATGTGGAATCCACCGCACTCTACCTGCAAGGCGCGTATGCGCCCGACCCCGACGACCGGCTGGAACGCGCCGTCGCGCTGGCTAAGCAATCCGACGTCGCCATCATCTTCGGTGGGATGCCCAAGGGCTTCGAGAGCGAAGGGCGCGACCGTCCCGACATGAAGCTGCCCGGCGAGCAAGACCTGCTCATCGCGGCGGTCGCTGCGGTAAACCCCAACACCGTCGTCGTGCTCAACGTCGGCTCGCCCGTCGAAATGCCGTGGGCGAACGACGTCGCGGCGATTGTGCTGGCCTACTATATGGGACAGGAGGGCGGTCATGCGGTCGCCAACGTGCTCAGCGGGGCGGTGAACCCCTCCGGCAAGCTGCCGGTCACGTTCCCCAAGCGCTACGAGGACAATCCGACCTTCATCAACTACCCCGGCTCGATGGAAGTCCTGTACGGCGAGGGCATCTTCGTCGGCTACCGCTACTACGATAAGAAGGATGTCGAGCCGCTGTTCCCCTTCGGGCACGGGCTGTCGTACACCACGTTCGCCTACGGTGACGTGCAAGCGCCGGAGACGGTCAAGGCCGGCGAACCGGTTCACGTCGCCGTCACGGTGACGAACACCGGCGCTGTGGCCGGGCAGGAAGTCGTGCAAGTGTACGTTGGCGACCCGGTTTCGTCGCTGGTGCGCCCGCCGAAGGAGTTGAAAGGCTTCAAGAAAGTGTACCTCGAACCGGGGCAAAGCGCCGTCGTGGAATTCACGCTGGACGAGCGTGCGCTCTCGTTCTACGACCCCTATCGCGGGCAATGGGTCGCCGAGCCGGGCGCGTTCACGGTTTCGTTCGGCAGCTCATCCAGAGACATCCGCGCCGTGGCATCGTTCACGCTGGCGTAGGCCTGGCCCTAAAGAGCCAGGCCGAAAGAGCGAAGCCCTGCGGGCTGCAACCTAGCCCCCGAAAGGGGCTTCGCTATTTTCGCGCGGAGTCTTTAGCTCCGCGCTTTCGTTTGACAAACTCCCTCGAACGGCGATAATAACCCCATGATGGCACAGACAGAGCCGCAAGCGGCATCAACGATCGCCCCACCGGAAGTCATCGCCACGCCAGACGCGCTGCGCGACCTGGCAATGCGCCTGTCCCATGAGCCACGCATCGCCGTAGATACGGAGGCCAACAGCCTCTACGCCTATCACGAACACGTGTGCCTCATCCAGATTTCGACGTCGGAGACGAACTACCTGGTTGACCCGTTACCATTGGATGACCTCAGTCCACTGGCTCCCATTTTTGCCACACCGGAGATCGAGAAGGTGTTCCACGCCGCCGACTACGACTTGATCATGCTGCGCCGCGACTTCGGGTTCACGTGCAACACGCTCTTCGATACGATGTGGGCGGCGCGCATCCTGGGCTGGCCGCGCGTGGGCCTGGGCGACATCCTGGATAGCACGTTCAATGTGCATATGGACAAGCACTTCCAGCGTTACGACTGGGGCAAGCGCCCCATCGACGCTAAGGCACTGACCTACGCCTGGATGGACAGCTACTATTTGCTCGACCTGCGAGAAATCCAAAAGGAAGCATTGATCGCGTCCGGACGGTGGGAAGAGGCGCAGGAGACCTTCGACTATCTCTGCCAGACCATCCACCCGCCCGCCGATCCCAATCCCGATGATTTCTTCTGGCGCATCAAGGGTGTGCACGACCTGCACCCGGGCGAGCAGCAGGTGCTCTACCGGCTGCATCTCTGGCGCGACAAACAGGCACAGCGCATGGACCGGCCCGCTGTCAAAGTCGTCTCCAACCAACGCCTGATCCAATTGGCGCAGGTGCAGCCGCGCAGTTACGAAGAACTCACCCGGTCCGGGCTGACGGCGTATCAGGCACAGCGATTCGGCAACGGCATCCTGAAGGCGCTGCACAGCCCACCGCTGCCGATGCCGCCCTCGCCGTGTAATCACGAGCGCCCTCCACAGGACGTGATCAACCGCTACAACGCGCTCAAGGCCTGGCGCAAGGACATCGCCGCCCGCCGGGGCGTCGATTCCGACGTCATCCTGCCCAACGCCGTGCTCTGGGAGCTGGCACATCACCCGCCGCACACGCTGGAAGCCTTGAGCGACATCCCCGGCATCGGCCCGTGGCGGCAAAAGACCTATGGCCCGGATTTGCTCCGTATCGTGCGCGGCGCCACATAGTTCACAATCATCTCGCGATTCCGGTACACGGATGCACACGGAAAACACGGATTTTTAAAGCAATCCAAAGAATCCGTAAAATCCGTGTACAATTCTCTCAATCTTGACCGTCACAAATATTCACGAATAGAAAGCGAATTAGTGCAGATTCGTGGTCGCTTCTGGAGGAACCGAAAATGAAAATAACGTTTCTCGGCGGCGTCGGGACTGTCACCGGCTCGATGTACCTCGTCCGCACCAACAAGCGCAATATTTTGCTGGAATGTGGCCTCTACCAGGGCAAGCGTGACGAATCCTACGCGCGCAATCACAAAATCCCCGTCGATATTCACCGCCTCGATGCCGTCGTCCTCTCGCACGCACACATCGACCACTCCGGCAACCTGCCCAACCTGGTGAAATCCGGCTACGACGGTCCGATTTACGCCACACACGCCACCTACGGCCTCTGCGGCGCGATGCTGCCCGATTCGGGCCGCATCCACGAGGGCGACGTGGAATACGTCAACAAGAAGCGGCAACGCAAAGGCGAGCGGCCGATGGAACCCCTCTACACCGAGGCCGACGCGCTACGCGCATTGCGCTATTTTGTCGGCGTCGGCTACGATCGGCCCGTGGAGATTGCCCGTGGCATCCGCGTTACCTTTCTCGATGCGGGACATATCCTGGGATCGGCAATGGTGCTGCTGGAATCGGAAGAACGTGAGGGCATGGTGCGCCTGCTCTTCACCGGTGACTTGGGCCAGCCCAAGCTCCCCATCGTGCGCGATCCCGCTCCCATGCCGCCTGCTGATTATCTGATGATCGAGAGCACTTATGGCGACCGCGAGCATCCCCCCATCGAGGATATCCAGAGCCAACTGGCGGACATCGTCAACACCGTGGCGGGACGCGGCGGGCGCATCATCATCCCCGCTTTTGCGGTGGGGCGCACGCAGGACATCGTCTACGACCTGCACCAACTGACCCACGAAGGGCGCATCCCAGAACTGCCGATCTACGTCGATAGCCCGTTGGCGGTCAATGTCACCGAGATTTTCCGTGTGCACCCGGACTGCTACGATCAGGAGACTCGGGATTTCCTCGCCGAAAGCGAAAGCGACGATCCCTTCGGCTTTTACCGGCTGCGCTACGTCCGCAGCGTCCAGGAATCCAAGCAGCTTAACGAGATGGCGAATCCCGTCATCATCATCAGCGCCTCCGGCATGGCTGAAGCCGGGCGCGTCCAGCATCATCTCAAACACGCGATCGGCGATCCCAAGAATGCAGTGCTCATCACCGGCTGGCAAGCGCCGTACACACTGGGCCGCCGCATCGCCGACGAGGAACCTGTCGTGCGCATCTTCGGCGAGAGCTTCGAGCGCCGCGCCGAAGTCTACACGCTCTACGGCTACAGCGCCCATGCCGATCACACCGACCTGCTGGATTGGGCCACGCCGCAGGCGCACACCGTCAAAACCGCCTTCGTCGTCCACGGCGATCCCAAGCCCGCACAGAATCTCGCCGAGGGACTGCGAGGACTGGGATATGGCAATGTTGTTGTTCCGCAACGCGGAGAAAAACACATGGCGTAATGCGTGACTTGTGATGCGTGAACGCAATCTCACGTATCACGCATCACGTTTGAGCCAGACTACAAAAGTCTTACTAAGCGCTTGCTTGAGCCAGTATATACGTTAAACGACAGGTCTGCAATACACAGTACGTGCTGAGACTTTTGCAGTCTTCGATTTTGCTGAGAATTGAGGTACATACGATGACGACAGACGAATACGATTTCCAACCGCCGACCAACGACCCTTACCGGCGCGGGCTGATCGCGCCCTTATGGCTCACCGTGCTGGCGCTGCTCGGTACCCTCATAGCCGGAGGCGCGACTGCCATCGGACTGACCGACTACCTCTTTCTCATAATCGCCATGTTTTTCCTCGTACTGTTCGGCGGGATCACGCTTATCGTGTGGATATGGGGACGCGCGCATATACGGCGCGCCGCCGAATTCCTCGCCAGCGACCGGCCACTCGTGCGCTGGAAGTACTCCACGGCGGAATGGGAACGTCTCAAAGAAGCTGTGTGGGAAGAAGAAGGCGGCGACTGGAAAGTCCAATTGGGCTGCTTGACCGTTCTTTTCGCCATCACCGGCCTGCTGACGGGCCTCCTCATCGGCTCGGACGAAGGTTTGGGCCAGGCGCTGCTGGGCGGCGTGATTGGGTTAATGGGCGGCGGTGTCTTTGGTGTTGTCATCGGCGCAGTGGTGGCGGGCAGTCAACACCTGATGATCCGCAAAGCCTACACGCAAACCGAACCGGGTGAGGTGGCCCTGGGCCGCGACGAAGTCTACGCGCTCGGCAACCACTTCAAGGGCAACGGCACATCCAGCTACGTCCGCCGCGTCACCCTGCACCGCGACGCCCCCGTCCGGCTGCACGTCGAAATCCAACTGCCGCCGCGCGTTCGTGGCCCGGTCGAAGCAGCGTGGATGCTTCCCGTTCCACCGCAGATGGTCGAGGCTATCGAAGAAGTTTTGCCCATGATCGCCCCTGAATCAAATCCTTAGGATTCGTGCCAACCTTCCCGGAAGCTGGGCTTGGACACGCAGGGGCGCTTGCAAGGCATCCTGATCGAGCTATGGTCAGCTTCCGGGAAGGTCGTGGTCAAATTCGAGACTGCCCGCCTGATCCTCAGAACCGTCACGCTTGGCGATGTCGACGATGTAGCGCGCATTTGGAAACTGGATGAAGGGCCAATTTCCCGCGCAGAAGCCGAACAGCAAGTGCAGTGGATGCTCGCCAATCACGCACAAAATATGCCGGGAAAACTGCGTCACTTGTGCCTGGCGATCATCCTCAAGGACACAGGCGAGTTTATCGGCTGGTGCGGTCTGGACCACCTGGATAGAACCAAACCCGATCCGGCGTTATTCTATTTGCTGAAAGCAAACTATTGGGGAAAAGGACTGGCGACCGAGGCTGCCAGAGCTTTGTTGCACTACGCATTTGGTCCAATGGATTTGACCAGTGTTCATGGCGGCGCCGCGCCGGAGAATATCGCGTCAAAGCGTGTTATGGAAAAGATTGGAATGAAGTATTTGGGCACAGATGATGAAGGCGGTTACGCCTTCAGGATCTCCAGAGAAGAGTATTGGCATTATCCAAACATTAGTGGTCAGTTGACCTAACTTTTGTCTCTTGACAATCATAACGCATGGCGTTAATATACAAGCAATGATTAAGAGTTTTGCCGCCGAAGAAACTGCCAAAATCTTCCGACGTCAATTTTCTCGTCGCCTGCCGCCTGAAATCCAACGTACGGCGCGCATGAAGCTGGAGATTCTGGATGCAGCCGAGGCTTTGCAGGATTTGCGCATACCACCATCCAATCATTTGGAAAAACTTACCGGCGATCGGAGCGGGCAGTACAGCATCCGTGTCAATCTCCAATGGCGTATCTGTTTCGAATGGCAAGACGGCAATGCGTATCGAGTCGAAATCATGGATTATCATTAGGGAGTAACTATGGGCGAACAAACTTTACCACCCATTCATCCAGGTGAAATTCTATTGGAAGAGTTCCTGCAGCCACTAGGAATCAGCCAATATCGTCTGGCAAAGGACATCGGGGTGCCGCCGCGCCGCATCAATGAAATCGTGCAAGGCAAACGTTCGATTAGCCCAGATACGGCCTTACGACTGTCGCGTTACTTTGGGTTATCAGAACGCTTTTGGATCAATCTACAAACGCGCTACGATTTAGAAATGGAAAAGGACCGCTTACAGGATCGCCTGGAGCGCGAAGTGCGGATTTATGCTATGGCAGTCCAATAACCACATGCCAGAATCTCCTCAGTTCCGACTCGCTCATTCGCCGATTCAACAATGGCTTTTTGACATTCGACTTTCGACTTCGGACTAATGACGAAAGACTACCCCCCCGCCACCTGGCGGCTCATACTCGAACCGCACCCCAAAGCCGGCGCGCTGAACATGGCGACCGACGAGGCGCTCTTGCGCGAAATCGCGGCGCGGCGCTCGCCGCCCACGCTGCGGCTCTACGCCTGGTCGCCGCCCGCGCTGACGTTGGGACGCGGGCAGCCGTTCGCCGATGTGGATGTGGCGGCACTCGCTGCGGACAATGTCACACTGCTGCGGCGCGCAACCGGCGGCACCGCCGTCTTCCACGAGGATGAACTCGCCTACGCCGTCGCCGTGACACACGACGAACCACGCCTGACCGGCGGTATTGCCGAGAGCTACAAAGGATTGAGCGCCGCGTTGCTCTACGCCCTTGAAAAAGTGGGCTTGCAAAATGCCGAAGCCAGCGCCCACGCGGAACATCGCAGTGGGCCACGTTCGCCAGGCGAAGTTCGTTCGCCCGTCTGCTTCGAGCTGCCCTCGGATTACGAGATCACCGTGGGCCAGCGCAAGCTGTTCGGCAGCGCGCAGATGCGGATCAAGGGTGGCATCCTCCAACATGGGACGCTGCCGCTCAGCGGCGACATCGCCCGCATCGGCGACTATCTCACCGCCCGCCCGCCCGCCGCCCGCATCCGCGCCCGCGCTCTCACCCTGCGCAACGCGCTAGGCCGCACCGTCGCCTGGCGCGAGATCGCCGAAGCGCTCGTCGAAGGCTTCACCGCCGCGCTCAACCTCACCCTCATCCCCGCCCCTCTCCTACCCACCGAGCGCCGCCTGATCGACCAACTCGTGACCGAGAAATACACCAACTCTGCGTGGACGGAGAAGATTTGAGGATTGGGGGATTGGGGATTGGTAACTGGTAATCGGGGATTGGGGAATTGTAGGACACTAACTTTGCATTTCAGACTGACAACTGACAAGTACTAGCTGATAGCTGAGGGCTGACTGCTGATAGCTAATCGCTGAAAGCTGAGGACTTTATGATCATCGGAGCATGTGCTATTCGACTTTATCTGCCCGGCGTGTTCTCGCTGAAGGAGAAGCGCGGGGCGCTCAAGCCGCTGCTCACCCAACTGCGCCGCCAATTCGAGGTCGCCGCTGCGGAGGTGGGCAACCAGGACACGTGGCAGTCGGCGGATATTGCCGTCGTCGCCGTCTCGAACGATACGGGGCACATCTACGCCGTGCTCGAAAAAGCCGTTCACTGGATCGAGGAAGAATACCGCGGCGTCGAAGTGCTCGACTGGGCGGTTGAGCTGCGCTAGAAACGTCCCATGCGCCATTCACAAATTCGCTTGTCTGGCACCTCACCCCCTCACCGTCTCATCGTTCTCCTGGCTCTGTTCCTCATGCTAGGCGTGGTCTATGCCCTGGCAACGCCGCTCTTCGAGAACCCCGACGAATCTTCGCACCTGCAAGTCATCCGCTATTTCGCTGCCGAGCGCCGTCTATACGCTCCGGCGACGGTCCAGCCTCCCCTGACCGGCGCGGATATGGCGGCCATGCTGCGTCCCCACACGCCGCCGCTGTACTACACTCCACCGCTCTATCACGCCATCGCCGCCGTCCTCACCGGCGGAATCGATATGGACGACCTCGACCGCCGCCTTATCCCAAATCCTTCCTGGGAGGCCGGATGGGCGCCCCAGCGCAACGCCGATCCCTGGAATAAAAATATGTTCGTCCATCTGCCCGACGAGACGTGGGCCGCCAGCGCCACGTTCCGGGCAACGCTGCTCCTGCGATTGCTTTCGCTGAGCTTCAGTCTCGTCACGCTCATAAGCGTCTATCACATTGCCCGGCTGATCGACCCAGGAAGACCCGTTTTCGCGCTTGGTGCAGCGGCGTGTGTGGCCTTGAACCCGCAATTCGTCGCGCTCTCCGCCGGGGTGACGAACGATCCGCTGCTGATCGCCATCGTCAGCCTGGCGACACTGTTGATACTGCGCCTGATGGGAACGGCGGCCCGTTGGCCCCACTGGGCTGCGCTCGGCGCGCTCGTGGGCCTGGGATTGCTCACCAAGCAGACCGCGCTCCTGCTGCTGCCACTCGGCGGACTGGCGATCATCGGACAAATGCTGAACGACCTGTCACCAGTATGGCCTGCTACACCTCATCAGCAGATTAAGCAAATTGAGCAAATTTCCTGCTTGTCGATTGTAGAAAATCTGCTTCATCCGCTAAATCTGCTGACAAAAAGAGGCTCCAACGTTCCTTCTCGAAAAATCCTTACCGACGCGCTCACGTTTTATGGGATGGCGGCGCTCGTCGGCGGTGGATGGTACATCTACAATGCTCTGCACTACGGCGACCTCTTGGGAACGCGAACGCATTTCGAGAGTCAAATACCCCTGCGTAGCTTCGGTTGGCAGCAGATCATCGCCATCTTCGAGACCTACTGGGGCGGCCTGGGCTGGGCACTGTTGTCGCTGCCGCGCTGGGCCTATATCCTGATTGCCGGGATGATAGCGCTCGCCGTAATCGGCATTGCGCGCGCGTTGTGGTGTGGCGATGCGCGCCGTCTCGCGCCGTTGGCCCGACGCCGGTTGGGCCTGTTGGGCATCCTGTTGTTGATGAACAGTGCTTCACTTGTCCAATGGGCCACCGCCACGGGCGCACCCTACGGGCGGTTGCTCCTTCCAAGCAGTGTCACCATCGGCGTACTATTGGCGTGGGGATTAAGTCAATGGCGCAGCGCCAGCCTTCATCTCAGCGCGGCGTTCCTCGCGGTGATCGCCACGTGGACGCCGTGGCTGCTGCTCGCACCGGCTTTTGCCTCGCCACTCTACACAGACAGCATCCCTGCAAGCGCCACGCCGCTGCACGTCACCTTCGACGGCGCGCTCACCGCGCTGGCCCAGGAAACGCCTGACCGCGATCTGCGCCCCGGCGACGCGCTGCCGGTCACACTTTATTGGCAGGCCGAACGCGCACCAGAAAAACTTTACAGCGCGTGGGTTCAATTCAGCCCCCTGGATCCCACACAGCGCGTGGCGCAAGGCGACCGCTGGCTCGGCGGGACGTTGTACCCAAGCGATCATTGGCGCGCCGACGACGTCATCCGGGAGACCTACACCCTGCGACTTCCGGCAGATACCCCTGCACCGGCGCTGTATTGGGTACGTCTCGGTGTGGTCGATGCGGTCGGCGTGCGCGTCGGCGAGGACGCAGATACGGTCAGCCTGGGGCCATGGCGCGTTCGTGCATCACGGACGGCTTCTGCACTGGAGCATCAAATCAATGCCGATCTCGGTGAACACATCACGCTGCGGGGCTATGATGTAGCGTTGACCGAGTCACTGGTCGTCACCCTCACCTGGGCTGCGACCGGCGTTCCGCCGCAGGATTACACCGTCTTCGTCCACCTGGTCGATGCAGACGGTACACTGCTCGCGCAGCACGACAGCCCCCCAGACCAGGGACGCTATCCCACACAATGGTGGTTGCGCGGCGACGTCATTGTGGATGTGCATCTCTTGCCACTCACCGGGCCGCTGCCGCAAACGGCGCACCTCCGCGTGGGTATGTATGACCCCGCCACGCTTATCCGCCTGCCCGTGCGCGATGCTCGCGGCCTACGCCTGCCCGACGATTTTGTTCCGTTGGTCGTTAGTCGATAGTCAAAAGTCGAATGTCCAAAGTCAACGTCCTGCCCTTACCTGACCCCCTCAATGACCAATCACCCAATCTCCAATTCCCAATCCCACTCGCTTTGCCTTTTCTCACCACCTGAGTACAATATTGGCCTATGAGCGTTGTGGATGAAGTCAAGGATCGATTAGATATCGTCGAGGTCATCGGGCGGCACGTTCACCTGCAGAAGTCTGGACGCTACTTCAAAGGACTCTGCCCCTTTCACACCGAAAAGACCCCTTCGTTCTACGTCTTCCCGGATAACCAGGGATGGCACTGTTTCGGTTGCAACAAAGGGGGCGACCTCTTCAACTTCGTCATGGATTTCGAAGGGTTGGACTTCCGCACGGCTCTGGAGGAACTCGCGCGCCGGGCCGGGGTAGAACTACAACCGCGCACGCCCGAACAGGTGGAGGCCGAGAGCGAGTCCGAGCGACTGCGGCTCCTGTTGGAAGCCGCCACCGCTTACTACCACACGCTGCTGCTCACCGCGCCGCAGGCCGCCTACGCCCGCGATTACGTGGAAAAGCGCGGCTTTACCCGCGAAACCCTCGAAACCTTCCAGCTTGGCTACAGCCTCAACGATTGGGACGCAACGCGCACTTACTTGTTCGGCAAAGGCTTCAGCGTCGAAGAACAGCTCAAGGCCGGGATGCTCATCGAGCGCGAGAGCGGCGGTACGTATGACCGCTTCCGCAACCGGCTGATGATTCCCATCTGCGACCGGCGTGGGCGGGTGATCGCGTTCGGCGGGCGCGTGCTCAATCCCGACGATCAGCCTAAGTATATGAACTCGCCACAGACGACGTTGTTCGACAAAAGCAACGTGCTCTTCGGCTACCACCTCGCCAACCAGGCCATCCGCGAAGCCGATGCCGCCATCATCGTCGAAGGCTACATGGACGTGATGATCCCGCACCAGGCCGGCTACAAAAACGTCGTCGCGCCGATGGGGACGGCGCTCACCGAGGGGCACTTGCAACAGTTACAACGCCTTACCAAACGCTTCATCCTGGCGCTGGACCCCGACGCGGCAGGCATCCACGGCACATTGCAGGGCCTGGAGACCGCGCGACAGACGCTCGACCGCGAGTGGGAGGCTGTCTTCGATCCGCGCGGGCTGGTGGGCGTCGAAGGACGGCTCAAGGCGGATATTCGTGTCGTGACCCTGCCGGAAGGGCGCGACCCCGACGAACTGATCCTGGAAGACCCGGTGCGCTGGGAAGAGCTACTCGCCAATTCGCGCCCTATCGTGCGCTTCTTCTTCGAGCAACTGTTGAAACAGGAAGACCCACGCGAACCGAAGGGCAAAGCACGCATCGTAGATGCTATGCTGCCCCTGCTCAACGACATCGGCGATAGTGTGGAGCGCGAAGCCTACGTCCAGGAGATCGCGCTGCGGCTCGGATTGGATGCCCGCGGACTGCTCGACCGGCTGCGCGTGCGCGAACGCGCGCAGGCCGTGCGCCGCCAGTCGGCGGTCAAAGCGCCAGGAATGGCGGTGCCAGGAATGGCGGCGCCAGGCGCGCCGGGACGCACAACGCCTACCGGCGACCTGGAAGCCTACATGCTCACTCTGCTGATGCGTTATCCAGAAATCCTGACGCTCGCCGATACCCAACTCGACATGGCGCAACTCGAGCGGATCAACGACGATGATTTTTCCGGCACGGGCCGGCTGATATGGCTGGCCTGGCTGGAACTGGGCGCGCATCCCGAGTTGGAACTGAGCGATATGCTGCCCGCAGATTTATTGGAGCAAGTTCACACGTGGATCACGTCACCGCTGCCTGACATGCCGTTGGACCAATGGGCGCGTGACGCAGTCCGCACCGTGCTACGCCTGCGTGAGAAGCATCTGCGCGATATCTCCAAACACACCCAAAGCCTGGTCGCCGAAGCACAGGGGGAAGGCGACCTGAAGGCCGAGCGTTATTTGGCCACGCTGCAAGGTCTCTCTGAGACCCTCTGCCGGGTTCAACAGGCGTTGAGTCGGTAATACTGTTTGAGGCAAGGAGGAGGAATGGTACTTAGGCAACGAACAGCCAATGCCCGTGTTCCCACAGGCCACGTCCGTCACGAATCGGATGATTTAGCCCTGCCCGATCCGGAAGATGCCCGCAACTTCCACGATGATGATGCCGGGCAGTATGGCTGGGAAGAAGATGAAGGTTACAACGGCAACGCTTATAGCGACAACGCTTACAGCGGCGACATCGAAGTGGAAGTCAACGTCGATGGAGTAGACTTCGAGCGCAACGGTGCAGCCGATGAAGAGCACGAGACGTGGGAGGACGAACCCTCGCCAGATGAGCTTGAAGAAATCGAGGAGGAGTTATCTAAACCCCTCATCGTGGAGGACCTGGTCGATGATCCGGTACGCATGTATCTACGCGAAATCGGGCGCGTCGATCTCCTCGAACCGTACCAGGAAGTCTGGCTCTGTATCATCCGTGAGGCTGTCGCGCAGTTGGGGCACGTCTGCCAGACGGTCGCCACGGCGGATGAACCTGAGGCAATGGAAGCCAGCGTCATGGACCTCTACAAACAGGCCCGCACTGCGTGGAACGAAAGCCAACGCGCGGCGCTGAAAAATGAACTCAACACCCCTGAAGTCACGGATTTTCTGGGAGAAATCTTGCAACAACAGCAGGTGCTCATCGCCGAAAAAGCCTCGAACCTCTACACTTATATGGGTCCCAACCAGTGGGGCGACGACCCGCATTGGCGACCCGTGATCCTGGAATTGCTCCGCGTGGCGATGTACCTGTACCTCCTGCCGCCGGAACTGGTCGAATTCATCCGCGAAAAGATGAGTGTGAGCACCGCAGCCAGCAGCATCCGCCGTTGGCCAACGACGTCTCAAATCCGCCTGCACATCCATCCAGATTCAGTCTTCGCCTGGTGGGAGCGCGTCGAGGTGCTGGCCGCCGAAGCGCAGCAGATGTTGGTACGCGCCAACCTGCGGTTGGTGGTGAACATCGCCAAACGCTACGTGGGACGCGGTGTCTCCTTCCTCGATCTAATCCAGGAAGGCAACATCGGTCTGCTGCGCGCCGTCGAAAAGTTCGACTACATGCGCGGCTACAAGTTCTCCACGTATGCAACGTGGTGGATTCGCCAGGCCATCAGCCGCGCCATTGCCGACCAGGCGCGCACCATCCGTATCCCCGTCCACATGGTGGAGACCATCAACCGCCTGATGCGCATCCAGCGGCGCATGATGCAAGAGCTGGGGCGCGATCCCAACCTCGACGAACTGGCCCTGGAAATGGACGTCCTGGAGCCGGAGGACGTCGTCGCCATCACCCAGGCGCGCGCCGAAAACCTGCCCCTCTCGTCTATCCTGGACCGCAAACTGCGCCGGGCGATGTCCAAAGTGCGGCGCATCATCAGCATCTCCCAGGAGCCGATGTCGCTGGAAAGCCCCGTGGGGACGGAAGACAACAGCGAGCTATCCGACTTCATCGAGGACGACAACCTTCCCGGCCCCATGGACGCCACCTCGATGCAGATGCTCCGCGAGCAACTCCAACACATCCTGGGCGAACTGGGCCGCCGCGAGCGCGAGGTGCTCGAAATGCGCTTCGGCCTCAAGGACGGGCGCCCGCACACGCTCGAAGAAGTCGGGCAAGCGTTCAACGTCACCCGCGAGCGCATCCGGCAGATCGAATCGAAGGCCCTGCGCAAACTCCGCCATCCAGGCCGCAGCCGCAAATTGCGCGATTTCTTGACATGACGTTTGAGAGGTAGTTTCCCCCCTCTAACTCCCCCCAGTGGGGGGAGGACATGAAATTGCCCCCCCCATCGGGGAGGATTAAGGGGGGGGAATGAAGAGGTGCTATGTTCAGAAAAATAGAGATTGCGACACGCGCGAAAGTCGATTTCATCGACATCACCGCCGAGATACAACGGGTCGTCCAGGACGCTGACGTTGATGATGGAATGTGCTTCATCTACTGCCCGCACACCACGGCGGGCATCGTGCTCAACGAGAACTGGGACCCGGACGTCGAAACCGACATCGCCATGCTCCTCGAACGCCTCGCGCCGGAGGGACTGCCGTATCGCCATAGCGAGGGCAATTCCACGGCGCACATCAAATCCGTCCTCCTCGGCAGTGACCACTTCATCTTCGTGCAAGATCGCCGGCTGTCTATGGGCCAGTGGCAGGGCGTCTTCTTGGCCGAATTCGATGGCCCGCGACGGCGGACGGTCTGGGTCAGAGTCGTCGGCGACGCCGATAGCGGCTAACGAACCATCGTGACCCATACACATTCGCCCATCGCCTGGGAAGATATCGAAGCGCTGCTCCACCGCGTGCAAAAGCCGGGACGCTACGTCGGCGGCGAGGTGAACGCCATCCACAAACCGTGGGAAACCACCAACACCCGCGTCTGCTTGGCCTTCCCCGACATCTACGACCTGGGGATGTCCAACTTCGCGCTCGCCATCTTCTACGAGTTGCTGAATGCCCGGCCCGACGTGCTGGCAGAGCGCACCTACCTGCCCGCCCCGGATATGATCGCCCAGATGTGCCAGGCGCGCTTGCCGCTCTACGCACTGGAAAGCTACCGCTCGGTCGCTGCCTTCGATATTTTGGCGATCAGCACGGCTTACGAACAACTCTACACCAATAGCCTGGAACTGCTCGACCTCTCCGGCATCCCGCTGCGCGCCGCCGACCGCGATGCGACACACCCGCTTATCGTCGGCGGGGGGCACGGGACGTTCAACCCCGAGCCGGTCGCGGATTTCTTCGACGTGTTTGTTATTGGCGAGGCCGAAGCGGTTTTGCTCGAATTGATCGACACGTGGCAGGCGCACCGGCATCTGCCCCGCGAGGGACAATTGCGCGCGCTACTCGATGTGCCGGGGCTGTACATCCCGCGCTTCTACCAACCCACCGGCGAATCCGGCGCGGTAGCGCCAACCGATCCCGCCGCACCCGCCCGCATCCTCAAGCGCCTGCTGCCCACGTTGCCCCCCACCCCCATCCGCCAACTCGTCCCCAATGTCGAGGTGACACACAACCGCGCGGTAGTCGAAATTCAGCGTGGCTGCACGCGCGGCTGCCGCTTCTGCCAGGCCGGGTCGATCACGCGCCCCGTGCGCGAGCGTCCCGCTGCCGAAATCGTCGAGAGTGTCACTGCCATCCTGGACACCACCGGCTACGAAGAAGTCGCTCTGCTCTCGCTCTCCTCCGCCGATCACTCCGAGATCAAGCCATTGCTGGAGGCGCTGCTGGAACGCTTCGCCGGTCGCCACGTCTCCATCTCGCTGCCGAGCTTGCGCATTGAGTCGTTCTCGGTGGATTTGGCGGATATGCTCTCGCAGGGCCGGCGCTCCGGCTTCACCTTCGCGCCGGAGGCGGGCAGCGACGCGCTGCGCCGCCGCATCAACAAGGACATCGCCACCGAAGATTTGCTCGCTGTGGCCACCGAGGTTTTCACGCGCGGCTGGCGCACGCTCAAGCTCTACTTTATGCTCGGCCTGCCCGGCGAGACGGACGAGGACATCGAGGCCATCATCGATCTGGCGCATCGCGTCCGGCGTCTGGGGCTGGACATCGGCGGGCGCAAGACGGAGATTCACGTCAGCGTGAGCACCTTCGTCCCCAAACCGCACACCACGTTCCAGTGGGCAGCGCTGGCCGACCGCGACACGGTCGAACGGCGGCAAAGCCTGCTGCGCGAACGGCTGCGCGGGCGCGGCCTGCGTCTTTCCTGGAACCAGTACGACGGTACGCGCCTCGAAGCGCTGCTGGCGCGCGGCGACCGGAGGTTGAACGCCGTCGTCGAAGCGGCATGGCGCAACGGCGCGCGCTTCGACGCCTGGGACGAATGGCGCAGCCTGGAAGCGTGGGAATGCGCTTTCGAGGAGACTGGCTTCGACGTTGACGCCGCCCTCTACCGCTCCCGCGCCGTGGACGAGCCGCTCCCCTGGGATCACCTGCACAGCGGCGTCGAAAAACGCTTCTTGCAACGCGATAGTCGCCGCAGCCAGGCCGGTGAGTTGCTCGATGATTGCCGCGACCAATGCCACGCCTGTGGTATCCTCGCCAACTATCCGGGGATGTGGACGGCGGAGTGGGAGTGTCCGGAGAGATAGAGAGTAGAGATAGAGAATGGAGAATCAAGAATTACGAATTACGGATCACGCTTCACACATCACGGATGCCCAATCCCCAATCCCCAATCCCCAATCCCTCCGTTACCGTATTATGTTTGCGACACGGCGGGCGCTGGCCTACGTCTCTGTGCTGGAATTGGGCAAGATTTGGGAACGGAGTCTGCGCCGGGCGGGGATGCCGCTCAAGTACAGCCAGGGCTACAATCCACGGCCCAAGCTGCACTTCGCCGCGCCGTTGCCGGTGGGCTGCGGCAGCGAGGCAGATCTGGTGGATTTATGGCTCGAGACGCCAGTAGAGCCAGGAGCGATGCTGGCAGCTTTGATAGACGCCGTCCCGCCCGACCTTTCGGTCGGCGATGTGCGCGTCGTGCCAGAAGATGAGGCCGCGCTCTCGGAACAACTCGTCGCGGCGGAGTATCGTGTGTGGTTGCGCGATGCGCCACAAGAAGTGGTACAGTCAGCCATTACAGTCTTTCTGGAGAGTGATACACTCGCGCTGGCGAAGCGCGGGCGGAAATACCGGGGCAAGACCTACGATCTGCGCCCGCTGGTCCAGGAGTTGCGCCTTGAAGACGCACCTGCCCCCTGGACCGGCCTGTGGATGCGCGTCCACGCCCGTCCTGGCGCAACCGGCCGCCCCGACGAGGTGCTGAAGGCGCTCGACCTGACCGACGCGCCCAGGCGCTGCACGCGCACACAGTTGATCTTAGCATAAAAGCTACTATCCTAGCCATAAAGGAGGCCCACAATGACCCAGAACGCTTTTGTCGAACAGATGCGCGAACAGCATGGGGAAGATTTCGACCCGGCACAGAGCCTTACAAATCAACGCAGCTCAATTTTCCGGGGTAACAGCTACGATGTGGCTGCGTTGGGCGCGCTGGCGAGTGGCGTGCTGGTGCTCTTCTCGTGTATGACGTGCGGCTTTGGTTACTACTGCCTGCCTTTCGTTCCTATGCTGCTCGGCCTCATAGGGATTGCCGCTGCCCGCGACGCCATTGACGAAGAACGCACCAAACTGTGGTCGTGGCTGGGGATCGGGGCCGGCGTCATCGTCGTCCTGGGAATGATCTTGGGTGTTTTGCTCTCGTGCCTGTTTTTCGCCATGATGGCCAGCAGTTAACCCTGGCATCCTGACCGCGATCTCCCCGGAAGCTGACCACGGCTCAATCAAGATGTTTTCCAAGTGCCGTCACATGTCCAAGTCCGACTTCCGAGAAGGTTGGTACGGGAATGCTTATGAACTCTTAGCGATACCATACACTCACCGGTTTCTGTCAAAGCCGGTGAGTTTTTTCTTTTTGTGAATTTGCATCTGGTATAATACCCGGCAGTGTTATCGATAACTACCAGGAAAAATAAGGAGCATTGTGTTAGCCAAACTATATACCAATATGTGTCACGTCTACCCTAAGTTCAGGAAGTCTACGCGCAAGCAGATGTACCAACTTATGGCCCGGTATTACCAAAAGCGCGATTGGTCATTCATGAACTACGGCTACGCACCGGAAGACACCGCCGAAGTCCCAACGTTGCAGAATGACGACGAGATCAACCGTTACTGCATCCAACTCTACCACCACGTCGCCAATGCAGTTGAGCTACGCGGGCTAAAGGTACTGGAAGTAGGCAGCGGGCGCGGCGGCGGCGCGGATTACATCAAACGCTATCTCGGCCCGGCGCGGATGATCGGCGTGGACTTTTCCGACAAGGCCGTGAACTTGTGCCGCCATCACTATTGCGTCGAAGGCCTGAGCTTTGTGCCCGGCGATGCCGAGCATTTGCCGTTCGACGATGACAGCTTCGATGCAGTCGTGAACGTGGAGTCCTCACATTGTTACGGGTCGATGGACGCCTTCCTGGCGCAGGTCAGGCGCGTGCTCAAACCCGGCGGGCACTTCCTCTTTGCGGATTTCCGCCCCCGCGAGCAAGTCGACGAAATGGACGAGCAACTCGAACACTCCGAGATGCGGTGCATCAAGCAGAAGAACATCACCCCCAACGTGATTGAGGCGCTAGACGCCGATCACGAGCGCCGCGTCGCACACATCCGCCGGGGCGCGCCGAAATTGTTAGGCAAATTGATGCAAGAATTCGCCGGCACCAAAGGCGCAGGCATTTACAAGGGGTTCCAGAGCGGAGCCTTTATCTACAAAAGCTTCGTCCTGCAAAAAGCCTGATGAAAGAAGCAGGATGCAAGACGCAGGAACGGAAATCCTGCATCTTGCATCCTGCATCCTTTACAAACGCACGCGCGCCAGCCAATCAGGCAGCGCGTCCAGCAAGCGCGTCATCACGATGCGGGCTTGTGCGCGGAAAAAGGTGACGGAGCCATCGTAGGCTTCCCCGCCGTCGGCGCCGACCAAATCGGTGACGCCGCGCAGGATCAAACAGCGCACGCCGTTCCGCGCTGCGACGTAGGCAATCGCGCCGGATTCCCAATCGCCGGCCGGCGCGCCGAAACGCGCGCGCAACACCGGAACTTCCTCCACCACCAAATCACGGTCGCCGGAGAGCAGCAAGCCGCGCTGCACCGGCATCGGGTACGGCTCCGCAAGCCACGATAAATCCAGGTCGGTGGTGTAATGCCGTAGCGCCGCCTCCGGGTCTCCCATCTGCTCGATGATGTCGTAGACGAGCGTGCGCTCGGCCAACACAACCGCTTCGCGCGCAATCGCCCCCTCGAAGCCCCCGCACGTCCCCAGATTGACAATGAGTTCCGGCTGCCACCGGTCAATTGCGTACTGCGTCGCCGCCGCCGCCGCGATTTTGCCCCATCCCTCGTGAAAAAAGACCACCGGTTCGGCACGGCCAGCGACATCAACTTCAGCCGCGCACCATTCACCATAGGGTGAATGAGAAAGGCCGTTATGGCCGAACCGTTCACGCACAACATCCCACTCCTGTCCCGCCGAAATCACTGCGACTATGCGAATACCTGTTTCTATCATACAACCTCTCCTCGAATCATAGACCTGCTTCAACGCTTAAGGCGGATCACAATCCGCCGTCCCCGCAACGCCGGATTGTGATCCGGTGCAAGCATGTGCGTGATCGTTGGTGTACCGGTCAACACTCCGTTCAAATCCGTTGACACAGATGCGCGTGCGCTGCTGCCAGCCACGGGTGAACGACCGACAGCGAGGCGCGGCGTTCCCACAAGTAGCGCAGGTAGACGCACGCCGCTGCATCCAGCGACTGAGCCAGCGCCGCCTCCAGGGCTGCGCGATATGGCGGCGCACCTGGTTGGTCCCACGCCAGTTTATCCGCCACGAAAAGTACCTTATCCAACGCCGAAGCGCCTGCTTTGAGCGTCGTGTGGCAGCCGATGGCGCTCAACACGGCGGCATCGGTCACACCGAAAAGGTCACGGGCGAAAACTGCCGAGAGTTTCTGATGCAATATCATGGGGAACGCGCGCTCTTCGGGCAACACCGGAAGGCCCATCGCCTCTGCTGCTGCCACGCGCTCCGCTGCCGGAATGACGGCACTGACATCATGCAACCACCCTGCCTGCGACGCCTGGGTTGGCTCCACCCATACCCCTGTAGCGATCCGGCTCGCCTCCGCTGCAACCGCCGCGCTATGCATCACCGTCTGCGAGCAGTCGTGCCATTGCAGGAACGCGACCACATCCTGCGCGATGTCGCCAGTCAACATAATGCCTTCATTGAATCTGACAAGGAATTCATGCATCACCCCACAGTATACCCGATTTTTTGACCACGACCTTCCGGGAAGCTGACGAAAGAAATCCAAGTCCAGCTTCCGGGAAGGTTAGCGCGGGAACAAGTAACGAGCATCAAACTTGTGACTATCACAGAAACCCGTATAATGAAGATATAGCCTCGTGGCCTTATCTTCCAGATCAGGGCTTAACCGCAGATTTTTGCATATCAGATAACGTGGCGATACAGGCGAGAACGAGCGTTTAGCGTCTTATATGCTTCGGGTTTATTCGGGTCAGGAACGCCCATGGAAGTTGAAGCGAAATTTATCATACAAGATACGCAAACCTACCATGACTTGCAAGTGATGGAACGCCTGGGGTATTTCTCTATCTCGGCCCCTCGCACAGAGGATATATGCGATACGTATCTTGATACGCCAGATCGCAGTCTGTTGCGATCCGGTTATGCTTGCCGCCAAAGGGAACAAGACGGATGTGCCGTGATCTCCCTGAAGTCGCTCCACGGCGCCGAGGGCAACATCCACCGCCGGGAAGAGGTAGAAGCGCCCCTCGCGCGGATCGAAATCCCGCCGGAGCAGTGGCCTGACAGCGCCGCGCGCCAGCGTGTTCTCGCGTTAATCGATCCTCTTATGCGCTTGCAACCGCTCCTACACCTCGAGCAGCGCCGTATCGTGCGCGAGGTATTGTACGCCCAGCGCCTTGTCGCCGAACTCAGCCTCGATACGGTGACGAGTTACGATCAAGTCTACCACGAACTGGAGATCGAACTCAAAGGTGCAGGCACGGAATATGACCTCACCGCCATCCTCGATAGACTGAAGCAGATGCCAGGGTTGAGGCCGGAGCCGCGTTCCAAATTCGAGCGGGCGCTGGCAGTGCTTAATTCACAAGATACACCGCCTCCGCTCACGCGAGTGCGGCCTACACCAACAGAGCATATCCCCTCAGATGAGGTACCGGGCATTCTCGTCAGCGATTCCATGGCCGAAGCCGCACGCAAGACACTGCGCTTCCATCTGTTGCGCATGATGGCCAACGAAGCCGGGACGCGCGAGGGCGTCGACATCGAAGCGCTCCACGATATGCGCGTGGCAACCCGGCGGATGCGCACGGCATTCTATGTACTCGCGGACGCCATCGACACGAATGCAACCGCGCCCTACCTGAAAGAACTCAAACGCACCGGCCGAGTGCTAGGACACATCCGCGATCTGGACGTTTTCCGGGAAAAGGCGCAGGCGTATCTGGGTGCGTTCGCCAAGAGCATACCGCCAGACCTTACCCTGTTAAAGAGCGCCTGGGATGCCGAACACGCGCGTGCGCGGTCGAAACTTATCGAATATCTCGATAGTGAGCGCTATACGCAGTTCAAACACGCCTTTACGACGTACCTGGAAATTCCAGCGGCTCCCACTCCTGCAAGTAACGCCACGCAGCGTGTCACTGTGGCCTTGCCAGACCTGATCGCCGAACGGCTGGTCGAATTCTACACCTGCAAAACGCGACTCGATCAACCCAGTGCCGACCTGACCGATTATCACCAGATGCGCATCGTCACCAAGTACCTGCGTTATACGCTGGAATACTTCCGCGAGGTGCTGGGGCCAGAAGTGGAACAGGCCATCGATGAACTGAAGGTGCTGCAAAACCATCTGGGCGCGCTCCAGGATGCCGTCGTCGCCAGCACGCATCTCCATAACATCATCACCTGGGGAACGTGGCTGCGTCCGGTAGAGGAACATCTGCGGTGGACGCCCACGCCGCTCACCGCACCTGATATTGGCGCATATCTGGAATTCCGGCAGACGGAGAGCCGCCGTCTGGTGCGCACGTTCCCTGAAGCCTGGGCGCGCTACGAGGACGCACACCACCAGCGTACCCATTTTACCGCGTTGATTGCCGGCGCTATCGCTGCGCTGTCATGAAAACACATCCCATATCGACAAGGAGAAACTTATGACCCAGAACCCCAAATTCGTCATTTTGCTCGGACCACCCGCCGCCGGAAAAGGCACCCAGGCCACGCGCCTGAGCAAACACCTGAACCTGCCGCACGTCGCCAGCGGCGACCTGTTCCGCTACAACCTCAAGAATGAGACGGAACTGGGCTTGCAGGCCAAGGCGTACATGGATCGCGGCGCGCTCGTCCCTGATGACATCACCATTGCGATGGTGCTCGATCGTCTGAGCCATCCCGACTGCGCAGCAGGCGCGCTGCTTGACGGCTTTCCCCGCACCCTGGCACAGGCCGCGGCGCTGGATAAGGCTCTGGCCGAGACAGGCGTCGCCATCAATGGCGTGCTCAACATCATCGTGCCCGACGAAGTGCTGGTCGAGCGCGTGACCGGGCGGCGGCTGTGCCGCACCTGCGGCGAACCCTACCACATCAAGTTCAACCCGCCACAAACAGAGGGCGTCTGTGATAAAGATGGCGGTGAACTGTACCAGCGCGACGACGACAACGAGACGACCGTGCAGAACCGCCTCAAAGTCTATTGGGATCAGACCAGCCCGCTCATCGGCTACTACCAAAACACCGGCGTGCTGGTGGACATCGATGGCAATCAGGACATCGACGCCGTGACCGAGGCGCTCAAAGCCGCTGTCACCAATCTGTAGAACGCCGAGGGCGAGAATGATTCTCTCAACGGATGGACCGGAATCTAACGGATAATTTCCGTTTAATCCGTTCCATCCGTTGAGGCTATCTGTAGAGGAGCTTATGCTGGACACCGTCGACCTGGAGCAAAAGTTGCGCAAAAAAGTCTACAAAGCGCAGCGCCCAAAATTGCAACGCCGCCTCTATGTGTTGCAGCAAGCCTGCATAAGCACCGGGCTGCCCGTGATCGTGGTTTTTGAAGGATGGGACGCGGCGGGCAAGAGTGCAGTACAGAAGACGCTGACCCAGCATCTCGATCCCCGTGGTCTGGTCATGCACGACATCCAGCCACCGCGCACCTACGAAACGCTCATGCCGTGGCTGTGGCGCTTCTGGCTCAAGATTCCACGCTATGGCGAGTTGGCGGTCTTCTATCATAGTTGGTACGAGCGCGTCCTGCGGGAACGTGTCGAAGGCGGTCTCCCCCGGCAAGACCTGTCGAAGGCTTACCGCGACATCGCCAATTTCGAGCGCGCGTTGGCCGATGACGGATACGTGATCGTCAAGCTCTTCTTTCACCTCAGCCAGGAAGAACAAGCGCGGCGTCTCACCGAAATGGAACGCGATCCGCTGTCGAACTGGCGCGTCCGGCCAGAACACTGGGAACGGCACCAGCGCTACGGGAACTACGTCACCGCCATTAAGGAAATGCTGAAGCGCACCGATACGCCCAGCGCACCGTGGACGGTCATTGCGGCAACGAATTTCCGGTGGGCGTGTGTCACGGCCTTTGAAACGGTCATCACGCGGATCGAAAGCGCGCTCCAGGCGCACGGTATTGCGTTGGCGGCGAGCGATCTCGACGGGGAACCTGTTTCAGAAGCCGCGCCAGGTATCGTAACACACGCCGACGATCAAGGGGGATAGCCGATGCTACAGGCCATCGATCTCAATCACAGCTTGTCCCGTAAAGCCTACAAGAAGGAGTTGTTGCGCGCGCAGTTGCAATTGCGCCAGTTGGCCTACCAGCTCTACTTGAGCAAACGGTCGATGGTCGTGCTTTTCGAGGGCCCAGACGGCGCAGGGAAAAGCAGCATCATCAAGCGCGTGATCCAGCAATTGGACCCGCGCGGCTATGAGGTGTACACGATTGGCCCACCCGGAGAGGATGAGCGCGCCCACCATTACCTGTGGCGTTTTTGGCGCAGCCTGATCCCACCCGACAAAAAGCAAATCTTGATCTTTAACGGCAGTTGGTATGGGCGGGTGCTGGATGAGCGCGTGCAGGGCCTCCATCCCCGCAGCGTGTGGCGGCGCGCGTACCGCGAGATCAACGAGTACGAGCGTCATCTGGTGGATTTTGGCATCATCGTCGCCAAGTTTTGGCTGCACATCAGCCCGGAAGAGCAATTGCGCCGCTTCGAAGCACGTGCCAGAGCAGCGAACAAGGTTTGGAAACGCGCTCAGGCCATTGAGGGGCAACGCGCGCGCTGGGAGCGTTACGAGGAAGCCGTCGAGGATGTGCTGCTACGCACCAGTACCGTGCCCGCGCCGTGGACCATCATCGAGAGCAACGACAGGTATTACGCGCGCGTTAAGACCGTGCAAACACTGGTGGGATTGCTGACCAGAGAACTCAACTACCAACCCGCGGACCTGCTGAAAAGTTTCCAGGTATCGGCTGAGAATAGCGGTGAAAAGACGTCAATCTCCGGCGTTCCAGATACCGCGGTGGGCGATCATCCATAGCTGGGAATTGATCTCTTCCTCGCCCTCTTGAGGAACGATCCGTTTGTAATCCCCTTCCGGCATCAACATGCGCGCTTGCATGTTATCTCGCAGATGGACGCCTAGAATGTTGTCACGCACTGCGGTGCGTATCTGCGGGTCTTCGACGGGGAAGAGCGTCTCCACACGACGGTCAAGATTGCGCGGCATCAGGTCGGCGCTCCCCAACAAGATTTCCTCATCACCGTCGTTGTGGAAATAGAAGATGCGCGGATGTTCGAGGAACCGCCCCACGATCGAGGTCACGCGGATATTTTCGCTGATTCCCGGCACGCCCGGTCGCAAACAACAGATGCTACGCACCTGCAAATCGATCTGCACGCCGGCCTGCGAAGCCTTGTACAAAGCCACGATGCATGCTTTATCCACGAGTTGGTTCATCTTGAAGATCAAGCGACCGTTGCCCTTCTTTTCGTGGATTTTGACCTCGCGGTCGATGCGCTCCAGGACACTTTTCCGCATCATTCCCGGTGCGACAAGCAGTTTACGATACCCATCCTGACGCGAATAGCCCGTCAGCGTGTTGAATAAGTCGGCGACGTCGGCGGCAATGTCGGGATCGGTCGTGAAGTAGCCGAGGTCCGTGTAGAGGCGCGCTGTCACGGCATTGTAGTTGCCCGTGCCCAGATGGACGTAGAACTGCATCCCATCCGGCTCGCGGCGCACCACCATACACAGTTTGGCATGCGTCTTCAACCCCATCAGGCCATAGATCACGTGCACGCCCGCACGTTCCAGTGCGCGCGCCCAGGTGATGTTGTTCTCCTCGTCGAAGCGGGCTTTCAACTCGACCAGCACTGCCACCTGTTTGCCATACTCGCGCGCTTTGAGCAGCGCATCGACGACCGGCGCATTCGTCCCCACGCGATACAAGGTCTGCTTGATCGCCAACACCTGCGGATCGCGCGCGGCCTGCTGCAAAAAGTCCACCACCGGTGCAAAGCTATCGTAGGGATGATAAAGCAGGATATTCCCGTGGCGGCGGATGGCGGCAAAGATGCTTTCATCGCCGGCAAAAGCGCGCGGTATGTTCGGGACAAACGGTATGTCCTTCAAATCCGGGCGATCTACGGCGGTCAGTTCCATAGTGTCCGCCAAGCCAATCGGTCCATCGGCTGTATAAACCAGGTACGGGGGAATTTCAAGATTTTTAGACAGGATGTCGCGGATGCTCTTGGGCATGTGCTTATCGACTTCCAGCCGCACCACCGACCCAAACTGCCGCCGCTCTACGCTCTCCTCGATGGTTTCCAGGAGGTCGGCGGCTTCGTCTTCCTCGATCTCCAGGTCGGCGTCGCGCGTGACGCGGAAGGGATAGGCTGCCACGATTTCCAGACCCGCGAAGAGCAAGTCCAGGTTGGCGATGACCACTTCCTCGATCCACACAAAGTTGGTGTCGAGCACCGATTTCAAGCCGAGCGGATCGTACTTATCGGCCTTATCTTCTGTGGGAATACGCAGTAGGCGGGGGAACACTGGGGGAATTTTGAGGCGCGCGAACAGTTCACCATGCACCGGATCGCGCACGACGACCGCCAGGTTCATGCTAAGGTTGGAGATGTGCGGGAAGGGATGCCCCGGATCAAACGCCAGCGGCGTCAACACCGGGAAAATCTCTTTTTCGAAATAACGGCGCATCAGTTTGCGCTGCTTCCCTTTGAGATCTTCGTAGCTCAGGACGTGAATGCCTTCGGCGTCGAGTTTGGGGAGCAAGTCGGTCTGCCAGCAGTTCATCTGGGTGGTTAGCGGCGGCAAGATTTCGCGGCGGATGGCATCCAGTTGTGCGGCAGGTGTCATACCGTCGGGTGGCGTTTCCACCACGCCGGCCCGCAATTGCCTGTATAACCCGGAGACGCGGATCATAAAGAATTCGTCGAGGTTGTTGGAATAAATCGAAAGGAACTTCACGCGCTCCAACAGCGGATGACGTTCATCCAGCGCTTCTTCCAGCACCCGCAGATTCAACAAGAGAAAGCTTAACTCGCGGTTGAAGTACAGGCTCGGATTGTTCCAATCGATGGCGGGCGGGGCGTCGTTGGCCTCGTTGGATTTTTCTTTGGTTTTCTTTTTGGGCATATAAACTCCCTTGTTTGTTTCATCTTTATTGTAGCATACACTACATAAGAAAACAAACGGGATAAAAAGGGATTTTTGGGGCAGGGCTTCACCCTGCCCCAAAAATCCTCTCTAAAGAGCCGCTTGAGTGGTCAAACTTGCAAAGATGATGCCTTATGCTATAATCTCTCTCGTAAGCGCGGGTGTAGTTCAGTGGTAGAACGCATGCTTCCCAAGCCTGATGTCAAGGGTTCGAATCCCTTCACCCGCTTTTCTCCTGATTTATGGGTTCAACACCGTCGCCTTGGAACGCGTCTTCTGCAATTCCTGCGACAATGGTCGCCGCTCCAAAATCTCCAGGGACAGGTCCACGAGTTCCTGCGCTTCTTCGGGCGCCATCGTGCCCACCGTGACCATGTCGCACTCGCGGATGGCGTTCCACACAAACGTCAAAGCCTGGTAAGGCCGGATCTGCCCGGCAGCCATCGTCTTGATCGTCATCACGGGTTTCTGCGCCTGCTGGATGATGCGCCCCACCCAATCCACCTCGAGCTGCATGAGATAGCCCATCAAGTTGAAGGGTTGGATGTAGGTCTCCACGTCCAATCCCGTCTCGTCAGCGTAAACCACGGTCTCCGGGATGTGCGTGCTCAAGCCGGGGATCATACCCCGCTCGCGGATCAGGCGGCAGATCACGTCCATCTGCCGGATCTCGCGCGTGCATTTGTCCACCATCACATCTGTCGTACTGGTGTGCGGCATACTGATGGTCACACCCTTCTGCACCTCCGCATCCAAAATCCGCTCGCACGCGCCGATGTCGAACCCGTCGAAGGGCGTGCGTTTGTTCGTCGGGAAACTCGGCGTCTCGATGATGATGACCTTGCGCCCGGCGCGTTGTTCGGCCTCCTGGATGGCCTCGTACATACACGTCGTCGTGTGCGGGCACATGATGGTGTCCGCGCCGGCCTTCAGGAAGACGGCGATGATGTCGGCAATGGTGTGTGGATTGGTGACGATGCGTTCCACCGAACGGCTCTTTGCCGCCGTGCAGTGGGTGTAACCCAAAAACCAGTTCGTCCCCACGATCATCCTGGATACCGACACACCGCCAACGTTCGTTCTGGGAAATTCAGACATAGATTGAGCCTCCAAAGCTATAGATTTGTCGCACCGCTACGGTGCGACTTTAAAACCACTACACCTGCTCCTCCATCAGAGCGCGATAGATCACCTGGGCCAGCATGTCGGCGTCAAAGGGTTTGTGCACCACGTCGAAGAAACCGGCTTCCTTCAACGTCCGCACACCGACTTGCATCGTATATCCCGTAATCGCCAGCACCTTACAGGCAGGCGCCAGCCGCTTGAGTTCGTACACGAGCGCCTCGCCGCCCATCTCCGGCATCACCAGATCGGTAATCACCAACACAATCTCCGGGTTGGCACGGAACACAGCCAACGCTTCCCTTCCGTTAGACGCCGTCAGCACATGATAACCCAATTCTTGGAGTATGCTCTCTCCCGCCGCCCGCAAGTGTGTATGATCCTCAACCAACAGGACTGTCTCACCGTGTCCCAACGGCGCGACCGGAACCTCTTCGGCAGCGTCTTCAAGCTCCATCTCAGATGCCGGTAGATAAATACGGAATGTTGTCCCCTTCCCTATCTCCGTTTCCACCCCGACGTAGCCGTCATGCAGGCGCACGATGCCGTAAACCTGCGCCAATCCCAAGCCGGCCCCCTGCCCTACCTCTTTGGTGGTGAAGAACGGTTCGAACAAATGCGCGCGTACTGTGTCCGTCATGCCGATGCCGGTATCCGCAACACTCAGGCAAACCCAAGTCGAATGGACCAGATCGCCTTGAGCATTTTGGGTGGCGCTAACCATCTCCGGCAAAGGAGGTGACACGCCAGCGCGTAGATGGAGGTATTGCAACCCGATACGAAGCACGCCACCGGCAGGCATAGCGTCGCGCGCGTTGAGCGCCAGATTGGTCAACACTTGCTGGATTCGCCCGGCGTCGGCTTCGATGGTGAACTTTCCCGGCCCGACCTCCACCGTAATGTGGATGTTTTCAGGGATGGTCCGCCGCAGGATGGTGATCACGTCTTTCACAAAAGCCGCCAGATCCAACGATTGGCGTTCGATCAACGAACGACTGCTAAAGTCGAGGATTTGTTGCACCAGATTGGAGGCCTTGCGTGCCTCCCCAATCACGACTTCCAAATTCGACGTGAGAACAGACGGCACACCTGGCGTACGCAGGCCCAACTGTGCATAGAGGATGATGGTCGTCAGCAGATTGCGGAAGTCGTGCGCAATGCCCGCAGCCAGTTGGCCGATGGCAGCCAGGCGTTCCTGGCGGCGCAAGCGCTCTTCCATTTCCTTACGCTCGGTGATGTCGCGCACGATAGCAATCGCCAGGTCACGCTCGCCCAACCGCAACGGCGACGTGGTCACTTCGATGGGCAGCCGCGTACCATCTTTGCGGATATCGAGAATTTCATAGGGTTGGCCACCGTGTCGCGAGAGTTCCTCTTTGATGATCTGCCCTCTCGTCCCTCTATGTTCGGGCGCTTGCAGATCGAACACAGTCAGTTGCAGGAGTTCCTCACGAGTATAACCAAGCATTTCACAAGCGCGTCGATTGACATCAATGATCGCGTCATTCGAATCCTCAATAAAGATGGCGTCACTGGCTTGATCGAACAGTGCATGGAAATACGCTTCGCTTTCCCGCAACGCAGCCTCGGTTTGCTTGCGGGCCGCTAATTCTTGCTGCACCTGCTGGTAAAGCCGCGCATTTTCCAGAGCGATGGCGGCATGGTAAGAGAAGAAACGCAGTGTGACAGCGTGCGCAGGCGTGAAGAAATTCGGGATTGCGCTGTCGATATTCAAAAAGCCGACGACTGAGCCGCGCACAACAATCGGCGCGCCCACATACGACCGCAGCCACGCGACTTCCGGTGTGCGAAACCAGCCAGGAAACTGCTCCGTGTCGAGAATCACCTGCGTCTCGCCGGTTTCAGTCATCTGTCGCAAATTGACGACCTCACGTAAGTCATAGACAACGTTGGCAGTAAACGCCTCTGAACCAAAACGCTCGTATCCCCGCGACCGCACAACGCGCGCGCGCCACTGTTCGTCGATGAGCATCACATTGACCGCATCGCAAGGGATGACGCGGCTTACCTGCTCCAACAAACGATCCAACACCTCATCGGGATCCAGTGAGCGGCTGAGTATGGCCGCAGCTTCCGCCAACGCCTGCGATAGATCGCGCTCCTGCCGCAGATCGTTTTCGGACTGCACCCGCGCGGTGATGTCGCCATACGCCACCGCGACGCCATAGCCTTCCAGCGGGATGGGAGCGGCGGTTACGTTGATCCAGGTCGTCTCACCACTATCTTTGACGATGCCCATTTCGACGTTCTCGATGAGCCGGTTCTCTCGGAGCGCACGCACACTGGCAAACTCGTCGCCCGGCATAGGTGAACCATCAAGCCGGATGACATGCCATTCCGGCCCATCGATGGTGCGCTCACTATGCTTATGCAACGGCAAGCCAAGCAACCGCTCAGAGGCTCGATTGACCTCGAGGATATGCCCACAATCATCAGAGATCGTAATCCCCAGAGGGAACGACTCAAACAATACGCGATATTTCTCCAGGCTGACACGCAGCGCCTCTTCGGTTCGTCGCCGCTCGATTAACTGCCATACCCCCTCCATCAACAGAGTCAGTTGATGCACATCCGTCTCATCATAGTCGTGCGGCTTATTCGCCACACCGGCCACCATCACAATAGCATCGCCGGAGAAAATCGGGACATTGACGTGGCGAAGCAAATGCACATGACCTTCAGGATAGCCTTTTTTCCAGGGATTGGGGGCCGTATAATCATTGGTGACAATCGGACGGCGCTGGCGCACGGCCTCGCCCCATAAGCCCGTCGTTTCCAGGGGATAGGCCAAAGGTTTATCGGCAGTGGCGCACTCTGCCATCGCCGTTTTCGACCAGGCATACATCGTGAGCACACTCTCGTCCTCGTTCACACACGCCAGGTAGCCGATTTCGCTACGGGTCAGTCGTACTGCGGCTTCGAGAGCAAAGTCCATGATGGCCTCGAGTGACGCTTCACGCATCTGATTCAAGCGCAGCAGGGTTTCCATCCGTTCTGCGCTAAGTTGTAATGCTTCCTGGCTGCGCGTTCGCCCGGTCACATCGCGGTACAACCACAAATGGCCATGGCGTTCCTCGCCCAACGTAATCGGCACGTAATCGCGTTCCCATACCCGCCCGTCGGCCAGGATCAAGACTTCATTATGCACCACCTCCTGATCCACCAAACAAGCCTGGATCCCCTGCACAAAGCCTTCGGGATCGTTAAACAATGATTTCGACATCTCCGCAGCGACGGCGCAGTCCGCGCCAATCATCATCTCTGGCGACGGGACGCCAAACAGATCACAGAACGCTTGATTGGTATACAAGACATGGCGCGCCTCGTTCTCAAACAGCACCCCTTGCTGGAGATTCTCCATCAATGCGGTGAGTTGAGCCAAATGTTCATGGAGCGCCTGCTCCGCCCGCACATGCGCAGTGATGTCCACAAACATAGCTGCCATGCTATCCGGTCCAGTTTGAAAGGCGTACACCTGAAAGGCCCCGGAAATTCTCTCGTCCGTATACATAAGCTGATCGGTATTCCAGGAGATGCCCTCGGCAGCGGCCCGGCGATAACGATCCGGCACCTCAGAGTTGGCTAGATATGGGAAGGCTTCTTCGAGGGTTTTTCCAATAAACTGCGCGTTGTCCAGGCCGAGGATACGGTCGGCGGCGGGATTGGCGCCGGCAAAGATCAACTGGCCATCGGGGTGCAAGTCGTAAAGATGGATGCCCACCGGCACATGCTCCACCAAATCATCCAGCCGGTTCTCCAGATTTTGCGCGGCCCGGATCCGCTCCACTTCGAGATCGGCGACACGTTGACGCAACGCATACACTTCGACGAGCAATGACTCTCGCGTTCTGTCCTCATCGATCATAATGCGCCTCCTGATTCTATGCGCCACGGGGGCCAAAGAGTACGACCCCAATAAACCAACACAAATTATACCTCTATGATAGTCAAGTGTGATATTTTGTCGAGAAAGCCTTGTGTGCTCCCCCTCGCCATAGCGCCCTCGACAATCTGTTATACAATCACGGTGTTGGCAATACCCATGACAGAAACAACAACCATAACCCATCTCCACGTCCACTCGCAGTATACACTGCTGGGAGGAACGGCGTCCGTCACGGATTTGGCCGCCCGCGCGGTTGCCGATGGACTGCCCCACCTCGCGTTGACCGACACCAACGCACTTTACGGCGCAGTAGCGTTCACGCGCGCGTGCGGGGCTGCCGGTATCCGGCCCATTCTGGGGATGACGGTATCCGTCGCCTGGCCCGCGGATTTGCAGCCGCCGGGCACTAACGAAACGCCAGGATTACTGGTGCTCCTGGCAAACGGCTCGGAGGGCTACCGCTCTCTGTGCCGCCTAACCTCGCTGTTGCAAGGTCATTCCGACCGTGAAGCACGGCTGGCGCGCGGCCTGAGTTGGGCTGACCTGCGCGCCCACCGCGCGGGCCTGCTCTGCCTGAGCGGTGGACGGCGTGGCTGGATCGAGCGTTGCGTGCGCGCCGGCGACCTCCAAACCGCGCGGCGGCTCGCCGGACGGCTGGCGGGCATTTACGAGGAACAGACTTACCTCAGCCTGGAATTACACACGGCTGACGATATACCGATCGCCCAAGAGATCACCGCGATAGGACAATTTCTTGGGATTCCACCGGTCGCCGTCCAGCCGGTGTACTGTCTCGCGCCGGAAGAGGCGCCCCGCCTGCGCCTGCTGGCGGCCATCGACCACAACTGTCCTCTGGATGCCGTCCCGGTTACGGCCCTACCAGACGGCGGCGATTCCCGCATCGACCTGCACTGGCTCTCCCCCGCAGAACTCATCACGCGCTTCGCCGCCTTCGCCGATGCGCTGGCGCGGACAGGTGAAATCGCCCGACGTTGTGCTCCGGCCTTGCCCACCGGCGCACCTCTCTGGCCCACGCTTGACTTGCCCAATAACCAGACTCCGGCGGATGCCCTGATCACACAAGCCAACGCCGGATTGACCGCGCGATACGGCCCTATCCCCGATCCCGACATCCAGACGCGCCTGGCGCGGGAACTGGATGCCATCAACCGCTACGGCTACGCCCCGCTGTTCCTCATCGTCGCCGACATCGTGCGATATGCGCATATCCGCGACATCCCGGTGAGCACGCGCGGGAGCGTCGCCAATGCGCTGGTCGCCTACTGCCTGGGCATCACTACCGTGGACCCCATCGCCCACAACCTGCTCTTCGAGCGGTTCCTCAGCCCGGCGCGCGCCGACTTGCCCGACATCGACCTGGATTTTTGCAGCCGCCGCCGCGACGAAGTGCTGGCCTACGTGCGCCGCACCTACGGCGCGGAGCGGGTGGCGCTCGTGGCGACGATCAGTACGTTGCAACTGCGTTCCGCGGTGCGCGAGGCCGGCAAAGCCTACGGACTGGACGATACACAACTTCAGCCGCTGCTAAAGAACCTGCCCCACGGCTGGCATCCTCGTCACCACGAAACGCGCACGTTGGACGAAATCCTCGCCCCCTTCAGCGATCCATTACAGCGGGAAGTCCTGCGCGCGGCCTACGAGATCGTAGGACAGCCGCACCATCTGAGCGTCCATCCCGGCGGCGTGGTGATCACGCCCGGCTCGCTGACCGACGTCCTGCCGGTGCAATGGTCGCCCAAAGGCTTCGTCATCACCCAGTTCGACCACCAGGACGTGGAGGCGCTGGGCCTGCCCAAGCTCGACCTGTTGGGCATCCGCGCACTCACCGTGCTGGCGGACACCGCCGACCTGATACGCCGCGATCACGCCCCGACCTTTCAACTCGCCGCGATTCCCCAGGAAGACGCAGCAACCGGCGACTTGCTCGCCCGTGGTGATACCGTGGGCGTGTTCCAATGCGAATCGGAAGGCGCGCGGCGCACGCTGCGCCAACTCAACGCACGGACGGTGCGCGATCTGGCAGTCGCCAACGCGTTCTTCAAGCCCGGCCCGGCCACCGGCGGCCTGGCGGACGCTTTCGTGCAGCGCTATCGTGGCGCAGCGCCGGTGCGCTTCCTGCATCCGTCACTGGAACCGATCCTCGCCCCGACGATGGGCGTGCTGCTCTTCCAGGAGCAAATCTTGCGCGTCGCCGTGGAGGTCGCGGGCCTGAGTTGGGAGCAGGCCGGGTATCTGCGACGGGGCATGAGCAAGATGGACGCCGCCGAGATGGCCCCGCTCCGGCAAGCGTTCGAGCAAGGCTGCCAGCGCCCTCCGCCGGAGGGGCCGGGATTCACACCGCAGCAGGCGCACCAGTTGTGGGAACAGGTGGCGGTCTTCTCCGGGTACGGCTTCAACCAGGGCCACGCCACCGCCTACGCCGACGTGAGCTACCGTTCGGCGTACCTCAAGGCGCACTACCCGGCGGCGTTTTTGGCGGCGCGCTTGCAGGATTGGGGCGGCTATCACCACCCGGCGATGTACATGGCCGAAGCCATCCGCCTGGGGATGGCAGTGCGGCCACCGCACGTGAACCACAGCGCGGCAGGTTTCACGCTCGCGTGGGAAGGTATACAGCCGGTGTTGTGGATGGGGCTGGGACAAGTGCGCGATGTGCGCCAACAAACCATTCGGGAGATCGTCGCCGGGCAGCCGTTTGGCGATCTCAGCGACGTTCTCAACCGCGTGGCTTTGCAAGATAAGGAGATTGATCACTTGATCGGCTGTGGAGCGTTGGATGGTCTGGGCGGGCATCGCGCGGCGTTACTGAGTGGCGCCGCACTTACGCGCCGGGCCGGGAGCGCGCAGCAGATGGCGTTCACCTTCGCCCAGCCGCCCGCGCCGGCCGAGACGCTGGCGCAGCGATGGGTGTGGGAAAAGCGCATCCTGGGCTATCCGCTGCACGCCTTGCAAGCGTGGCTGCCGCAGCTTGCTACGCAGGTTCCCTCAGCGACGACCTTAGCGCAACGCCTCGCATCGCCAGGACATCCCGGCGTGGTCGCCGGCGTGCGCCTGCCGGGATGGGGGCGCGGCGGCTTCTACGTGTGGGACGGAGTCACATGGACGCTGGCGAAATGCGTCACCGGCGTGACAACCCCACCGGTGTGGGAACCGGTGTTCCTCCACGGGCGCGGCCTGCGTGATACCTGGGGCATGGAGTGGTTGCAAGTTGAGAAGTTGGACAGCCCATAGCGTCGATGTTCGTCCCCCGCACAATCTGACCTCCTCGCGGCACACACACGTACACCCCGACTTCAGTCGGTAAAACCGCGCGGACACATTACCGAACTAACCTCCGACCGGCAAATTGCCGGACTTTTTCCGTTTTGGGTATTGACATTTTTCGCTTTTAGATGTAGAATACTCTATATTGCAGAGTACTCTAATACGATTACGGAGGTCTTATGAACATCACACCGAATGAAGCAGAAGAGGCGCTGGCAGCCATCCAACAGATCGAGCAAAAAACGCGCCACGCTATTGCGAGCAGCGGCAGCTACATCACGCTGATCGTCACCGGCGCCGTCTGGCTGATCGGCTTTATCTGCACCCAGTTCCTGCCGGAAATCAGTCCCTACATCTGGATTGGGCTGAGTATCTTTGGCAGTGTCCTGGGCGCTATCTGGGGATTCCGCATAGGCAGTCGCGTCCGCAGTCCGGCAAACACCGCCATGGCCAAGCGCGCCGGTTTGTTCTGGTTTTTCCTGATCTTCTACTGCGTGGCCACCATCGCGGTCGTCCAGCCCACGGACGGGAAACAGATCACGGTGCTCGTCATCCTGTTTGCGCTGATCGGCCATTTGTCCCTGGGGCTGCTGCTCTCCTTTTCCGCCATCTGGTGGCCGCTGCCGATCACGGGCCTGGTGTTGGTCAGCTACTTTCTGCTGCCCGACCTCTTCTACCTGTGGATGGGAGTTCTGGGCGGCGGTGGGATGATCGCCCTGGGGATGTACATCCGGTACCGGTGGTAAATCATGGCCGATCTAAACGAAATCATCCACCAACCGGTGCGCCTGCGCATCATGGCCGCCCTGGTCACGTTGAAAGAAGGCGATGAAGTGGACTTCACCTACCTACGCGACCTGCTCGACGTCACCGACGGCAACCTGGGCGCCCACCTGCGTAAGCTGGAAGAGGCCGAGTACATTACGGTCAACAAGGTTTTTGTGGAGCGCAAACCGCGCACCTATGTTTCCGTCACCGCAGAAGGACGGCAGGTCTTTCGAGAACACGTGGCGGCCTTAGAAGCAATTTTGAAGAGCAAGTGAGGGGAATATGAACACTGTTGTGCACGTCGAAAAACTGAGAAAGACATACGGCGAAACCGTCGCCGTGGCGGACGTCTCGTTCGAGGTCTACGCGGGCGAGATCTTTGGGATGGTCGGGCCGAACGGCGCCGGCAAGACCACGACCATCGAATGTCTGGAGGGTCTGCGCAAGCCAGACCAGGGGACGATCCGCGTCCTCGGCGTGGACCCACAGCGCGAGAGCCACATCCTGCGGGAACGCACCGGCATACAGTTGCAGCAGTCCAACTTGCCCGACCGGATGAAGGTGTGGGAAGCGCTCGATCTGTACGCTTCCTTCTACCCCAAGGCCGCCGACTGGAAAAAGTTGCTGGCGCAGTTGGGGCTGGAGGAGAAGCGCAACGCCCCCTTCGCCAAACTATCCGGCGGGCAGAAGCAGCGATTGTTCATCGCACTGGCGCTCCTGCCCGATCCGCAACTGGTCTTCCTGGACGAGCTGACCACCGGCCTCGATCCACAGGCCCGGCACGCCATCTGGGACCTGGTGCGCGACGTGCGCGCGCAGGGCAAAACGGTCTTCCTGACCACCCACTTCATGGAAGAAGCCGAGCGGCTGTGCGGCCGGGTCGCCGTCCTCGATCATGGACGAATCGTGGCGCTGGACACCCCGGCGGCTCTGATCCACAACCTGGACGCCGAAGAGCGGGTGATCTTCAACGTGGACGGGGCGCTGCCGGTGGGCTTCGAAAACGCCCTACCCCACGCCGCCCGCCTCGAAGTGCAGGGGAAGCAAGTGATCGTCCACGGGAAGAACGGTCGCCAGGTGCCACTGGTGAGCGAAGTGGTCAGTTTGCTGACCAGTCAAGGGGTTGCGTTCCGTGACCTGCGCACCGAGCAACCAAATCTGGAAGACGTCTTTTTGAGCCTGACCGGGCGCGAGATGAGAGCGTGAGGTGTGAGATGAAAAGCAACAACGTTATACATAGCCTGTCGAAAATGACCTGGATGGAAGCCAAGCTGTTCCTGCGGGAGCCGGCGAGCGCCTTTTTCACGCTGGTCTTCCCACTGATCTACCTGTTTATGTACGGCTTGATTTCCGGCAACGAACCCACGCCGATGTACGGCGGGCAGCGGACCCTGGACGTCGCCATTCCCTCCCTCACTGCCGTCATCATCGCCATGGCCGGATTGATGTCCAACACGATGACGATGGCGACTTACCGAGAGAAAGGCATCCTGCGCCGCCTGCAAACCACGCCGGTCAGCCCGCTGATCGTCCTGGCGGCGCAGGTGATCGTGATCTTCACAATGACCGGCCTGGGGATGCTGCTGCTCATCGTCGCCGGGAGGCTGGTCTTCGACGTGTGCTTCGAGGGCAACGCGCTAAGTCTGTTGGGTGGCTTCGTTCTGAGCAGCCTGAGCTTCTTCGGGATCGGCTTTATCCTGGCGGGGATCATGCCCACGGTGCGCACCGCCTGGGTCGTCTCGATGGTGCTGGTGTACCCGATGCTGTTCCTCTCCGGCGCGTTCTTCTCGGTCGAGGTCTTGCCGGCAGCCGTGCAGAAGGTCTCGGAGTTCATCCCGCTGACCTACGTGGTCAACTTGCTGCGCGGCCTGTGGTACGGCGAACCGTGGGGCCAACACCTGCTGGATGTCGGTGTACTGCTCGGGATGCTCATCCTGGGGGTCGTCGTCTCGGCAAAAACGTTCCGCTGGGAATAAACGGAGGATGACCGGAGACCGGACAGATCTACCAAATCTGTCCGGTCTTTCATTTGTGGAGGAAGCAGCCGGTTGAATCAAATAGGGCTTGACTTTTGATTGCAATTTGTGATATAATTATCTTATAAATTGCAGACGCTATAACAACACTGTGATGCACAATGTCGTGTTTCTGTGCTCCCGATAGCCTGCATCGTAGAAATATCTGGTAGTTTGCACACACTGCGCCCTGTCCTGAGAACGTCAAAGCTCACTACAGGCCCATCCCGTCGCCTTTCTGGCCCAACAGAGAGGCGTTTGTGTTGGCCTGATGTCTTCTTCACCGATCTCAGCCCTGACGTGGTGTCTGGTGCAGAAACGGCGGAGATCCTTTAGCGGCCACCGACTGTCACTATGTGACCAGCGTTTTACCTTTCTTGTGCTGTTAACAAATGGAGGCATTGATGAACAGACTGCATGTTTCGTTGTTGGGCAAATTTCACATGCAGTTGGGGGAGCATGTCCTGACCGGTTTGAACACAACCAAAGTACGCGACTTGCTGTGCTACTTACTCCTTTATCGTGACCGTCCGCATCAACGTGAAGTTTTGGCGAATTTACTCTGGGATGAACAAGCAACCAACCAACCGCAAAGATGTCTGCGGAAAAATCTCTCAACGCTACGCACTGCGCTGGATACGGAATGTGCGCAATTGAGCGACGATCTGTTATTGGTCGAATCCGACTGGATGCAAATCAACCCGGCCATTGACATGTGGCTTGATATTACCATCTTCGAGCAGGCGTTCGCTGACGTGCGCGATGTGCCGGGCAGAGAAATCGCCCCGCACGCTGTTGAGACCCTCAAAAGCGCCGTTGACCTCTACCGAGGCGATCTCCTCGAAGGCGTCTATCACGACTGGGCCATTTACGAGCGCGAACGCTTCCAGCAGATGTACCTGGCGATGCTGAGCAAATTGATGGAATCCTGTGAAGCACACCAGGACTACAAGGCCGGCATCGATTACGGAACGCGCATCCTCTACTACGACCGGGCGCACGAGCGCACCCACCGCCATCTGATGCGCCTGTATTACCTCGATGACAATCGCACTGCGGCTCTACGCCAATACGAACATTGCATCGCGGCCCTCGATAGCGAACTGGGCGTCAAACCCACACGGCGCACACGCACGCTGTACCAACAGATCCACCAGGATCAGCTCGGCGCCCTCGTCACAGCGGTAAACCAGGACAAGGCGCTGCCCGACCTTGCCGCCTCTCTGCTCCCCGACGTGCTCAACCGGCTCAAGCAATTGCAAGCCGCGTTGGTTGAGATGCAGAATCAAGTGCGCCAGGATATCCAGACCGTCGATTGCCTCGTCAACGCACACTGCTGAAGCTCTGCGTCTGACGGCAACTGCGCCAGCCATCACAACGGTCGCTTGACCACGTTGAGTCAAGTGACCGTTTTACGTTTTCTACGGCTTTCTAACCACCTCATACGCCTGCCCCACCCCTTTGGGACACACGCGGAACGTTCAGGGAACGCCGGCGTAACGCCCCACCTGTACACTATTCCTAAAGCATAAAAGCGCTTTCAACGGATCGCTGTGTCATTGGACCACACAGCGCAGGGTGACGATATGGATCAGGTAAAAGCCACGACACATTCGTTTATCGTTAAAATCTGGCTCGAAGAAACCCTTGAGGAGAATGGGCGAGCGATGTGGCGAGGGCATATCACCCACGTCATCAGCGGAAAACGCCGCTATTTGCAGAACCTGGATGACATCGACGCTTTTATCGCACCTTATCTCGAAGGGATGGGGGGCGAATTGGGGTTCTTTTGGCGAATTCGACAGTGGTTCAAGCGATTGAAACCGTTGAGGCTGACATAGGTCGCAGGACGTTATGAGCAATTACACGATCATCCACGATACCAGTCTGGAGCTACGCCGGCGCATTTACGATGCGCTGGAGTCCACGCCGGACGCGGATTTCGGCCTATCGAACGCCCAGTCCGATATTACGCTCTCCCCGCCACGCGACCAGATGCAAGGCAACCCACACTTGTCGCTCTATCTCTATCGCATCGATCAAGACGGGCATCTCCGCAACCAGCCGTGGCTGCCCGACCAGCAGACCGGACAACGTTTCCCGCCGATGCCGCTCAAACTCTGCTATCTCATCACCCCGTTGGAAAGCGACGAAGATCAGAACCAGTTGCTGCTTGGGCGCATCCTTCAATACTTCCACGACCAGCCCGTGCTCGACAGCCTGAACGGCATTCCGTTAGATAACAGCTACGGCGGCAACAGCGCAGAAATGCGCATCACCTTCGAGGCGCTGCCAATGGAGGAACTCTCACAGATCTGGAACGCGCTGCGCACCAACTTCCGCCTTTCGGCGGCCTACAGCGTCCGCATCGTCACCGTCGACTCCGCCCAGGCCGTCGCCGAAGCGAAGCGCGTCGTGTCGGCGCACACGGTAGTCGGCATCAAGGAATGACATATGGCACAGCAACTCCTGCGTAGCATCGATACTGTCATCACCCACCAGGTGTTGATCGCCGGACGGGTCACCGATGGGCTGACCGGCGGGCCAACCCTGCACCACTTCACCGTCGAATTGCTGTATCAGACAGAGGCGGGACAACCGCTACGCCGCTATCCGCTCACGCCGAGGCTCGAACCCGACGGCCTGTTCGTCTTTCCCGGTGCGCCAACGACGGCCTTCCCTCGGCTTTTGCCCGGAGAAACGCTGGAACTGCGCCTCGCCGCCAGCGCACCACGCTACCAGGCGCAGGAGATTGACATCACGCTCATCGATTCAGACCTGGCACTCACCCCACGGACAATCGATGCCGGGGTGCTCACGGCAACCGCCTTCGTATTGGACGCCCCACTGGTGGAACAAACTTTCGCGCTGCTGCCGGAACCCGTCCACCTGGGCGGGCGCGTCGTGAGCGCCGACGACCCGGAGCAGCCCATCGCCAATGCCGAAGTCCGCATCACCGCGCCGGAAGCGCGCGGGCCGGTCAGCGCCAATGCCGATGGCTTTTTCATAGTGCAGAATTTGCCGGTTGCGGAAGAGGTCACAGTGCAAGTCACCGCGCCGCCAGGCTTCAAAAACCTGGGGACGACGGTGCGTCTTGACTATCGCCAACCCGTCAACCGCGTCGCCTTTGCTTTGGAACCGGTATGATCCTTTAAGATGTACTTGTTGTTTTCTGTTAGCAGATGAGCAACCGGCAGTAGCACGCGGATCGAACAGATTCTTCGTCTACTTGAGGCAAAAAATCTGCTTCATCTGCTCAATCTGCTGACCAGAAACATTTGACGGACCATAACAGAGTGTATTTATTCAGAAAGGAGTTCACACATGCCAGAATATCTTTCTCCAGGCGTTTACGTGGAAGAAGTGCCTTCAGGGAACAAACCCATCGAAGGCGTGAGCACCAGCACGGCGGGCTTCGTCGGTGTGACCGAGCGCGGACCGGTGAACGAACCCACGCTGGTGACGAGCTATGCCGACTTCACGCGCAAATTCGGCGGCTACCTGGATCATCGCATCTTCACCGGAGATCGCGATGTGCTTCCCTACGCGGTCGAAGGCTTCTTCAGCAACGGGGGAACCCGGGCCTACATCACGCGCGTCGTCGGCAAGGCAGCGAAATATGCGGAAGTCGATCTGTACGGCGTACCGCGCACCGCTCCCGCCAGCACGACGCTGGCGCAGCGCGTGGCTGCGGGTAGCGATACTCTGCTGCTCAACAGCGGCACGAACATCGCCGATACCGACACGCTCTTGCTGCAAGACGGCACACGCTCCGAGTACGTAACCGCCACCAGCGATCCGTTGGATAGCGGTATACGCCTGCGCGGCAGCTTGCACCACACACAACCGGATGGTCGCCCTGCCGTCGTGCAAACCGTGACGCCGGGCGCGGCCCTCGCCCTGAGTGGAGACATGAGCGCCGGCGGTGGTCTACAGCTCGATGCCGGAGCCATAGCCACGCTATCGGCAGGCGACGTGCTACAAATCGACGACACCGGCGATCCCACACGCACCGAGTTTGTCACAATCGCCACAGACGCCACCGCCGACATTGTGGAACCCGGCCTGCTCTTCGCGCACCCCCAAGCCACGACTGAAATGCACGTAGTCACAATGGCCGACGAAGCAATCGCCACCACGTTGGACGGCGAAGCGTCTGCGGGCGACTTTGTCATCCGGCTTGCGGCGACGGCCGGATTGGCCGCCGACCAGGTGATCGCCATCGGTACCGGCGCGACGCTCGAATACCACGTGATCCGCAACGTCGTCTCGGCACTGTCAATCACCACCACCCTCACCGAGTCCATCCACGCCGCCGGAACTGCCGTGATCAAACAAGCGCCGTTGCTGCGCATCCACGCCCGGCATCCAGGGCAATGGGGCAATGACCTGCGCGTGCGCATCGCACAGACCAGCGTCCTGGAGACCACCGTCGCGTCGAACGCCGGAGCCGGAGATGCCATCGTCGAACTCGGTGCGATCTTCGGCCTAAGTGAAGGCAGCGTGCTCGACGTGAAGCGGGGCGACCCGGCGGTCGACATCCTGCGCCAGCGCGTGACCGGCGTCGATCTGGCGACCAACGAGGTGGAATTGCATGGTGGAGTTGATGCAGCTCTGCAGGAAAATGACATAGCCATTTCGGTGGAGTTCGACCTGATCGTGGAACGCCTTAATGAGGACGGCAAGGTCATTGAAAGCGAGGCCTTCTCCGGTTTGGGCGTCGATCCCAGCCACACCGGCTACGCCCTCAAGATCGTCGGCGCCTTCAACCGCGCTACCGGCAAACCGGAAGAAGCGGGGTTATCGGAACTGATTCGGATCTCTGACTTGACCCGTGATGCGAATGGCGTCGACATCAGCGACGCAGCCGCGCTGCGCCTCTCCACACCGTTCGACGGCCTCAGCCGCACCCTCAGCGGTGGCCAGGACGACCTAGCGACCATCGACGATAAGGCCTACGTAGGGGAAGCTGCCGCCGATCCAGAGGACCGCACAGGCATCCATGCGCTGGAAAACATCGACGACATCAGCATCGTCGCCGTGCCGGGACAGACGTCGCAGGACGTGCAGAACGCGCTCATCAACCACTGTACACTGATGCGCTACCGCTTCGCCGTGCTCGATGCAGCGAAGGGCGCCAAGCTCAAGGCTGTGCAGGCCCAACGCCAAAACTACGACACCACCTACGGTGCGCTCTACTACCCGTGGATGATTATCGGCGATCCCTTTGGGCGCAGCGGGGATGTGCGCTACATTCCACCGAGCGGGCACGTCGCCGGCATCTATGCCCGGAGCGACACACAACGCGGCGTTCACAAGGCCCCGGCCAACGAGGTCATCCTGGGCATCCGCGATCTACAAGTGCGCCTCACCAAGGGCGAACAGGACATCCTGAACCCCAGGCACATCAACTGCCTGCGCGATTTCCGCGACATCAACCGCGGCCTGCGGGTTTGGGGCGCGCGCACGCTCAGCAGCGACCCGGAGTGGAAGTACGTGAATGTGCGGCGGCTGCTGCTCTTCATCGAAAAATCGCTCGAACGGGGGATGCAGTGGGCGGTCTTCGAGCCGAATGCGGAACCGCTGTGGGCGACGGTGAAGCGCAGCATCACCAACTTCCTGGTGTCCGTGTGGCGCACCGGTGCGCTGGAGGGCACGAAGCAGGAAGAAGCATTCTTCGTCGACGTAGGACTGACCACGATGACCCAGAGCGATATCGACAACGGGCGGCTGATCGTCCGGGTGGGCGTAGCGCCCGTCAAACCTGCGGAATTCGTCATCATCCGCATCAGCCAGAAGACGCGCGAAGCGACAAGTTAGTAATCAGTAATTGGTGATTGGCAAAATAGGAATTAGGGGAAGCGGTTGCCTTCAGACCGCTAACCCGATTACTAGTCCCTGGTTACCAATCCCTATCTCAACAGGAGGACATCTATGGCTACTGGTGATCGTTTAGATCCGTATGCGCAGTACAACTTTTTGATCGAGATTGACGGCGTGACCCGTGCCGGGTTCACCGAGTGTGGCGGGTTGAGTACCGAGCAGGACGTCATCGAGTACCGTGAAGGCAGCGAGACCGCCACGGTGCGCAAACTTCCCGGCCTGCGCAAGTACGGCAACATCACGTTGAAGCGTGGGTTCACGCAGGATAAAGAGCTGTGGCAATGGCGCAAGACCACCATCGACGGTCTGACCGAGCGCCGCTCCGGCTCCATCATCCTGCTGGATGAGGGCCGCGAAGAGGTATTGCGGTGGAACTTCGTCGCTGGATGGGTGAGCAAGTGGGAAGGCCCGGCGTTGAACGCCACCACCAACGAAGCCGCCATCGAATCACTGGAAATCGCGCACGAAGGGCTTGAGCTGGTCTAAAGCAGTTTGATATGTATACCACACCCGGCGTTTACTTTGAAACGGTCGATCGCAGCCGCCCGGCGGTTGGCCCGCTCCGCACCGACATCGCTGCTTTTGCCGGCTATGCGGAGCGGGGACCGTTGCACATCCCGGTGAAAGTGACGGGATGGCGGCAGTTCACGGCGATCTTCGGAGGCGTGCTGCCGGACGGTTATCTGGCCTACGCCGTGCGCGGCTTCTTCGAAAACGGCGGCGCAGCCTGCCACGTCGTCCGGGTAGCCGATCCCGACGCGGCGAAAACGGCTGCGGCGCTGCTGCCGGGAGCAGACGGCGCGCCGTCACTGCGAGTCTTCGCCAGTTACGGCGAGTTGCACGACGCCGCCACCGATGCCCCGCAGGTAGATGCGGGCCATCCTGTGCGCTACGAGAATCCCGGTGCGTGGGCCAATCGCCTTTCCGTCTCGGTGCAACCGGCGAGCCTGGGCGCAACCCGACCACTGGGCAGCCAACCGGCGGACGGCCTGACGACCTACGTCGCCGGGTTGAGCGGCTTTCAGGCTGGATCAATCGTCGCCTTCCGGCAACGAGGCTTGATTGCGGAGAAGTACCGTCGCGTCCAAGCCATCGATCCGCACCGGAAGCTGATCACGTGGGATACGCCCATCGCGGGCCTGGGTATGCACAAGCCAGGCGAAAGCGATATATCAGGCCCGCTCGATCTGAGCGCAGACTTCGACCTGGAAACGGTCGAGTTCTCGCTCTTTGTACACCTGGATGGGCAAATCGTAGAGCGACATCTGGGCATGAGCATCTCGCCGGAACACAGCCGCTACGTTGTCGATGCGCTACGTGCGGCCAGCTATCTGCTGGACGTCGAGGAACGCAGCGAGTGGAAGGAAGGCGCATGGCGCGAACCCAAACGTTGGCCTGCGGACGCCGACCGCGTGCCGCTTCTTGGCGGATTCGACGGGGTGGCGACGGTGGACAAATACGACTTTCTGGCGGCGCTGGATGCGCTGGCAAAAGTCGATGAGGTGAGCCTGCTCGCCGCGCCCGACCTGGTGCTGCGACCAACCGCGCCCACCGTCCGCTTACGCGCGCAAACCGAACTCCTGCCGTGCAAGACGCTGGAACCACCGCCGCAAGGACGGCTGCGGGGCATCGTCGTCGAACGGCGCGGCGATACAGACGTGCCGTTGGCCGGGGTGCGCGTTCAGGCGTTGGAAAGCGCGCTGCCCTCCGTGCTCACCGGCGCGGATGGAACCTTTACGCTCGAACAACTGCCCATCGGGCGCGTCACCGTGATCCTGAAACGCGATGGATATTACGGCGCGGAGGTCACGACGCAATCGCGCCTCGTGCTGCCGATGGAAGCAGCGCGCTTCTATATGACGCCCATCGCCGTGCCGCCGGCACTGCCTCTGGACGACATCTTCGACGTGCAAGACGCCATGATCCGGCAAGGCGAACGCGGCCTGTACCGCGTGGCGCTGCTCGATCCGCCGCCGGAGATGCTGAGCATGGAAAACATCCAGACCTGGCGGGCGCGCTTCGATTCGGCGTATGGCGCGCTCTACTACCCGTGGCTGGTGATCACGCGCGAGGACGGCGTCGAACCTGCGATGCGCAGCGACGTGATCCAGGTTCCGCCAAGCGGTCACGTCGCCGGATTGATCGCCCGCACCGATCTCGACGAGGGCGTGCATCGCGCCCCGGCCAACAACCAGCTCTCCGGCGTCAAGGCGCTGACCGAGTTGGTGGACGACGCGCAGCACGGTATCCTCAATCCGCTGCACATCAACTGCCTGCGCTTGCTGCCGGGACGCGGCATCCGCGTCTACGGCGCGCGCACGCTGAGCAGCGATCCGGAGTGGCGCTACCTCAACGTCCGCCGGCTGGTCTCGATGATCGAGGAGGCTATGGAGGACGCCAGCCAATGGGTGGTGTTCGAACCGAACAACCAAATCCTGCGCCAGGCGCTGACGTTCAGCCTGAACGGTTTCCTCAACACCCTGTGGCGGCAAGGCGCTTTGGCCGGTGATGCGCCCGAAGCGGCCTACCAGGTCAAATGTGATGAGGACAACAATCCGTCCGCTGTCATCGATGGCGGACAAATCATCGCCGAGATCGGCGTCGCCCCCACGATTCCCTTCGAATTCATCCGCTTTCGTCTGGGCCGCACGGTCGAGGCTGTGGAAATAACGGAGTAATCCTATGGGCTTGCCACGCTTCGACCCACTGCCGGCCTTCAACTTCCTGATCGCGTTGATCGACAACAGCAGCACCTTCAGCACGATCAAAAGCGGCGTGATGGGCCTGGCCCTGGGCGGATTTTCGGAGTGTTCGGGGCTGGAATCCACGCTGGAGACCTTCGACTACCTGGAAGGCGGCGTCAATGACCGGGTCCATCGCTTTCCGACGCGCCTGTCGTACAGCACCATCACGCTCAAGCGCGGCGTGGGCTTCGGCGAGGACTTGTGGCTGTGGCACAACGAGTTTGTCGAAGGCAAGGGCAAGCGCCGCGACGGGCTGATCATCTTGCAGAATGAGTTGCGCGTGCCCATCAAAATCTGGACCTTCTCGCGCGGCCTGCCGATCAAGTGGACGGGGCCGACGTTCAACGCAACATCGAGCGAGATCAGCATCGAGTCGCTGGAAATCGCCCACGAGAAGCTGGAACTGCAACTCTCGCCGGGCAAGGCGCTGGCCTCGGTTACAAGCGCAATCGGCTTCTAAAGAGGCAGGATACAGGAGGCAGGATGCAAGATGCAGGAGGCAGGATGCAAGGCACGGCGGTTAAAAGGCTCATGATTCATGATTCTTGATTCATGATTCTTGAATCGCAACTCGCAACTCTTAACTCGCACTTCGAGGACCTATGGACGTTCGAATCAATAATTTGGAAAGCAATCTGCACCTCACGGATGCGCGGGCGATGTTGGCACCCGACGTGTTGGCGCAGATCGTGGAAGCGGTGATCGCGCGTCTGCGCGAGGAAGCGCAACAAACACAAGACCGGGATCGCGATATGCAAATCGACCGGCGCGCAGCGGAGCTTGACTGATGGCGAAAATGACGTTCCAGAAGCTGGATCTCAATAAGAAGGCCCAAGGGGAGCGCCTGGAAGCGCAAACTACCGGCAAGCCGTTCGAGGTGCAGTTCAATCCTACCGAGTACAGCCTGAGCACCGGCAACCAATTCGCCGAGATCGCCATCCCTGGATTGGATAGCCCGGTATTGCAGTTCGTGCGCGGCAACAGCGAAACGATGACGCTGGAGTTGTTCTTTGACACCACGGACGACGGTACCGGACAGAATGCTAAATCCGTGACCGAAAAGACCGATCCGTTCTACCGCTTCGTCAAGATCGACCCCAAGAGCCACGCGCCCGCCGTGTACCGGCTCACGTGGGGGGAGAATTTCCCCAACACCTCGGCGAGCTACGACGGCAAGGCGATCAACGTTTTCGATTGCGTCGTCGAGTCGGTAGAACGGAAGTTTACGCTCTTTAACAGTGAAGGCGTCCCCTTACGGGCGACGATCACGTTGACGTTGAAACAGTACAAGACGTTGGAGGAGCAGCTCAAGGAGTTGAATCTGCAATCATCCGACCACACCCGCGTGCATATCGTACGGCAGGGCGAAACGCTGCCACAGATCGCCTACGCGGCTTACGAAGATCCGGCGCAGTGGCGCGTCATCGCGGATCACAACCGCTTGCTCAATCCACGGAGGCTGGAGCCGGGAACCGTCCTGGAGCTGCCGCCGACGAGGTAAATGATGGCCACAACACCGATCTACCAGGGCCAGGACTTCTACGCACCGCAGTTCGAGATCAAACTGTTGGGGCAGAAGTTGAGCCAGTCGGTCATCCGCGACGTGCTCGAAGTGAGCTACCGCGACAGTCTGGACAAGCTGGATTCGTTCGAGTTTACGCTGCACGACTGGGATGCAGTGCGGCGCGTGCCCAAGTACAGCAGCCCGTACAAAGCGAATGGCGACCTGGAAACGTTGCCCAACGGCGAACCGGTCCCCAAGCTGGACCCCGGCGCCAAAGTCGAACTGCGAATGGGCTACTACGGCCCGCAGAGCCTGCGCCTGATGCTGACCGGGCAGATCGTCTCGCTCACGCCCAGCTTCCCGTCCAGCGGTACGCCGACGTTGCGCGTGCGCGCCTTGAGCCTGCTCTATACGCTGCAACGCGCGCAGGAGGTTATGCCCTTCGAGAACAAAAAGGACAGCGAGATCGCCGAGGAGATCGCCCGCGCGCTGGACATCGGCATCGAAATTCCAGCGGGGCAGAAGGCGCAGGAGCAACCGCACGAGTACATCATGGTCAACAACGAGTATCCCATCATTTTCCTGTTGGGACGCGCCCGTCGTCTGGGGTACGATATGTACGTCAAAGTCCCGGAAGATGGCAATGGCGACCCGGTGCTCTTTTTCGGCAAGACGCCGACCAGCAGCGTGACGTACGAACTGACGTGGGGCAAGTCCCTCGTCCAGTTCACGCCGACGCTCAAGACGAAGGGCCAGATCTCGAAAGTCATCGTCCGGGGATGGAACCCGCGCGCCCAGGGCAACAACCGCGTGATCACCGGCGAGGCGACGTGGGCCGATCTCGACCCCCGCCCCGACATGCCCGATCACGAGTTGCTGTCGAAGATCGACTCGGCGCTGGCGGAGACCTACGAAGCCGTCGTCGACAATCCGCCAGACACGCAACAAAAGGCGGATGAGATGGCGCGGGGCATTCTGCGAGACAAGGTCAAAGACCTGGTGACGGGCAACGGCTCTACCGTCGGTCTGCCTGACCTGCGGGCCGGGCGCACGGTGGTCATCGATGGATTGGGGCTGCGCTACAGCGGCAAATACCTGATCACCGAGACGACGCACAAAATCGGCGGCAGCGGCTACACCACCGATTTCACGGCGCGGATGGAGGGGCCGGCCTGATGACCGAGCGCATGAAAGGCGTCGTGATCGGCCTTGTGACCGATGTGCAGGACCCGGAAGGGCTAGGGCGCATCCGGTTGGAGTTCCCGTGGTTGTCCGACAGTAACGTCAGTAATTGGGCGCGCGTGGCGACGTCGTTGGCAGGGCCGGAACTGGGCCACTTCTTCCAGCCGGAGATTGGCGACGAGGCGCTGGTCGCCTTCGAGATGGGCGACGTGCAAAAGCCGTACATCCTAGGCTACCTGTGGAACGGCGACAACGCGCCCCCGTCCGACGATCCGAGCGTGCGAATGATCCAAACCATCGCCGGGCACAAATTGGTCTTCACCGACACGAGCGGCGAAGAAGGCATCCTCGTCGAGGATTCCAATGGCAACAAAATCGAGATGACGTCCGGCGGCATCCTGATGGAGGACGCTAACGGCAACAAGATCGAGATGACGTCCGGCGGCATCACCATCGAGTCCGGCGGCGATATCACGATCAAGGGGACCAACGTCACCATCGAGGCGTCGGCCAAGCTGGCGGCGACGGGCAGTCCGATTCACTTGAATCCATAAGGTAGACAGTAGACGGCAGACAGTAGACGGTAGACGGTAGACAGGGGCGAATATGTAAACGCCATTCATGGAGAACGATGGAGACAGTTTTTCCTGAGGAGACCGGATACGCGGGGTTTTTTTTGGTGGGCTTTCGCAAGAATCCTGCCCCACCCCACCAGACGCAGCGGGTGGGGACGGCGATTCTCAAGCGGACCTACGCCATCACGCCTGCGCTCAATCCGGTTCAGGGTCTTGTGACGCCGGCGGCGGACCCATTTCCGGTCTTCGATCAGGATCAACCGGACATACCGGGCCAAATTGGCAATCTGGTCGTCAACGGCGATTTCGAGGATACGGATGTATCGGTGTGGCAGCCGCAAAGCAACGCAACGATCGCTCGTGTGGCGGAAGCAGGCGGCAGCGGCGATTTTATGTTGCGCGTGACCGGCGACGCGAACCGGCAGGTCACACAGACGCTGACGATGCCCGAAGCGCTGGCCGGGCATAAGTTCACGCTGATCTTCGCGGCAAAGGCTACTGTCGCATCGACCGTAACCGTTGAACTGCGCGCCGGCGCGACGACAATCTGCACGGTCAATGCGGGATTGACGGCAACACTTAAGTGGTTCAGCGCCGAAGGGCGCTGGCCGAGCACGGTGAGCGCCACACAGATGCAGGTGGTCTTGCGCACCGCATCGGTGGACGGGCGGACGGTCTTCTACGACGACGTGAGTGTCTTTTCACGGATACGTTTCGAGCACGATCTGGCGCCGTACAAGCCGGAGGGGGATGTCGCCGTCCCGGATTTCCTGAACGTCACCGGGCTGACGCGATTCCGGGTCAACGATCAAACGTGGCTGGAACGAACGGTAAGTAGCAGTGATTTCGACATGTTCGGCTGGGAGCCGCGAGCGGTCGACCCGCGCAAAGGCGAGGCAGCCTTCCCGGAAGATGACTCGGCATATCCATTGCCGGAGCCGCTACCGGGTGGATTTAACAATCGATTTTACAACGGCTACCGCCGCGACGCATTGCAGTTATCGGCCTTGCCCTACTTCTCACCGGGGAACCAAATACGCATCCAACGGCCAGGGCCGAGCGACGACTACGGCTTCACACTCGGCGGCGAGACGGCGACCGCGCAAGTTCGCTACTATCGCGGCTACGGTCCCGACGACGAACGCTACTGGCGCAACTTGAATGTCACAATGCACGCCGACACATTGGTCGTCGAGCCGGAGAAAAACCGCTGCTACGTCGTCTGGCGCGGCGTGTGGGATTTCGACGCCCATCCTGAAGATGTATACCGGCAGTTGGAGGTTTCTGCACTATGAAACCAATCGCGCCTGCTCAAGGAATCGCTTTCGCCTTCCCGGACGTGTGCCAGACGCCCGCGCCGCCAGGGCCGCCTGTGCCGATCCCGTATCCGAATATCGCGCAGTTGAGCGACGCCAATCCGGTGGCGGACGACCTGCTCGTGGGGCCTGCCGAACTGAAAGTGCTGATCAAAACCGGCAGCCCTGAAATTGCCACCAGCAGCGGCGACGAGGCCGGCTCGGTCGGCGGCGTGACGAGCGGTGTGATCAAAGGACCGTGCAAATTCGTCCAGGCGAGCGAGAGCGTCGTCTATGGGCCGAATTCGTACGGCATCGTGCGTTTTATGGACGCAACAACACAGAATGACGAGAATGCATCTGGCTTTGTAATGGGAGCTTTCCCGACCGTCCTGGTAGGGGACTGATATGATGATCGATTTTCTAGGTAAAGGATGGAAATTCCCGATTCGCGTCAACGGGCGGGGCGGGCTTTCGTACAGCAGCGGCGCGCAGAACATCGCCGAGGCCATCTGGATCGTCCTGAGCACGCCGCCGAATACGCGGATGATGCAGCCGGAGTTCGGCTGCGGCATCCACGACTACGTCTTCGCGCCCAACAACCCGAACACCATCGCGACGGTGACGCAAGAAGTCCATAGTGCATTGCTGCGTTGGGAACCGCGCATCGACGTGCTCGACGTCCGCGTGGTCAGCCATGCGGAGACGCCGAACACGCTGCTCATCTACGTCGATTACCGCATCCGCGCCAACAACGCCTTTCACAACGTCGTCTACCCGTTCTACATCAACGAGGGGTGAATGAGAGTAGAGAGTAGGAAGTAAGGTAAGGGGTAATGGGGCCAAAGAAACCAACTGACTTTGGACAACTTGATGAAGGAGCGTAACCAAACTGTGGTACAGCCCCGCTAACTGAAATTTCACCGCAGGGCACGCGGAGAGCGCAGAGCAGTTTTGTATATCTCTGTGAACTCTGTGTTCTCTGTGGCAATGTACAGAGGAGTCACACTATGCCATTACAAACACCTGTACTGGATGACAGGACATTTCAACAGCTCGTGGATGAAGCGAAGGCGCGCATCCCGCGCTTTACGCCGGAATGGACCAACTTCAACGCCAGCGACCCAGGTTTTACGCTGGTGCAATTGCACGCCTGGCTCACGGAAACGCTCCTCTACCGGCTGAACAAACTGCCCGACCTCAACTACATCAAATTCCTGGAACTGCTGAACGTGCGGCCTCGTCCGGCGGTCGCGGCTAAGGCGCAACTCTCCTTCAAGTTGAAAAAACTGGGCGGCGCCAACGATCCGTTGGTCGTCCTCATCCCCAAGAACACGCAGGTCGGCGTGGATGATCCCGATCTCGAAGAGGAGTTGATCTTCGAGACGGATCGCACCTTGACGGCGCTCAACGGTGCGCTCGCCGCCATCATCGCGCCGGCGAACACGGTCACGACCACCCGCGAGTTGCTCACCGAATACAACGCCAAAACCGCAGAGACCACACTCAGGGGCGCATTCTATCCGTTCGGCAAGAACCCCCAAGGCAACGAGAAATGCCTGTTGGGTATCGTGCTGCGGCCGCACGGTCCAAAGGACGATAAGGACTCGCTGGATCGCTTCCCCGAAGGCGAACTCGATCTCACGGCCTTGATCCCCCAAGTCTTCGAGGAGGATGCCGAAGGCGACGTCATCACCGGCCCGGCGGGCGCCAAAAGCCTCTTTCCCTGGCAACTGAAGGCGCAGAGCCAGGGCATTGCCTGGGAAGTCTACAACGGCCTCGATCACGCCGCCGACTTCGAAAAGGACGAAGCCTGGCTGCCCCTCAACGTGTTCGACGAGACGGCGGCGTTGACGCGCAGCGGTCACGTCTACTTGAACGTGCCCGGCGCGCGGCCCACGGTCGCCTTCAGCGCCTTGTCGCGGACGTTCTGGGAAACCATCGGACACAAAAAACCCCCATCCAGCCGCAGCGAGTTGATCACCGACATCACGCAGCAAGAGTTTGCGCCCTCAGACCTGGACGAAGATGCCTGGAAGGCTATGGGCTTGACCGGCCCGACGCTCAGCGAGTTGATGACCCTCATCGGCGATCCCGACACCCCGCTATCGACCATCACGGCAAAGCTGGCAACGCTGTCGCTTGATCCCAGCAAGGTGGAAGAAAAGGTTTGGACCGGCCTGGAATACGCGGGCTATAAAACCCAACCCGTCCCGCGCAAAGTCATCTGGTTCCGCGCACGGCTGACCGGAAAGCCCGAAAAGCCGCCGGTTGTGAGCCATTTCCTACTGAATACAGTGGCGGCGACGGCAGCCGTCACGCGCGTCGAAGAGATCGTCGGCAACAGCGACGGTCGCCCCAACCAGACGCATACCCTCAGCCGCACGCCTGTTTTGATAGACCCAACGACCGGGCAGCCGGAACTCACGCTGGAGGTTGTCATCCATAACCGGCCCGAGGCCTGGACTGCCGTCTCCGACTTTTACGGTACCGGCCCTGCCGATGCCGTTTTCTTGTTGGACAGTAAGACTGGTACGTTGACCTTCGGCGACGGTGTGCATGGGCGAATCCCCGTCGCCGGAGCGCAAATCATTGCGCGCCAATACCGTTATGGCGGCGGAGCCGTGGGCAACGCCGGAGCCGCGACGATCACTGCGCTGAAGAGCGCCCTACCCGACGTCGATAGCGTCACCAACGTACGCGCGGCAGCCGGGGGCGCGGATGCGGAGACACTCGACGAGGTCAAGCTGCGCGCGCCGCACGACCTGCGCACCCGCGATCGCGCTGTGACCGCCGAAGACTTCACCGAACTGGCGCTGCGCACGCCCGGCGTCCGCATCCAACGCGCTTTCGCGCTCGCCGAAACCAGCACCGATCTGACCGTCGAACCGCCCGCGTTCAAAACCGGACAGCCCGGCGCCGTCACCGTCGTCATCCTGCCGGAGAACGACGAGGACACGCCGCAGCCCACCGAAGATCAACTACGCCTGGTGTGCGCGCATCTCAACGCCCACCGTCTGATCACCACCGAACTGTACGTCGTCGGCCCGCGGTATCTGGAACTGAAAACGTTCGATGTCGAGGTGACGGCGAGCCGCGACGCCGACCTCAAAGCGTTGCACGAGGCCATCTCCGCGCGGCTTACGACCTACTTCCATCCACTGCGCGGCGGCGAGGATGGGCGCGGTTGGCCCTTCGGCCACGATATTTTCTTCGGCAACGTCTACCGGCAGATTTTGGGCATTCCGGGGGTGCTGCGCGTCCTCTGCCTCGAAATGACGCCCGCCCAGGGCGATGAAAAATGCGATGACGTGATCGCTGTGCCCGACGGTGCGCTCGTCTATGTGCCGCAGACCGCCATCAATGTGCAGGTGAGCTATGACCCTTACGGCTAGACCGGTACAGTCCGCGTTCATCCGGCTGGACGGCCAGAACAATTGGCAGCAGTCGGTGAACAGCGCGAGAATTTACGGCGACCGCGCCCTGAGCGGCCTGCGCCTGGGCGACGAGCACGCCACCGCGATCCTGCCCACCGAGCCGGGCGGGACGTTCGGCGGCGTCACCCGTCCCACCGGGCTTGCCGTCGGTCCCGATGGACGCCTGTTCCTGGCCGATCCCGGCGGCAATCGCATTTTGACGTATACCACGCACATGGCGGCTTTTGCCCCGCTGTGGCCCGCCCGCGAGACCACACCGCCCGACGCCTACACACTGAGCCAACCGCGCGGCGTGGCCATGAGCCGCGACGGCGATCTGGTCGTGGCGGACAGCGGTAACGGGCGGGTGATCGTCTACACGTGGCCCGGTCTCGCGCCGCGACGCATCAGCGACCTGGAAGGCGGCCAACCGTGGGACCTGGCCTACGACGTCGATGGGCATCTCTACGTCGCCGATCCCGCACAACGGCGCGTGCATCGCTTCGACCGCCTCTGGCGCCGCGACGCGGCCTACGAAGGCGGCGCGGGCGCGCTGATCAAACCCAAGCATCTGGCCTTCGACAGTACAGGGTTACTTTTCGTCGTCGATGAGCAGTTGGAGCACGTCATCGCATTGGACGAGCGCGGGCGCACCCTGCCGCCGGACGATCTGAACCTGTACAGCCGCACCTTCGCGCCGCCGCTTTTCCTGGATGAGGAAGGGGTCTGGCTGCCGCAGGATGAACGTCCGCGCTGCCCGGCGCTGCTGCTGAAAGGCGTCGAAGTCGACCAGCGCGGGCGGCTCAAGGGGGCGGGGCTGATGTTGTTGGCGCGTCCCGCCGGCGTGACCTATCCGCGCCAGGGCATCTACGTCTCCGAGGCGCTGGACAGCGAGCTGTACGATTGCGCGTGGCACCGCCTCGTGCTCGACGTGGACATCCCCGAAGGCGCGAACCTGATCGTGTACACCTTCACCGCGCCCACCGAACTGGAACCCGCGCGCATCGCGGCGCTGCCGGACGATCGCTGGTCAACCGGATTGGTCATTGAACCGCAAGATTGGCCGGAAATCCTCATCCAAAGTGGACGTGGACGCTATCTGTGGGTCAAGATCGAGCTAAACAGCAACGGGCGCGTGACCCCCGTCATCCGTTCTATGACGCTCTACGCGCCGCGCGCGTCGTCCTTGAGCTATTTGCCACCCGTCTTCCAGGAAGACGCAGTGAGCGCCGATTTCCTCGACCGCTACCTGAGCTACTTCGATACGATTTTCGACGAGATCGAGAGCCAGATCGAGCGGTTCACCGGGTATCTGGACCCCGACGGCGTGCCTGCCGGTGAGTTTCTGACCTGGTTGGGCAGTTGGCTGGATTTGAAGTTCCTGGCCGAGTGGCACGATAGCACGCGCCGGGAATTCATACGGCGCGCCATCGAATTGTACAAATTACGCGGCACACTGGCCGGGATGCAGGAGATACTGCGGCTGCACACCGGCCTGAAACCGCCGCAGCCGATCATCGTCGAGCACTTTCGCCTGCGCGACTATACGGCGCGGCATCAGGCGGGTGGTCTGGTGGACGGCAAACCGTATCTGGCCGGGTGGCCCTTCGTCCCCGCGGACAAGGAGATTGCGCACCATTTCACCGTCATCCTGCCGGATCAAGCCGCACCCGACGAGGATGCCCTGCAGACCATGCGCCGCCTGATCGACGCGCAAAAACCGGCGCACACCCACTACGAGATCCGCGTCGTCCATCCGGGTCTGCGCATCGGCTGCCAGTCCACGATTGGCGTGGATGCATTGATTGGGCCTTATCCAAGCGCTGCCCTGGGCGAACTCAAACTGGCGCAGAGCGGGCAACTCGCCCCCTCGCGCCCACGCCTGGGCTACAAGGTAGACGGTAGACGGTAGACAGTAGACGGGGGTATAAACGTCTGTCCTTTCACACATAATAGCATTTGCATTTTGCCATTTGCCATTCGTAAGGAGCATATCTATGAACAAACAACAACCAACCTGCATATCCTGTGGCGTCCAGAGTTTCCGTCGCAACACCTACTTCAACGGCAAACTGCTGGTCGAGCGGGATTTCGAAGCGGAACAGGCCTACGTCGTCGGGAAAGACCGGCTGCACAACAGCCTGCTCCACGGCACGGGCACCGTCTGTGGCTTGAAGGTGCTGGCGCATCCCAACCCGGAATGTCGTGACAAGTACCTCTACATCACGCCCGGCGCTGCCGTTGATTGCTGCGGGCGCGACATCCTCGTCACCGAGCAGACGCTCATCCCCGTCCTCGATCTCATCGCCGAGAACGAGATCGACGTGGATGACGTGGGCAACAAGGACCTCTTCATCAGCCTGTGCTACAAAGAGACGCTGGAAGAAAAAATCCCCGTCATCCTACCCGATTGCGACTGCGCCGACGCCAACGAAGCGTATAACCGCATCGCCGAGGGCTTCGAGGTGCACCTTTTCTCGCAGGACGCGGGTGCACGCCAGGGCGCGCGCCCGCCGCTGCGCGCCAAACTCGACTGGCAACACACGCTGACGTTGCCGCACCAGAGTCCGCGCGCGTTGGCGGCAGACGAGGGCTACCAGCAGCTCTACGTCGCCGCGCAGGCGCTCCCCGATCCTGCCGACGAGGTGGAGAACGACGCCGACCTCGACGCGCGCCTGTACGCCTTCCGCACCGACAACCACGATCTCATCACCGCCGTCGAAGGGGGCGTAGCGCCGACCGATCTGGCCGTTTCGCTGCTGGGCGACCGCATCTTCCTGGCGACGACGGTGGTCACACCGCCGGAGGAGGGCGAGGAAACGCCGACATCTACATCGGTTGTCGCCTTCTACAAAGAGGCCGCCATTCGTAGCAACATCAGCTTCGCTAAGACGATCCCGCTGGAAGGTCCGGCCCGGCTCACGGTGTCGCCGCATACCGGCGCGCTGTTCGTGCTCGTGCTGGACGACGGAGACGGTCACGCCATCCTGCGCAGTTGGACCAACGAATCCATCAACACGGCCTGGCTGGACTCGGACGAGGCCACGCCCGCGCCAGACCCCGCCAGCACCCTTACCTTCCCGATGACATTCACCGATCTGCCCGGCGCGGCGATGCTCAACGTGACGTTGAATGGGCGCTACCTCTTCATCGCCGACGCCGCCGGCAAGACCGTGCGGGTGGTGGACGTCGCATCGTTCACCGACATCACCCCGGCGCTCACCAGCGAAGGGACGCCGGCAGCCGTCTTTAGCAGCCGCGACAGCGCGTACCTTTACGTTTTGTGGCACAAGCAGGTTGAAGAGGCCGGTGAAGGCGGCTACGTCACCGTTGACTACGCGCGGCTGACCCGCTATCGCATCGACAACACCTCGGAGACCTTCTACCTCATTCTGGACGGCTCAGGCGGCGAATGGCCCGCGGTACCGCTCGATCTCGCCGTCTCACCTGACGAACGGTGGGCTTACGTGCTCGAAGCGCAGGAAGATCACAGTCGCATCCAGACCATCGCCATCGACGCGATTGCCAGCCCTGCCCCGGCCACACTGGAAACGCTGTTAGGCACACGCGAAACCATCTCCGGCGTGGTGCGCTACCAACGGCTGGCCGTGCTGGGCGCGCGGCTCTACGTCGCCTCGGACGATGAGGCCACATCCGTCCAACCTGAACGCGGCCTGGTGGCCGTGCTCGACGTCAAGGAGGCGGCCTGCGACACCCTCTTCACCAAAGCGTTGGATGGCTGCCCATCGTGCGCTGCGGAGCATGCGAACGGCGGTCATTGCGTGATCGTCGCCCACATCCCGGCCTATCGCCACGGCGCGAAAATCCAGGACCCCGGCCAGGCTGCCGAAGGCGAGAACGCCATCGACAACCTGACGCACCGGCACTTCCTGCCCAGTACGCAGAACATCACCGAAGTCATCCGCTGTATGCTCGAACAAGGCCTCGCCGAGGGCGTTCCCGGCCCGCGCGGGCCTGCCGGTGAGCAAGGTCTCCAGGGTGAGAAGGGCGACCAGGGCGATCAAGGCGAGAAGGGCGACAAAGGCGATAAAGGGGACAAGGGTGACAAAGGCGACAAGGGAGATAAAGGCGACAAAGGGGACAAGGGTGACAAAGGCGATAAAGGCGACAAGGGCGACAAAGGTGATAAAGGCGATCCCGGCCCGATCAACGACCCTGACGTCACCCGCATCATCCACCTGAGTTGGGAACACGACGGTCTATTTCCCGATGCAGGCCGGCTCATTGACTTTATGGTTGATGAACTGGAGTACGAAGATCCCGCCGAGCGCACCAAACACCTGGGACTGGTGATCGAATTCGAGCATCTGGTGAATATGGAAACAATTTTCCAGGACCTCGACCCCGCCAAACCGGGTACGAACATGGTCAGCCACGTCTTCGAACTCCTGGTGCGCCGTTTCGAAGAGCAAATGGGCATCGCCAACATCGCCGTCCTGACCAAAGCCAGCTATCACCCTGTCGAGGTGACAAAGCGAGACGCCCAGGGGATCATCACCGCCGTCAAACCGCTGATAGGTGAAAAAATCGCGCCTGCGGTGCGGCTCTTCTTCTTGAAAGGGCTTACACCGCCCCTCTTCGACACAGGCAAACTCCTGTTGCACATCGTCTTCCGCTCCGACTTTGCGCTGGCGGACGGGAATGGCAACACGGTAGACGGCCACGCCGTTGATGGCAACTTCATCGGCGGCAGACTACCCACCGGCAACGGGCGCGCTGGGAACACCTTCGAGAGCTGGCTATCTCTGGGCCAAAAGGATTAGGAGGCAGCCTATGACCGATCATAATACCGGCCTCATCAGGCCGCACTACTTCGACCGCCAGCAGTTGACGGCTGCCGACCTGAACGCGGAGCAGCAGTACTTCCGCGAGCGCCTGCGCCGTCACAACCGCTTTCTGCACGGTTGGGGCGTCGTCTCCGGCGCGGCGGCAACGCTCTCCGGTACGGCGGGGAAGATCGACATCGGTGAAGGTTACGTAGTCACTCCGCACGGCGACGAAATCTACATCCCCGCCGGTACGCAGGTGGACGTTGGCCCGGACCTCAATACGTGTCTGGGCGCAGCAGCGGACCCGTGCACGGCAGTGCGCATCGTCGACGCGGTCATTGACCCCGAAGGCAAAGACCAGCGCTCGGATTACAACGTCGAATGGATCGAATTGCTGATCCAGGAACGGATGAGCCTGGACGGCTACATCATCCAGCACACGATCAATCCCGGCACGCCGCGCGAGGCGTTCGAGGACTACTACACGTTCCGGGAGAACAAGTCCTTGCCATTTGGCACGACCATCCGCATTCATTCGGGTGCAGCCCAGAACGATCCCAACCCCGAACCGGACAGGCTGCATCGCTACGTGGCCGATGAGCATCAGGTGGGCAACTGGCGGTTGAACAACACGCGCGACACCATCCGCATCCTCAATCCAGACGGCGTCGTGGTTCACACACGGACGTTCACGTCCACTGCCGGGCAAGCCGGTGGGGGTGTGACGACCGCCTATCTGATTGTGTGCCCGTGCGAGCAACCGATGTGCCCGAAACCGCTGATGCCGGAACGCTGCCAACCGCCCGGTGGGGAATACGAGTGGAGCCGCGCGCGTGAAATCTTCCGCTTGCAGTTGCTCTGCGAGTTGCCGCCTTCACACCAGACGCCCTTACCCAACTGCGAGGCGCTGGACGCCTTTGTCTGTGGCCGCACGAACGGATCTGGAGCCGCGAACGCTCCGTTCGGCGCGCACATCCCGCCGCCGCCGCCCCTCGACCCGCAGGATAACGGCGTCGTGTTGGCGACACTCTCGATCCAAAACGGCGCCATCACGAATGTCGATAACTTCACCCACAGGCGGCAGTTGCTGAGCGACGAGTTGCTGCTGGCGTACCTGCGCTGCCAATGCGTCACCGTCGAACCACCCAAAGCGGCCTTCACCGCACAACCAGTCACCGGCGCAGTCCCGTTGACCGTGAGTTTCACCGATCAATCCACCGGGCAAATCACGAACTGGGCCTGGAACTTCGGTGATGGCGGGAACAGCAACCAACGCAACCCAACGCGCGTCTACCAGGCTGTTGGAACCTATACCGCCAGCCTCACCGTCACCGGTCCCGGCGGGACGGATACGACCACACGCGCGATTACTGTGAGACCGGCGCGGTCGATCCTTCGGATCGCACCGCCTGTCATTGAGGGTAACCGGTTTACGCCTACGCAACACCAGGTCAGCATCTTTGGACAGGGATTGGGAGACGCCACAGCGGTAGTTTTTGCCAACAGCGCCAACGCCATCGCCAACGTAGCGATTATAGGACGCAACGACGCCCGGCTCGATCTGTTGATTGCGCTGCGCGAGAACCCTGTTACCGGATCACGCCCTTTCACCATTTCCTTCCCGGACGGGACGCAGCTTTCTAGTGGAGCGGTGCAACTCGACATTCGGGTTGGTTTCTTCTTCAATGTAGCCGGGGAGAATATCGTTGTCAATCTTCCTGAAGCCGAGTTCAACCTGGATCGCGGGCATGAGGAGGTCATCGAAGTGGTCAGCGGCATCGGTACGGTACGTGGAACCCGTTTGCGTGAGGAGGGCGCGGATAACGTGTTGGCCCTGGCAGTGCTCCCGCCGGAGCGCACGGCTGAAATTCTCGACGTTAACATCGAAATCGCCACTCGCCTGCGGGATAACGCTCTGGACCGGCTGCGGCGATAAAGTTTTAGTGAATCGCTGATGCTCACAATCGCCAACTTTCAGGGCAACTACCACCTGCCCGCAGGTGCACCCGACCGCGCCGCCGTCCAGACGCGGATGGACCGGCTCGTGCGCGAGCGCCTGCCGGCGGTGATGGCGGACAAGCTGATCCCGCCGCCCAGTGACGAGAACGCTGTCTACCGCATCCGGAACCTGCGTGTGGACTTGTGGGTCGATGCGTTGGCAATGCACGATGGTGAGATCGCGCAGCGGTGGGGGCAGGCGCTTCTGGCCGCCACCACTCACGCGTTGATGCGCGGAGCCGCCACCCAGGTTGTGCGCTACGACGATCACGCGCACTTCGTCGCGGCCTTCCTCGGCGATGTGCTGGACGGGCAAGCGTGGTCGCGCTGGGTCTACGACGAGTTCGCACCGCTGCAAGGGCTATCCATGGGCCAGATCGCCGCTCACCTGCTGGCCCCACGTCCGGCGTTGCTCATCGAGGTAGCGCAGCACCTAGCGCGCGAAGGCCGTCTCGAGCCGCTGCTGCGGCAACTCGACGCCACCGACGTCCGGCTGATCTGGGAGCAGGGTCTGGGTTTCGGTTCATTGCCCGATACGCCGGTGCGCGGCCCGGTACTGGAGAGGGTCATCGCCGCGTTGGCGGGCGGCGTCGCTTTGGAACACGGCGAGCAGGCGCTGGCGCGCAACACGCTGCGCCTCTACCTGCGCGCCGTCATCGCACAGCCGGGTTTGGCGAAAAGCGCTGCGACAGGCGCGGTGTGCCGCCATCTGGCGCTCGTGCATCAAGTGTGGGCAGCGCGCCCCACCCCGTGGCTGTGGGCTGCGTTGGCGCAAGGCGAGATCGCCTCACCGGAACCGCTGGCGCCGCTGCTCGACAGCCTACCGAGAGAACTGGCCGCAGCCCGCGACTGGTTCACGACGATGCTGGCGCAGCCATCCGGCCGGGCATATCTGGCCCGGCTCGCGCCGATGGTCGTCCCTGAAGCGCAGCCGGTTCCCACACCTGAGATGGGCAGCTCACCGGTAGCGCGCGGGCTTCAAGCGGCGACCAACTTCGCCGGACTGGCGCTGTTGCTGCCGGTGATCCGCGATCTGGGGCTACACGCCCACCTGAACCGCGAGGGCTTGTACCAACTGCTGCTCGCCGTCGTCGGGCACGACCTGCGCCCGCTGGCCTGGGGTGACGCCGGCCCGGCGTGGTTGTGCGGATTGACGGCACGGGAGGCAGAACCCGTCCGCACTATCGAAATCGCCTGGCCCGACGGCGCACTGTGGGATGCGCCGGACATCGGTGAGGCGGATGTGCATCACCTAGGGGGGCTGCCGTGCGCGGCTTTTGCGCTGTTGGTGCTGCGACGATTCGCGCAAGGTTTGCGCGGCTTCGCCGAAAGTAGCCCGGCCTATCTGGCGAAGCAGTTCATCAATCTGCCGGGCCATCTGTGGATCGACGAGGAGAAGATTGAGGCCCACTTCAGCCGCGCGCCGTTAGGCATCGTCCTGCGAATGGCAGGACTGGACGGAGATCGCGGGCCGATTCCGTGGCTGGACAATCGCCATTTGTGGATTGATTTGCGATGATTGAAGCTTACACGAACACACGCGAATACGTGCGCGATTTCTTGTCGCTGCTGGCGCTGCGCCTGCACCGCGAAGTCGTGCTGACGCGCCAGTTGCGTGGCGCGGGCACGGACGAGGCGTTTCTGGGCCTCTTCCTCTCCGAAGCGGAAGTCGATGGCATCCTCGCCGGACTGCACGGTGTAACATTGCCGCACGACGGGCGCATCGTCAACCTGGAAGTGGAGATTGCCGTGTTGGATGCGCGCATTCGGGAGCGCCTGGCGCACACCGAACCGCCGCTGCGCGTGCAGCGCCTGGGCGCACTGTTCGATCTATCGCCGCTCGCCATGGAAGCCGTGCTGCTTTTGCTGGCACCGGAAGTGGATAACCGCTTCGGGCGCGTGTACGCTTATCTTCAGGACGACGTTTCGCGGCGCTGGCTCAGTCCCGGGCTGGCGCTGCGGTTGCTGTCCGGCGGCGCTCCCGATGATCCGGCGGCGCGCGCGCTCTTCGGCGCAGCATCGCCGCTGATGACCGCAGGCCTGGTGCACATAGGCGATCCCAGGGAAGGGTTGCCCGCGCCGCTGCTAGATCGTCCTCTCAAGCTGGATGACCGCATCGTCGAGTATTTGTTGGAGAACGACGCCCTCGACCCACAGTTGGCGGGAATTGCCTCTTTGGACATCGCAGATCACACGCTGGACGCGCTCCCGCTTGAGGCCGACTTGCAAGCGCAGTTGGCGCATTTGCTGGCCCTCTGGCAGACGCCTGCCGCGCCTGCCGCGTACTTCTGGGGGCCGGAGGGGAGCGGCAAAGTCGCAACGGTCGCTGTGTTGGCCCGCGCTCTGCATCGCCCATTGGTGACCATCGACGCGCGGGCGCTGGCCGTTCAGCCGTCCAACCAACTCGCCACCCTCGTGCAGGCTGCCATCCGCGAGGCGCGTTTGCGGGATGCCGTGCTCCACTTCCACCACATCGACGCCTTGAGCGAGCAGGGGCAGGTGGAAATCGCCAAAGTAGTGGGGGCGCACGTCGTCCTATCGGCGCGCGCGCTGTGGGGCATACCCAACCTGACGGATGCGCCGGTCGTCGTCCACTTTCCCGTGCCGGATTACACGCTGCGCGAGCGGTTGTGGCAGGCGCACCTCGACGGGCAAACGGCAGGCGACCCACGTTTACCGGCGGATTTGGCCGGACGCTTCCACCTGACACCGGGCCAGATCGCACAGGCGAAACAGGCCGCCCAGCACCGGGCATGGCTGCGCGAAGGCCCGCAGGCGCGACTGGACCGCGACGATCTGTTCGAGGGATGCCGCCAGCAATCGAATCCCGCGCTCGCCCGGCTGGCGGTCAAGGTGGTTTCACCTTACGCCTGGGACGATCTGGTATTGCCGGAAGCGCAGATGGCGCAGTTGCACGCCATCGAAAGCCAGGTGCGACACGCACACACCGTCTACACCCAATGGGGATTCGAGACAAAACTGGCGCTCGGCAAGGGGCTGAACGCGCTCTTTTCCGGGCCATCGGGCACGGGCAAGACGATGGCGGCGGGCATTCTGGCCCAATCGTTGGGGTTGGACATCTACAAAATCGACCTATCGGGCGTGGTGAGCAAGTACATCGGCGAGACGGAGAAGAACCTGAGTCGCATCTTCGAAGAGGCCAGCGCGGCCAACGTCATCCTCTTCTTCGATGAGGCCGACGCGCTCTTCGGGAAACGCTCCGAGGTCAAGGATGCACACGACCGCTACGCCAACATCGAGATCAGCTACCTCTTGCAGAAGATGGAGGAGTATGCCGGTGTCTCGATTCTGGCGACGAATCTGAGCCAGAACCTGGATGAGGCATTCACTCGGCGGATGCAGTTTGTCATCGAGTTCCCGTTTCCCAATACGGCGGACCGCGAGCGCATCTGGCGCGGGATGTTCCCCACCGCCGCCCCACGCGCGGGCGACATCGACTTCCCGTTCCTGGCCGGCCAGTTCGATCTGGCGGGCGGCGCCATCAAAAACTGCGTGCTGGCGGCGGCTTTCCTCGCGGCGGAAGATGGCGGCGTCATCGGGATGGCGCACCTCGTCCAGGGCGTGGCGCGCGAGATGAACAAGCTGGGGCGACCGCTGCAACGCGCCGACTTTGGCGAGTATTTCGGCGCGGCGCGCAGGAGGTACGGATGAACCGGTATTGGTGGTCCCGGTGGCTGCCCTCTTACGCGCCGTTGCGCAATGAATATCCAGAGCATGAGGCCAAAGACGAAGAGGGGGATGTCCCGCTGTCGATAGGTGAAGCAGCGACGCTTTTGCACAAACTGGCAGGGGCGCACACGGTCGACCAGGCGCACCTGGCGCAGGCCACGCGCCGTCTCCAACGGCGGTTGGGCAATCAGGGCGTCCGGCGTCTGGCGGTTGATAAAGGCGAACGAGTGCCTTCCGGCCTGCGCACTGAAATGAGCGGCGACGTTGGCGCGGATCTGAACGATGTGCGGATCCACACCGGGGCCGCAGGTCACGCGGCCGCTCACGCCGCCGGTGCGCAAGCCGTGACCGTAGGACGCGACATCGCGTTTGCCGATGTCGCTTACGCGCCGGAGACGGCGGCGGGCCGCCAACTTCTGGTCCACGAGCTATCGCACACCGTGCAAGCGGGTTGGGGCAGCGGAAAGGACAACGCTACATTGGAACGAGAAGCCCAGGCGCCCGGACATCCGACGCCGGGTTCGGCCGGATTGGGACAGGCGCTTCTGGAGGAAGTCAAATCGTGGGGGGATCGCGTCCGTGAAGCGCAGGCCGAGACAGATGCCAAAAAACGACGCACCACATACCTCGCGCTCGTTCAGGAAGCCCTGGCCGGATACACCTTGTTCATCGTGCCCGACAGTGCTTCTAGCGGTCCGGTTGCGCCACAGGACTACAAACCCGAGCCGGCCATCAACTTCGACATGTATCTGGAAAACAAAGAGTATTGGGCCGGCGCCGGTCGTAAAGGCAAGTTAGGCCCACGCACCGGCTACTTTTTCTCGGCAGAAGGGAAAGGATATGCGATCATCGGGCCACGGGCCATCGAGGCCAGCACGCCGGCGTTGACCAAGATGCACGCGGACCACGAACTGTTCCACGCTCAGCATCACGTGGATAGCAACAAGTCCTTCAATGACCGCGAGGTGGAAGCCTGGAGCGACGCCTTCATCCACTATTTTCATCAAGTGTATAAAGCCGGTGGACAGTGGAAACCGCTCATCGATTACTATGAAAGCGCGACCGCGAGTGCGCGAAAGGCAGCGCTAGACGCGCTGGTAGATTATTACGGGAAGCAATCCGAAGACGTGCAAAAAGCAATGCTGTTGTGGCTCAAGCGCCGGCAAGGCGATATGGCAGATAAGTTGCTGGTGAAGCATCTGGCCGGGCGGCTTGTCCCGCCGACGCCTGCTTCGTCTGCGCCTGCTCCCACGCCGCCTCCCCCATCACCCTGAACCGTTTTCTTGAGGCATTATCCTGATGGCAGAAACGAACAAAGTGGTCGCAGCGCCAGAATCCAGTCCACCGGTACAGACGGTAGCAGAACCTCAAGTACTGGCGGAAGGATCGTTTGCGCCACACCGCATACAGCGCCAGGCAAATAATTCTGCTGTGCTCTCACAGCCGCCGGCGGGAGTGGATGACGACGGCCGCCGGTGGCTAACCTTGCAGCGTTCGGCCGGCAATCACGCGCTGAGCCGTCTGATGCAAAGACAGTCTGCGGGCGCAATTCCACAGCCTGGCCCGGCGACGCAAGCTGCGCTGAGCAGCCGCGGCAATGGGGGATCGCTTCCCGCCGGAACCCGCGCTTCTCTGGAAACATCGCTGGGACACGATCTGGGTGACGTTCGCATCCACACCGATCGAGAAGCCGCCCAGGCCGCCGAGGAGTTACAAGCGGCTGCGTTTACCAGTGGCCAAGACATTTTCTTCGGCGCCGGTACCTATGCAGCCGGAGCGACATCCGGCCGGGAATTGCTCGCGCACGAAGTTGTCCACACGATCCAACAAAGCGGAGCGCCGGAGCGCCCTGCCCCATCTTCTACCACGGTCAGCCAACCGGGCGACCCGTTGGAGCAGCAGGCGGCAGCCGTTGCCCATCAAGTGGCGACCGGCCAGCCGGTAGACGCCGCACTGCTTACTCAGGCGGGACGTCAGGCGCAGTCCCACACGACGTGGCGCGCCGACGGTGAGACGCCCGCAACAGCACCCCCTCCCACGCCGGCCACAACGCCCACAGCAGAGGCGACAGCGCCAGGTGCGCCTGCTGAGGAAGTCTCGTTGGCGACGGCGACGTTCATGCCTTCGGAGGCTCTCACAGCTTATATCACCTCCCAGGGCCGGCGAGGTGCGGACGTTCCGGTGCGATTGGGGAATCTGGCGCGCGGCGCCATCAACATCCGCAAAGACAGGGAGACCTACCGCACAAGCGGCGACGGATACCAGGTCGTTCCGCTTACCCTCCCCGTGCTCCAGCCGTTGCGTAACGCGGGCGTGGACCCTGTCCTTGCCCTACGACTGCGCAACAGCGCCTTCGAGGGTTACGCCAGCATCGCGACACGACGCGGCGCGGCCGGTAACCCGGCGGCGCTCGTCAACTGGATCAAAGACCACAGCCAGGAGATGGGCTGGTTGGGGATGGATGTGAGTCGTTTCCCCAGCGCCACCAACGAATTGAGAGATGGCGTCCTCCGCCTGCAAGTGAACAATTTCCAATTCAGACTTGGCGGCTTTCTTAACGGCAGTGGAAACTTCGGGCTGGAAAACGAGACCGTGACGTTCGATGCCAACGCGACCGTCCACGTGCAGGGGTTGACCGACGCGCAACTGGCGATCAGCCGCGACGCCGAAGGCAAACTGAACGGGCAGGTTGAGGCGCCGGTGAGTATCGCGAAATTCTCCGGCAACGTCCTGGCCCGCTACGCGAATGGTACGGTCGACGTGCGCGGCACGGTTCGTTACACGGATGAGAAATTCAACGGCGAGATCACACTGCTGGTCACGGACGCCGCAACAGCGCGCAACGTCGCCCTGCAACATCTGGGTCCGGACGCGGTGTTGGCATCCGGCGAGCAGTCCAGCGGCGCGATCGGTGAGGTTCGCCCCGGTCCACGCGCCCTGGCCGGTTGGGGCACGCTGGATTTCGCTTTCACCGAATGGCTGACCGGCAAAGCGCAAGTCATCGTCGACAACGAAGGCCACATCACCGTCATCGGCGAGATCACACCGCAGGCGGAAGTGGAACTCTTCGCCCAGCGGGATTACATCGTCGAAATCTTCACGCTGGAAGTACGCGCCCGCTACGGTGTGCCGCTGGTGGGCAGCATCTTCCTTTTCGCCAACATCGGAATGCAGGCGTTGGCGAAATTCGGGCCGGGCAAGATTTACAACATCGCTATTCGCGGTCGCTACTCGACCGATCCGCGCGTCTTCAACGAGTTCAGCATCGAAGGGACGCTCAACATCTCCGCCTTCGCCGGTTTGCGGATGCGTGCAGAAGGCGGCGCGGGGCTGGAACTGCTCGGCCACGACATCAAGGCAGGCGTCGGCGTCAATGCGCTGGCCGGTGTACGCGGCTACGTCGAGGCGACACCGACCATCGGCTACCGCGAAAAAGCCGCGCCGGAGGAAGGAAAAGCCGGGGAGTTCTACATCAAAGGCCACATGGAACTGGCGGCGCAGCCCTTCCTGGGATTGAGCGGCGATCTGTTCGTCGAGCTGGATAGCCCGTGGTGGTCACCCGCGCCGGACAAGAAGTGGACGTGGCCTATCGGCTCGCTGGAATATCCGCTGCCGGGCGAGTTTGGCATTGGCGCGGACGTGGATTACGTGATCGGTTCGGATCAATTGCCGGAGATTCAGTTTGGCGAGGTCGATTTCAACAAAGACAAGTTTATGACCGATCTGATCAACGACAAAGTCCCGCCGAAGAGCCAGGGCGAGCAGGACAAGCAGGGCGAGTGGCAAGAAGGCGAGGCCACCGGCGAGGCGGCTGCCCCCACGCTTACTGGTGAAGGTGGCGCGCCTGAGGTGGAACCGGCCACCGGGCAGCAGCAACCGGGCGAGGGTGAACCTCCATCGCCGGAAGTTCAGGAGCGTTGGTTAAACGGGCTGCAAGCGTTGGGCAATCTTGCGCAGCGATCAAAGAACGATCCGTTTGACGAGGTCGAGATCGGTGCTGCGCTTGGACAACTCAAAACGCAGTTTGGGTTCACCGCACTCACGCCCACACGCACAGGCGAGGATTGGAGCGTCTATGCACAGATGAACCCCGACAACAAGAAAAACCCTCTCGTCGTCGAAGGAGAACCTTCGACAGCCGGCGCAACGGCAGTGGAAGATTTACCGGCTTTGCCCCCAGGTGTACCAAGTCTCACGGCCGGTGAACTTGTCCGAATCCACACAGGGCGCGATTGGGCCATCGGCGATTTCCAGAGATACTATACGGAATATAACACGCACCTCATCGAAGTGAAAGTGGGAAACGCCAAATTATCGAAACCAGTCAACGCCTATAATCAGGAACGCGGCTGGAAAACGTATACGAGTGGAGCGACGAAAATCACCTACTGGGCGCTTGACGGATTCAACCGTCCAACAGGCGTCCAAGCGACGCTTGGGTTGCCGTTACCACAAGGATCACGGGCATCCTACACGCCAGTGGGATTTCAAGGAGAGCAGGCCGGCCACGCACGCGGGCACTTACTTGGAAACCAACTCGGTGGTTCTGGTAGCGAAGCGCGGAATATCGCCACGCTCTTCCAAAATCCGGTGAACACACCTATAATGAGTGGGTATGAAGCACAAGTGCGGAAAGCGGTCGAAGGCGGACAAATCGTGGAATACCGAGTCACAACGGTTTACACCGGATCCGATCCCATGCCGTCAGCTATCACCATCGAAGCCACGGGTGACGGCGGGTTCTCTTTATCGGTATCCATTCTCAACCGTAAATAGACACAAAAGGATTGTGCGGTGATACTTGAGGCACTCTGTAACGTAATATCTCCCCCAACAATGCCATACGATACCGGCGAAACTGAAGCGTGGCATGAAATCGAAGAGAAGGTTGGCTGTGTGCTACCTTCAGATTATAAGGCGTATATCGATAGATTTGGTACAGGCTGTATTGGCAAATTCGTATGGGTGTTCAATCCATTTACAGGTAATGCCAATCTCAACCTGCTCCACCAAATCACAGTCCAATTGAATGTTCTACACACGCTCGAAGAACAATTCGACGTGGCGTGTCCCTATCCTTTATATCCGCAGCCCGGCGGATTGCTGCCGTGGGGGATTACCGACAATGGAGATGTGTTGTTTTGGCGAACTACGGGCAATCCCGACCAATGGAATACCATCATCCACGAATCGAGAGGTCCCGAATACGAAGAACACCCAGGTGGCGTCGTAGCCTTCTTGACAGACCTTATCCTGGGTAACATTGAGAGTACGATCATCCCATTCGAACTCATCGATCAGCAAGCGCCTTTTATGCCCGCGAAGTAACCTGCATACACGTCTCATCTGCCCAGCCGACCGTGCTGGTTTCTCCTGGTTGGGCATTGGCGTCCCTTTCTGAACAGCTACGCAGAAATTTGCGTTCTCCACCGTCCGGGCTATACTTGAAGCCTACCCTTCCAAGTTCTGACACAGCGACTACCCAACAGGTTATTGGTGTCCGTTTCGTTCCGATTTGTGCGGATCAGGCTACCGAAGTCGTGCACGCATTGACAAGGTTCGACATCAGACAAAGCAATGGAGACGAAATTTTTCCCTGAACATACCAACCGGCTCACTCAAGCGCCGGTGGATTACGAGCTGTGCCTCAGCCTCGAATGGCTGTGCAAGCTGCGCTGGATCGCGGGCGCAGGCGTGATCCTGGCAACGTGGCTGGTGCGGCTGGGGCTAAGAGTGAGCCTGGCCGTTTGGCCGCTGACCCTCATCGGGGCCGGCATCCTGGGCTACAACGTGCTGTTCACACGCTGGCTCAATCGCCTGACGTGCGGCCTGAGCGGCGCAAACATCCACGCACGCACACAAGCGCGCGCGCAGATCGCCGCAGATTGGGTCGCCATCACCCTGCTCATCCATTACTCCGGCGGGATCGAAAGTCCGGCCATCTTGTACTTTTTCTTCCACATCATCCTGGCGACGATCTTGCTCTCCGGACGCGAAGCCTATCTTTTCGCCGGATTGGCCATCGCCCTGATGGCGGGCCTCGCAGAACTGGAATACAGCGGATGGATTCCGCACGTCCCCATCGAAGGTCTGCTGCCCACCCGGCTGTACGATCAACCGCTTTACGTGAGCAGCGCGTTGTTCTTCTTTGCCAGCGCGGTTATGGGTTCCGTCTATTTAGCAACCCGCACCACCAGCCGCCTGCGCAAACGGGAAGATGAAATTATCACCCTGGGCCAAGACTTGCAGCGCGCCTATGACCGTCTGCACACGCTCTACGCCAGCGCCCAAGCCGTCAATTCGACGCTGGAACTTCAGGAAGTGCTCGACCGCCTGACACGCAGCACCGCCGAAGTAATGGGCGTGAAAGCCTGCACGATCCGGCTGCTCGAAGCCGGAGGACAAAGTTTGTGCCTCGCCAGCACCTACGGTCTGCGCGATGCATACTTCCAGAAAGGTTGTTTATTGGTAGATCAGAATCCGCTGGTGCGTGAAGTTCTCGCGGGCAAGGTTGTTGCCGTGGATGATGTCATCACCGACACACGGTTGCAATACACCGCCGAGGCGCTGGCCGAAGGCATCCATGCTATGTTGACCGCGCCGCTCATCGGGCACAGCGGGCCCCTCGGCATCATCCGCGTATATTGCGAAAAGTCCAACTGCTTCAATGAAAATGACAAGGAGTACCTCGCCACCGTCGCCAACCACGGCAGCATCGCCATCGAAAACGCGCTGGCCTACGCCGCGCTGCAAAACCTCGATGAAGCCAAGCGCAAGTTCATCCTCACGGTGACGCACGAGTTGCGCTCGCCGGTGGGTGTGGTGCGCAGCCTGCTGCGCACGCTGACCGGCGGCTATGCCGGCGCACTCACCGCGGTGCAAGCGGACATGCTCGACCGCGCGCTGCGGCGCACCGATTTTCTGCAAACACTGATCGATGACTTGCTGGACTTGGCGGCAGGCAAGACCGGCCTGCGCCTGGACGAGCCGCAGCAGCCGGTCGACCTGGTTCCCATTGTAGCGCAGGTAGTAGAACGCCACACTATTCCGGCAGACGAGAAACACATCGGTCTGACGTTGGAGACGTCCAGCACGTCGCTGATGGCGATGGGCGTTGCCGGGCAATTCGATCGAGCGTTCAACAACCTGGTGGCGAACGCCATCAAGTATACGCCGGAGGGCGGCCAGGTGGTGGTGCGTTTACAGGCCGTGGAAGGCCAGGCGCAGCTCACCGTCAGCGACACCGGCATCGGCATCCCGGAGGAGGTGCAGGCCCACCTGTTCGAGGAATTCTATCGCGCGCCCAACGCCAAAGCTGAGGTGAAAGAGGGCACCGGCCTGGGGCTGGTGATTACCAGGGACATTCTCACCCGCTACGGCTGCATGATCCGGCTCAAGAGCACGGTGGGGCAAGGCACGACGTTCACCGTCACGTGCCCGCTAACCCTTGCGAAGGTTTAAAAAAGGATGCATACTTTCAATTTGCTTGAACCCTCGCAAGGATGCGCAGATTCGCCTTTCTACGCATTTCGTGCCATAATGGAGACAAACCTTACACGTTCATACATCGGAGGAATACGCCCATGACCCAAAAAACAATTCTTGTCGTAGATGACGATCCGGACATCGTCCTGGCGAACCGCCTGGTTCTGGAGAGCGCCGGGTACGCGGTCGAAGAGGCCGGGAGCGGTGAAGCGTGCCTGGAAAAAATGCGCGCACACCGGCCCGACCTAGTCTTGATGGACGTGATGATGGCGAATCCACTGGATGGCTACTACACCACGCAGCAGATCTCCGATGATCCCCAACTGCGCGAGATCCCCATCCTGATGGTTTCGTCCATTACCACGTCGCAGTACGCCGCCGCGTTTCCCACCGACCAATACCTCGCCATCCGCGAGTTCATCTCCAAACCGGTAGAGCCGGAGGTTTTATTAGCGAAAATCAAACAATACGTGTAGATGAACCTGTGATTGTCTCCTACAACGCAAGGGGTATACACGTTCCCACAACGGCAGCGACACGCAGACGACGATGGGGATGGAGCGAAGGAGACAACTGTTTCAGGGAGGAGATGCGCCCCGGTAGCGCCGGTCAACAGGCGTTCGGCGGCCTGCAAATCGGGATCGTGGCCCGCACGGAAATCCTCCACGGTCCAGAAGATGTAGTGGTCCGGTGCAATGCCGGCGCCTTCGATGAGACTCCCATCGTTGCGGCGGAACGCGCCGGTGGAAAAGCGCGCGCGCCCGCCGCCTGGCAGGCTCAAATTCACCGGATTGCCGCTGCCGCCGCCGGTCGGCCGTCCCACCGTCGTCGCCCGCCCCGAATCGATCAACGCCACGATGAAGTTCTCCGCCGTGCTGAAGTTGTAGGTATCGATCAGCAGGACGAGCGGTCCGGTGTACGTCTGCCCGCGCGGTGTGACGCGGTAGTCGAAGTGCGCGCGCCAACCACGTTGGGGCAAGCGGGCGCGGAAGCAGTCCCGGCCATACGTAAACGGTTGGTTAAAAAAGCGCCCGGCGATTGGATCGGAGATGTGGGTGCTGCCGCCGCCGTTGCCGCGCAGGTCGAGGATAAGGCCCGGCGCGTCCATCAGGGTGTCCAGCGCCGCGTCGAACTCGGCCACCAGGTTGTGATCGTTGCTGCCGCCGAAGTCCGGGATGCGGATCAGGCCCAGGCCGGAGGGCAGCCGCTCGCCGGTGATCAACGGTTGCCAGGGCGCAGGGGCCTGCGTTTGCGGCGCGGGCAGTTCCGTGGGCCAAACCAGCGTGAGCGTGCGCTCGCCTGCCGGGCCGCGCACGGTGACGGTGAGGGCGTCGCCCGTCGTGCTGAGGATGTTGAATGCGGCTTTGGCGCGGCGCTGCTGCGGCGTCGAACCGGCGACCAGCACCGGTGAGAGCACGTCGAGTGTGTCTTCGACAGGCCGTTCATCCACGGCGAGCACCTCGTCGCCGCGCTCCAATCCGGCGGCCCGCGCCGTCGCGCCCACTTCATCCACCACCACCGCCCATCGGTGCGCTTCGCCGATGAGATAACCCGTCGCAAAGTAGCGCCGCCCCGACTGCACCGAGGGTGAGAGCAGCCCGGTGTGTCCATCGTTCAATTCGGCCAGCATATGCGCGACCACGCGCCAGTACGCTTCGTCGCTCTGCGCCTGCTGCGCTTGCGGGGCATAGCGCGCGTAGATGGTGTCCCAGTCCACGCCTTTTTCGGCGAAGTAGGGATAGGCGTAGTCCAACGCGCGCCAGAGCCGTTCGAAGTTAGCGCCCCGTGTCTCGCCCGGCAACGGCAGCATCCCGATGCGATACAGAGGAATCACCGCCGCCAACGCCAACGCCAGGAGGATGACCCCGTGGCCCACCCACACCCAACGACGCTGCGCTTTGTCCGGCGTCCACCGGCCAATTGCGCCGCCGAGTAGCGCGCCGGCCAGCCCCAACAGCACAATTGCCGGCGTGGAGGCCGCCAGCGGCCCCCACCCCAGGGTGATACCGCCGGCCAGTCCAAGCGTCAGGTTGAGTAAAATCCAGCGTATAGCGTGTGATCTATGCATAAGATACTTCCCCACATAGGGCCTGTAAATAAACATAACCTCCCGCTCTGGCCGGTCTCTGAGCGTGCCCGCCGACGCCTGACGCCACGGTGGCGCAGCCGGAGACAGGCCACAGCTTTCGGGAAGTTTTCACTTTACGAACCCTTAGCGCTATGGATTGAGTCCTATTTCATCCAAAATAACCACACCCGCCGTAGTACGGTCAAAAACAAACATGATTTCGGCCAACGTCGCCGGGTCGAAGGCGGGATTGTCCACCGCGAAATCGCCGAGCCGGAACGTGAAGGTCTGGAACACCGCTTCGGAATGTGGGATGACGCTCATGAAATCGAATTTGCCCAGCCGCCCGCGCAGTTGCGGTTGCAGCAGCGCGAAATGGCTCAGGGGCAGCCGGGCGGTGTTCCCGGCGCGGTCCTGGACTTCCACCGTCAGGTCGATGGGCGTCCGTTCCGCCGGAGCAGGGCGCTCGGCATCCGGCGTGGGCGCTTCGTCGGCATCGGCGAGGGAGAAGCTGAGCACGCTCTCCGAGCCAAGCGCCGCTTCTATCTCCGGCAACGTGACGTTATAGCGGGCGATGCCGGCCGAGGGAACAGGGACGCCCTCCGGGCCGGTGTTATCCCACCCCAAATAGACGGCGACGTTTTCGAGCGAGCCGTTCTTGAGCGGCACGATTTGTTCGCGCCAGATCGTCAGGTTCGCGCCGTGCAGCGTTCCGCCATGCAGCGTGGTGGTGCTCAGGTCGATGTCCTCCTCGTAGGTTGCCACACGCACGGTTTCCGCGTCCTGGTACTGGCTCAGGTAGAGCGTGTCGGGCAGCCACGCAGCGGCGGTGCGTGGATCGCGGAACAAAGCGCGGTAGCCGTCCTCACCGCGCAACGTCGCTTCCAGGAAAGCGCCGAGGGCAACTTTGGCAATCTGTTCCTGGGCGGCGGCCGGCATCAGACTGCGCAGGTTGTAGAGCTGCATCGCCGGGCCGAAGAGGTCGTGACGGCCCCAATCGCTGTTGAACTGCCCGTGATTGGCCCCGTAGATGTAGAGTGCGGCCTTGAAGTAAGGACGGTCGCCGCTAAAGTTGACCCGCGTGTATTGGCGCGTCCCCATAAATGTGATCACGTCCATATCGTGTGCGCCGTGAAGCACCAGGTAATTGACGTCCGCCAACGGCAGCCGCTGCCCGCCGGGCTTGTATTGCCCGTCTACCGGCGCAATCGCCGCCACCGTGCGGATGTCGAAATCGTAGTCGAAGGTCACGCTCGCATCGTCGGGATAGTAGGGCAACCGGCTGAACGCGGCGGCGAGGGCCACCGCTTCCCCACCCCGCGAGTGCCCGATCAGCGCAATGGCATCGAAATCCACCTTGCCGTAGAAGGGATTGCCGGGGGTCGCGTCCCAGGTTTGCCACTGGCGGATGTGTTCCAGCAGCAGCCAGGCACGCGCGTCGTTTTCGTCTTTCAGTGGAGTGAGGAAGGTGAGATTGGCCGAAAAGGAGAGGTTGAGGAAGTTCTGGTCCACAGAGGCGACGATAAAGCCCCGGCTGGCGAGCAATTCGCCCAGGTAGGCGTACCCGGTGTCGGAATAGTCCTCCATCGGGTGGTTGCCATGGACGATGAGCACGAGCGGGAAAGGGCTGTCTGCTCCTTCGCTTTCGCTCAGGACAGGTTCTGGATACCAGACGCGGGCATTGCGCGGCAGCGCCTCCGGGCCGAAGCCCCAATACGCGCTCCGCAAGCCCGACCATCCTTCGAGCAGGGCCGTACCATCTACGGGCGTGGTGCGCAGGTCAACGCCCGCGCCGTACTCAGGTCGCCGGCGATCTTCGCCGCTCCCGTAGATGAGTGTGCGCACGGTATAAGGTCCCGGCCGCGAAGGATCGGGCATCGCCAGGGGAACGACGTTATCCGCGGAGTGCGCCGCCGCGTTGATAGGCGGCGTTCGCGCAAACCCGTCCATGAAGAACACAACTGCGCCACCAATCAGTCCGACCAATCCGACGCCGAGACCGGCGAAAGCCAGCCCGCGTCGCAGCCGGGTGAGCGTCCGCCTTTCCTTGCCGGTCAAGGCCGCGAGGCCCGCGCCCACCAATGAGCTAATCGCCAGCAGACTCAGCACGACGGCGAAGACGCCGAAGGCCAACGGCAGCGCCAACAGGTAGGTCAGCAGCAACAGCGGCAGCGCGCCGGCGAAAGCCCACCTGTAACGCAGGGGCACCAAACGCAGCAATGCACCGAGTAGCATCACAATCCCGCCCAGGAGCGCGCCTGCCAACCACCCGCCGAGCGTCCCCAGAACAAAGGCGAGTGGGCCGGCCGGGGCAAAGGCGTAGGCGGACATCACCGTCCATATCAGCGCCGCCGCCAGCACGACGCCCCACGTCGCGCCGTGCCAGGCGCGCGGGCCGGGCGCAAGTCGTGCGGCGAACCGGCGTACAAACCTCCAGAGGCGTTTGAAGCGACCTGGTTGGCTAACGGTTTCGGTCTGTAGCTCCATAGGGTTCCCCGCCTGTCAGGATTGCTTGTATTTATCCATACCGGCGCCCAACACGAGACCAATCGCGGCCCCGGCTCCGGCGACGGCGAAATAGACGGCATTGCCGGTCATAATGAACAACAAAACGCCCAGTCCGCCGCCGATAAAGATGCCGAACAACATGCCCAACTGTGTATAAGTGTGCTTTCGCTTTTCCATTTCCGTTCCTCCATATTTTACTAGAATTTTTGAGCGCACCTTGTGCGCGTTTACGACCTGTACTTGCGTATATGCAAGCTTATTCTGCACACAGTGCTGCAGTATTGCCTACTTACCCTTCCACAATTGATTCATCGTTCTTCCCATGAACTGAAGGAAATTCCGTTTATAGGAACAATCGTTGAAGGAACCAATAAAATACGCATCCATTTCAGGATGGTAGAACATGAAAGCCCCTGTGACTCCTGCGACTCCCCATGAGGCGTACCGCTTCGGCATTAACAACGGAACTGGGGTCAAATGCCAGATTCCATACCCATACTGAATCCCAATGGTGAACCTATTCATATCTGCCATCATCGTCTGCAAGGTGCGTTCTGATACCAACTGATGCGTGACAAGGGCCTTCATGAACTTGAGCAAGTCCTCAGTAGGAGCGACCACTCCCCCACCCGCGTAATCGAGACTGCCATAGGCTTCCACCTCATTTAAGCGGGTGCCACGGATGTAGAAGTCTGCGATGGGAAACGAGCACGGTTCTATCGGCGCCGAGTTGTGGAGCATTGATGCATGCTTCATCTCCAGAGGCGCATAGATATGCTGTTTCAACGCCTCATGGAAAGGAAGGCCGGTGCGCTTTTCGATGATCAGTCCGAGCAGATGATAATTGGTGTCTGTATATTGGAAACCGGTCCCCGGCGGAAAATGAGGTTCTATATTCTTTTTCACCCATTCAATCGCTGCTCTTGGGGTAATACTAAAATCTGGATCTGCCAACAATTCATCCATTAGCGGTTCGAAATCGTCCGGTAAGCCTGATGTCTGATTCAGTAGGTGCTTGATTCTTATCTCGCTTGTATGATCGATACCTTTACGGACATGCAGCCCTTTGAGCAGATCCTGGTCCAGGTGGTCGGTAATGCGGTCAGCGAAAGACAACATCCCCTGCTCATACAAAATACTGACCATAGTCGCTGTAAACAACTTGCCAACGCTTGCCATATAATTGGGTTGGCGCGGATCGGCGGGAAAGCTACCGGTTGCGCCTTCGGCAAGGTTGATATGAATGTCCTTCTGGTCCGAATGTACCAGCAAATAGGCATTCTTTACGTTCTTATCCTTACTCACCTGATTTCGAAACCTTGCTTCAATAGATGCAGCTACCCGTTTTTTATCCATGATATTGACCTCCCTTGTGTGTTAAAACTCCACGCGCGCGAAGCGATAGAGCGCCGTGGCGATGAAACCGGCTGCGAAGATCGCCGTTCCAGCGGTAGCGCGCCGCCCTGGGCAATCGCAAGCAACCCGTAGGCTATACCCCAGATTGGCAATGAGTTTCGCCAGCACGTAGGCCGCGCGAGGGACCGGTTTGGTCAGCAACCACTCGATCACGCCCAGCTCACGCTCGCTGACCAGCAATCCCTGACCTAGCACAATGACCCCGGCGGCGAGAAAAAACATCCCCTTTAGACTCTGTCCGAAAATTGTGCTGGTGAGCGTTTCCAGTGCGTCGACGGTGAATTTTCGGATGGGTTCTTATGAATAGAGGATACCATTTCCGCGTGGCGTATGCATCGGGCAAAAGGGGAAAACCGGCTACGGCTTTGGATGTAATCCGGTTTAGTACTAAAGTTGGAGAGGTGGTAGTCGCACCCTGCACGGTTAGGATGACGCCGGCAGGACAGTAGCTATAGCGGCCGGCTGCTATGTAGACGATGTTGCCGGCTCCATCTTCTACGAAGACCAGTGTTTCGTCCCTGTCCAGGCTACGAAAGACTAACGGTTCGACCACCACACCCAACGCAGCGTATCAGACGATCAGATTGGCGGCGCATTGATAACATTCGTGGTCTCGGTGATTGAGACAGCTTTTTCCAACACCGGGTCGCGGCCGGCGTACAGGTCCGCACGTTGAACGTTGACGTTGATATCCGGGATGAGGCCCACGCCCTCAAAGGGCGTGCCGTCAGGCATCCTCACCCGTTGGGCGCCGATAGAGAATTGCAGTCCATTTTCGAACATATGAAAGTAAGGTTGGCCGGTAGATCCGCCGGAGGGTTCGCCTATCAGGATAGCCCTGGGGGCGTTGTCTTGCGCCAACGCTGTGTGATCCACGCTCAGTGTGCGACTGAACCCGTACGCGTCTTCGAAGGTAAGGGGATAGCTAGCGGGGAGACAGAGGCCGAGCACGGCCGGGAATATGCTATTCCGATCGCCAAACTGCACCGTGCGCGATTGCGGACTGCCAGTCAGGTAACGTTGCAAGTCTGAATACCAGGTCTCGATCGGTTTTCCGGCGATGTCCAGAATGACGTCGCCGGCCCGCAACTCGGCGATATCAGACGCGACGACCGTCCACCGGCCCGCTAGCGGACGCAGCCGCATCCCTGACGGCGGATGCGCTTCGAAAGTGGGATCGCGCCAGCGCGTGTGCCCGTTATTGAGCCGCGCCAGAAAGGCCATCAGTAGCAGAGAGAACTGCTCGCGGTTGGCGCACGTCAAAGCCTCGCGCTTTAGCGTGATGCAGGCTTCGTCCAACTGCTCGGGGCCGATGGTAGCATCTTCCCAATGGGCGAAGTGCTTCTGTATGGCCCGGTATACCTGCGTCAACATCGAACGGCGTACTTTCACGGGGAGTACGGTTGAGGTGGTATTCATCGTTGAAGTTTGGCCCTACGGCGCGATGCGCCGCAAAAACTCCCGGCTCTCCTCGGCGATCACAGCGGCGGCTTCGTTGTGAACGTAATGACCCACATCGAGCATTTTGTATTGGCCGCCGGCCGCCTCGACGTAAGCCGTCAAAACCTCGCCCCAGTTGTCCATCGGCAAGCCATCGCCGTTGGAGATGAAGACGTAGAAGGGCACATCAGGAATCCCCTCGGCGGCGACCTGTCGAGCGTTGGCCTGGGTCGCTTCGATTTCGGCCAGCATATCGGCCGTTAAGGTGCGGCGGTACATAATTGAGCAGTAAGCGGCGGTTTCGGCAGCGGTTAAATGGTTCGCCGCAGGGGCTTGATGGCAAATAAACGGCGCTAGGCGTAGCAGGCCGGTCCGGGCGGTGAAGCCGACCAGCGCGAGCTGCAGGCGCGGCGGCGGCAGCACCTCATAGATGGGGGGCGTGGCCGGGTCCAGCCCGATGATGGCAGCCACTTCGCCGGGATAACGGTTGGCCCAGTGCAGGGCTTCCAGGCCACTCATCGAGTGAGGCAACAGAACGTAAGGGGGGCTTTCTCCGGCCAATTCCAGCGCCAGGCGGGTCTCGCCAAGGACGGTGTCGATGTCACGGGATGTACCACCGTCCTCGCTCCAGCCGTACCCGGCCCGTTCCACGACGACCGTGCGGTATTCGTTAGACAGGCGGCGATAGAGTCCCCTGAAATCCAGGGTGGGGGCAGTGGTGCTGCTGCCCGACATAAAGACGAGCGTCAGATCGCCTTCTCCTTCAGCGTAGACGTGTAACCGGTGCCCATTCACCGGAACCAGTTGCCCCGGCGGGGGATAGGCAGCCTCTTCGCGCGGCGTTTGCAGCCGGTGGTTGATGCTGCTGCCGGCAATCAGGAGCAGCAGCAAGAGCAGTAGTCCTGTTAAAAGCCATTTGATGATCGTCACGAGTGTTTTCATCCCGAGTCCTTTTTGAGTGCGTTTCAAATGAGTATGAAATGGATGCTAAAGGTGAATTTTCATTCTCTTACCATCAGATATTCGGCATACGTTTGCCCTTTGTACTGCATCTCGCCGTGAAATGCCTGTCGAAAGCCGTTCTTTTCGTAAAATCGAATGGCCCGGTCGTTGGCGGCGTTGACGTACAGGTACATTTGGCCGTTTTCCTGTGCCAGCGCGCGAATGATCTCGCCGCCGATCCCTTGCCCTCTGAGGTCGCCGTCTACGCATAGTGTGTGGATGTAAAGGCCGTCATCGTCAATGGTTCCACCAAGCATTTTTTCCATTCTCGTGTACAGCGAGAATCGCTTGATGAAGTTGAAGAGGCCCATCGCTTTCATAAAGCCCTTCCCGGCGCGTTGATCCACGGCTTGCATTTGAGAGGTGGGATAGGATACGACGATGCCGGCAAGCTCACCGTCAAGCATCGCGCACTGCATATATTCCGGTACGAAGTAGCTCTCCGAGATGTTCAGGAGTTTTCCGAGGACTTCCGGTGCTTTCTCGCCATAAACGAGCCGATTCATCATCACGTCGGATTCAAAGATCAATGTGGCGATTTTGTCCTGATCATGGTTTTGCGGGTCATACGTCTCGAGTACTATAGTCATTGTACTGTCCTCCCTTTATTGTATCTCTATAGTACTCGATGACGGACGTTTTGTCGTCGAACAAACGGCTAAAGCTGGCTCAGACTTTGGGCTTGATTGCACTACGACTAAAGTTGTAGGCGCTGGGGATGTTTTTACTGCCCGGCGTGCAGTTGACGTTGTCGCGCCAGCAATGCCAGGCCCACGAGCAGCGGCGTGATCGCAATGTAAAGCCAGGGGATGCCCTGCGCCAACGCCGCAGCAGTCGTGGCGGTGAGGTCGAGCGCAGCCAGGCCGTTGAGCGGGCCGAGATACCACCAGATCAGCAGCAGGATTTGTGTTGAGCGTTCCGTGCCCGTTGTCATCCCCAACAGTAACGCCAGCGAGGGAATGAACAGCGCGCCGGCCACAAAGCCAGGCAGCAAGGCGGGTTCGGCCAGGAAGCGTAGCAATGCGCCCCCACCTAAGAGCAAGGCCAACGAGACGCCTGCCGCCCAGGTTGCCGGCAACTGCCGCCACAGTGGAGACGGCGCGCTGAACAGTAGTTGATCGACGCGGTAGTGCGCCTCGCGGACGCCCATCTCCGACCAGAGCAGCAGCGGCCACAACCAGACGAGCGGCAATAACGTGCCGCGCACCGTTTCCAATGGAGATAGCAGACAAGCCAGGAACAACCCCGCCGCTGCCACGTACCAGAGCAAGGCGCGGCCCTTGAGCAGCAGCTTGAGTTCCGCCGCGACCAGTGTGACAAACAAGCGCACCGGTTTGCCGGAAGCCGTGACGGGCGTCAGCGCTTGGGCGCTGCGGGGGATGTTAGGTGTGGCTGGCGTAGCATCCGCCCGGCGCGTTATAGCACGCAAGCGCGCGCCGAGTGGGGCCAACCAGCGTTTGATAATGCTGCGCTGGGCGCGGACACGGCTTTGTTCCGGGGCGAAGCGTTCGAAGGGCAGCGCCGCCAGCCCGGCCAACAACAAAGCCGCCGTCACGTATACCAGGCGCGTTCCGGCGACCGCCGCCCAATCGAAGCCTGTCCACAGGAATGGTTGCAGTTCGCCGCTTGGACCGGCCCCCAGGACGATGCCGCCCTGGTAGGCGGCCCCTTGCGCCTGTAGCGCGACGGTCATCCCCTGCTCGATGGCTTCGAAGGCCAGCAGGTCGCCCCCCAGGGGCGTCACAATAAACAGCCACAGGAAGAAGTAGATGACGTTCCCGGTTGACGTGCGCAAGACCGGCGCGCACTCGAAGAAGACGGCCAGCGCCGCCGTCAACAGCGCCACCGGGACGGAAAACACGAGGAACGGCAGCAGCAGTTGGGCGAGATCGAGCATCTTGTCCTCGCCGTGTACTAGCAGCATCGCCAGCGCCGCCAGCGCCAGCACGCCGACGACGATCAGCAAGACGGCGACGTTGCTGGCGAATTTCCCAAACACGTAAGCCAGCTTGCGCAAGGGCGTCGCCGCCAAAATCTGCCCCACGCCGGTCTCTCGATCCCGTTGCACGTTGCCCCGTGTAATGTAAAAGCCGATGAGCGACAAGAAGAACGACAGGGTCAGGGACATCAACGCGCCGATCCACGCGGCATTGAGGACGCCGCGATAGTTGCCCAGGCGCAGTTGGAAGAACCCGGTGATGACCTGGTAGCCCAAGAAGACGCCCAACGCCACAATCGCCAGAAAGCTAAAGCGCCGCACGCGCTCGCGGAAGTCGGCCAGGGCCAGGTGAAAGAGCGCGTTCATCAGGCCGCCTCTTGCCGGTTGGCGATGAAGTAAAGGTAGGCGTCTTCCAGGGTGGGCGGGAGCGGCGTGGCCGCCGGGTCGGGCGTGCTGTCGCTGACGATGCGGGCCAGGACGCCGTCAGCGCGGCGGGTCGTGTTGGCGATGAGGTGCTGCGTCTTCAGCGTCGTCAGTGCGTCGCTCGAGACCAGCCAGCCCCACACTTTACCTTCGACGGCGTGTAACAATTCCTCGGGCAGGGCGTGACGGAGCAACTGGCCGTGGTTGATCAAGGCGATACTGGTCGCCGTCGCCTCCACATCGGAGACGATGTGGGTGGAGAGCAGCACCAGCCGTTCCCCGGCCAGGTCGGCGATCAAGTTGCGGAAGCGCACGCGCTCCTCGGGGTCCAGGCCGACCGTCGGTTCGTCCACGATGAGCAGGTGGGGATCGTTGAGCAACGCCTGGGCGATGCCCACGCGCTGGCGCATCCCGCCGGAAAAGCCGCCGATGGGCCGGTAAGCCGCCTCGGTGAGATTGACCAGGTGGAGCAGTTCGTCGATGCGCTGCCTGGCCCGCTGTTGCGGCAACCCCTTGACCGCCGCCAGATAGGTGAGAAATTCCACCGCGCTCAGGTTGGGGTAAACGCCGAAATCCTGGGGCAAGTAGCCCAACACCCGGCGCAATGCGTCCGGTTGCGTTGCGATGTCTGCGCCGTTCCAGCACACCGTCCCGCTGCTAGGCCGGGTAATCGTGGCGATGATGCGCATCAGGGTAGATTTCCCCGCCCCGTTCGGGCCGAGCAGCCCCAGGACGCCCGGCCCCAGCTTGAGGGTGAAGTCGCGCAGGCCCCAGACCGCTTTGCGGTATTGTTTGCTGACATTTTCGATGTGGAGTTCCATTGGCGCCCTTTACCCCAGGTTCAAAAGCGCGACGCCGACATTGATGATAAAGAAACCCACGTGGCCCGCCGCGTGCGCGACCATTGCCGTTTCGAGATTCCGCTTCCAGAAGAGCCAACCGAAGAGCACGCCGCCGAGGGCGTTGAGCAGCACGGTGCGGATGACGACGAGCGGCGTCAGTGTGACCATAGAGGCCAGCGCGGGCAGATGGCCGATGCCGAACAGCAGGGCCGCCAGAATGATGGCCGTCCAGACCAGCGCGGGAGTGGGCAAGCCCTGGCCTCGCTGCGCCACGCGCCAACCGATCCAGACGAACAGGGCCATCACCCCCCAGCGCAGCAACAGCTCTTCCACGATGCCACCGTAGAGCATGCCCATCAGCAGTTGGGTGAGCAGCGCCCCGATAGTAGGCGTTTCAGCCGTGGCCGGATCGTTTACCAACTCTGTGCCGGCGAAAGGATTGATAAGCGCATCCAGACCGACCACCACCACCGAGAAGATCAACCCCGCCACAATCGCCATTCTGATGTACGGGCGCAGTTGAGGCCAGATAGGCGCGCCTTGGCGCACCTTCTCCGCGACCAGCGAACGCAAGCCCACTCGATGGGCGAGCAAGGTCCCGACAGCCACGGCAACCGCCAACAGGATCAAAGAATTGACCAGGGCCAGCGCCACGGTCAGCGGGACGGGCAGGTCGAGCATTTCCGGCGGCAGCGCGTTGACCTGGCCAAGCGCCATCGGGATCAACGATAATACGCCGGGCACACCAAGGGCCACGAGCGCCAGAAAGGTTTTGCCAAAACGGGGCTTGCCGGTTGTTTCGGTAGATGTTTCGTTTGTTACTGTGTTCATGTCAGTCTCCATTGATTGTCAATGATAAATTAGCCGATGATGAATCCGGCGATGACGGATACGCTTACCGCAACCACGTTGCTGATGCTGTGCATGATCATTGGATACACCATGCTTTTCGACCGTTCGTAGCATACGCCGTAGAACAAGCCGAGCACGATGGCATACATGACTTGAAAGGCATTGTACGATAGTGAAAATGGCGCAAACGAGAAACCAACGTGCGCCAGGCCAAAGATGATGGCAGCGATGAGATTGGCGATGCTCAGTTTGCCACCCAAAATCCTGAAGACGGCTTTGCCAACGCCGGCTTCCTGGTCGCTGAAGACCGTGCCGTTCGACAACAAGGCGAGCATGGTAATAGCGAACGCGCGGAAGATGAGTTCCTCGGATGGCCCGGAAAGCAGCAGTTGAAAGCCTAGCTGTCCGGCGATGTTGCGCGCGGTCAACGGATATGGGAGCGTCTGGAACGAGCCGCTCAGGACGACGATGAGTATGGAGACCACAGTATACACGCTGAAGACCAGCACAAATATGCGCACATAAAGCCACCCCACCTGGCTATCGCCCCACTCAAAGCCGAACTGGATGGCGCTGACCCGGCTAATGATGAGCATCAGAAACAAGAAAATCACCGCCTGAGCAATGTGATGGACCGAAATCCACATGAACGCACCGTCGGGGTCAATCGCGGTATAATCGAACAAATCCGCGAAAGCGCCCGCCAGGCGCGGTACACCTAACAGCAACACGGTCAAGAATAACACCCATAACACTTGTTTGAAGAACTTCGGTATGCTCATCTTTCAACGCCTCCTTCGACGCTTAAGGCGGATCACAATCCGCCGTCTCCGCAGCGCCGGATTATGATCCGGCGCAAGCAGTTTCATGAGTGTTTGTCAAGATGCCGAAGCCAGGATGTGCAGCAGTTTCGGCACGAAGCGGAACGGCGCTGCGGCTGCCGCGACTTGATCAACGGTTCCGGCAAGATAAACGTTCAAATCCGGGCAGTAGAAGAGCCAGGACCCGGTCGCGCCGGTATGCCCGATCACCGGCGGGGTGGGACGCAGCAGGGAAAAGAGCCGGGGGATGTGAAATCGCATCATCCCCAAGCCGTACTGGATGGGCCAGCCGGGCGAGGTGCGCACCGGGTTGAGCGAGAAGCCAAAGGTATGCCAGTGCTGCGTCATCAGGTTGCCGGTGGCCGGATTGTCGAAGACCTCACCCTGGATGAGGGCGCGCATGAACTTCAGCAGATCGGCGACGGTGCTGCTCAAATCGCCAAAAGACTGCATCGCCAGCGGGATGCGCAACGGCTGTTTGTCCACCCAGAGCGTTGCCGGCGTGACTGATGCGGGCAGCGCTGCGGGATGCCAGGTGTGCTCAAGCCCTAGCGGGGCGAACACCAGGTCCGCGAGCGCCGCGTGGATGGGTTGCCCGGTCACAGCTTCGATGATGGCGATGAGCAGTTGGTAGTTGGTATCGCTGTAGCTGACCTTCGGGCGCGGCACATCCACCGGTTGCGGCGGGAAGTGCGGGGTCAGCTTGTGGCGCACCATATCCAGCGTATCTGCGATAGTAAACGCGAAATCGCGCTCGATAACCTGCTCGATCAGGGGCTTTTCGCCTTTGGGGCGGGCATCGAAGTAATCCGGCAATCCGGTAAGATGGCCGAGGAGGTGGTGGACGGTGATCTGTTCGGTGTAGTCCACACCGTCCAGGCGGTGCAGCCCCCCGATCAACGTTTGCGGGAGGTAGGTTGACATCGGCGCGTCAAGGCGGATGAGGCCGCGCTCGACCAGTTTGAGGACGCTGCTGGCAATGTAGAGCTTGGTCACGCTCGCGATCCATATCGGGGTGTCGGCGCGCATCGGTGTCCCGTCCGGGTGCGCGTCGCCGAGCGCGCCGCTCCAGCGGAAGCTGCCGTCGCCTGTCTCGACGGCGATGATGGCGTGGTGGATGGACTGCGGGGCCGCGAGTTGGTGCAGGAGTTCCTGCAAGCGCGCGCTAAGGGCCTCTGGTCCCGCAGTAGTGTTGTCCGTATGAACTGGTTTTAGCCGGTTATCTGTAGCCATAGATTTCTCCTGGTTTCATGTCCTGTCGTGATGTGCCTTGCACTATAGCGTGACTTTCACCCTGGCGCATCGGAACAAGGGATAATTTGCACACGGACTTTCGCCGGGTCTGAGGCTACAACTAAAGTCGTACTTTCCGGTGCATAGACTACTCCCCAAATTTCCATTTGCTGCATTCGCTTCTCAGCAACGGTAGGTGACGCCGCCATTGCGCAATCTCTATCGCCACGAAGGGGTGAATTTCCACGTGCCGCTTGCCTTCCAGATCGTACTCGGTGTAACCCCACCTGAACCCGGCAAGGGGCGCTATCGTGTTATCGTTGATCCGGCTCGGCATCGTCACCAAAAAGGTGTCGGCCAGCCATTCGAGTTTTCCACAATTGCCGAGGTTGTTGCAGGGCGCGTCGTAGATTTCAGCCGGATAGCCTATGCCGAAGAACGGCACGCCCAACTCGCTCAGCGTATCATTGACATCCACGCTCGAAACGATAGCGGCCGGCGCACCCGCTTCCACGAAGACAAACTCCCGCCGGGTGATGATCTGAATCCAGGCCGAGGCGGTGTAGTAACCCGTGCCTTCGTAAGCGCGGACGTAAGCGCGCATCGTCGGGTAGCCGAGGCACATATTCACGTCGAAGCCACAGCCGGCGAGTAGGTCGAAGCCGGATGCAGTGAGGCTCTGATTGGTGCCGTACTCTACTTCCAAAACACCCGGCTTTCCGTTCAAGTTGAAAGGTATCGTCGTTATCGTCATAGCAATCTCCTTTTCTGAAAATAAACTACGGATTGCACGAATCTCCACAGATAGGAAAAATTAGTGAAAATTCGTGCGATTAGTAGTTCTCTTTGAGCGCCCACGTTTCGACGCCGTTGAAGAAACGGACAGGTCGCGTGGGCATGACGCTGTCATCCAGCCAGACGGTCTGGTGGGTGCCAAAGGCGACTTTCCAGGCGTGGAACGCGCCTGCCGGGGTGTCGATTCTCTCCCGGCCCGTCACCATCACCAACCACTGCGCCGCGACCGGGCCGTTATCTTGGGTAGCCTGCCGCCACATAAAGGGATGAAAGCGCGCCGTTTGTCCCCACATTCCCGTTTTCAGCTCGATCGCCGCCAGTTGCCAGGGAGCGGCGTAGTCGGTCAACAGGGGCAGGGTGGCGTCATCGGCCAGCGGAGTTTCGCTCCAGGGCAGCTCGAAGACGCGCTCTGGCTCGCCGCGCACGTTGATGCGCACGTGGATGCCGTCCGCGTCTGTCGTCCAACGGATGTCGGCGTGATACGCGCCGTCTTGCAGGTTCATCACGGTCTGCCCGGAAATCAGGCTGCCGTCGTCGGCCCGCCACCGGAAGTGATCCCGGCGCTCGCCGCCCGCGCTGCTCCAAAAGCTGTCGCCGATCCGCACCTCGTAGGCGCGCACGGTGGACGTACACGCGAGGTCAATCAGCGCGCCCACCGGGGTCAACAGACATTCGCCGTCTCCCACTGCTTCATCCGCCGGATTGTAAATCTCGTACTGCCACTGCGCTGCGTCCTGCCATTCCGCCGCAGGGAGGGCGAGGGGCGCGGCAAACAGGCCCGGCCCGCTCACGATTGTGTAAATTTCAACGCCGATGACCACCACATAGAGCAGACCGGCGACCAGCAACGGCCACGCGGCAGATAGGGTGAATGCGCGTTCGGCCGGCGCGTCTGCTACGTGGGACGTGCGCCGCGTGAGCCGGGTGAAGGCGACGAGCGCGAGCAGCGCCACAATCGGACTACCAATCAGCACCGGCGCGGAGAACAGCACGCCCGGCGCGCCGAGGGGGAACACCGTGTCGGTCAAGACCAGCGCCGCCAGCGCGTTCGCGCCAAAGTGGGTGAGGATGCTCGCCGGGAGGGAGCGCGCGCGATCGTTGACGAAGCCGAGCGCCAGCGCCAGCGGGATGATGCTGATCCCCTGGAGCAAAGAGAGGTGGAAGATGACAAACAGGCCGCCGACGAAGCCCACGCCCCAGGCGGGGCCGCGCCGTTCGTAGACCGGCTGGAGCACACCCCGGAACAGGAATTCTTCGCACAGAGGGGCCATCACCGCGTAAGCCACGATAGCCAGGACGCCCATCAGCGCCGTGGTGGGGATCACATCGTCGGGCAACGCGGGGCTGTATCCCAGGAGTTGTTGCAGGACACTCCCGCTCACCGCCGCGAGGGGATAGAGTGCCATGCCGATCAGCAAGGACAATGCGGCGACCTTCCACCCCGGCCACGTCCAACGCACCCGCTCGCGGAGTGGTTCGCGCGTCAGCCGCAGGAAGAGGTAAGCCGGCAGAAAGACGAAGAGCAGTTGGTTGAGGATCAAGCGGACGTACTGCGGGAGCCACAGCAAGAATCCATTGGCGATTTGCAGCAGCAGGACGAGCATAAAGAGGATATGGATTGTTCTGTAGCTGGATTGCGTTTTCATTATAACGACTGTATTGACACTTTTTGATGCGCTTGTTAATCAGACGATGCCGCGCGCTTCGCTTCTTCCGTGACGACGATGATACCGATGAAGATTACGGCCTCAAGCGCGGACAAGAGCGCCCACCCCAGGCGTTTCAGGCCACGCGCTGTGGCTGCGCGGGTGGCGAAGAGTCCGACTGCCGTACCCGCGCCGGAAAGCGATAGAGCGTAGGCGAAAGCGTTGTTGGCGAAGAACTCGCCCGGCCCATTCAGGCGCGATAGCAACCGTCCCGCGCAATCGTTCTGACTGACCTGGTGAATTTTGTCCTTGATTGACATCTGATGCTCCTTCAATGACTTTTGCTTTTTTTGTTTTCTTGGCGAACTTGGCGACTTGGCGGTTTAGACAGATTTTTTAGTAAAGTCATATATTGGCGCTTTCCTCACGCAGCACTGCCGCGCGCCCCGCGAAGGCAAACGCGATCAAGAGCACGCCGGCCAACCAGCCGCCCAAGCTAAAGATCGCCGGGCCATAAAGCGCCAGCCCCGCGCCCGCGACCACCAACAGCCCGGCGAGTATACCAAACATCTTCATCCCATACAAGGTGACAAACGGCAGGTAATGCGAACCAACCACAATCATCGCCGCCGGGAAGAACCAGGTCTCGCGGTACAGCGTAGCCGCGCCCACCAGCAGGAAGTTGAGGGGCACGGTAAACGCAACTTGTGGGCCAAGTCCCCACAGTTTGTTTTCAGGACTGACCTTGCCGGACCGCCCCATCAGCCGCACGCCCAACTGCGTGAGCGGGAAGATACCCATGCTGCCGAAAAAGAGCGCGGCCATCCCATAACCTGGCGCGACCCAGGCACCGAGCGCGGCGGCGATGAGCCAGATCAAGCCGGAAACCAGTTGTCCGGCAAATCCGCCCAGGAAGGCGGAGCGCATTTCGCGTTGAGCTTCATGAATGTTCATTGAATGTACTCCTTTCCAAAGAGTCTGATAGTCATTAGCCAAATAGTCGTGCAGTTACTCGCCTTCATTGCTTGATTCTGCGCCATGCCGAGCGCATCGTGTATGCGCCGGTTTTTTGCGCTTGAAGATGCGCCGTCCATTCGTAGGTGGCCGGCCATTTTTTGAAGACCGCCGCTACTGTATAGAGGAAGCGCAACGCAAACTTGGTCGGGCGCGGCAGCCAACCTTGCGCGGGAATCATGGTGACGGTGATATGCCCATCGTTCTTCTCGACGGTGTAGGTCCCGGCGATGCGTCCGGTGGAAGGATGTCCTTCGATTTCAAAGTTTCCTTCGACGCGGACAGCGTCCGTCAATGTTGTGATGTTCGGGAACGCCCCTCTGAAGCGCAAGTCAAGAGGCTGAACCTCATTCTTGCAGGTTATTCGCTTAATTGCCGGTTTGCCATCAGTCCACTCCAGCGCGAGCGTCGTCTTTCCCACTTGCAATGCCGGTTCCCCGTCGGCGACTTCTAACGGCTCAAGCGTACCCTCGAACGCCGGATTGAGCGTGGCGATCAGCGGCTTGGGGCTGTAGCGCGTGAAATACATCCGCGTGAAATCCATCGGGATCGGCAACTTGTCCGGTTGATGCCGTTTGCCGTCGATGCTGATTTCGAAGGCCGTGTGCGGCTGCCTGACGAAATAGAAATCGTGCAGCAGCACCAGCGGCATAGCCGACGGCGCTTCGGCGGCAGCGCCCATCGGCGCGAGCAAGCCGAACGGTTTGCGCGCTTTCGGGTTTTGCTCGTGGATGTGGATGACGACGCGCCGGTTGTGCAGGTCCTCGAATTCGTAATGCGCCTGCACGCCGAAATCGTTCACTTCGTAGGTCGCCCCGGCCAGTTTCCGCTCAACCATGTGCGCCAGCCCTTTGCCGGCGATATCGTATTTGGCCGCGTCCAGGTGCAGGCCGGGCTGGTGGAACACATCCACCCGCCCATCTTGCCGCCACCCGATGACGAGATGCCCCGTCCCGTTGACCGGATCGTCGAACACCTGCGGCTCAAACCCGACGTAAGTACTATCGGGGTCTTGCTCGAAGTTGACCAGAAGCAGCCGCTCCATCGGGTCAACAGTAATGCGGAATGGATTGATGATTTGTTTCAGGCTCATTGCTCTGCCGCCCATTGCGCTATGGCGCGAAACACCTCGATTGTTTCGTGATCTTGCATATCAAAATCAGCATCGGCGCCGGTTTTGGCGATCACAACGCCGTATCCCGGATGCACGTAGATGTATTGTCCCCAAATTCCAATGGCCGTGAAGTCTCCCTGGGGATTGTTTGGGATCCACCACTGATAGCCATACCCAAAGGGCGAATGGCTCTGAGGATTGTCGCCGGGCTGCAAATATGCCTCCTGCGGATTCACGGAGCGGTCAACCCACGCCGCCGGGATGATTTGTTCCCCATCCCGTTGCCCCTGGTTCAAGTAGAGCCGCCCAAACCGGAGATAGTCTCGCAAAGAGGCCGAGAGGAACCCATACGCCAGGGTGTGGCCCTGGAAATCGCGGCCCCAATAGGCGGGATACTCCATCCCGGCCGGCTGCCAGATCGTTTCTTCCAGGAATTGCGCCGGAGACATCCCGGTCGCGCCCTCAAGGACCAGGCCCAAGACCAGTGTGTCGCTGCTACTGTATGCGTTGTAGATTCCCGGCTCCCGGACCATATTCACCTGTTTCAGGAGATCGGGCAAGCTGGTTCTGAAGACGAAAATCTGCATCGGCAGTCGGTTGACGTCGGAGCGCGGATTCGCGTAATCTTCATCGAAATCCACACCAGAAGACATCGTCAGCAGATGATGCAGCGGGATCGGGCCGTACCCGGTGCCGCGCAGGGTCGGTACATAACGCTCGACAGGATCCCATACCGAGGTGATGTAGCCCTGCTCAATGGCAATCCCCACCATAGCCGAGACGAAAGACTTGGCGACGGAAAAGGACGTGGCTAAGGCGTTCGCTTCGTAACTGTCGAAGTACGCTTCATACAACAGCTCTCCATCCCTGGCGACCGCAAACCCGGTCGTCGCGGTTTCTTCGAGAAACGTATCAATCCGGCGCTGTTGGTCTTCGAAAGTATAGAACTCCGGTAAAGGCCTGAGGTTGGATTCGAAAGCCCACACCGAATCCCCACGATTGACAGGCTCCGAGGGAAAAATGATGTGAAAATTGCGGAAATTCTCCACTCGGGTTTCTGCATTGAACAGCGTCAGCATCGTCCATGTATCGCTGTTCCGCAGATAAAGGAATCCCAGGATTCCCACAATCACGAGCGTCCCAAGCCCTATCGCCACAAACAACTTAAATTTTTTCCAAAAAGGTTTCATCATACGCCTGCATTTATCAGATAGGCTCAATAGATCACAATTTGCTTCGAGGGGATCGTCAGATCCCCGTTCCGGTCTGGATCTGGCGATCCAGACCAAGCAAAGTTAGAGCTACTGAATTTACTTCCAGCGCGTCAGAATCAGCTCGCGTTGGAAGAGCCGCACGGCCAGCCAGAGTACGCCGATATTGATCAGCACCAAGACCACAGTGGCGACCATCATCATCGTGGTACTGAGGTAAATTTTGCCGATCAGCACGGCCATGCTAAGGCCGATCAACGGGACAATGAACAGCGCCGTCACCTGCTGCGCTGCGCGTGGATCGTTGAGCCGCGACGATGCGATCACACCACACGAGGTGGAGAGCAGCGCCAGCAACGGGCTATGCAACACGATGCTCAATGTCCATACGGGGCGCACCAAGGCGGCAACGACTTCCGTACTGGTGATAAAGTACATACCCGCAGCGGTCAACACGAAGCTCACCCAGGTCAAGACCACTGACGGGACCGCCGCGACGATCACTTTGCCGATCAGCAGTTCGGCGGTGGTGATCGGCGTCGCCAGCAGCGGCTCCAGGCTGCGCGTCTCTTTTTCGCCAATGATGCTATAGGACGCCACATAGACCGGGAGCGCCAGTGCAATCAGCAGCAGGTAGAACATATACTGGTCGTTCAGCAGAATCAGCGTGCCGGTCTTACTATCAAGGTGGGCCAGCTCGGGCGGCAATGCTATGCTGTCACTCCCGGTGAAGTCTTGTTCTGGAGTGCGCTCCAAAAACCAGGTGGTTCCCAGTATCATACCAACCATAATGACCGGCAGTAGCGCCATCATCGCCAGCACCAGCTTGTTCTTGCCCATATCCAGCCATTCTTTGCGGGCAATGGCCCAGATTCGTCTCTTATTCATTCGCTGCCTCCGATTCACGCAGCAGGTCGAAATAGATCTGCTCCAGCGATTGCTTCTCCCGTTCCACATACTGGATTGCTGCGCCGGTCGCCATCATAGCCTGGATTAAGCTGGGGTTGTTGGTTTCGGGATCGTCCAGTGAGACACGCAGGCCGTCCTCGGTCGGCGAAACGGCGTTGACGAAGGGGAGCGCCGCCACAGCGTCGAGCAAGCCGGGCGGGGTCACCCGCAACCACACACGCACCGACTGGTCGTACATCCCACGGCGCAGCATTTCCGGCGAGTCGACGCGAATCAGCCGTTGCTTGATGACCGCGACGCGGTCGCACAGCCGCTCGGCTTCGTTCAGGTTATGGGTGCAGATAAAGATCGTGCGTCCCTGACCTTTGAGGGTCTCGACGAACTCGCGCACCACGCGCGCGGCTTCGGGATCCAGGGCTGATGTCGGCTCATCCAGAAAAAGCACCGGCGGTTCGTGGAGCAGCGCGCGGGCGATGGCGAGCTTTTGCTGCATCCCCTTGGAAAAGCCGCCCACCGGCTCGGCGCGCCGCTCCCACAGGCCGAGCAACGTCAGGTACGTGCGCACCTGCCCCGGCACATCTTCTACACCATGGATCTGGGCGAACATGTTCAGGTTCTGCTCGGCGTTGAGCCGTGGATAGAGGCCCGGGGTTTCGGTCAGCAGACCGATACTGGCGCGCACCGCCTGATCTTCCACGCCGATACGGTGGCCGTTGACCCACGCTGCGCCTCCGGTCGGGGCGATCAACGCGGTCAGCATCCGCACCGTCGTCGTCTTGCCCGCGCCGTTGGGGCCAAGAAACCCAAAAACCTCACCCTGGGCCACCTCCAGGGTCAGGTCGTCGACGGCTAACAGGCCGTCGAAACGTTTGCTCAGGTTCTCTGTGCGTATCATGTGTATCTCCTCGTAGCGATTAACCACGCCATGTCTGTTTCTATGTCAGTTACGAAACCTGTGTCAGAAACGTTTCCAAGATATGATTGAACGCTTCCGATTGCTCCATATTAGCGAAGTGCCCGGCTTTGTCCAGAGGGACGACGCGACCTTGCAGCGCGGCATCGAGCGCCGCCAGCGTCGAAGCCAACGCCGCGTTGATGTCCTTGTCCAACGCGCCCTGAATCAACAGCAGCGGCAGGCCCGCGCGGCGCAGCGTGGCGGTGTAGTCGTAGTCGGCGATGTGCCGGGCGATCAGCAGCGGCGCATCTTTTGTGGCGTTGCGATACATCGCCTGTAACTGCGCCCCCACGGCGCGATCCTTCGTGGCGGTCTTCCCGATGAGCGCGGCGACGCCCTTGACACCGAGCAAGTGTGTTGTGGCGACCATCGTCCAGTAAACGAGCCGGGGACTGTGCAGTGCAGCCGTTGTGCCGAAGGTGGTCAGCGAGAGGAGACAGGGCTGCCCCAGTTCCAGCAGTTCGTAGCCCACCAGCCCGCCCAGGGAGTTGCCGACGTAGTGCAGCGTCTCGATATCGAGATGCGCCAGCAACGCCTGTACATCCTGCGCCAAGACGTGGGGTGTATACGCCTCAGGCGTAGGCCGTGCGGGCGCGCTCGATCCGCCGTGCCCGCGCAACGAGAGCCGCAGTACGCGATAGTCCCCGGCAAAATAGTCCGCCTGCGGGCGGAACTGCTCCATCGCCGCGCCCAACCCGTGGACGAAACACAGCACGGGCGCTGCGGGTGGGCCGTCCAGCGCGTATTCCAAAGTGACGCCTGTGGGAAGTTTGGCGGTTTGAGATGTCATACCGGTATCCTCTTTCATAAAGTTAACCTGCCGTTGCGATATCCTCAGCCGCTGCGTCGGCGCCGCTGACGCCAAACTCCGGCGCGAAATCCTGGATGTAAGCATCCAGGTAGTCGATCACCTGCTGGTGGCCTTCCTCGATGATCCGCCCATAGCTCTCAGCCTCGAGCGGAAGCTCAAGCTCGGCGCGTATCAGGCTGATCAAGGGCACGAGTAAGCGATCGAGCGCCGCGGATTCCACAACGGAATCCCGCACCAGGCTCATCTGATCCGGAAAGGTCTGCTGCATCAGCTCCGTTTCCTCGGCGCGCAAAGTCTCAAGGCGTTGCTCGTGCAAAGCGAGCGTTTTTTCGAGCGCCTCTTGCGTCCGTTCATCTCGCGGTTCGGCAATGCGGCACGCATCCAACTGGGCTTGCGTGTGCTCTTGCTCTTGAAGCACCTGGGCGATTTTCTGTTCCACAACTGCCGAGCGTTGCATCAACCAGCTCAGCTTTTCCCGCTTCGCTGACAGCCGCAAGAACGTCCCCGTCAACTCACGAGAGAAGGTCGCCACGGCCCGGATCGTTGCCTCTTGCCCCACGACACTCACCTTGCTGAAGGCGGGAGAGGCATTCGTAAGGATCAGCTCTAGCTCGTCGGACGGGATGTTAAGATTGCCAAAGCGGCCAATGGTAGCTATCGAGGTCGCAATAGCTTCCATCGTCGCCAGGTAAATGTCCCGGCGCAGATTGAGATCGCGCTCCTTGCTCTCCAACTTCCATTCGTGCTCGTGTTGCAAGCGCAACCGTTTGGTGTTTGCCGCATTGGTCAGGATAACGCCCAAAACGGTCAACAAAGAGCCGATGATGAACCCCAAAAGGGTCGCCGGAATAGCATCGATCAGTTCGATTATATTCATGACGACACCTCTGCAGTCTTAACCCGTATTTCTTCCAGGAAATTCAGCAAAGCCGTGTTGAAAGCCGCCGGATTATCCTGGTTGAGAATGTGGTGCGCGTCGTGAATCTCCACCAGCCGGCCGTCGGGATGCTGCTTGTACCATCGCTTCGACATGTTTTTAAGAGCGCGCAACTCATGGTCGCCGTAGACGATGAGCGCGGGATGCGGGGGATGTCCAGGCAACCCCACGACCATATCGCGCACCATTTCGTTGGTCAGGTGTGTGATCGCGTCCTTGCCAGTGTGCGCTGCGGTCTCCATCAAATACGTTTTGGTTGCTTCTGCCAGGGCTTTGTGTTCGGCAAAGGCTTTGTTCAAGGGCTTGACCGGATACAGCTTCATAAACACGCTGATGAATGGAATCGCCGCCTTCAGGAGCGCGGGGAATTTGGGATACAGGGGGCCGCCGCTGATATGCACCACGGCTTTGACCCGCTCTGGATAACGATGCGCCGCCTGCTGCACCACCAGACTGCCCAGTGACAATCCCGCTAACACCGCCTGCCGGATGTTCAGCTCGTCCAGCAGCGCGATGATGAAATCGGCGGCGACAGTGGAAAAGCGCAGGTTCTTGTCAATGGCAGATGAGCGTCCGTGATACGGCATATCCCAGACGATCACCCGGTAGCGATCTTCCAGGGCTTGTACCTGAGTTTCAAAAGTGCGATGATCCATGGCCACCCCATGCGAAAACAGCACCGCCGGGGCTTCCTCCGGTCCGTAGACTTCGTAATAGACCGTCCCTACGTCATTTTTCAAAAACATGTCGAGCTCTCCTTGACTCAACCTGAGTCTTGTGATCAGTTTACGGCTTCTGCCAATAAAGCCTCCAACCACACGCCGTCATCGAAGGCGCGGTCTTTCCAGCCGGGCGCGAGCCGGTCGAGCAAGAGCGCCTGGGCCATGCCGCTGTAGTAGAAGCGACTGTCGCCCGGTTGGTCGAGTTTGAGCCGCGTCAAATGGCGGATTTCCTCGTTTAGCCGTTGCTGGTATCCCCGGTAATCTTTGAACTGCCGGTCCGCGGTCAACGCGGGTTGCGGCGTGTACGCAGGCGTCGTTGCGCCCGCGCGCCAGGCTTGCAGTTCGACGTACTTCGCCGTCCCTTCGAGCCATTCGCGCTGGCGCTCGTAGTTTCCCATATCGGGGCTTAATTCCACGCTTTGCCGGCGTAGGGTGCGTCCGGCCAGGAATTGGCGCGCCAGGTCGGTCGCTTCAGCGTCCGATGCGGCCTGGACGGCTTGCTGTAGCAACTTCAATTCAGCCGCCCAATCCGCTTGGAATTCGGCATGGTCCCAAAGATAGCGCGCCTCGCCGCTGCGCACCGTGTTCTCGGCCGCCCGCAACCGCTCCAGCGCAGTCTGCGCCTGATAAGCGTGGAAGGACTCGTGCTGTATAGCGGCAATGTGCCAGTCGGTGGTGTACACCCGCGTGACGAGCCGGTAGGGGAAGAGCGGTTTGAGGAACTCCGGCAAGTCGTTGCGCACCTCCGCGTGCAGAGCAAGGGGCATCCATTCACGCGTCGCCATGCTCGCCGCCCAGACGTCGCCTACGCGCACGGCAAAAGCCTGCGGATCGCGCGCCACTTGCCGGTAATAAGGCGCGCCGAAGAAGTCATCATCGGGAACGGCCTCCCAGCCCGGCGGCGGCGCGGGATGTCCCACCAGGAACGCGTATTGCTCGTTCCACAACAGTACGGGGATCGCGGCGTCGCCCCATCCCGGCCAGACGGCGTTCCCTACGGCACCGCGCAATTGTATAGCCTCGGCCAACTGCGCCTTTTCCAACGCACCGAGCCGGTCTACCACCGCCGATTGCTGTGGCAGGCCAATATTGCTGACCGCCGAAAGCAAAATCAGCCCACCGCACAGTACCGGCAATCCTAACAAACCAACCATAAGCCAACGCCTGTATCGTTTCATCGAGCACCTCCTAACCGTCGAAGCCGGTTTCAATCTTGTTTGTTTCTGTTCTGGTGATGAACACCCGCGTTGATTACCGCGCCGATCGTAATACCGATGCCGGTCCCCAGGGCGATATTGTTCATCATCATTCCGATCATTAAGCCAAGCGCGAGGCCGAGGCCGATGTAGCTGCCCGGCTTTGCCCTACTTACGTTTTTCTCATTTGCGTTTTCCGTTTATTTCTCCTTTCAAAATAAACCGCTGATCTCGCTAATCTACGCGAATGTCTGCATTCGCCGAATCTTTCTTGAGAAATTCGCGGTTAAAACGCTCGTCCTCATTGACATTAGGACTCGGTTGCTAATGCTAATACCGAGCGATAATCTCGCTGCGGCGGAACGTGCGCACGCCCACCCACAACAGCACCCCGGCGATCAGCCAGATGACGACGCCCAATGCCGCCGTCAACCCGGCGCTCAAGTACATCGCGCCCGTGGATTGCGCCACGACCAGCAGCACAATGGGCAACACGATCACACCCGCAATCTGGTTCGCTTCCTGGAACGAGTTGACGCGCGAGGAAACGAGCACCGTGGCCCCCAACCCTAACGCTGCCGCGCCCGGCGCAACCCAGAAGACCAACACCAGCCAGGTGACGTTGGGAAAGAAGATGCGCTCCATCGTGGGCCAGGCCGCCACATTGACCGTGATGCCATAGCACACAAACCCGGCCAGTGACACAAGCAGCGCCGGGAGCCACGCAGCGAGCACCTTGCCCGTGAACAGTTCCAGATCGGTGGTGGGCGTGTAGATGAGGGCCTCCAACGTCTTGCGCTCCTTCTCGCCCGCAAAGCTGTCCGCCGCCACCACGCTTGCCACCATCAGCGGCAGAATCAGAAACATCGGCGCGAACATATAGAGCAAGGTAAAGATGATCAACATCTGATCGGTAGTGTGACCTTCGAATTGCGCCAGCAAGGTTTCCGGCATTTGGCTCAAGAAGCCTGCGATATCCGGCATATTGGCGCCGGGCATTTGGCTTAACGCCGGGCCAAAACGGCCCAGGCCCGCCGGTATGGCGATCAGTAAAATGAGTGGCACCAAAATCATCGGGAGCATGACGCCCTTGCTGCGCACAACAGCGAGCAGGTCGCGCCGGACAATGGCTTTGATCGCACGCCAGTTCATGATTGCACCTCCTCGTGTCCATGTAGGGCGAAGTAAACGTCTTCCAACGTCGGTTCTTGTGGCGTGAGCCGGTAGAGCGGCGCGTTCGCCGCCACCAGACGGGCCGCCACCTTTGGAATGTGTTCGCGCGTGGGCAGGGCCACGGTCAAGATGGGCTGGTTCTCCGTTTGGGCTACGTCGCGGGCGTCCGCGAAGGCGCGCAACACGTCCAGCGCCGTCTCCGTCGCTGCAGGCGCCACTTCGATTTCCAGCCGCACGCCGCGCCACAGGCTCCGCGCCAGTTCGGACGGCGTCCCCAGGGCGACCATCCGCCCGTGCTCCATCACGGCGACGCGGTCACACAGTCGTTGCGCCTCTTCGAGATTGTGCGTGCAGAGGAAGACGGTGTGCCCCCCGTTGCGGCTCAGGTCGCGGACGATTGTATGCACCTGCCGCGTGGAGACCGGGTCGAGGCCCGATGTGGGTTCATCGAGGAACAACAGCTCCGGCTTGTGCAGCAGCGCCCGCGCCAGGGCGAGCCGTTGCTTCATCCCTTTACTGTAGCCGCTCACCCGGTCGCCGGCGCGGTCGGCCAACTGGAACGTTTCCAGCAGTTCCACCACCCGCCCGGCGACGTCCGCTTCGGGGACGCCGTACAACTGCGCGAAGAGCGTCAGGTTCTCGCTCGCCGTGAGACGCTCATCCAGCGACGGCGTCTCGGTGAGGACGCCCGTGCGGCGGCGCAGTTCCGCGCCCGCCACGGCAGGGTCGAGGCCGAGCACGCGCGCCGTCCCGGCGGTGGCCGTCAACACGCCGTTGAGCAGCCGGACGGTGGTGGTTTTGCCCGCGCCGTTGTGCCCCAGAAAGCCGAGCACCTCGCCCGCGCGGACTTCCAGGTCTAGCCCGTCCACGGCTTTCAAATCGCCGAAGTGACGGGTCAATCCGTGCGTTACAATGACCGATGATGTGTTCATCCTTCTCTCCCTCAAAATCGTAATCGTAATCGTAACTCGTAACTCGTAATCGCCATCAAAAACCCATTGCGTCCCATCTCAACTTTAGTTTACCTGTTTCTGCCTATATCCGCAATGGATTTTTGGACGATTACATACTGTACTTTGGTCGTAAGTGGTCAGCGAGTCAGCGGTCAGCCCTCAGCTTTTTCGTGCGCTGCTTCCGCCGGATCACAATCCGGCGTTCGCGCCGCCATTCGACGACGTAGAAAAGCCGTGTAGAGCGGGTGGAGCCGCTGACTCACGCCTTCGTTGCTTGCGCCGATGAAGCAGTTGCGCGCTTCCAGCATTTCCAGCAACGCGGCGTCGCAGGCCGCGACGTCCAACGTGTCGGCGCGGGCCGCTGCGAGCAGGCACGCGCGGACGTCGGCGGGTTCGGCGGCGAAGGCGGCGGCGTCCAGATAGCGATCCAGGACGGGATCGTTCGCTAAGCGGCGCGCGGCTTCATCCACCGGCCGTCCTTCCGCCAACCACGCGGCCGCACGCCGGAGCGCCACAATCCAACCGCCGGTCAGCGCGTGCAACGTCGCACTGTCCGCCAACGTCACGCCGCAGGACTGGGCCAGGTAAGCCGCCGTTTCTTCCGGCGTGAAGGCCAGGTCGGCGGTGCGCAATTCCAGCAGATGCCCGCGCGCCCGCAATCGTCCAAGCGGCAGCGGCGGGCGGTGACGTGTGGCGATGACCAGGTGCAGCGTTGGCGGCGCGTATTCGACCGCCTGCTCGACGAGCGCGTGCTGCCGGATGTGTTCGTAGCCGTCGAGGATAACCATCGTCTCGCCCGCGCAAGTCGCCAGCGCGTTGAGCAGTTCCGCTGCGAGATGTTCCGGCGCCAGGGCCGTGACCCGGGCTTGTGCTTTGGGATAGACCCCATCCAGCGTTGCTACGAGATGCGCTTTGAAATGTGCTAAGACGTTGTCGGCCTCGGTCAGGTTCAAGCGAATCGCGCGCGGCGGCTGCCATTGTTCCAATAGCGTGGTCTTACCGTAGCCTGCCGCCGCGCAGAGCAACGTCAACCGGTGTTGTTGCGCCTGCCCCAACTGCGCCAGCAGCCTGGATCGCATCAACATTTCCTGTCCCATTGTTTTCTGTTTTTTGATAAGTGATCTTGTAGATAGCGTGTCACACACTCAGGTCTTGCCGTCCGAAGACCCACACTGCCAACCCCAGAAAAACCGCCGTCCAGAGCAATACACCCGCGCAAGCCACACCCCCGCCGACAGGCAGCGTCTGCACGCCTTGAAAGCCCCGGAGCAGTGCGTTGTTGTGCATCGTCAGGAGCTTACCGAGTGTAATCGGCAGGTACATCCCGATAGACGACAGCCCGATCACCCCCAACAGCCCGCCGAGAATCTGTTCTCCCAGGAGCAAATACCCCATTCCAGCGCCCAATGCCCCTGCCGTGGAGCGCGTAAGCACGCCGAGAAACAGGGTCAACGCTGCGATTGGCAATACTGCCGCTGTCGAGCGCAGCAGGCTCAACGCGAGTTGGCCGAAATCCACCTGTCCGGCGGGGGCCGCGCCGGCGCTCAACGCAGTCAGCGCGCCGGTCACGCCTCCGGCGACGAGCAGGCCTGCTGTGAGGCTCAAAAACAGTGGGAGAACGAGGGCGGCCGCTTTTGCGCTGAGTAACGTCGCGCGCGGCACGCCCCGGCTCAACCAGAGATGCAGCATCCCCCAGCGATACTCCTCCGCCCACAACGCCGTCCCCAGAATCACCGCGACGATGCCGCCGATGAAGCCGGGCGACAGAAAATCGTTCAGCACGACCACGAGGCCGTTGGGCCAGAGCAGCGTGGGCAAATCGCCAACCTCGGCGCCTTGCTGCACGGCGATCTGCGCCGCAAAGTACAGTCCCAATACCAGGACCACCAATAACCCCACCGTCCCGGCCAGCGTAATCCAGAACACCTTGCGTTTGAACGTCTTGTAATGCTCAACAGCCCATAAATTCGCAAACATAAGCACCTCCTGAGATAATCATTAGTCGGATAGTCGTTAGTCAGATAGTCATCGCGTAAATCCCACTCTTATCCCTTAACTCTTAACTCCTCCCTCCCTCTCACCGCGTCAATTCCAAGAACACGCTTTCCAGGTCGGCGCGGCCGCTGGTCAGTTCACTAGGGACGATGCCGCGTTGGACCAGATGCAGGTTGACTTCCTCGCTGCGCGCGCCTCTGACTTCGATGTAATTGCCGTTGGCGCTGACTGTGATGACGCCAACCAGCTCTTGCAAGACCTGCGCCGCCGCCAGGGGATCGGGGACGCGAGCGCGGACGACGGCTTGATCGCCGAGCAGCGTACTCACATCCCCCTGCGCGACGACCCGGCCCCGGCTCAACACCGCCGCGCGGTCGCAGATTTGTTCGACCTCATGGAGCAGGTGGCTGCTCAGGAAGACGGTGACGCCCTGCGCCGCCAGCTCCCGCAGCAACTCGCGGATTTCGCGCATCCCGGCGGGATCGAGGCCGTTGGTTGGTTCGTCAAGGATGAGCAACTCAGGACGATGCAACAGCGCCGCGCCCAAACCTAGCCGCTGCTTCATTCCCAGAGAGAAGCCCTTCACCGCGCGGTCGGCGGCTTGCGTCAGCCCGACGAGGTCGAGAATTTCATCCACACGGGCGGCGTCCACGTTGCGGTGCAGCCGGGCAAGCACGCGCAAATTCTCACGGGCGGTGAAACCGGGGATCATCGCCGGCGCGCCCACCAGCGACCCCACCCGGCGCAACGGGGTAACGTGGCGCGGTGTGACCAGTTGCCCAAAAAGGCGCGCCTGGCCCGCTGTGGGATGCAGTAGCCCTAACAATATCCCAATCGTGGTGGTCTTGCCCGCGCCGTTGGGGCCGAGAAAGCCAAACACCTCCCCGCGCCGCACGGTCAAGTCAACATTATCCACCGCGAGTACCCCGCCGGCTCCGCCAAATTGCTTACACAGACTTTGCGTTTGTATGACAACGTTAGCCATATTGCCTCCTGAAAATTGGTGAAGTGATGTACTCACTATAGGCCAAGCTTGGGGGAGCTGTCATCCACCAATTGGGGGAACTGTGTGGGGGAATTGAGGAAGGGGAAACAAAAACCCCCCGGCTTGCTAACCGGGGGGGGGACCACACGCTATCAATCGCGGGCGGCGCGCGGCCTGAACATGTGCCAAATCGTCTAGGACTCTACCTCGACTTCACCCAGGCGAAGAAGGCCTTCCTGCTCCACAACCGTGAATCTGGTCAGGCTTTGCCCCAGTCCCGGCGCGCCCCAGTAGACTTCGTAGGTGCCCGGTTCAAGCCGCCCTTTCCAGATTTCGGGATTGAGAATTTGTCCGGCCTCAATGGCGACGAATTCTGTGACCGGCGTGTACGCCACAACGGCGTTGTGCGCGTCGCGCAGTTCCATTACGGCATTCGCTTCCGACAGCGCTTTGGTTTTGCGCTCACCGGTGTTCTTCACCTCCAGGCTGATCACGATTTCGTCCGTCACCTCCTCGAACAGCGCAACCTGAAAGTGCAACTGTTCCGGCTGGGGCCGGACACCCCCGGCGCAGCCCGCAACCACGAGCAGCACCAACGCCATGCACATCATCCATGTTATCCTTTTCATCATAACCTCCTTACAACAGTTTCGTTTTCTCATCTCAGACATCCACTGCCAATCTCCAAGCTGAAAGCTGATCGCTGACCGCTCTTTGCTGAGATTGTCCTCATTCTACCGTCCCACTATGGGAGCTGTCATCCCCCAATTAGGGGAATTGCGGTTGGGGATAATGCCTTTCCGTCATCGTCAGCCACACGTTGGAATGGAACAATCTGCGCAAGCAGAAAAGCGCGCAGCGCGGCAAAGGCCAGCGCCCCGGTGGTGTGCCCCTTATCGAGCACGGTGACGCGCGCCGGATCGTAGCACACGTTCTGCCGTTCGTAGACGATGAAGGCATCGTAGCGCATCAGTAACGCCGTGACGTTGTCGGCAGGGACAGCGGCGAAAGCATCCTCGAAGTTGAGCACGCGGTGCAGCACTTCTGGATTCTCATGCGCCGCGCGCCCGGTCAGGCGGCGATACGCGGAACGGGTGAAGACTTCGTCCAGCGCGGCCCCGGCCATCATCGGCGCGTAGAAGTCGGCGGTGTTGTAGTACGTCCGGTGGAGATTTGTGACCCACCCGCCCAGACTCGCGCCGGTGAGCAACACCCGTGGGCTGCCCTGCGCCCGGCTCCACTGCGTCAAGCTCTCGGCCAGCTTGACCGAGACGGCGAGCATAGCGGCGAAATTGCGCAGTTCCGTCATCTGTTCCATATACGTCCGCAGCGAGCGGTGAAACGGCGCGCGCAGCGCGATCAGGTTGGCGGGATAAGTTTGCCGGTGCTTCAAGATCACGTGTTTGAACGTATTCTTGCTTAACGGGCCGAAATCGAACGGGCGCTCGTTGTTGCCGTGGTGGTAGATGAGGGTGGGATGCTCCGGGCCAAGCCATTGCGCCACGTAGAAGGCCGGGTCGAGCGTCCCGGCGACGGTATCGGCGGCGACTTCGTAGCTGCCCTCGCCGCCGATGTCCGGCAGGCGCAGCGTCGTCGTCGCCAACAGATCGGCAAAGTCTCGGCTCTCCACACTTCGGTCAAAGAACTTGCGGCGACCGGCCAACAGCGTCGCCAGGATTGCGGTATAGTGATCGAGAAAGTTGTGGATGTTCATGCTGTCAAAGCTCCTTCCATAAATTCCGCTGCCATTGACCGGCGCGCGCGGAAGAGCCGCGATTTAATCGCGGAAACCGTCTGATCCATTGCCTCAGCAATCTCCTGATACGAAAGCCCTTCCCAATAAAACATCACGATTGTCGCACGATCCTGAGGCGAGAGCGTCTCCAAAAGCGCGCGGACGCGAGCCTCTCGTTCGCCTTCCAACAGCACCGCTTCGGGATTCGGGCTGCTGCCGGCTTGCCACTCCCACGCGCCATCGGCGCCCAAGCCGTCCAGCGAGACTTCGGGCTTGCGGCGTCGCAAGCGGTCGATGCACTCGTTCGACGCGGTGCGCAGAAGCCACGGCTTGAAGGGGCGGGCGGCGTCATAAGTGTGCAGCTTGGTCACAGCCTTGATCAACGTTTCCTGCGCCGCGTCCTCCGCTTCCTGACCCTCGCCTAGCATACGATAGCACAACGAAAAGACCGGTTGCTGGTACGTTGTGACGAGGGTGTTGATCGCCTCTCGATCCCCGTTTTGCGCTAGAGTGAATTCTTCTCGTTCCATGAAAATTCTTTCAGGCGCGCGCCCTTTTTTGCCACCAGTCGCTGAGAGCGCCTGCGGCTACGCCAAGCGATAGGCCAAGTCCAACATTGTTCATAATAAGACCAAACATAAAACCAAAAACAATCCCTATGGCGATTCCGTCGCCATTCCTTGTCTTTTTCTTCTTCGGGTCCGTCATCGTTTAGCCTCCTAAGTTGAAGTGATTTCACTATACCCCATACAGAGCGGCTTGTCTTGAGGCAAACGGGCTAATTTGACTTAGACTTTGGACAGAACCTCATCTACGACTAAAGTTGTAGATGGCTGGCAGGGGTGGCGACGCGGCAGTTGGCGCCGGCGGCGTTGCGGTATGAATGAGGTTGCTGACTCCACAGAGACGCGGAGAACACACAGAAAATCTCGGTGACCTCCGCGCCTCTGTGGTGATTTTGATGAAGCCTCAAAAATTGGCTCGGTAATGTGTATAGCGCGGCTTTAACTGAACGTAATCCCCAAGCGCCTGGATGAGAGGCCAGAAACGCTCCGGAGTGAAGTCATCATCGCGGGGGGAGTGGATACGGGGGATATGATAGCCGCCTGGGATTAACGTTGGGTCGGCGAAGGAGATATCCACCGCGCCTGACTGACGGAATTGGTTGATGTTTTCGAAAGTATCGGTCATTGTCTATCCCTTTTGTATTTCTTTGCGCCCTTGGCAACTTGGCGGTTAAGAAAGGCTTTTGCAGTAGACTCATAACAGATGCAAACTCTGCGCGCGGGCGATGGCTTCGCCGCGGTTGTGGGCGTCGAGTTTGCCGTAGAGTCGTTTGATGTGGCTGCGCACGGTGCTCGGCGCGACGTAGAGCCGCTCGGCAATTTCCGGGGCGGATAGCTCGGTGCGCAACAGGCGCAGGATTTCCAACTCGCGGTCGGTGAGCGGTTCCGGCAGCGGTGCGATGGCCGGTGGCGCGGGGAGCGGCGCGGTTTCCGGCAACGTCGCCAGCAGACGGCGGACATACTCCCGCGTGGGATGTTTGGCCAGGTAGGCGCGCAACACGTCCGCCAACGGCGACGCGCCCGGCAGATCGATTTCTGTGAGGCTGCGGATGTGACCCTCCGGCTCTGCCAGATCGAGGCAGCGCGCCAACGTCGCCAGTGCCTTCTCGGTGTGGCCTTGCATCTCCAGCGCCGCCGTTTCCAGCGCCAGCGCGCGTGCCATGCCGGTCACGCGCGCGCCGGTTTCAGCAGCGCGATACAGCGCCTCGGCGATGCGTTGCGCTTCGACAGGACGGCGCAGGGCCAGTAGCGTGCGCGCCAGGATGAAATACAGCAGTTCGTGGGTGCTGAAGGTGATCCCCGGCGGCATGGGCGCATCGGGCGCGGGCGTGGGAGCCAACCCGCAGGTCTCTACCCACTGCCGCACGGTCAATAGGTCTTCCTGCGCCAGGGCGACGGTCGCCTGCAACGCATCGTAGACGGATTGGAAGCCCGGACCAAGCGCAACCGTATGCACAGAAAGCTGCGCCAGCGAGGTCGTCGCACGCGCAAAGTCGCCCATATCCAGGTGGATGAGAACGAGCAACATCGTCGCGTTGAGGTGCAATTCCAGGTTATCCACCTCTGCGCCGCGCGACTGCGCCTGCTCGGTCCAGCGCAGCGCCGCCTCAAGCTGGTGACGCTCTCGTTCCAACATCCCCAATCCCAGATGGATGTAGCCCATGCTGGGCCAGTGGAGCGCGCCATGTTGTTCCGCCAACGCCAACACCCAGCGGTGGGTAGTCTCGGCCTGCCACAACGCGCCAAGCGCAATCTGACAGCGCCCGAGGAAGATAAGCGACATCAGCTTGCTGTACAGATCGTCTTGGGGGGTGAGCGCAGATGCGAAGGCCTCAAAGTCCCGCGCGGCTGTCGCGACATCGCCGCGTATCAGAGGGACGAACGCCAGGTTCATCTGCGCGATGTTGCGCCATAGCTCATCCTCGCCCGGCAGCAGTTCCAACGCCCGTTGTGCGTGGGTGACGCTGGTTTCGAGATCGGCCTGTTGCACGCGCACAACGTAGGCGGCGATGGCGTGCCAGCGTCCCCACAGGGATGGCGCGGCATCGCGCGCGCGCAGATCGCGCTCCAATGTTGCCAATTGTTGTGCTGCCGGCTGAACTTCGACTTTGAGCAGCCACATCCAGATGCGCAGCAGCTCCAGAATTGGCGACGCGGTGAGCAGTGGTTCGGGCAGCGCCTCGAGCCAGCCCAAAACCGCGCCGACGTCACCGCGTTGCAACAGCGATTCGGCTTCCCCGGCGACCAGTGCGGCGGCCGCATCGAAGTCTTCCGCGGCCAGCGCGTGCTCCACAGCCTCACGGGTCAGACCGCGCGCCTGGTACCAGGCGCAGGCGCGGCGGTGCATGTGGGGCGCGGCGCCGGGCGCGTACCGATCGAGTCGATGTTGCAGGAACTCGGCGAAGAGCGGATGGTAGCGATACCAGCGGTAGTTGGCGCCCACGGCATCCCTATCGTCCAACGCGGTGATGAAGAGGTTGGCCTTCTCCAACGTTTCGAGGAGCGCCGCCGAGGAAGGCGCGCCGCGCGCGGCTTCGTCCGCTAAAAGCGCATCGCACAGCGGGGCGCAGAGTTGCTCCAGAATGGACGTGCGCAACAGGAAGGTCTGCACAGCCGGCGGCTGGCGTTCCAACACTTCCTCGCCCAGATAATCGATGAGATAACGATGGCTGCCGGTGAAGGCGGTGACAAAGGCCGCCGGGTCCGCGCGGTCGCGCAAGGAGAGCGCCGCCAGGTGTAGCCCGGCGAACCAGCCTTCGGTGCGCGCGGCCAATGCCGTTAACGTGGCGGCATCAAGGCCCAGCCCCAACCCCGTGTTGAGAAGCCGGGCAACTTCTGCATCGGTACAACGCAAATCCGTAGCGCGCAGTTCGGTCAGTTGGCCGCGCGCGCGCAGGTTTGCCAGGGCTAACGGCGGGTCGTGGCGTCCGGCGAGGGCGAGATGGAGCGTGGGCGGCAGGTAATCCAGGCATTGGTTGAGGGCCTGGTGGATGGCCGGCGTGTGGATGACATGATAATCGTCGAGCACGAGGATGACGCGCTCCGGCAGAGCCGCGAGCGTGTTGAGGAACTGCGCCAGCAGCGTCTCGAAGGCCGGCGGCTGTGGGGAGTGCAGCCACGCCAGCGTTTCCGCGCCGAGGCCCGGCCGGACGGTTTGCAGCGCGGCGACGACGTAGCTCCAAAAGCGGACGGCGTCGTTTTCCTCCGGACCGAGTGCAACCCACGCCATGGCCCACCCTTCCGGCAACGCGGCGCGCCACTCGGCCAGCAGCGTCGTCTTGCCGAAGCCGGGCGGCGCAGAGAGTAGCGTCAACTTGCCCGCCAACCCGGCGTTGAGCCGCGCCGTGAGGCGCGGTCGAGGGATAGCATTGGGACGCGTGGACGGCGGGTGTGTTTTGGTCAGCAGGAGCGGAGGGAGAGTGGTGTTATCCCCCTCCGCCGCTTTGTTCGACGATAATTGCATACGGGCGTTCCCTGCTTGTGTTAACCGATCTCATCGAGCGAAATCAACCCGTTCTTCAGCGCGTAGAGCGCGGCCTGCGTGCGGCTGGTGAGGCCGAGTTTGCCGAGGATATTACTGACGTGCGCCTTCACCGTCCGCTCGGTGATGAACAAGGCGTCGGCGATTTCGCTGTTGGAAAGGCCGCGCGTCAGGGCAAGCAGCACGTCCGTCTCCCGCTCGGTGAGTGTCTCCGGGCTTTCGGGCGCGCGAATTTCGCGCATCAACCGCGCCGCGACTTCTGGCGAGAGCTGTACCTGCCCCACGGCGGCCGCTTTGATCGCTTCACACAATTTGTGCGATTCCGTATCCTTGAGCAGGTAGCCCGTTGCGCCCTCGCGGATCGCGTCGAAGATGGCTTTGTCTTCCAGCACGCTGGTCAGCGCGACGATCTCGATCTCCGGCAACTCGCGCTTGATCGCCTTGATGGCGTCGACGCCGTTCATCTCCGGCATCAACAGGTCCATCAACACCACATCGGGACGCAGTTCCCGCGCGCGCAGCAGCGCCTCACGCCCGTTTTCCGCTTCACCGATGACTTCGATGTCTGGATCGAGAGCCAGGAACATCTGCAAACCCTGCCGCACCACGCTATGATCGTCTACGATAAGCACCCGAATCGCCATAATACCTCCGTAGCGTTAATAAAATGTATCTACAATTTCAGTCGTACTTCGATACGCACTAAAAGTCGACCTGGCGCTGTCTGCAAGGTTAATCTGCTCCATCTGCTTAATCTGCTGACAAGGATAAGGAGACTTCTATGTGCGCCCCAGTATCAAGTGAGATTATAGCTGAGTTCGTTGAAAATACCGAATGTTAAAAATCCGGAGAGGGATTTGCCAAAAATCGTGCAGGTTGGTAGAATCTAACGAAGTAGAATGGACCAACCATAAGGAGGAGGCAAATGATGCAATATCGAAAATTTGGGAAACTGGACTGGAAACCCTCGGCATTAGGATTTGGCTGTATGCGCCTGCCCACCACGAACCCCCAAGATCGTACCAGTATCGATGAAGACTTGGCAACGCAGATGGTGCGCTACGCTATCGACCATGGCGTGAATTACCTCGACACGGCCTATCCGTACCACAGCGGGGAGAGCGAGCGCTTCGTCGGGCGCGTGTTGCAAGAGGGTTACCGTGAGAAAGTCCGTTTGGCGACAAAGCTGCCAATGTGGGCCATCGAGACGGTGGATTCCGCCGAACGCATCCTCAACGAACAACTCGAAAAGCTGCAAACCGACCATGTTGACTTCTATCTATTCCACGGGTTGCGCCAATCGCGCTGGGAGACTGTGAAGCAGCTCGATCTGCTCGCGTGGGCCGAAAAGGCATTGACCGACGGGCGCATCCACCACCTGGGATTTTCGTTCCACGATACCTACGACGTCTTCAAGATGATCATCGACGCGACAGATTTATGGAGCTTTTGTCAAATTCAGAACGAGTAGACGCAATCGATAAACGTTCATCGCCTATCACACAATGAACATATACTACCTTTTCGTTGTCCTCCACGGCCAATTTGCCGGTCAAGTCTAGGAATTCTATCATTTGTCTACGCGCCGCGAATTCATTCCTAGCCAGCCGAATTCCCTCTCGTAGTTTTCGCCCCAGTGCAAGGATCGTTTGCAATTGTTCTGAGTTTATTTCCTGACCCGCGATTACAGTCTCAAGCCGTACTTTCTGTTTCTGTAAACTTGCTAACGTATTCTCTATCCGCACTCTGCGTTCTGTAAGCATGTCTTTCGGGAAGTCCCCTGATAGGTAAAGGTCCAGCAATTTCTCACGCTCTTTGTTATGTTGAACAATTAGAGTGTTAACAGTTTCTAGTTCTTGTCGATATGGAAGTAACTGTTTTTCCCGTTCTGTCTGCTCCTCTTCTATAAACGCTCGTAAAACTTCTTCATTCTTGAATTTGTCACAAAGCCAGTTCCAAACTACTGCATCTACTTGATCGGCACGAAAGTTACGTCCATTCTGACAATCCTCAACATAGACACCATGTGCTATCGCTGGGCAGACGTAATAGAAATAGTCTCTCTTCCCGGAAAAGCGACGTACTGTTCAACGACAATTAGAATTTGACATCGACGACAATTAGAAATACCCACTCGGAGTTCGGAGCAGTCAGGGTAAACTAGGCCCCAGGAGGCCTAGAGATGACTGCAACCGATGCCCAAGTGAGG
>Ga0334887_1000136_pt1 | contig 119981 bp, 101 predicted proteins | sample GraSluR1_MG_10_FD_207217 | JGI IMG/M metagenome (GOLD analysis project Ga0334887, IMG submission 207217) | Sludge microbial communities from methane-producing bioreactor in Wageningen University, Netherlands - Granular Sludge_18_07-R1 | ecosystem: Engineered > Bioreactor > Anaerobic >...
GCCCTGCAGACTAAGAATATCGATGCTGCGGAGTGGACCTTCTGGGATGAGAATATGCGCATGGGATTCCACGAGGTTTCCAACTACGTCCTTGACCCCGCTTTCCAGAATGGTACCTGTGAGTACTTCCCCCTCGTGGTGAACAAGGCGAAGTGGGAGGCCCTCCCCCAGAACTTCAAAGATATCATCCTCGTTGCCCGGGATCAGGCCCGCTATCTCTCCGCCATGGTCTATGTGCACGAGATCAAGGCTCGGGAGAAGTGGAAGGCCCTTCCCAATCTCGAAGTGATCACCTGGAGTGACGAGGATCAGAAAAAGGCCCGGGCAGTGGGGCAGCAGCTCGTCTACGAGGAGTGCATGAAGACCCCCGAAGGCCAGAAGTATCTGGAGACCTACCGGAACGTCCTCTGGGAGCTGGGCTACAAGGACGAGGCCAAGAACCTGGGGTATGAAGAGTAGCTCTGTAGATCACAAGATCAGCGGGCCGGGTAGAGATCGCACATAGCAGCAGCGAAAGCGATTTCTGCCTTACCTCTGCCGTTCTTCAAGCGAAGAGCCCGGGATGTCTCCCTTTGGGAGTTTCCCGGGTTTCTTTGTTTAGGCTCTTTGTTTAGGGGGCTCCTTCTTCTTCGGAGGGGTGTGTTACAATGCCCTGAAGATGTGCGTTTTCCGGGAGCCGAGATTCCCGAAAAATCCCGAGCAGGTGCAAGAGGAGGATACAGATATGAGAAATACCGCTGTTATTTCGAAACGAGGAAGCCCCCTGAGAGGGGCTCATACAGGAGGGGCCTTCGCCTTTCGGCATATTTTGGGAGGCTTTCTTCTTTGCGCTCTCGTTATGGGAGGTGTAGGGACTTCCGCAGAGGCTTCTACCATGAAGGATCTCTTTCTCGCCCGTCAGTGGGTGGAGGTCGATGCCGTTCTTGAGGCGGCCTCTGCGGATTTTTCGCAGCTCCCCCCGCAGGATTTGTCTCTTGCCATCAATGCTTTCTGGCTCCAGAAACGCTATGCCGAGGCTCTGAAGCTTATCGAGGGGGGGAAAGAGCGCTTTCCTCAGGAAATTCTCCCCTATGCCACCATGTTCCAGATTCTCGGATACGAGCGTACCGGTCAGGGTGCACGGGGGATTGCGGTGGCCCGAGAGTTCTGGAAGGTGCCGCCGCCGGAGTTCCTCCGGTACTACGTGGCCTATGCTCTTGGGAGGCTCGAAAAGAACGCGGGGAACATCTCCGAGGCCGCCGGGTGGTACCGGATCATGGCGGATCTGGGGGAGGGAAAGAGCTATCGTCAGCCCGCCCTTACGGCGCTTCTCGCTCTTCCGGGAGCCACCACAGAGGATGCCCTGCGCATGCTGGAGGACTTCCCTCTGAACGACAAAGCCCTGAAAATGCTTCGGGAGGTGGAGAATCCCTCTGCCAAGGTGCTTACCGCCCTGGGATATGCCTCCTATGCTCAAGGATCGTATACCAAAGCCCTGGAGATCTTCGATAAGGCTCTTGCCAAGGGGGCCAAGGGAAAGGCAGAGTACTGGAGGGCCTTCTCCCTCTATCAGCTCAAGCGTTACAAGGAATCTCTGGATCAGTGGAAGGTTCTCGCCCTTCGAGGGGCCTCCTACGCCGAAAGCTCCACCCGGCGTATAGGGATATGTGCCTATCGTGGTATCAAGGCTCCGGTGGTGGAGGTTCTGGAGGAGCTGGCGGAGAAAAAGAGCGGCGGCATTCAGGAGACCGCCCTCTACTACCTCATGGTGATCGCCCACGAACTTGGCCCCTCCCATAAGGTGCCCTTCTGGCGGGATAAACTCCGGGCATCCTTTCCCTCGGGGAAGTACGGGGTTCAGAGCTATTGGAACGGTGCCTGGGATGCCTGGAAATCGGGGAATATGGAGCGGGCCGCCAACGAACTGAGCCGAGGGTTACCCCATGCCACGGGAACAGCTTGGCCTCCGCGCTTTCTCTACTGGATAGCCAGGACACAGGACATTCTCAAGCGTCCGGATAAGGCGAAGCGTTTTCGGGAACAGCTCGGCTCTCTCTACCCCCTGAGTTACTACTCGTTTCTTATCTTTCCGGAAGGGAGCAAGCCTGTGAAGGACGAACTCCCTCAGACACTCCAAAGTTCCCCCTCCCTGCTGGAGGAATGGGGTTTCTTTCAGTATGCCCGGCTCTCCCTCGCCAAGAGTTCTAAGGCTTCGGATCGTCTTCGGGCTGCCCGCATCGCTCTCTGGGACGGGGATGTGAGGGGAGCCTATCTTCTGGCGAACAGCTTCGCGGGGGTGGCGCAGAACCTGAACTATCTCCCACGGGAGGTGCTGGAGATGCTCTATCCTCGCGCCTACGAAGAGGAGGTTCTTCGGGAGAGCGAACGCTACGGAGTCTCCCCCAACTTTGTCTGGGCGGTGATGCGTCAGGAGAGCGGCTACGATGCGGGGGCCACCAGCTACGTGGGGGCCATGGGGCTCATGCAGCTTATGCCCGCCACGGGAAAAGAAGTGGCCTGGCAGCTCAAGCTGGAGAACCCCTCGTTTTACGACGCGGGGACCAATATTCACCTGGGGACCTTCTATCTTGCCTCCCGGATGAAGCTCTTTTCTCAGAACGCTCCCAAGGCGGCGGCGGCATACAACGCCGGAGCCGGAGCAGTGCGCAAGTGGGAGGATTCTGAAAAGGATCTGGAGGAGTGGATTGAAGATATACCCTATCTTGAAACGAACGACTACGTGCGTCGGGTGATGGGGAACTATGCGGTCTACCGGATGCTCTACGGAGAAGATTTGGCCCGAGAGAGCAGCGAAACCCCTTCGGAGGCGCCTCTCTCGGAGGATGAAGAGGATCGGGGACCGTAGCAGAGAAAACTTGGCAGGAAAGGATGAGTAGCGTGGTTGCTTCTTTGACTGAACCGGTACAGAAAGTGGAAAAGGCCCTTCAGGAGCTGGGATACTCCGGGGAGATCGTCTTTTCCGAGGAGACCATCTTCACCGTGGAGGATGCCTCCCGGGCGGTGGGGGTTCCCCCCGAAGAGATTCTCAAGACCCTGGTGCTTCTGGTGGATGACGCCCCCGTGCTGGTACTTCTCTCTGGGGTGAACCGGGTGCACCTCAAAAAGGTAAAGGCTCTTCTGGGAGCCAAAAGGGTGAAGATGTCCACCCCGGAATTTGTCTATGAGTATTCGGGCTTTCAGGTAGGAGGGGTGCCTCCCCTGGGCTATCCCGAACCGCTCCCCGCCCTTCTCGACGAAGATCTTTTTCAGTATCCTGCGGTTTGGGCCGCAGCGGGGACGGATCACGCCTTTTTCCCCATCGCTCCGGAAAAGCTTCGGGAGTACACCCGAGGGGAGAAGGGGGATATCAAAAAATAAAGGGAGAAGGGGCTTTAAAGCCCCTTCTCCCGGCTACTCCTGTTTTTCGAAAGCTTTGACGCGTCTGTCTTTTCAGGAGATGATCGTTAGCGTTATTCCCCTCGAACCTCGGGGTGGAGCGTCTCAAGCCAGCCGTCCATCTTTCTCAGGAAGGCCACCTTGCGGAGGGGGAGAAGAAAGACCTCCAGATTGGGGCTGCTGGTGGCTTTGCGGATATCGCCTCCGAGGCAGACGTGATCTTCGCCGCTCATAGATCCGTGCATGTGAACGAAAAGATTCTGATCCCGGACGCTTACGCTCCCTCCCAGAGAGGCAATGTCGAAGGGGCCCTTGGCGGTGCTCTGCACGAGCTGGGTTCCATCGAACCATGCGAAAGTTATGTCCCGCACCATCCCTGCGGCTCCCAGAATAACCGCCGCATTGACGTTCCCGTCTTTACAGGCCTGGATAATTCCCTCCACCACTTCGTCTCCTTCGGCAAGACGGATTGCCACAATCTCATCTGTTACGACGTGTTTCATGGCGCTCACCTCCTTAGGAAATGCCGAACCTCTCCGGAAGAACTCCTGAAGTGTGGAAAAATCCGGTATTGAAAGGGGGTACTCCCCCATAACACGGAAGTCCTCTTTCTCAAAAATGGAAAGAACTTCCTTTTGGTTATAATATCACAAAAAGAGGGGGTTATGCAAATATTCCAGGGAGAGTTTTTGATGTATTTTTTGCATATAACGTATGTATAACGCATAAGGAAGGGAGTTCTCTCTCGTGGCCTATGGATGGTACGGAGCTATCTTTATAACGGGTATTGCTGCGGGATTTCTCAATGTTGTAGCGGGAGGAGGGACGCTCCTTACTCTGCCTATTCTCGACGCCTTCGGTCTTCCTGTAGGAGTAGCAAATGCCACCAACCGGGTGGCCATACTGCTGCAGAATCTTGTGGCGGTACAGCGTTTTCGGGCGAAGGGAGTTCTCGATTTCCGCAAGGTTCTCCCCCTGGCGCTACCGGCCATGGTCGGTTCTGTGGGAGGAACCCTCGTGGCCATTGAGATGGATCAGCAGGTTCTGCGGCTGGTTATTGCGGGGATTATCACGGGTATGGCGCTTCTTCTGATCTTTCGCCCCCGCATGTGGGAGGAGGTTCGTGAAGAGCCCTGGCCCTTCTGGGCTGTGGCACTTCTCTTTTTCTGCATCGGTGCCTACGGAGGGTTTATTCAGGCGGGGGTAGGTTTTTTTCTCATCTGGGCTCTTGTGGGGGTCATGGGGAACGACCTGGTGCACGCCAACGCTGCCAAGGTAACTCTGGTGGCGTGCTACACCGTACTGAGCCTGGGGCTCTTCTTTTCCCGGGGGATGGTGAATCTCCCCGTGGGAATAGCTCTTGCTCTGGGAAACATGGTGGGGGCCGTTTTGGGGGCTCGATTTACGGTGATGCAGGGGAACCGTGCTCTTCGGTATATTCTTGTGGGTGCCATTCTTGCTAGTGCGGGTAAGATGCTCTACTCATCGCTTTTCTCGTGAGCTTTTTGGTGGATGGCAGGAAGTCGGGGAGTGCAAGCGCCGAGGAGCCTCTTAAAAAGAGGCTCCTCGAATTTTTGGTGTGCAGATCTCTTTACGAGCCTTCAAGGAGGTACTGTTTCAGCTCCTCCCTGGTAAGCCCCGCTCCGAGCCCTACTGCAAGGCGAAGCCTTGCCTTTGCGGGGGAGAGACTTCCTCCGGAGAGAATTCCCATCTCCAGAACCTTGGTGTTCCCTCCCTCAAAGGTGTCGCGGGAAAGCACGGTCCCCTGATGGCATCGCGAGGTAATCACTACGGGGAGGTTGTTTTTGAGAATTTTCTTTAAAGGGGGAAGCCACTCGGGGGGAATATTCCCCAGGCCGAATCCCGCGAGGACGATACCGTCGATTTTGGGGTTCTCCGCACAGCAGTCCAGAAGGTGCGAGCTGGCTCCGAGGCTGGCATAGAAAATGGGTATGTTCTGAAGGGTTACGATGGCTTCTCCCAGAGATCTGGTGCGCTGGGGGCGTCTCTTGATGTTTATTTTATCTCCCATGACAGTTCCTAGAGGCCCCTTGCCGGGGGCACGAAAGGCATCCCGACGCTGAGGAATCTCCTTAGTTACTTCTGCGGCACTGAAGATCTGATCCTGAATGCAGACGAGGGCACCAAGCCCCCAGGTGTGTTCCGATGCCGCCGCCAGGAGAGCATGATAAAGGTTCATGGCTGCATCGGAGCCGAAGTTGTCCCAGGGGATAAGAGAACCCGTAAAAATGACCGGTTGCGGATAGACCCAGAGGAGATCCGTAAGATAGGCCATCTCTTCGAGAACATCCGTGCCTGCGGAGACCACAACCCCCCGGGCACCTCCCCGGACAAGGGTTCGAAGGCGTTCGATGAGATCCATGGTCATTTGTATGGTATAGTGACTGCTGGGTTGGCGGCTCCACTCCACTACCTCAAAGACTGCATCTCCCGGAAGGGGTGGCAGCGCCTTGAAGATCCGTTCTGCTGCGCTGGCCCGGGCCTCTTCGGGATCCTGTTTTTGGGGAGTCCCCGGAGGATAGCAGTAGTTTCCAGCCCCCACAAGGACGACTTTTCCTCGTTCGGATGTCACGGCAAACACCTCCTCGAATGAACAGAGCGAGTGTATCACTAAAAGGGAAAAAGAGGAAATCCTCTCTCCAGGAACTGGAAAGAACCAGGATTTTTTTGAGAAGCAAGGATCTCCGGGGTGCTGCGCCTGAAAAGCCGGAAGACCTCGGAGGAATACATGAAGTCGGGAGGCCTGAAACATGCGGATTGTCATCGTAGGGGCCGGGGAAGTGGGCTATACCGTCTCTGGCCAGATGGCCCGGGAGGGGCACGATGTGACGGTGATCGAGCTGGATCCCCTTCGGGCGGAGAAGGTGGAGAGCGAGCTTGATGTTATGGTGATCCGGGGGAACGGGGCCCGCCCCCAGGTGCTTGAGCAGGCAGGGGTAACCAAAAAGAGCCCCGTGGATCTCATGATCGCCTGTACCGAGAAGGACGAGGCGAATCTCCTGGCCTGCTGGATCGGCAAGAAAAACGGTGCCCGCAAGCTGATCTCCCGGGCACGAAATTTAGAGTTTACCGATTCCGAAAGCTGGGCCCGTGAGCTGGGTATCGACCTTTTGATCTCCCCGGAGCGTTCCGTGGCTCGGGAGATCGAAGAGCTTCTGGCGGTCTCCTCGGCCCTCCGTACCGTGGAGATTGCCGGAGGCAGGGCGGGAGTCTACGTCTTTCGGGTGGCGGAGAAGGCCCCCCTCGCGGGGCTCTCTCTCAAGGAGTTTCGAAAGCGTTATCCCGAGTTGGTGAGCATTATCGTCTTCGTGGAGCGGGGCTCTTCGGGATTTCTCCCCGGAGGCGATACGGTGCTTGAGCCTGGCGATCTCTGCTACGCCGTAACCTTTCGTAACCAGGTATGGAAGCTGGAGGAGCTGTTTGGCCCCCCCAAGCGGCGCAAGGCTCTGCGCCGGGTTCTTGTGGTGGGAGGGGGGAAGATCGGCTTTCAGGTGGTGCAGCGGCTGGAACAGCACCATAAAAACCTCGATATCAGGCTTATCGACAAAGATGGAGAGAAGTGTGAACGCCTTGCCCGGGAGCTGGGGCATTCCATTGTTATCTGTGGCGATGCGGCGGATAAGGATCTCCTCAACTATGAGGGAGTCTCTGGGGCGGACGGTTTTGTCACCACCACCGCCAGCGATGAATCCAACATCGTTCTCGGCATTCTCGGTAAGAGCCTTGGGGTGGGAAAGTCCATAGCGGTGGTACGCCGAAAGGCCTTCATGCAGATGGAGAAGCATCTTCCTGTGGATGCTCTGGTGAACCCTCATCTCTCTCTTGCCTCGGCCATCATGCAGCAGATGCGCTTTCCCCGGAGCCGGGGGCATCTCTCTCTGTTGGACAATATCGGGGCGGAGATGATCGAAGGCGTGCTTCCCCAGGAATGTCCCGCCCTGGGGGGACCGATCATGAGTCTTGGCCTCCCCCAGGGGATCATTATCGCTCTGGTGGAGCGGGGAAAGCATATCTTCGTCCCCTGGGGAGATGCGGAGCTTATGGCGGGGGATCGGGTCATTCTCTTTGCAGCTTCGGATCTCATGAGCGAAGCCGTGGATCTTCTGGGAGTGTAGGGTTGTGAGAATCCGGATTGTCGCCAAGGTGCTTTCCCTTATCGGCGGAGTGGTCTCTCTCTGCATGCTCTGGCCCATGGTGTGGGCCTACGTGGACAAGGCGGGGGATCTGAAACCTCTTGGCCTGGCCATGCTCACCGGGTTGGTGATCTCCCTGGTGCTCTATCTCCTCGGGCGCAAGGGAAAGGCTTCGGATCTCGGCATTAAAGAAGCTTTTGGCGTAGTGACCTTCTCCTGGATCCTCGCCTCCATCATCGGGGGGCTTCCCTTCTGGCTTCACGGCACAGTTCCCACCTTTACCGAGGGTTTTTTTGAGGCCATGTCGGGATTCACCACCACCGGGGCTTCGGTGCTCACGAATATCGAGGCGGCTCCCCGGGGGATTCTCTTCTGGCGCAGCCTCACCCACTGGCTGGGGGGGATGGGGATCATCGTGCTCAGCCTGGCGATTCTCCCCTTTCTCGGCGTGGGGGGGATGCAGCTCTACAAAGCTGAGGTCCCCGGCCCCATACCGGAGAAGCTCACCCCCCGGGTGCAACAGACCGCCCTTCTGCTCTGGGGGGTCTACATGCTTCTCTCTCTGGTGGAAACTGTGGCTCTCACCCTCTGCGGCCTTGATCTTTTCGAATCCCTTACCCATACCTTCGGCACCATGGCCACCGGGGGGTTCTCTCCTCTCAACGGCAGTGTGGGGCAGTATGGAAGCGCTGCGGTGGATTGGGTGATCACCTTTTTCATGTTTCTGGCGGGGGCTAACTTTGCTCTCCACTATATGGTGCTTCGGGGAAAGCCAAAGGTGCTCCTTCGGGATCCGGAGTTTCGCTTCTACGCCTTCCTTATCCTGGGGGCCACGTTGGTGATCACTGCCTTTGTGCTCCTGGGGGGGAATTATGATAACTGGCTCACGGGGTTGCGCTACGCCGCCTTTCAGGTAGTGAGTATTATTACCACCACGGGGTTTGTTACGGCGGATTACGAACTCTGGCCCTTCTGCACCCCACTTATTCTTTTGTGGCTCATGTTCATTGGGGGGTGTGCGGGTTCCACCGGAGGGGGTATGAAAAACGTGCGGGTCATGGTGGTGCTGCGCCAGGCCAAGGCGGAGATGATGCGGCTTCTGCATCCTCGGGGGGTCTTTCCCGTCCGGATGGGGGGTAAATCCCTGGGAAATGGTGTGGTAGCCTCCATTACCGCCTTTTTTATCCTCTATATGGGGCTCTTTATTCTGGGAACCCTTCTCATGGCAGGGCTCGGGCTTGATGTACTCACCGCTGTGGGGAGTGTGGCCGCCACCTTGGGGAATATTGGCCCGGGACTTGGAGGGGTAGGCCCCGTGCAAAACTACGCCGCCATCCCCCAGGCAGGGAAGTGGATCCTCTGTGGCTTCATGCTTCTGGGGCGTCTCGAAATCTATACGGTGCTGCTGTTGCTGTTGCCCGCAACCTGGAGACGCTAAAATAAAGCGGGATTCCCGAAGGTGCAGTTCCATACAGCACATTTTTGGGGATCCCGCTTTTTTGGTTTTACTGTTCTTCTCTCTTCTCGGGAAAGAGCAACGCCAACCCTCCTCCGGCGGTCTCCCGGTAGATGGAGGGAAGATCGTGCCCTGTGCGGTTCATGGTGAGGATCACCTGATCCAGAGAGACGTAGTGTTTGCCATCCGTGAGGAGGGCGTACTCGCCGCAGGTGAGAGCCCGCAACGCCGCCATGACGTTGCGCTCAATGCAGGGGATCTGCACCAGCCCTGCCACGGGGTCGCAGGTGAGCCCCAGATGATGCTCCAGCCCCATCTCCGCAGCGTACTCAATATGCGCCGCCGTCCCCCCCAGCAGATAGGCCGCTGCGGCGGAAGCCATGGCACAGGCCACCCCCACCTCGCCCTGACACCCCACCTCGGCCCCCGAGATGGAGGCGTTGGTTTTCGCAAGATTCCCCACCAGCCCCGCCACTGCCAGGGCATGCAGTATCTCCTCCTGAGGGAGGGGGAAATATTCTTCCAGATAGTAGAGCAGGGCGGGGAGCACCCCGCAAGAGCCGCAGGTAGGGGCGGTAACCACTCTGCCTCCCGAAGCGTTCTCTTCGGAGACTGCCAGAGCGTAGGAGGCCATGAGCGCTGTGCGGTTATCCTTCAATCGTTTTGCCTGCTGGTAGATCCGGAAGGCCTTGCGCTCCAGGTGAAGAGGCCCCGGAATTGCCTCCTGGGAGGTTAGCCCCCGATGGATGCTCTCCTTCATGGCTTGCCACACCTCCCGCAGATATTCCCACAGGGAGGCCCCCTCGCACTCCTCCGCATATTTCCAGAGGGGATTCCCCGTCCTTTCCCGCCACTCCAGAAGTTCCTTCATGGAAGAGAGTGCGTAGATCTCCCCCGCATCCTGCCGGGGGTGCTGCATCTCCTCCAGGGTCTTTACCGCCCCCCCTCCCACACTGAACAGCACTTCGGAATGTGTGACCTCTCCCGAAGCATCCAGGGCTTCGAAACGCATCCCGTTGGGATGTTCCGGAAGGGCTTCGGAAATCCAAAAAATCTCGGTAGCGGTCGGTTTCAGGGCGTCCAGAATGGTCGTATCTGTAAGATGTCCTTTGCCGGTGGCGCAGAGAGAACCGTAGAGTGAGACCCGGAAGGAAGCTACTTCGGGGTTCTTCTGTTTCCATTGAACCGCGGCGTTATGGGGCCCCATAGTGTGGCTGCTGGAAGGCCCCAGCCCCATGCGGTAAAGCTCTCGAAGCGACTTCATGACGCTCCCCCTCCGGAGGATGGTGACGTTGAAGGGAGAATGTCCTTTTCATGCTCCAGATGCCAATACTCCCGATCCTTGGGAAGCCGGGAATCAAGAAGCCCCGCCTCGTGGGCCATCTCCAGGCCGAAGGCCAGAGAGAAAAGCAGAATCATACCGAGGCAGAAGACGCGCATCTTTCGAGTTCGAGCCTTACAGAAGGCCACTACCCCCGGCAGAATGCCGAAGAGCAGTACGATCCCCACCCCTCCCACAAGATTGATAGCATTCAGGAAGATGTTCGGATTGATCAGGGCGATGAGGTAGGGGGGGAGAAACGTAAGGGTTATCACCAGAGGGCGATTTTTTCGCTGGAAGTGATGCTCCGTAACGTCCCGCAGAAAGTCCATAAGCCCCACCCCGTTGGCGAGGTAGGATGTGGCGATGGCGATGACCGTAAAGACTATGGCTCCTCCGTTAAAGAGTCTGCTCTGCAGAATGTTGCCCATGGGAATCGTGGCGGGATTGCCCGCCTCCACTGCGGCCCGTATGGAGTTTGCTCCCTCCCATACCGGAAGCATCCCCAACCCCACCTGGAGCCAGAGAGCGTTGATGATAAAACCTCCAGCCATACCGAGAAGCATGGCGATTCCCACACTCCTTAGGTTCCACCGCATATCCTTGCAGATCGTAGGGATGATGTTGTGAAAGTGAAAGGCCGTAAGGATGATGGGGGCCGCCGTGGCGAGGAAGATCCAGTCCTGTTGAAACAGGAAATCCCACTGCACCTCCCTCTGTCCCAGGCCAATAAGAAGGACGAAGGCCCCCAGCATGACGCACATAAGCAGCACGTTATATTTTTTTATGATGCTCATATCCAGCACGGTAATTCCCGTAAGAAGGGCGGTTACCAGAGTCATGAGCCACCACGGCACCTGAGAAAAGCCCACCATGGAGGCTACGATTTTGCTCCCCCCCGCGATGTAGGCTGTGAGAAGCCCGTAAAGTATCAGGGCGTTTGTGGCTGTGGCGATCCACTTTCCCGTTTTGCCGAGATATTTCTCGTAGAGCGAGGGGTAGTTGAAGTTCTCCTCCCGAACCTCCGTGGCTTCCCGGGCCAGTATCAGGGCAGAGAAGAACATGGCCCCTCCGAGAACTATCATGGCGGTTACTGCGGGGATAAACCCTGCAAAACCCGTGTTTACCGGGAGGGCAAGAATGCCTGCTCCCAGAAGATTGCCCGCGATGAGAAAGGCGATGGGAATAATCTCGCCCCAGGGGGGAACGTTGGAATGCATGGGACACCTCCTTTGAAGACAATAATTTGCTAGTGGGGCGTTCCACATTATATTGTGCCTTTGGTTGAACTCCAGGAGCCGGAGCTTGTGTGTTCCCGGCAGCGACCATAGTGGTCGGCGAGTGCCGCTTTGCGTCGCGGAGAACCGGTGCTGGCACAGGACGTGCCAGCAAGCCGCAGTCGCGCAGCTGGTCGGCGGAAGTCTGGGGCGACGGTTCGGAGCAGCAAAGCAAGGGAGCGGTTCGACCACTCGGGAGCAGAGGGAACACACAAGCGGAGGCTCCCATCCAAGATCACACTATAACGTGGAACAGCCCACTAGTGGTACATGCTTAGTATCCCAGCGACTCGCCCACGATAATCACATGAGATTCTCTCCCCATGGTGGCCCGCTCCAGAATCAGAAGCGCTCGGCATACCCGCTGAGGGCTGTTGCAGTTCATGCAGTGCCCCGTCTTGGCGCAGGGAGTCTCTATCCCCAGTCGCAGGGCGTTGGGAGGGGTCGCCACATCCCGCACCCGCCGGATGGCACTCTCCAGATCCGGGCAGATCTTGTTGATCCCCACCACGAAGATGATCTTTCCCGGTCCCCAGGACATGGCGGCGGTGCGGTTTCCCGTGCCGTCGATATTCACCAGCATCCCATCCTGGGTAATGGCATTTGTCCCCGTAAGATGTACCGTACAGGAGACCTCTTCCAGAAGCCGTGCTTTTTTCTCTTCCACCGTCTTGAGGCTCGGATCCCAGTGCTGCACCACCGGATTGCCTCGTTTTTCGAGAGCCTCCACCGCTCCGATCTCCCGAACCGACACGCTTCCCGAGATCCCTACGGCAACCTCCTCGGGAATGAGAGAGAGCACCTTTTCAAGGGCCTCCTCAGAAGAATCCGCATAGACCGCCTGAAACCCCTTCTTAGAGCACTCCGCCGCCACCTGGGCCCCGAGAATCCGGGCATGAGCCTTCCGATGTTCGTTCCATCCCGCTTTTTGAGACATTGTATACCCTCCTTGAATGTGGTTATGTGATTTGGAAATATGTTTTTTATCGCATCCCCTTTGAAATCTCTCCCTGTTGGAGTAGAATCCTCAAGGGGTTTCATTGTCTCAAAAAGAGGAGCCCTTGCAAAGCCCTTGCAAAGGAGGAATGGCATATGTGCAGAATTATTACTCCCGATAACGGAGAGGGGCATGTACATGCCCATGTGGATGCCCCCATTGGCATCGCAGAACTCGTCCGGGACAGTCTGGTGCAGGAGCTGACATCCATGGGGGATCTCATGGCGCACTGGCACATGATTGAGGATGCCGAGGTGAAACATGCCCTGATCCACGCTCTGGAGAGCAAACGAGTGGTGATCGGCAACCTCTACCGCACCATGCGGGAGGCGGAGGAGCGCGCTCTCAATGATGGGGGAGAGCACGGGCATAGCCACGGTCACGCCCACGAATAGCCCATTCAAAGGACTGTAGCAAGCCCCCGGAAGATGCGCATCTTCCGGGGGCTTGCTGGTTTCTCTTCAGGAAAGGCGAAGCCTGAAACGCTGTGAAAAGCGGAAGATCAGGAGAAGAAGTAATACCCAAGCCCCAGTACCGCCGCCAGAGCGATGGTGATGGCGATGTAGAAAAGAGCCTTTTCGCTCGGGGGAATCGTCTCCCCCGGAGAGGGATTTGCCGTATGGCGAGACGGTGAAGCATCCTTCCAGACACGCACCTTGTAGTTTCCCTCCAGGGATGCCTCTGCCGGTGCGGGAGGCTCTCCATCCAGAAGAAGCTGGATAACATAACTTCCGTCTTCCAGGGGGTGTACATGGGTAACGGTGGCGGGCAAGGGGTTTCCCGGAGAGCCTGGGGGAGGGGTCACCCCGAAAGCCAGGGGGCCGCTGTTCTCGGGAAACGCCACCGCAAGGCGCCACCCCTTGGCAAGGGAGGTTGCAGCCACCCCCTGAATGGGATCAATGAGGAGCGAGCAGGAGAGAGGAGCCACCTCCCGAGGAGCTTCTGCCCCAGTAGCAGTTTCTGCTACGGCAGAAGCCTCTGCTGCAACAGGAGTTTCCTTGGGAGGAGTCTTTTTCTCTTCCCCCGGAAGAGGAGGAAGGGGGGGGGCCAGATACCGTTTAAGAAGCCCCCTCTCCTTTCTCTCGAAGAGCACGTCTACCGAGGTCTCCACCCCGTAGTTATTCTCCAGGTAGTTTGTCAGATTCATAGCGGTATTCTTGCGTCCTCCCTCAAGATCATTCGACGCAGCATCAATATCTTTGGGGGTAAAGAATCGCGTGAGGACATATTCGAGGTTGGATCGGAGATTCCGGATAAAGGGAGAGTCGTTTTCTCTTGCATCCGGATCTTCTAAAATTCTGTCGAGAAAGGGGAAAAGCTCCATCTTCCCCAGAGCGGGGATTCCCGGCGCTTCGGGAGTCTTCTGCTGGTAAAAACGCATGGCATGGTTGTAGTAGGAGTTCTTCCCCGTAATGAGAAAAAACATCCCTTCCACCCGTTCGTTGGTGTTACGCTGTATACGCAAAATTCCCCGAAGAACCACGAGAACTTCTTTCTCCTGCGGAGTGCTCTTTTCGCTCATTCTTTTCCCCCGTATTTCTTCGTAAAAAGGTATATTTCCTCTGCCCATTCTTCTCCCCCAAGAATAGCATATCTTTCACGTTTAGAAACTTTTCTCGTCTCTTTTTCTATAGGGAATTGCCTTTTTCGACAAAGCAGAGTATTCTGCCTGAAACTAGCTGCAACTAGCAGGAGGGATCTTATGGAGCGAAACACGCGATTACAGGCTCTGGAGAGGCTTTTTACAGAAGCTTCCGGAGCGCTTCAGGGAAGAGATCTTGCGGAGCATTTCGGCGTAAGCCGCCAGGCCATCGTGCAGGATGTAGCGTTGCTGCGGAGCCGGGGGGTTCCGCTGGAGGCTACTCCACGGGGGTATCTTTTGCGTAAGGAGGAGCCTCGGAGGTGTAGGCTCTTCGCTCTCTCTCATTCTCGGGAGGAGGTGGCGGAGGAGCTTCTTGCCATCGTCTCACGAGGGGGGCGGGTGCTGGATGTGCTGGTGGAGCATCCCCTCTACGGAGAGATCCGGGGGAATATCGACGTAGCAAGCCGGGAGGATGTGCTCCGTTTCGTGGGGCTTCTCAAAACCGCAGGGGCGGAGCCTCTTCTGGTGCTCTCCGGAGGGGTGCATCTTCATACGGTGGAGGCCCAGAGCGAAGAGGCTCTTGATGCCATTGAGAAGGCACTTGGTGAGAAAGGGTATCTGCTGGTCTGACTCCTTTGGGGGGTCTTTGAGGGGAGGTATTTGGATACATTATGGATATGGATCGTTTTATCGAGGACGTGGCGGCAGAGAAGGATTGGTTTCGGGCTCTTCTTATAGCTGGCCTTGGGTGGAGCTTTGTGGCCTCAGGGGTTATGGCTCTCTCCTTTACTCTTCCGGGCATTATGGAGGAGTGGGGGCTTTCAGGAGCCCAGGGGGGAGCTGTGGCGAGCAAAACCTTCTTCGGCATGCTTCTGGGGGCCCTTCTCGGGGGGTGGATGGCAGATCGCTGGGGGCGGCGTTTTGTGGGGATTCTTCTCGTTCTTTTAGGAGGTTTTGCAGGTGCGGCCTGCACGGTTGCAAAAACTCCCGAGAGCCTGGGATTATGGCGCATGGCGGCGGGAGTCTCCTACGGCGGTCTCGGGCCGGTACTCTTCGCCTATCTCTGTGACTTTACCCGGCGGGCTAACCGGGGGAGGATTCTCGTCTTTCTCGAAATGTGCTGGGCCTTCGGCTCCCTGGGGATGGCTTTCTGGGCGGTGGGGGTGCTCTCCTTCTGGGGGGGGGGGGGGGTTTTAGCCTTTCCGGTGCTTCTCGGCCTGGTGGCGCTCCCTCTCTGGTTCGGCCCCGAAAGCCCCCGGTATCTCTTTGCCAAGGGAAAGCAAAAGGCCCTTCAGGATCGGTACGGTCAGGCCCCCGCCGTCATGGAGGCCCTTCCCTCCCACCCCTGGATGGATCTCTTCCGAAAGGAATTTTTGCGTAAAACCCTAGTGCTTCTCTTCGCCTGGGCTGTGGTCTCCTTCGGCTACTACGCCCTCTTTCTCTGGCTACCGAAAATCTTTGCCTCCTCCGGCATAGGGGTGGTAAAGGCCCGATGGTTCACCCTCTTCGTCATGGCCATTCAGATTCCGGGATATCTTCTTGCGGCGTGGCTGGTGGAGCGCTGGGGGCGGGTGCGCTCTCTCGCCTTTTTCTTCGCCGGCACCGGGGGGGCCTCCCTCTTTTTCATGGGGGTTACCAGCTCCGGGGGATTTCTCGCCGCCGCCCTTGCAGTGGGGCTCTTCTGCCTCGGTGCCTGGGGAGTGGTCTACGCCTATACGCCGGAACTCTACCCTACCTCGCTTCGGGGGAGCGCTTCGGGGCTTTCCGGGGCCTCTGCCCGGCTGGCGGGGATGGGAGCCCCGGTCATCACCGGATGGATGCTCGATGGCTACGGAGGCGTTACCGGGGTGCTTACACTGGTTTGCGTGCTCTCCCTCGCCGCTGCCGCAGTGGTCTTCTTCTGGGGAGAGGAGACCCGCCAGCGTTCTATAGGGTAGCCTCTTTCTCAGACCTCCTTTGAAACGTACATATATACGTGTTACGGAAGCAGGCGGGGCCCAAGTAGCCCCGCAATACTTTACAGGGAGGTGCGCTTTATGCAGGACACCTATATTTTTCCCGCCATTTTTACGCACGATGAAGACGGGTACGCCGTAGAATTTCCCGATCTCCTCGGCTGCGTTACCTGTGCGGATACGGAAGCTCAGGCAATTAGATGCGCCAGAGAGGCCCTTGCGCTCTACCTGTGGGATAGTGAAAAAGAAGGAGAACCCATCCCCGAGCCGTCCTCTCACCAGAGCCTTACGAAAAACCTTCCGGAAGACGAATATGTCGTATCGGTGGATGTCTTCATGCCTCCCTTCCGTCATGCCAGAGAGAACAGGGCAACCAAGGTAACCACCACTATTCCCTTCTGGTTGAAAAGTCAGGCGGATCATGCAAAACTGAATTACTCCGCCCTGCTTCAGCACGCCATTAAAGAGCAGCTTGGCATGGAAGAAGTTCGACGCTAAAAAGCCCCAAGAAATGTGAAGCATATTTGCATAACCATGGTGTATCCTTAAGAGCCATGGGGCGTCATGCCTCGTGATCATCCTCCGGAGCTTGCCGTAAACGGGAAGCTCCTGCAGCCTTCCCCCCGGAAGAAAGAAGAGGCCCGCAAACATGACGAGAAGACCAAACCAACTCACGGGGAAACCTTTTCGGGGTCCACTATAGGGATAATCTCCTTGTGTTCAAAGAATCCAGGGGATAGAAGCTCTCCAGAGTGCCGCACCGTTTTTTGCGCAGGCAAATTCCCCTTGCTTTTCTGGTCGATTCCAGACATACTATTGCCACTTATAAATAACTGGAAACATTTTGTCTGGAGGTTGCAATGAAAGAACAACCCGAAGAAATTTTCCGTAAGCACGGTGGTCAGCTTCGAATGAGCGAGGCTATAAAGCAGGGCATCACGCGCTACATGTTGTATTCGCTCAGGGATAAGGGCGTCATTGAGCCAGTGAGTAGAGGTGTCTATCGGCTGGTGAATCTGCCTCCGATCAGCAATCCCGATCTGGTGACGGTGAGCCTTCGCTTTCCAAACGCCATCATCTGTCTTGTCTCTGCACTGGCCTACCATGAGATCACAACCCAGATTCCGCATATTGTTTCCGTGGCAGTTTCAAGAGACTCTCGGATACCTTCCCTCGACCATCCTCCCATCCAAGCCCACAGATTCTCAAATGAGGCATATACCTCAGGTATTGAAGAACATTCGATTGATGGAGTAGCCCTTAAGGTTTACAGCCTTGAAAAAACTCTGGCGGACTGCTTTAAATTCCGTAACAAAATTGGAATGGACGTGGTGCTGGAAGCACTGAAACTCTACAAGGTGCGAAAGAAGTTTCGTCCCAGCGAACTGCTTCGATATGCCAGGATTTGCCGGGTCGCAAGAGTGATGCAACCCTATCTGGAGGCGACTCTATGACCTCTCCTAAAAACATGCCTGCCTCCATTCGGCAACGCCTTCTTAATCGTGCCAGGAGTGACCAGAGGCCATTTAACGAGTTGCTCCAATACTACGCCATGGAGAGATTCCTCTACCGGCTATCCCAGTCGGTTTATGCCGATCAATTCATTCTCAAAGGAGCCCTCATGTTGAGGGTCTGGGGATCACCGGAGGTTCGTCCCACCATGGATATTGATATGCTGGGAAAAACAAGTAACGAGGAAGCCCGCATGGTCGCACAGATTCAAGATATTTTGACTGTGAATGTCGAAAACGATGGACTTGCTTTCGATCCTGATTCTATTCAGACTGAGCGGATTACCGAAGATGCTGATTACGAAGGGATCAGGGTTCGATTCTTGGGCGCATTAGGAACGGCAAAAATTACTATGCAGATTGACATCGGCTTTGGAGATGCGGTTTATCCAGAGCCTGAAAAATCAGAATTTCCAACTATGCTCAATTTCCCAGCGCCCAGGTTGTTCTGTTATAGTCGTGAAAGCTCTATTGCGGAAAAACTTGAAGCAATGGTCAAGCTGGGGACACTCAACAGCCGGATGAAGGATTTCTATGACATCTGGTTGCTGTCCAGGCAGTTTAATTTTGATGGTACACAACTGCTTGAAGCCCTTCGTCTGACTTTTGAACGACGCAACACGGAAATGCCTCTGGAGATAGAGGCATTCACGGATTTCTTTATCGAAGCCAAACAAACTCAGTGGGCGGCGTTCAGGAAAAGACTTGGGGAGAATCACGTTCCGGTTTCTTTCAGGGAAATCGTAGCTTCAGTAGACAGCTTTTTGTCGCCTATCATCAGGGGCCTTGCTTCTGGAAGGCCAATTTTCGTAAACTGGATAGCTCCCGGCCCGTGGGCTTGAACAGGCAGACTTTCATCCGGTGTTTGCCAGCCAAGTTCCCATGTTCTGTATTCTGCTTGTCACGAACTTCCTGATTCCTCTTCCGATCTTAACATCCTGGATTCCCGGTCACGCATAACGAGGTGTTGGGTAATGAGAAAAATTTCCAAAGAGCGATTGTTTCTGGGTTTTCGGTGGCTTCCCCGGCTCCCTCGTTAGGATTAGGCGGGAATCCAGGTTAACATGTCTGCCTTTTGTGAGATCATATCTTTGAAAGGCAGAACATATCTTGAAGGAGCCACGAGGAGAAGGTAGGGTTGCTCTGGTTTATTGAGGGAATCATGCACATCAACGACGACCATCTTTGGGAAAAATGGATTCCAGATTCGTGTTGACAAGGAACGCACCTCAACGTATATTGATCGTATATACAAATAGGAGGTACGTCATGAAGAATACGGAGATTCGAGAGGCTTCCATCAATCTTCGAGCCTTGCACTCCCAGAGGAATTTGATCGACAGGGCTGCGGCGGTACAAAAGAAGACCCGTTCTGATTTCATGCTCGAGGCGGCTTGTCGGGAGGCAGAGCATGTCTTGCTGGATCGAAGATTGTTTTTTCTCAACCAAGAGGAGTATGCGGCTTTTGAACTGGCCCTACAAGCTCCCGTGGGGGAAAATCCTGCTCTTCGAAAGCTTTTGAGTGCAAGAGCCCCATGGGAAAACTGAGGGCTCCGGAGCCCCTCACATCGAAACACCGGGTGGATGCCTTTGACTGCGGCATAGACTCTCTCAATCAGTGGCTTCGCCAACAGGCGTTGAAAAACGAGATCTCCGGGGCTTCCCGGTCTTTTGTGGTGTGTGAAGAGGGGGATCTGGTGGTGGGCTATTATGCTTTGGCTACCGGGAGCATCCTCAGGCAGAAGGCTCCCGGGAATATCCGGCTGGCTATGCCGGATCCCATCCCCGTAATGGTTTTGGGCCGTCTAGGGGTGGATCTTCGAAGGCAAAGTTCGGGGCTTGGCAGTGGATTGCTCCGGGATGCGGTGCTGCGAACCTATGGGGTTTCGAAGCAGGCAGGGATCCGGGCCTTATTGGTTCACGCCTTATCCGAAGAGGCAAAAAAGTTTTACCTGCATCATGGTTTTCAGGAATCCCCCATGGAAGCTCTCACCATGCTGCTGCATCTTCGAGAGGTGGAGCACATTCTCAAGACAGCATCCTCGGGAGAGTGACATCTCCCTACCCAGATTATCCCGGAGGAGCTTAAAGAGCTTCGGAAAACCATCAAAAAGCCCCAACAAATGTGAAGCATATTTGCATAACCATGGTGTATCCTTAAAAGCCATGGGGCATTATGCCTCGTGATCATCCTCCGGTGCTTGCCTTTGGGAAGATCCTGCAGCCTTCCCCCCGGAAGAAAGAAGAGGCTCGCAAACATGACAAGAAACCCAAAGAGAGCCACCAAGAAAATGCTGTCAACTCTCCTGCAAGCCCTCCTGGGGGTGCTTCTTCTCTCTGCTCCCCTGCATGCAGAAGTCTACTGCCTTCAGCTTGAGCAGAGATCCCATCTTCTTCTCCCGGCAGGGGAAAGCACCTTCATTCCCCTGCCTCATCTCGGCCTCGGCATCCTTCGCAGCGAAGAAGATCCTCAAACCCTCGCAGCCCTTCCAGGAGTACGAAGCATGGCTACATCGAACAGGAACCACCTCTTCTTCACCCCCTCGGAACCCTACTACCCGAACCAGCAACCCTACCTCCAGATGATCTCCGCCGAAGAAGCATGGGATATAACCCGGGGAGACCAAAGCTTTGTGGTGGCCGTCATCGACACGGGAATAGACGACACCCACGAAGACCTTCGGGATAAGGGATTTTTAAAAAGAGCGAAAATCTCTCGTCATGAGATTAGCGTGGCAAAACAACAAGCCCGGGAATTTTTGGTGAAACAAGGGAAGTGGGTATATAGTGCCCCCCGAAAATGGGATCACCTGGTAAGTTAAAGTCGAGGCTTGGCTGTATCATAGAACTTGAGCCTGGAAAGGGGGTCATTATATCCCTCCCTCACGGGCACCCAGGAAGAGATCTTTTAGTGGTCACAGAAAGAGATCTGATCCCGGACATGGAGGTTGGGCCGCTACAAATAACCCATCTACTTCAGTAGATGGCAGCTACGTTTGGACGATCAAACTTGAAGCCGGTCTCGCAGCCCTTCCTGGAGAACTTTCGAGAAATTGATATTCGCCTCTCGTCCCAGCTTATCCATCCATGCGGGAATGGTGACGGTCTTCGTGATGCTCCGCTGGGCTTCCTCCTCTCGGACGATATCCATGCGGACGGAGATAAGGGTGGGGAAGTGCCCTTCGGGAAGACGAAGCTCCTCTATCGGGGTGGGAGGGGAAACGGGGTCGTTGTCCACTTCCGAAACGTAAAGAAAGCCTTCCAGGGCTTCCCGTGCGTTGGAAAGGGCTTCTTCCAGATCGTCTCCACAGGTGAGGCATCCGGGAAGGTCCGGGTAATAGACGCTGTAACCGTCGTCATCCTTATAAAGAACGGCGGGGTAGATGCGCAGATCCTTTTTCTTCGCCATGGTCATATCCTTTCCGGAGGGGCCGTTACTTCAGCCCCGCCTGTTTGAGTATGCTGTTGTAGGTGCCGGGTTTCAATTTTTTACCGTGGCTTGGTACGGTGATCTTCCCGGGCTTTTGCGGGTGTTTGAAGTAGTCGTGCCCGCCTCGACTGTAAATGTAGTACCAACCGTCGGATTTCAGCGTTTTGATGATCTTGCGGGAACTGTAATCCGGCATGTGAATCACCCCCCTGCAGTCATCATCCTAACGCTGATAAAAATAAGTGTCAACGGGGAGTTCTAAATTTCAGGGAGGTGGCGAGGATGCGAGTGTCTTCTCCCCCTCCCGCTCCACAAAACACAAAATCGGGAAAAGATGTGATGCCCATGCCCTCCATGCGGGTATCCCGTGAGAATATCGAAACATCCACTGCCGGATTTTTGTAGATCGAAAAAAGCAGATTGTATTTGTCAAATCAAGCCCCCCCAAAAAAGAACCCGCACCGCACTCTCCCTCCTCATGCTACAATAAAGAGCGGAGGTGATACTTATGGAAATCAGAGGGTTTCCAGGGGATTTCAAGCCAAAAGGATTCAAAAATACACTCTTTCTTTTTACAGCGTGTTTCGTGCTTTTCTTTGGCCTTCTCGGGGAGGTTCAAGCGGGGGCTTCGGAGGTTCCTTCCTCGGATGCTTCTTTGAATCTCCCTGCGGGGGAGCTTCTCTTTCAGGCTCTGCTGAAGCAGTTCTCTCCCGAGGAGATGACCATGATTCTTGATGAAGAGCCCCGGGAAGATGGCCGGGTGCGGCATATTTACATGGATCTTACCGGGCCTCGTCTCGGAGGGGTTCGCATTGAAAAGCTTGCGGTGGAGGCCTGGGACGTGCAGTTCAACCCCGTGGTGGAGTGGAACCGCCCTGTGGAAGATCCTCTGGAGGTGAAGGAGGTGCTCCATACCTACGCCGAAGGCATTATCACCGAAAAGGATCTCAACGATGATCTGCTGCAGAAGAAATTCGGGAATGATAACGACTGGCGGGATCTCTATCTGGACTTTACCCCCCAGGGGCTTCATGCTCAGGGGAAGTATCGGGTGAAGCTTCTTTTTACCTTTGACATGCTCATAGAGATTTACGGCGTGCTGGGGCTTCGGAAGGGGCAGGAGATCTGGCTTGAGAACTACCGTTTCCAGGTCAACAAGGTAAATGTCCCCGAAAGCCTTACCCGCGCTGCGGTGGAGGAGCTGCAGCCCCTTCTCGATCTGGGGCGCTACATGTTCCCCCTTAAGCTTCAGACTCTTGAGATGGATAACGAAAAGGTGCTGCTCCGAAGCTCCATCCTCCCCCAGCCCTTTGAGGGGGTTCGGTACGAAAAAAGGGAATAACCGGAAAATAAATCAAAAATAAATTGTATAAAGAATTTTGATTTAGACGGTATCTATTGACATATCGCCCTCTTTCCCGTAAAGTGCATGTAGTTCGAAAGGGTAGTGTTTTATGTGCTCCTTTTTGAACCGGGGTTGCAAAATTCATGGCGCTGGTGCACAGTAAAGGAGATGAGAACCTATGGGGCGAAATGATTCCTTTCTGAATGGGCAAAGCCGAAGCCGTAGTGTCCGCATCCTTCATGGGCTTCCTTTTCCTTGCATTCTGTGCTGGGTCTATATGGCTTGTGTATAAGGGCTGCCTTTTGGTAGTCCTTTTTTGTTGTTTTCGGCGTTTCAAACTATTGTGGAGGTGCAAGAGGCATGGGACTGACAGTATTTGAAAAAATCATTAAGGCGCATTTGGTAGAAGGGGAGATGAAGCGGGGGGAGCGTATCGCCATCCGCATGGATCAGACTCTTACCCAGGATGCCACGGGGACCATGGCGTATCTTGAGTTCGAGGCCATGGGTGTGAAGAAGGTCAAGACGGAGCTTTCCGTTTCCTACGTGGATCACAACATGATTCAGGGAGATTTCAAAAACCCTGATGACCACCGTTATCTCCAGGATATCGCTGCGAAGTACGGTATCGTCTTCAGCCGTCCCGGAAACGGCATCTGCCACCAGCTTCACGTGGAGCGCTTTGCCCGTCCCGGCAAGACCCTCATCGGTAGCGACAGCCACACTCCCACCTCCGGCGGCGTGGGTATGATCGCCATCGGTGCGGGGGGGCTTGATGTCGCCATGTCCATGGCGGGAGAGCCTTTCTACCTCACCATGCCCAAGATGGTGAAGGTCCACCTTACCGGGGAGCTGCAGCCCTTCGTCTCCGCCAAGGATGTTATCCTTGAAGTGCTTCGCCGGATCGGCGTAAAGGGCGGCGTGGGGAAGGTTCTTGAGTATGCGGGCCCCGGCCTGGATACCCTCCCTGTCTCCGATCGGGCTACCATCACCAACATGGGTGCCGAGACTGGCGCTACCACCTCTCTTTTCCCCAGCGATACCATTACCCGCGAGTGGCTCCGCGCCCAGGCTCGGGAGTTCGAGTGGGTCAAGCTTGAGGCGGATGCAGATGCTGTGTACGACGAAGTGATCGAGATCGATCTCGCCAAGCTGGAGCCCATGGCTGCCCAGCCCTTCCAGCCCGACAACGTGGTCCCCATCAGCGAGATCAAGGGGATGAAGGTTGATCAGGTTATGTTCGGAAGCTGCACCAACTCCTCCCTTCGGGATATCCTTTCGGTGGCCCATATCCTCCGCGGCGAGAAGGTAAACGAGAACGTGGATGCGGGGATCTCCCCCGGAAGCCGTCAGGTTATTCTTGAGGGCACCGAGCACGGAGCCATCTCCGAAATGGTAGCTGCGGGAGTTCGTATCCTCGAATCCAGCTGCGGCGCCTGTATCGGCATGGGGTTTGCACCCCCCAGCGACGGCGTCTCTCTGCGTACCATCAACCGGAACTTCCTCGGCCGCTGCGGCCATAAGAGCGGCAAGGTCTTCCTCGTCTCCCCCGAAGTCGCTGCTGCAAGCGCCATCACCGGTGTTATCACCGATCCCCGGGAGCTTGGTCTGGAGTCCTTCTGCTTCGAAATGCCCGAGGCTCTTATCATTGATGACAGCATGTTCCTCGCACCCAGCGCAGAGCCCGAGAAGGTGGAGATCCGCCGCGGTCCCAACATCAAGCCCCTTCCGGATATGAGCGCCATGGGCGACAAGCTTGAGGGCGAGACCCTTCTCAAGCTGGAGGATAACATCACCACCGATCACATCATGCCCGCGGGAGCCAAAATTCTCCCCTTCCGCTCTAATATCCCCGCCATCTCGGAGTTCGTCTTCGAAGTGGTGGACAGTACCTTCCCCAAGCGCTCTCTTGAGGCGGGCGGCGGCTTCATCGTCGGCGGCGAGAACTACGGTCAGGGCTCCAGCCGGGAGCATGCTGCCATCGCCCCCCGGTATCTGGGGATCAAGGCTGTGCTCGTGAAGAGCTTTGCCCGTATCCACCTGGCAAACCTGGTGAACTTCGGTATTCTCCCCCTCACCTTTGTCAACGCTGCAGATTACGATGGCATTGACCAGGGCGACAAGCTTGAGCTGGATACCAAGGTTCTCAAAGCCGGTGAGGCATGGACTCTCAAGAATGTTACCAAGGGCAAGGATATCAAGGTGAACTGCCCCCTGAGCCAGCCCGAGGTCGATGTCGTTAAGGCCGGCGGCCAGCTGAACTGGATCAAGATCCGCGACGCTAAGAAGTAAAGACGTAACGTAATGGCCCTTTCTCCGCTTTCCTGTGCAGGGGGGCGGAGAAAGGGTGGATGGATCTTCCGCACGAGGGGCCCAGCGCTCCTGAGCACTATTCCGAGAGACTATTATTCGAGAGAAAACCTAAGGAGGAAGAAGCATGTCCAAGATTGTCTACACCAAGGTTGACGAAGCTCCTGGTCTGGCTACCTACTCGTTTCTCCCCATCATTCAGGCTTTCACCAAGCCTGCGGGTGTGGAGTTCGAGAGAAGAGATATCTCCCTGGCGGGGAGAACCATCGCTGCCTTTCCGGAGTATCTCACCGAGGAGCAGAAGCAGAGCGATGATCTCGCCTATCTCGGCAAGCTGGTGAAGCAGCCCGAGGCGAACGTCATGAAGCTGCCCTGCATTAGCGCTTCGGTCCCCCAGCTTAAGGGCACCATCAAGGAGCTTCAGTCTCAGGGCTACAAGATTCCCGATTACCCCGAAGATCCCAAAACCGATGAGGAAAAGGATATCCGGGCCCGGTTCGACAAGATCAAGGGAAGCGCCGTAAACCCCGTACTCCGTGAGGGTAACTCGGATCGTCGGATCTCTCGGGCAGTGAAGGAATATGCCAAAAAGCATCCTCACTCCATGGGTCCCTGGTCGGCAGATTCCAAAAGCCATGTGGCCCACATGACCAGTGACGACTTTTTCGGCAACGAGAAGTCTGTCACCGTAGAAAAGGCTACCACGGTACGCATCGAGTTCGTGGATCCCCAGGGAGATGTGAAGGTTCTTAAAAAAGACTTCAACCTCCTCGACGGTGAGGTTATTGATGCCACGAAGATGAGCGCCAAGGCTCTTCGGGCTTTCTTTGCCGAGCAGGTGGCGGATGCGAAGAAGCAGGGAATCCTCTTCTCTCTCCACGTGAAGGCCACCATGATGAAGGTCTCGGATCCCATCATCTTCGGAGAGGCCGTGAAGGTCTACTTCAAGGATGTCTTCGAGAAGTATGCGGATCTCTTCAAGGAACTCGGTGTGGATGCCAATAACGGTCTGGGAGATCTCTATGCCAAGATCGCGAACCACCCCAAGAAGGCGGAGATCGAGGCTGATATTGAGGCGTGCTATGCCAAGGGCCCCGATGTGGCCATGGTGAACTCCGACAAGGGGATCACCAATCTGCACGTGCCCAGCGATGTGATCATCGACGCTTCCATGCCCGCCATGATCCGGAACTCCGGCCAGATGTACGATAAAGAGGGCAAGGCTCGGGATACCAAGGCGGTTATACCCGATCGCTGCTACGCCGGCATCTACCGTGAGACCATCGACTTCTGCAAGAAGCACGGCGCCTTCAATCCCACCACCATGGGGAGCATTCCCAACGTAGGGCTTATGGCTCAGAAGGCGGAGGAGTATGGCTCCCACGATAAAACCTTCTGGATCAAAGAAAACGGTACTGTCCGGGTGGTGAATGCAGATGGCAAGACCCTTCTTGAGCACTCCGTGGAGCCCGGAGATATCTGGAGAATGTGCCAGGTGAAGGATCTCCCCATTCAGGACTGGGTGAAGCTCGCCGTAACCCGCGCCCGTGCCACCGGCGCCCCCGCGGTCTTCTGGCTTAACAAGGAGCGGGGCCACGATGCGGAGCTTATCAAAAAGGTGGAGAAGTATCTTGCCGACCACGATACCAAAGGGTTGGAGATCAAGATCATGTCCCCCGTGGAGGCTATCCGCTACTCCATGGAGCGCATGAAGGACGGCAAGGACACCATCTCGGTCTCCGGAAACGTGCTTCGGGACTATCTCACGGACCTCTTCCCCATCCTTGAGGTGGGTACCAGCGCCAAGACCCTCTCCATCGTGCCTCTCATGAACGGCGGCGGCCTCTTCGAGACCGGTGCGGGTGGTTCTGCTCCCAAGCACGTGCAGCAGTTCAACGAAGAGGGGCATCTCCGGTGGGATTCTCTGGGTGAGTTCCTCGCTCTGGCGGTATCTCTGGAGCATCTCGCCATTCAGGAGAAGAACTCCAAGGCCCAGGTTCTTGCGGATACCCTTGACGAGGCCACGGGCAAGTTCCTGGACAGCGACAAATCTCCCTCCCGAAAGGTGGGAGAGCTGGATAACCGGGGAAGCCACTTCTACCTCGCCATGTACTGGGCAGAGGCTCTCGCCGCTCAGGATAAGGATGCGGAGCTGAAAAAGCTCTTCACCCCCGTAGCGAAGGCTCTTACCGAGAACGAGCAGAAGATCGTGAAGGAACTCAACGACGCCCAGGGATCTCCCGTGGATGTGGGGGGCTACTACCGCCCCAACGATGATCTCGCCTTCAAGGCTCTGCGTCCCAGTGCAACCCTGAACGCCATCATCGACGGCATCTAATGAATCGTTAGTTAGAGCCGTAGCAGTACCCAGTACCTGTACCCGTAAACATAAGGGTCTTAAACGCAGTCCCCAAGCCGCTCCGGAGTGATCCCAGGTACAAAAAGCCGTGAGGCTGGGTTCCTTCTGGGGCGGCTTTTCCCTTGGCTGTAATGTTTTTGCGTGCAATAATGTTTTTTTTAAAAGAACGTTCCCAAAAATCAAACCAAAGGCGGTGGCAACATGATCAAGCGCACAGCCCAGGCGGGCACGCTGGAATCATCGGATTGCGTAGTCACGGTATCTCCGGGCAAAGGGATCAACCTGGATTATCGGGGCGCAAACGCTATGCTTTTCCAGAAACGTACCCATACACTGGTAGAGACTCTTCTCAAGCAAAAGGGCATCGGCGATGCGGATATCCAGATCCAGGATCAGGGGGCTCTGGAGCCCACCATGGTGGCCCGGATAAGCACGGCCCTCGCTCGGGCATCGAAGGAGGCCTAAGGCTATGGCAAAACTGACTCGATCCATGATCTACATCCCCGGCAACAGCCCCTCCATGATTCAGAACTGCCCCGCCTTCGGAGCGGATAGCGTGCTTCTGGATCTTGAGGATGCGGTAGCTCTGGCAGAAAAGGATGCCGCCCGGGATCTCGTATGTAACTTTCTGAGCTTTATGGATTTTGGGGATATGATGGTGACCGTGCGTATCAACGCTGCGGATACCCCCTATTTTGAAACGGATCTCACCGCGGTCGTTCCCTGCAAGCCCCATGCTATCCGTATCCCCAAATGCCAGTCCGCTGAAGATGTGCTTCGGGCGGATCGGATTATGACGGAGGCGGAAAAGGCAAACGGTATCCCCGAAGGAACCGTGAAGATCCACGCCATGATCGAAACTGCCAGAGGAATCGAGCAGGCCTTTCAGGTGGCCACAGCGTCGCCCCGGGTAACCGCGCTTACTCTCGGAGGTCAGGACCTTACCGCAGATCTCGGGGTTCAGAAGACCAAAGAGGGGGACGAACTCTTCTATGGCAGAACCCGGGTCATCACCGCCGCCAAGGCTGCGGGGATCGGCGCCTTTGATACCGTATGGGCGGATGTGAACGATAACGAGGGGCTTCTTGAGGAGACGAAGCGCATGGTTGGGCTGGGCTTCACCGGTAAGGCCGCCATCCACCCCGGCCAGGTCGAAACGATCCATAAGGGTTTTGCCCCGGATGAGAAGGAAGTTGCCAAGGCCCGGCGCATCGTGGCCGCTGCAGAAGAGGCGGAGCGGGAAGGCAAAGGGGTTGTGGCGGTGGACGGCAGAATGGTGGATGCTCCGGTGGTCAAGCGGGCCCATCACCTCATCGAACTCGCCAAAAGCTGCGGCATGGAAGGAGCGTAACCCCCATGAAAATGATCAAAAACAGTATCGGCCGGCTTGTACCGGAAGAAGTACCGGGGCTCGGCAAACTTGCCCCCTATGCGGGGCCCTTTTCCCGGGTGATCAACAGCGACTATCAGGCTCCCCGAATGGCTGCTCCCATGAAGGCAGTGCCTCCCACCAGAAGCAAGGTGGTGGAGGATATCAAGACCGCCATCAAGAACTCGGGTCTTGAAAACGGTATGACCATCTCCTTCCACCATCATCTCCGGAACGGCGATGCGGTGCTCCCCCTGGTGATGAGCGCCCTCGACGAGATGGGCTTCAAGGATCTCACCATCGCCCCCAGCTCGCTTACGGATGCCCATAACTGCGTGGCAGACTATGTACGCAAGGGCGTTATCAGCCGCATCTTCACCTCGGGAGTTCGGGGAGAGGTGGGGAAGATGATCTCTGCGGGAGAGCTGGAAATTCCCGCGGTTATCCGGAGCCACGGCGGCCGGGCCCGATCCATCGAAGAGGGGAGCGCCGCCATTGACGTGGCCTTCCTGGGAGCCCCCGCCTGCGACCCCCTGGGGAACATGACAGGGGCCATGGGGAAATCCGCCTGCGGCTCTCTGGGATATGCCCAGGTAGACGCTGCCTATGCCCGCCACGTTGTGGCGGTGACCGATAACCTGGTGGACTATCCCCTCATGCCGAAGATCTCCATCCCCCAGTATCTGGTAAATCAGGTGGTGGTCATCGACAGCCTGGGAGACCCCAAGAAGATCGCCTCCGGGGCTGCCCGGATTACCCGGAACCCTGTGGATCTTAAAGTGGCGGAGAATGCCTACAAACTGGTGGTGGCCTCGGAGCTTCTCGCTCCGGGATGCTCCTTCCAGGTGGGAGCCGGCGGGGCCTCCCTTGCGGTGGCGAAGTACGTGCGAGAGTACATGAAGGAAAAGGGGATCAAGGGGAGCTTCGGTCTCGGAGGCATCACGGGGTACATGGTGCAGATGCTCGAAGACGGTCTCTTTGAGGCTCTCTTTGACGTGCAGAGCTTTGATGCGGATGTGCAGCACTCTCTTCTCGACAATCCCCGGCACATGGAGATCGACCAGTCCTGGTACGCCAACCCCATCAACCGGGGATGCCAAGTGCACAACCTCGACGTGGTGATTCTTGCGGCCCTCGACATGGACGTGGATTTCAACGTCAACGTTATGACGGGGAATAACGGCATTCTCCGGGGTGCCTCGGGAGGCCATTCCGATACCGCCGCGGGAGCCAAGCTCTCGATAGTGGTAGCTCCGGCCTTCCGCGGAGGAGTTCCCTCCATCAAGGAGCAGGTGCAGACCGTGGTTACCCCCGGTGAGACCGTGGATGCCATCGTTACCGAGCGGGGGATCTGCATCAACCCCAACCGTAAGGATCTTCTCGAACTCGCTGCGGCGGCAAAGCTCCCCGTGAAGGATATTCACGACCTTAAGGCCGAGGTAGAGAAGCTTACGGGCACTCCCGAGCCGGTAGAGTTTGATACCGATAGAGTTGTAGCCCTGGTGGAGTACCGGGACGGTACCATCATTGATTCGGTCTATAAGGTGAAGTAGAAGGTGCAGCAGGGTTTCTAAAAACCTCTGGAGCCTTCGAAATTCTCGCAGGCCGAGAAGCTTTGAGGAACCTTGGATAACGCCACGCCCCGGAAGGAGAGCAACCTTCCGGGGCGTGGTCTTTTTTATTCGCTTCTTTTTGAAGAGCTTTGCCTCGGGGAGCTTCGCCATCGCTGCAGCCGGAAGAACTGGCGGATCAGCCAGGTAAGGGGTTTGGTATAAAAGCCTTCCATGACGGTGGCGGTCTCTACGAGAAGCTTCGGAATCTCCAGCTTCTGAGGGCACTTGGGAAGGCAGGCTCCGCAGTTTACGCACTGGGAGGCAAGGCCGGGGGCGCCGTCCACAGCTCCCCCCAGCATGGAAGTGTAGGAGAACTTGCCCCGGGAATTTCCGAAGAGCTTGAAGGTATTGTAGTGCTCGAAGCAGAGGGGGATGTTCACTCCATGGGGGCAGGGGATACAGTAGCGGCAGCCGGTACAGGCCACGGGCATGAGGCTCAGATAGATCTTCCGGGTCTCCTCCAGCATCTCCCGCTCCTTTTCCGAGAGGGAGCGGGGGTGCGCCTCCCCGGCGATACGGAGATTTTCTTCCACCTCCTCCAGACGAGACATCCCCGAAAGCAGGGTGGTCACCTCGGGGTGATCCCAGACCCAGCGAAGCCCCCATTCCGCAGGGGTGCGTTTTGTCTCTGCCCCTTCCCAGAGCCGGGCGATCTCCTTCGGGGGCTCCTTGGCGAGATTCCCCCCCCGGAGAGGCCCCATCACCACCACCCCGAGATCTTTCGAAGCCGCATACTCAAGCCCCTTCCGCCCCGCCTGATTTTCCACATCCAGATAGTTGTATTGAATCTGGCAGAAATCCCAATCATAATCTTCTATGATCTCTTGGAACTCCTCGAAAGAGGCGTGGAAGGAGAAGCCCAGGGATCCTATCGCCCCGGATCTTTTCAGCCGGTCCATCCACTCCATAACTCCGAGATGCTTGAGCTTGTTCCAGGAGATGCGGTTGATGTTGTGCATGAGGTAGAAATCCACATGATCCCGCCGCAGGTTTCGCAGCTGCTGCATGAAGATGCGTTCCAGATCTTCCGGAAGATGCACAGACCAGTGGGGAAGCTTGGTGGCTATAAGGGCTTGCTCCCGGTACTGTCGCTCGAAGGCCTTGCCGAGAAAGGCCTCACTGTTCCCCATGTGATAGGGATAGGCGGTATCGAAGTAGGTGATCCCCCCCTCTACGGCGCGGTAGAGAAGGGGAAGGGCCTTCTTTTCGTCGATCCTCCCCAGAGAGTGTTCGGGAAAACGCATGCAGCCAAATCCAAGAATGGAAAGAGGATTCGAACCCTTCGGCATATGTGGCATAGTTCGATAGAGCATATAAAGATCTCCTTGCAGACGATGATGTCTAAAAAACGGAACCGGTGTAAAGAGGAGGTCAGGAGGGAATATTGTTCTTCATGGCTTTTAGTAACGGCAGTAGTTCTGGAACATCATCGCTGACGATGCTCCAGATAGTGTCGTTGTCAATACCGAGATAGCCGTGAATAAGGCGATTTCGAGTAGCAATAATCATTCTCCAGGGAATTTCGGGGTGAGCCGATCGAATTTCATCGGGAATATGGGTAGCGGCCTCACCAATCAGTTCCAGATTTCGCAGCGTGGCGTCATAGATAACTTGCCTTGTGGTGAAATCGATCTGGCGGAGTCCCTCGGTGTAGGTCAACGCTTTTTGAGCGAAGTCGATCATGTCATCAAGATAAAAATGCCATTCTCGCTTTCTGGCATCAGACATTGATTCTCTCCTCTTCCACGTAGGGACGCAACTCCTGCCGCAGTGCCTTTTCGGTGACGAGATCTACCGGGCAGCCGAGGAGGTCTTCAAGGTAGAACTGCACACCAAAATAGCGTTTGGAGGTGGCAGGGCCGTTAAAGGCTACCAGCACATCCACGTCGCTGTTTTCCTTTGCAGCATTCCGGGCTGTGGATCCGAACAAGGCCAGCCGGACAACACCAAAGCGGGCTTGCAACTCTACCTTGCTCTGTCGTAAAAGTTCAAGGGTACGTTCTCTCTCCATTTTAGAACCTCCAACGGAAGATATGCATGGGGGATCTCGAAAGTTATTCAAATCCACGTAACAATATAACATCTCTCTGCTCTCCAGGAAAGGGAGAAATCCTTCAAATAAAGTATTTCCCATTTTTCGCCTATTCTGAAGTGCCTTTTTCCTGTAAAATAGAGAGGCGGTTTTTTGTAATAGTCTGTTTTTATAAGAGTTGCAAAGAAGGGAGATGGTTTGTGTGAAAAGGCGTTTGTTCTGTTCGTTGCTGGTGGCGGTAGGGCTCTTTGTGCTTCCCCTCATGGCTGGAGGAGCAGAGAAGGTGGTCTTCGTGGACAACAGCTGGGACAGCATTCAGGTGCTCAACCGGATTGCAGGGTTTATCCTCGAAAAGGGGTACGGCTTTGAGGCGGAGTATCTCTTTGCGGAGACCCTTCCGGGGCTCATGGGAGTGGAGCGTGGAGAGGCCCAGGTTATCATGGAGGTCTGGGTGGATAACTACGGCGACTGGTACGAAAAGGCCGAGGTCCGCAAACAGATCCTCCCTCTGGGAGAGAACTATCCCGGAGCGCCCCAGGGGTGGTATGTCCCTACCTATGTTATTCAGGGAGATCCCGAACGGGGGATCGAGCCCGTGGCGCCGGATCTCGAATATATTCAGGATCTTCCTCAGTACTGGGAACTCTTCAAATCCCCCGAGGTTCCCACCAAGGGGCGTTTTTACAACGGCCCCACGGGATGGGTTATCAGCACCATTACGGAGACCAAGTTCAAGACCACCGGGCTGGATGAGCATTTCGAGGTTTTCTTCCCCGGCTCGGATATGGCCCTCTCCACCGCTGCTGCCACGGCGTACAAGCGGGGGCTTCCGGTGCTCATCTACTACTGGGAGCCGAGCTGGCTTCTGGGGCTTTACGACATGACCCTCCTCAAGGATAAAATTCCCTACAGCGAAGAGCGCTGGGTGGAGGGGGATTATGGATGCGACTATCCCCGGTCCCGGGTCTGGAAAATGGCCAACGCAGCTTTTCTGGAGAAGCATCCCGAGGTACGAGGCTTTTTGGAGCGCTTCGAAACCACCCTGGATCAGAACAACAAGGCCCTGGCCTACATGAAGGCTCAAGAGGTGGACCCCAAAGAGGCGGCTCTCTGGTTCCTTCGGGAGTATTCCGAAAACTGGAAGGCCTGGATCGGGGATGATGCCAAGAGCGCCGCAGTAGCCCAGGCTCTGGAGAAGTAGAGATAGTTCCATATCCTGATGGTGAGCAGGTTTCGCCTCTCTAAGGTTTTACAGAGGAAGCTCTAAAAAGGGTATCCGCAGAGTGGGCAGATTCTGCTCAACTCTGCGGATACGTTGTTCGTTCATCCCTATTCTGGATTTCTTGGAGTCAGGGGTTTGCTCCAAGCTCCTTCCAGAAGATCACAAGATCATCTCCGGGGCTGTAGAAGTCGGGAATTCTTCCTGCCTCCTGGAACTGTCGAGAGAGATAAAATCGCCGCTGGTAGTCGTACTCGCCCTTTCCTGCAGTCTCCACGCGTATCCGGGCTCTGGGGAATTTACGGAGAATCGCCTCCTCCATCTGCCGAAGTAGCGCTGTCCCCACCCCTTTTCCCTGTTCTTGAGAATCCACCACAATCCAGTAGAGATCGAAGCTGCTCTCGGTCATGGGGGTGGGGCCGTAGATCAGAAAGCCGGTAATCTTTTTGGTTTCCCCTGAGGTTTCCGAAGAAGAAAATTCAACGAGAAGTCTGTAATCCTCCGACGTTTCCGAGGAGGCCTCCAACACTTCCAGGAGTACCGTAATCTCCTCGCTCCGAAAGGCTCCGGTATTTTCCGCCATGGCCATACATTTTTCGAGAAGCCCGGAATCCATAAAGGTGTCCCTCTCCTTCTTTCATACCGAGAATCACAAGCTGCTCTACCAGATCTTCATAGGAGATGCTGCGTTCTCCGCACTGCCGCACAAAACCGCTATCTTCGTTGATATCGGGATTGGGGTTCACGTCGATGATGTGGGGTATCCCCCCTTGCTCCCGGAAATCCACCCGAAAGTACCCCCGACAGCCCAGTGATCGCCCCGCCCGGGCGGCGAGGGAGAAGAGAAGCTCCTTCACCTGGGGGAGTACGTGACTCTCCGGAAGCACCGCAATCTCACGAAACTCCCGGGATTCCGGGGTCCACTTGGAGTCGTAGTTCAGAAAGGAGAACTCCCCCCCTTCGTAGCAGATCACCGAAACTCCCAGAGGGCGGTACTCACGGTTTCCCATAAAGGCCACGCTGTACTCCGCACCGGAGAGAAACTCTTCCACAAGAATCCCTTCGGGAAATTCCTCCAGAAGCAGGGCGGCGTTGCGTTCAAGCTCTTGGGGCGTACGGACCAGCGACCTCTCCCGAATCCCCAGGCTTCCATCCTGGTGCTGTGGTTTGAGGAAGAGAGGATAGTTCAAGGAGGGGGCGGTTCGTCTCTGCCCCTTCTTCAGGGAGTACCCCCGAGGAACCGGAAGCCCTGCCGCAGCAAGCCGCCTTTTGGCCTTGTCCTTATCCAGGCAGAGTTCCAGAGGGCGGGAACCGTTCCCTGTGAAGGGAATCCCGGAGCGTTCCAGAAGAGAGCAGATCAGAATTTCCGAAGAGGCATCAAAACTGAACCCCTCGAAGAGGTTGAAAATGCAGCTTGGATTGAGCTTTTCCAGCTTTTTGAGCAGCCCCTTCCCCCGGTTCTGAAGATCCCGGGGGTAGATGTCCAGAGGAATACCCCGGTAGCCCCGCTCCTCCAGGGCCCGGAGAACGCTCTGGCGGCACCGCAGCACGTCGAGCACATCCGCCCGAAGGGTGGACTCCCTCCCCGCAAGAACCGCTACGAGGGGAGCTGCTACCATAGGCATCCTAGGCAGCTCCCGCATGGACTCTTCTCCTCCCCGGAAAGCCACACCGCCCGAGAGACTCCATAAGAATATCTCGTAGGATTTCTTCGTAGGAGTGTCCCGAGAGCTTGGAGGCGATGGTGAAATCTCCGTACTCCGGGCGCAATCCCGGAAGGGGGTTTACATCGATGATCCGGGGAAGCCCTCGGGCATCCTTGCGGAAGTCGATTCGGGCAAAATCCCGCAGCTCCAAGGTGCGGAAGGCCCGTATGGCGCTCTGTTCCAGAGATGCCAAGGTGTACTCGTCCAGGCACTCCGGCCCCTCGTAAGCTATCCTCTCCTCCCATTCCCGCTTGTGGAGAAGGGAGTAGAGAAAATCATCCTCCTTGCGGGTTGGGCGGATGCGCATAATTCCCGTCACTCTCGGTGTTTCATTTCCCACAAGGGCTACGGTATACTCATCTCCGGGGAGATACTCCTCTGCCAGGGCGGGCTGGTGGTAACGCTCCCAGATCCGCCGGGCCTTAAAGGCAAGCTCTTCCGGCTCTGTCACCAGAGAATCCGGAAAGACCCCCTTGGAAGATCCCTCCCATCGGGGCTTCAGGAGAATTTTACCGCAGGATTGCAGAAGACCATTTTCGGTGTTTTCCAGCGTCTCCGGAGAGAGTAGGCGCATTTCCGGCACAGGCACCCCGGCCTGTGCCAGGAGAGACTGACAGAGGTATTTGTCCAGGGTTATCGCCATGGTGGTGGAGTCCGAGCCGCTGAAGGGAATTCCCAGGCTCTCCAGAAGAGAGGGCACCTGGGCCTCCCGGCCGCGCCCCTGCCCAAGGCCTTCGGCTATGTTGAAGACGAAGTCCGGCGGATTATGCCGCAGTCGTTCCTGAAGGGTATGATCCTGTTCGTATCGAAGGGGGGTACAGTGGTACTTCTGAATTTCTCGCTCTAGGGAGAGGATGGTTTCTTCCGAATCGTATTCTTCGAAAAGGTCGTCTGTTCCGGAGTGGAAGGATCTCTTGAGGTTGTAGGTTATTCCTACGCGCAAAGGAGGCACTTCCTCGGGGGAAACGCCAATGTTCATCTCGTGGTATTCCTCCTTTTATAAAAAGAAAAATATATACCTTTCATGAAAGAAAGGGGAAAACAGATAAAAATCCCGCAGAGAGGTAAAAGAGAATCCGCCCATTCCTGCCTCCTTTCCGAAAGAAGAGCGTTTCTTCCGAAGCCTTGCAAATAGAAGGTTTTTTGAGATAGTCTTTTAAAAAAAATTCCTCTATCCTTAGCGTGATTATAGCAGGCTCCAAAGGTAATGCAAGGGTTTTTTTGAAGAATTTCGAAAGCTTCGGAATTTCTCGGTAGTTTCTCCAGAAAGGTCATGGAAACCCTGTTTTTGCAATGCTCTGAAAGGATTATGCCCCCCAGAGGAATTCTTAAGGGGTTTTCGTTAATACGTTGCATTTTTGATTCCCCCTCGGCAGTGAAAGGAGAAAGGTATGGATGTATGTAATCAGGCACGCAGTGACGTGCGCAATCAAGCATGTAATCAGGTACGCCATCAGGCTTTGGAGATAGCCCGGGAGGCTGTGCGCCGCATGGATCCTCGGGAGGGAGTTCTGCGGGCTCTTCAGGGGCGCTCCTTTCCGGGGGAGGTGGTGCTCATCTCTCTGGGTAAGGCGGGATGGACCATGGCGGCGGCGGCTCGGGAGGCTTTGGGGCCCCGCATCTCCCGGGGAGTGGTGGTCACCAAGTACGGCCATTCCCGCGGACCTTTGGAGGGGTTGGAGATTATCGAGGCGGGGCATCCTCTGCCGGATACCAACTCCCTCCGGGGGGGAGCCAGGGGGCTTGAACTCGTGGAAAACCTCTCTTGTGAGGACACGGTGCTTCTTCTCGTCTCCGGAGGGGGTTCCGCCCTCTTCGAGTTTCCTGCCGAAGGCGTTAGCCTGAAGGAGCTGGAATCGCTTACGGGGCAGCTTCTGCGAGCGGGGGCGGATATCCGGGAGATCAATACCCTTCGCAAACGCCTCTCCCGAGTAAAGGGGGGGAGGCTTGCGGAGCGGGCCTTTCCCGCTCGGGTCTTCTCGCTGCTGCTTTCGGACGTGCTGGGGGATGCACCGGATGCCATCGCCTCGGGGCCCGGGGTTCCGGATTCTACCACATGGGAGGAGGCCCGGGATATTCTGGCCCGGTACGACCTTTTGCTCTCTCCGGAAGCCCGAAAAGCTCTCGAAGCGGAGACTCCCGACGAGCTTCCCCATGCGGCATGGGAGCTTATCGGTGGGGTCTCTCTTCTTTGCGAAGAGGCGGCTCGGCAGTGCCGCCGTCGGGGCTTTACCCCCTGGATTCTTACCACCTCTCTGGATTGTGAGGCCCGGGAAGCGGGGGCCTTCTTCGCCTCCCTTGCTCGAACCATCCGGCAGGGGGAGCGTTCCTTTACTCCTCCCTGTGCCCTCATGGCCGGTGGGGAGACGGTGGTGCACCTTCGGGGAAGTGGCAAGGGGGGGCGCAATCAGGAGCTTGCTCTGGCGGGGGCCTTCGGCCTCGAAGGAGTGCCGGGGGCGGTGCTTCTCTCTCTCGGCTCCGACGGCACCGATGGCCCCACGGATGCCGCCGGGGGAGTGGTGGACGGAAAGACTATCGAACGTATACGTTCACGAGGAACGCTTTCACCCCGGACATATCTTGAGGAGAACGACGCCTATCATGCCCTGGCACTCTCGGAGGATCTCATCATCACAGGCCCCACGGGGACGAACGTGAACGACTTGGTGCTGCTGCTGGTGGAATAACTCCTGCAGAGAAGGAAGATGAAAAAGGTGCAAGAAGAGCATACGAGAGGAGCCTCGGATGATTGAGACGAAGGAATCCCGCTGTCGCTGCGGGTGGGCGGGGAGGGACCCCCTTTACGTGGCCTATCACGATGAGGAGTGGGGGGTTCCGGTGAAGGAGGATCGCAGGATCTTCGAATTTCTGATCCTTGAAGGAGCCCAGGCGGGGCTGAGCTGGATCACCATCCTGCGCAAACGGGAGGCCTACCGAAAGGCCTTTTGCAACTTCGACCCCCTCTCGGTGGCGGCCCTTACCGAGAAGGATCAGGAGAATCTCATGCAAAACCCCGGTATTATCCGGAACCGCCGGAAAATTGCCGCTGCTGTCACCAATGCCCGGGCATTTCTCAAGGTGCAGGAGCGGTACGGCTCCTTCGCTGCCTGGATGTGGCGCTTTGTGGAGGGGGTTCCCCGGATAAACCGGTGGCAGAGCCTTGAGGAACTTCCTTGTGAGACCCCCCTCTCCAGAACCATGAGCAAGGAGCTGAAAGGTATGGGATTCTCCTTCGTGGGCCCCGTGATCTGGTACTCCCACATGCAGGCGGTGGGGATGGTGAATGATCACCTGGTCTCATGTTTCCGGTATCAGGAGCTTCTTCAGGAGCCTTGGCAGTTCTCTCCCGAATAGGGTATTATGGAGGGCACGGTGGAAAGTGGCGTGAGGATACAAACATTGCAGCGGAGGTGGCGGTATGCGACGGTACCATACGAGCGCCCGAAGAAAGGGTTCTTTGGGGAAGTTCTTTTTTCTTCTGCTCCTTGCCCTGGCAGTTCTGGCGGGAGCGCAGTATTTCCGCGGAGGCTGGCCCTTTCAGGCTTCTTCGGTCTCTCCCTCCAAACCAGAGACCATTGATGCAGAGCCTCAGCTTCTGGAAACGTCCGGAACCATCCCGGATGTGGCCCAGGTTCCTCTGCCAGGGGAAGGCGAGAACGAAGCGTTGCGGCAGAATCTTGAAAAGGCGGTCCCCAGCCTTGAAAACGTTCCCGAAGATTCCATGTGGATTCGTATCGTCAAAGGCCGTCACGTCATGTACGTCTACGATGGTGGCGCCCTTGTGCGGAGCTACCCCGTAGCGGTGGGGGAGAATACGGGAGATAAGCAGAAGGTGGGAGACCGCCGAACCCCCGAAGGAACCTTCGAAGTGCAGCAGATGCAGAAATCCGATTACTGGGTGCACGACTTCGGTGACGGCAAGGGGCCCATCGAAGGAGCCTACGGCCCCTGGTTTATCCGGCTGCGTGCAGGCCCCTGGAAGGGGATTGGCATTCACGGTACCCATGATCCAAGCTCTATCGGCAAAAATGTTACGGAAGGGTGCATCCGCCTCACCAACGAAGATCTTCGAGAACTCAAACCGAAGATAACCCTGGGGATGAAGGTAGTTATCGAGCCGTAGAATCGAAAGCCTTAGAGCGGTTTTTGTTGACATGTGGAACTCCGTGAAACAGCACGTGGAAAGCCCAAGCGGATGAAAACGTAAGCCCCTTCGAAAGAGCCTCCTGGCCTCTTTCGAAGGGGCTTTTTTGTAAAGGGTATCTCTTGTAACGAAACTGGAAAGAAAGTGCAACTTCTTCGTCACCTTCTCCGTATAGAGTAACGTCCGGATATTCTGGGAGGAGGAAGAAAAAGTGGCTCATGTGATGATACAGGATTGCACCAGAAACAAGACTTCCTGGTACTGGCCCTTCGAAGAAAGTACGGTCTCCGAAGAAAGCCCTCTCGGAGCGCTTCAGAAAAGCATTGAAGGGAACGCCCTGCGAACCTTTCTGCAGCCCGTGGTGGATTTTCAGCGAGGTGACATCTTCGGCTACGAAGCGCTCTCCCGAGGGATTGCCCCCCTGGAGAACCCTGCGGTGCTCTTTGAAACGGCCAAAAGCTGGTCTCTCCATCGCCAGCTTGACCGGGCCTGCTGCATTCAGGCGCTGCGAAGTGCAGGTTCCTGGAAAAATCTTGGCATAAAGCATCTCTTTATCAACCTAAACCCCTCCTCCTTTTGCGATCCCTCCTTCCGCAAAATGTTTCTGCCGGAGCATCTCGAAACATACGGGCTCTCTCCTCGTCAGGTCGTCCTTGAGCTTACCGAGGGGGAGCGAGCGGAAGATTACGGCGATGTGCGCCGTGCTGCGGAAGAGTTCCGGAGCATGGGGTACTCCATGGCTCTGGACGATCTCGGAGCGGGATACTCCGGTATCCGTACTATCACCCTCTGTTCGCCGGAGTACATCAAGCTGGATATCTCGCTGATACGGAACATCTCTCAGGATCCCTGCCGTCAGAAAGTGCTCTCGGGGATACGGGAGCTGGCGGAAAATCTTGGCTCCAAGGTCATAGCGGAGGGGGTGGAGACGAGAGAGGAGCTGGAAACTCTGGCTTCCCTCGGCTTTTGCTATGCCCAGGGATATTTCTTTGAAAAGCCCCTCCCCCCCGAAGAGATACATCCTCGAAAGACTACGGAGCGCGTTCGGGAGATTCGGAAGACCCTTGGCCCCTTCCTGGAGGAGGATCTCGAAACGGTGGCCTCCCTTCTGGAGCAGGATTTTTTTGCCGAGGAGGGATCTCTGGATGTGGAGGCTGCAGGAAGGATCTTCTCCAGACATAAAGAGGCGGATCATCTGATGATCCTTGCAAAAGGGCGCCCCATGGGGCTTCTCACCCGAAACGAATACAGCCTCTGTACGGGAGGGGCCTTCGGATACCACCTCTATCAGAAACATCCCGTGGAGGAGATCGCGGATGCCGCTTTTCTGACGGTTCCTTCCTCCTGCCCTGTTACAGAGGCTGCCAGGAAGGCCATGGAGAGGGATCGGAAAAATCTCTACGATCCTCTGGTGGTGGTGGATCCTTCGGGGCACTTTCTCGGCACCGTCACCATGAAACGTATCATTCAGCGCGCGAGTACGCTGGAGGTAGCCCTCGCTCGATCCTGTAATCCCATTAGCGGTCTTCCGGGAAACTCCCGTATCGAGGGGTGGATTGCGGGGGCCCGCTATTCCGGAGAGAAGGCTACGCTTCTTTACGTGGATCTGGATCGTTTCAAGGAGTATAACGATCGGTACGGCTTTCTTCAGGGTGACCGGATGATTAGTCTCACCGCATCGGTGCTCCGGAAGAGCCTCGCCTTTCTCCCCTGCGGCAGTCGTTTGGGCCATGTGGGGGGAGATGATTTTGTTCTTGTCTGCCCTAGCGATGTAACCGATCAGGCTCTTGAGAAACTCTGCCGCCTCTTTGATGAAGAGAAAAAAAGCCTTTTCGAGGAGCGGGATTTTCTTCAGGGGGGATACGTGGCGAAGGCCCGCTCCGGTGAGAGAGCCTTTGTCCCCCTTGTTACCTTGAGCTGTGCGGCGGTGGATATGGGGGATGGAGAAGAATCTCTTCCGGGAGAGCATCTTTCGTATGCCGCGGCGGCCCTCAAGGGAAAGGTTAAGGAGTACACCGCCCGGGAGGGGCGAAGCCTCTGGCTCCGGAGCAACGTCTTTTCAGAGAATCTAAAGGAGAATCTGAAAGAGAATCTGAAGGAGGGGATGGAGATATGAGTATTCGGGGTCGCATTCTGGCCATTTCTCTGGGGCTTCTTCTGGCTCTCGGAGGGATGGCTTTTTTTTCGTATTATCGGGGGCTTTCCCTGGTGACTGCTCAAGCGGATCGAGGAGAGCGGGCAGCCTGCGGTAACGCCTCCGCCACCTTGGGAGACTGGATGGAGCGGCAGGAAAATCTTCTTCACAACGCCTCTCGCAACATGTCGTACATGATCGAAAATCTCGGTATTCTCCCAGGAACCATGGGGGATTACGTGCGGGACCTTACGGAACATGCCACTTCTCCGGGATTCCGGGATCTCTATATCGCTCTCCCTAACGGCATGCTTCTGGACGGCACCTTCTGGTTTCCTCCGGAGGCGTACGATCCGAGAGAGCAGGAGTGGTACCAGCAGGCGGCAACATCCAGAGAAACGGTGCTTACTCCTCTGAGGGAAGATCCCAAGGGGGGCGGTTCCGTGCTCACCATGGCGGTGCCCGTACGCTCTCTCTACGACGACAGCCGGCTGTTGGCGGTTTTCGCGGGAGATCTCTCTCTGGAAGCCTTCATGGAGGTGATGGGGAATCTTGCACTCCCCCAGGGGAGCTTGGTGGCCCTTCTGGATGCCCAGGACAATCTTCTGCACCTTCAACCTTCGGGGGAAGAGGGGGGAAAGCAACCCGAGGGGGAGGCTTCCGGAGCTTCCGAGATCGTCGAGGGCTCCTCAGAGATTCCCGCAGATCTCTCCTTTCTCCGGAAAGGTGCTCGTAGCTCGGGAGAGATGGAACGCATCTCCGTGGAAGGGATCTCTAAACGGGTCTGGAGCTATGCCCTTCCTCACGGATTGCAGGTTTTTTTTATCATCGACGAAGCTTCCCTTCTCGCTCCTGTACGGCGCGTAGCCCTTCAGCAGGGGGGAGTATCCCTTTTTGTGGCACTTCTTGCGGGGGGGCTTCTCTCTCTTCTCTGGAAAAGCATGGCATCGCCTCTCTCACGGCTGGATGCCGCTGCGAGGAGCGTTCTCGAAGGAACCTCCCGAGAACCCCTGGTTTTTCAGGGAGATCATGAAATTGCCCGGGTAGGCCGGGCCTTTCAGGAGGCTCTGGAGCTGCAGGAACGGCTTCTGGAGCAGCTTCGGAAAGAGGGGGGAGCCGTGAAGGGGGAATCCTCCGTTCTGGAGGAGATCGCCTCACGAACCCAGGATATCGGGGAGCGCATCCGGGAGGAGTGCACCACCCTCTCGGAGCAGATGGGGGATAATTTAGAAAATATGCACGCCGCCGGCGAGGGGGTTACACGGATTGCGGAAGAGGCGGAACGTTCCGCCTCCCTGGCGGAGATCGCTCTGGAGCAATCGGGTTTCCTGGAGCAGGAGATGGGCCGTGTGGAGGAGGGGCGTCAACAGGCCTCCGATGGGGTGCATACCATGATGGGCTCCTTCGGGCATGTGCGGCATCTCTCGGAGAACCTCTTTCAGGAGGCGGGAGAGATCGAAAGCCTGGTGGAGAATATTGCCGCCGTGGCGGCCCGAACGAATCTCCTCTCTCTGAACGCTGCCATCGAAGCCGCCCGGGCCGGAGAGGCGGGCAAAGGCTTTGCGGTGGTGGCGGAGGAGGTGCGAAGCCTTGCGGGGGCCAGCCGAAAAGCGGCGGAGAGAGTGGGAGCGGTGGCCCGGATGATTCTCGAAGGGGTGGAGCAGGTGCTCCAGGCATCCCGAGAGGGAGAACAGAAGGGGCTTGCGGGACAAAGGCTTTTTGAAGAGACCGAAAAATCTCTGGAGGTCCTTGGAGAGCGTACCCGGGAGATCGGAGAGGTTATCCGGAATCTTGCGGAGGCCTCGGTACACCAGGCTGAGGAGAGCGCCCGGGTAGCTCAGGCAGTGCAGGCGGTGGAAGAGACGGCGCGATCCTCCAAGCAGAAGATCCAGCAGGTGGAAGAGCAGATGACCCTGCTGGGATCGGAGATCCATCTCGTTCGAGGAAGTGCCGCCAATTTAGGGGAGCTTCTCTCCCGGCGGGAGGAGGCCCTGGAGGGAGACCTTCCGGAGGAAGAGCAGAAGTCTGGGAGCCTTCGGGAAGTTCAGGAAGAAGGACGGGAGAGAAATGCTCGTCCCTTGAGACAGTTTCCCCTGAAATACCGCACCGTATGAGCTGGATTCCTGAAACCACCTAATGCGGCAAGGTAAATAGCTAGAGCGGTTTTACAAATAACGTGTCACGTGCTGTTTCACGGAGCCTCCGCTTGTGTATCCCCTCTGCTCCCGAGTGGTCGAACCGCTCCCTTGCTTTGCTGCTCCGAACCGTCACTCCAGACGCGCCGTCCAGCTGCGCGACTGGGGTTTGCTGGCACGTCCGCCTGCCACCAGGAGGTTCTCCGCGACGCAAAGCTGCACTCGCCAACCACTATGCTCGCTGCCGGGAACACACAAGCTCCGGCTCTCCTGTTAACATAATGTCACACGGTAACGAGAACCGCTCTAAGGTAAAGTGAGCAGCTAAAGCAGAGAGCGAGCGAGGAGCCCTCCATTCGGGGTTCCCTGCTCGCTCCTTGTACTCTCTTTTGCGATGAATCGAAGCCTCGAGAAGCCGGAAGGTTTCAGGTTCTATTCCAGGGTCTCCGAGGGGATGTACCAGCTATCCCCCACGGTGATATCTACAAAGGGAGGCTCCGGCTGGATTCCTCCTCGCTCTGCCGTTCGGAGCGTTACGTTGTAAACCCGGAGGAGGAGATCTCCCCTCTCGGCGGGAACCTCCACCGCTACCAGAGCGGGAATACCGTACATGGTGGGCTTTCCGAGAATATCCTTGGCCTGAACGCTCCACTCTCCCCGGATGGCTACCTTTCGAGGAATGCGGTTTCCGTCCTCCCGCTTTCCCCAACCGGGATCGTTTTCAAAAAAGGCCATCCCCGCCTTCTCCTCCGCATCTTTTCCCGCAAGGCTGCCGGGCCACTTTCGGGCACCGATGGCCTCCATCCAGAGCTGCTTATCCTTCTGGAGCCGTTCCTCCAGCCCCTGGGCCATGGCTTCTATGGCCTCATCCTCCGGGGCAAAGGCGCGAGCGAGCCGGGCGTACTCCCGGATAACCTCGTGGGTATCCAGCCGGGCAAAGTCGTGCATCCCCGAAAGGTATCCCATACGGTGCTCCACCTTGGCCGCCAGGTCCTTTGCCGTAGCGATGCGGGTCTCCTCCGCCTTCCCCGGAGCCTCTTCGAGCAGCGAATAGCTGTACCAGGGGGCCTGACTGCCGCTGTATCCCGCGCGGCGCATTTCCTCCTCAATCTCCGAAGGGGTGGTGCCGTAGAGCGGGTTCAGCGTTGCCAGAATCTCCTGAATGGCGGGAATCTCTTGGGAACGGAAATTTTCCAGCCGCCGCAGCGCCTCTTCGTAGGGGGGATTCTCCAGATTGCCGTAATCCAGAGCAGCACCCCAGAGAAGATCTTTGTACCGCTCCTCCAGCGTCTCGTAAAAGGCTATCACTGTCTGGCCGCGCTCCATAACCTCCCCAGCGGCTCCCTCCTCCTGGGTGAGAGCTTCCTGTTGCTCCTGTCGAAGCTCTGTGCAGCGAAGAAGCAGCTTTTCCCGAGATTCCTGAAGTGCCAGAATATCCGGGTGGTCCGGAGCCCCCTCTTGTGCAGCATCTGCGGCGCACTCCCCAAGAAGATCTCCAAGGCTTGCAAGCTGGCTCTCCGCCGCCTCTATCTTGGGGAGCCAGCGAGAGGCGGATTCTCCATCTGCCTTATAGGTATCCACCCACTTCAGAGAGCTTGCGGCTCCCCGTTCCAGCTTGACCGCTTCTTTCAGCTTTTCCCGCAGATGGTAGGAGAGCTTTTGAGGAGTCTGGGGCCCTCCGGAAGAGGGGGGAGCGGGGGCTGCTGTCACCGTTGGAGCTGCTGTGGCGGCCTCCGGTTTGCCCGGAGCTTCGGGAGATTTTGGCGCTTCCGGGGATTGGGGAGATTCCACAGATGGGGCCTCAAGCGGCGATCCGAGCTTTCTCTCAAGCTGTTTTTGAATCTGTCGGGCCTTGTTCTCCAACCCCTTGATTTTGCCGTCTCCGGGGGCTACCTCCTTCAGCTTTTCCAGCGTAGCCAGCCCCTGCAGGAGCATATCCCGGGCATCTTCGGCCTTCCCCGCGAACATCAGTTTTTCCGCATCCCGAATCTGGGTGTTTGCCAGATTTCCAAGCTCTTTGGCATCCTCTCCTCCGAGGGCGGGGAGAGAGAAGAAAAGTCCCGGAAGAAGACAGAGAATCCCGAGAGCCCAGAGAGCCCCTCGCCGCCTGTGCCCTATCTGTGCTGCTTTTGTGCGCATACAGAACCACCTCCAGAAGTAAATTCACAATGCAATATTCTAGAACAGTATAGCAAAAACAAGACCCCCTGCATACGGTACTCAAGAGGGGGTCTTGTTATAAAAAATAGTTCCGGAGTGCTTCCGGCAGAAGAGGCTCTTCGGGTTTTTTCTAGTGCGTCATTCCTGCTTATATTGTGGCTTTGGGTGAACTCCAGGAGCCGGAGCTTGTGTGTTCCCGGCAGCGACCATAGTGGTCGGCGAGTGCAGCTTTGCGTCGCGGAGAACCGGTGCTGGCACAGGACGTGCCAGCAAGTCGCAGTCGCGCCATGGACGGCGCGTCTGCGGCGACGGTTCGGAGCAGCAAAGCAAGGGAGCGGTTCGACCACTTTCGGAGCCGAGGGGACACGCAAGCGGAGGCTCCCATTTCAAGGCACAATATAATGTGGAACAACCCACTAGTGCCTTCCCGTCTTTTCTCTCTATCAGGAGAGAGTGGTCTCTCGCTCCTCCAGGCAGATATGTTTCTCTGCAAGCCCCAGCAACAGAGGCTCGTAGATCTCCCTGACGGTGGGAATATGGAGCCCCGGAGTTTGTATTACTCCCCGGAGGATCAGATCCGCCCCTATGGCAGGGGGGATGCCGGTGGTGCGGGCGATGGAGCTGTCCCCTTCGGGGGTGCCGTAATCTATCAGCAGGCTTTCGTAGCATTTCCGGGAGCCTCCGGGATAGACGGCGATGATTTCATCTTTTAAAATCACAAGATCCCGTTCCCCATCCCGGTAGACAAGTTTTCTGTCGAAAAGCTCGGCTATAACATCTCGGGGGCTCCCCTCGTCGAGGGGGATAGGGGCACTCTCCAGAAGGCCGAGCCAGCGGAACCTGTGCAGTATCGCTGCCCAGGAGGGGATTCCCAGATAGGAGGCCAGATCCTGCTCCAGAGCCGCGCTGTCTTTCATCCCGATTCGTGAGGCCAGAAACTCTCGGAAGGAGATCCCCCGGAAAGGGAGCTTTTCCGTGTCGAAGAGATGTAGCGCATTCATGGCGCAGATTGTCTCACACCAGCCGGGATAGCGCAGTGTCCCTCGATAGATGCTTTTTGCCTCCGGGATGTTGTAGAGATCAAGATAGGGGAGGGAGTCCGCATTGGCGTAAACTTCGAACGTCCCGAGGGTTCCCATCTCCTCCAGCCGGTAATGCCGGTAGGTCTCCCCCTCGGGCCAGAAGTGCTCTTTTCCATCCACCTTTACCCGGGCCGTCCGCTGGCTTGCTCCGATAAGGCTCGCGGGAGCCCAGGAGAGCTTGTACCCCCAGGGGTTGGAGTTGGCCTCCGGCGAGGGGAGGGCACCGCAGATTGAGCGGAAGGACTCCACCTTTCCCCCTTCGTCGTGGATATGATCAATGGTACGGGCGGCAGAGATATGATCAATACCCGGATCCAGCCCCAGCTCGCTCAGAAAGATAAGCCCCTTCTCTTTCACCGACTCTTTCAGAGCGGCTGTCTCCTTGTCGAGATAGGCGGGATCAACCGAGTGCACCCCCTGGAGCAGACACTCCCTGGCAATAGGAGCCATGAACTCCGGAGGAAGAAGATTAACAACAAGATCGGGAGCGATCTTCCGGATAATCTCCCCTCCCCGAAGTGCCGCATTTTCCTTCAGAGCATGCCCCCGAGGATTTCCCTGAAGAACGTACTCCAGCCGTTTTTTCGAAATATCCGCCACAAAAACCTCATAACCCTGACGCAGCAGATACTGTACGCAAGGGCGGGCTACTCGTCCGGCGCCGAAAACAAGAATCTTTTTGGGTGTCATGAGCCGCATGTTCCTTTCAGTAAAAGAGAGCTGTAGATGTACTCTGTTAAAGTGACGAAGTCGAAGACGGGGAGGTTTGTCCGCTCCCGTAGTGCCGCTGCAAAGGGAGGAAGATCGGTACACTCCAGTACCAGTGCCCCCACATCGGGATGCTCCCGACAGGCCCGTTCTCCCGTTCCGGCAACCTCACGGGCGATAACGTCGAGATCCACATCCTCCCGGGGGGCGGTAAAGATCTTTCCCCATTCAGGACACTCCTCCATGCCGTAGATGTGAAGATTCGTCTCCGGGACAATTCCTGCCTCAAGGAGATGCTCCTCCCGAAGGGCGGCCTTCTTGGCGGTAAGCACAAGAATGCTCCGTTTGGGCCCCAGCATCTGCCGGATCAGAGGCACCTGAAGCAGGCTGGAGGAGAAAAAGGGGACCTTCAGAGCAGAGGCGATCTTTCGTTGAAAAATGGCGTTAAAGCCACAGCTCGTAGTGATGGCACGCACTCCTGCATCTTCCATGGCTTGGGCCTCGGCAATCATTCTCTCCATTACCTGAGGGTCTGGATGTTCCAGAATGGTTTCGATATTCGCTCCCGGAACCCGTCGATAGAGAACGGGAAAGGAAAAGGTTGCAGGGTTGGTGCTGTTTCCCTTCAGGCTTTCAAGCTGATCCAGCCCCCGAGGGGTGCTCCCCCCTCCCTCCCAGCAGAGAATGCCGATAGCGGGTATGGAAGCCTCGGAAAGAGAATCCGAAGTGGAAAAGATCACGCATATCGCCTCCTGAACGCAATGAGATAAAAAAAGCATTTTTTAATTAAAAAGGGGCTCCTCCCTCGGTGAATCGCAAAGAGCCCCCCAGCATTGCCGGTACAGAGCTACTAAAGAACTCCCTGGGTACCTATGTAGATAAAGAGTGCCCCCGCGAGAACTGCCGCAGTCAGTGCATAGGGAAGCTGGGTACTCACGTGGTCCATATGATCCGAGGCGGCCCCGAAGGAGGAGAGGCAGGTGGTATCCGACACGGGAGAGCAGTGATCTCCGAAGAGCCCCCCGCCCACAATGGCACCTACCGTGGCCAGCACCAGAGAGTTGATCTCCCCCCCGGAGAGATTCATGGCGATGGGGAGCACGAAGGGGGTAAGGATAGCGTAGGTTCCCCAGGAGGTACCGGTAAAGAAGGAAATCGCCGCTCCGGTGATGAAGGTCACCAGCGGGAGCATCCCCGAGGTCATCCATCCTTCCGTAAAGGAGACGATGAACTGCTGGGCTCCCAGAGACTTGGAGACGGTGTTGATGCAGTAGGCAAGAGCCAAGATGAGGATGGCGGGGAGCACCGCTTTAATGCCGTTGGTGGCCACATCCATGCCGTCCTTGATCCCCTTGAAGTAGCCTCCGAAGCTCATCACCACAGCCTGGTACATCACTGCCGTAAAGAAGGCCTCCAGGATTTTGGTGCTTCCCATGATAAAGAAGGTTCCCAAAGCCACCCCGATAACGATGAGTACCGGTGCTACCAGGTAGACGAGGATGTTGGGCACCTTGCCCTCCATGGGCTGGATGAGATCCATCTCTTCACCCGTAAGGGGAGTAGCACCATCCCGAAGAACTTTGCCCTCTTCCCGTGCCCGTTTTTCAGCCTTGCGCATGGGGCCGTAGTTGGGGACGATGCCGTAGGCAATGAGCCCCGCGAGAATAACCGCAAACCAGCCGTAGAAGTTATAGGGGATGGCCTTCACGAAGACCGCCATGCCCTGAGACGCGTCCTGAATGGGGCCGTAGCCCACCAGAAGGCCTGCGATATAGACTGCCCACCCTGTGAGAGGTACCAGGGTGCAGACCGGAGCGCTGCCGGAGTCGAGAAGATACGCCAGCATCTCCCGGGAAACCTTGTGCTTATCCGTGATGGGCCGGGCGATGGGGCCGCTGAAAAGGGGGCTGAAGTAATCGCTGAAGAAGATACAGATCCCCATCAGCCAGCCGAAACCCGAAGCGGCCCGGCGGGAGCGGATCTTTGTTCCCGCCCACTCCGCAAAGGCTCCGATAACTCCTGCACGAAGATAGAAGGCTACCATGATGCCTACGGCGATCTCAATCATCATCACCCAGATAAAGTCACCGTTCCCCAGGGCGGTCTGAAAGAGTTTCGAGAGCCCCGTGGCGGGATCGAACCCCGCAAGAATAACCCCCACAATACAGCCTACGATAAGAGAAAAGACCGCGTCCTTCGTTTTGAAAGCAAGAATCAGAGCCAACACCACCGGAATCAGAGACAACGCTCCCTTAGCTGCAATATCTCCCATAACAATTACGCCTCCTTTGCATGTATAACCATATATTTTTGACACACTCTACCACCACAGCACCGCCGTTATGAAGCTTTATCACCCCCTTCGATAATTTCTCCCCGGACGGTAAGTTCCACCAGGCTGTGAGAGAACGCTGCCTCCCGAACCTGTCCTTTCTCCAAAACAAATTTCAGAGATGTCCGGTCCGGCCCTCCCAGGCCGGGGCCTCCCCCGGACTCCATGGAGAAAGTGACCGCTCCGTTATCCGGGAAGCGGCTATCCGAAGCATAGTGAAGCACTGCCATGCCCACCGCCACCGTGCCGGTGCCGCAGGCTGGTTCGATATGATTTTCCGGGAGCCAGTGGGGGAAGGTTACCCGAAGAAAGCTAGAGCTCCTCCCCTTGTAATCGTAGAGAGCCACATCCTTGGATGCCTGGGGACGAAGAGTGAGAAATTCTGCCTGAAGAGCTTCGATGGTTCGCCGGGTGGCATGGTCCAGATGCGGAACGTCGGCTTCCGGCAGGGCCTCTTCCAGATCCTCCCCCCGAATCACGAGAAACTTCCCCACCCGAAGAAGAGGTATTCCCTGAATGTTCACCGGCTCTATGCCGCTCCCGAGAAGTTCCGACACGAAAGAAGTCATATCCGTCCAGGTAACGGTTTTTTTCTCGTCTCGTTCGATATGGAGGCGAACCGGGCCTCCCTCGGTATGGAGAAGCACCGTGAAGGCGCCTCTCTCGGGAATATCCAGGCCGTAGCCCTTTCCCAAGTCCGTAGTAGCCAGGGCTTTTCCCAGAACCTGGGTAAGCCCTCCGCAGGCGCTTATATAGGCACGGGAAGTCCGGGCGGCAATCCTGAGCTTGAGAGCCCCCAGGGAGGAGGTTTTTTCCAGAATTCCCGCTTCGTGACATCCCAGAACTTCGGGGGCACAGAAGCCGAGAACCCTTTCCAGGAGGTTTTTTTCCGTTCCCAGATCCTGCCGGGAGAGAAGAAGGATAGTATTGCCTCCCATGTGCCCTTTCAGAAAGTGCATGGCATCTACCTCCCTGAAGATGAAGTCTGTGCTTCGGGGGAGCATTCCCCGTTCCAGGGGAGTTCCTGCCGGGTAATGTGAATATTCCGGGTCTCCAGCCCACGAGCGTAGGCATCAAAGGGGACATCCATGGGGTAGATAATTCCGGTTTTCGTGATGGTTCCATCCAGAATCATGGAGGCCCCCATGGAGACGGGAAAGCCCACAGTACGCTGCATGGCGGTAAAGCCAGATGCACAGTCGCGGCTGTCGATAATCTGGTAGATCACCCGGCTTGGTTTCCCCTGGCGGATACCCCGAACATCCGTACGCACCAGAGCCACATCCTTTTCGTTTTTTTCGTAGAAGAACTGCTTCTGAGATCCCAGAAGGGCCGCACAGAACGCCGTGGGGGCCACCGAGGCGTCTCCCACCCTGATGGGGGTGTCACTCAAAAAGCCGCACTGGGCCATGACCTGCCAAAAGGTTCCATGCCCCGGCCAGCGGCAGATATACCGCCCCATCTCTCGTACATCCCCAAGGCCGAAAAGCTCCGCAAAGTGTGCGGTATCCCCGTTGGGGAAGCACTCAAGGGAACCCCCAAGCTCGGGGATATCCAGATGATGGGTGGAAGAGGGGGCAAACATCTCCTTTGCGGGAATGTGTAGCACCTTGCCGTTTCGGATAAGGGTGGCGGGGCGCAGATAGGAGCGCATCACCCCGATGATGGACCAGGTAAACTTATAGTGCAGAGGGTTGTTGGCGGCGCTCTTCTCGGGGAATCCCGCCCCGTAAGAGTGAAAAACCTCCACCTTCTCGAACTCCTCCAGAGCCCTCTTCCCCAGCACAAGATCCATACCGGGATCCATGCCGAACTCCTGCAAGAGGGTGATCCCCTTCTGCTGGGCCAGAGCATCCATCTCTTTCAGAATTCGGGACTGCTCCTCCCGACGTTGCTCATTCTGTTCCCCCGGGTTTTTCAGATACATGGAGGTCACTAGTGAGACCCCCACCTCTGCCGCCACCCTCGCCACGGGGAGAGCGAAGCTTCCCGGAAGAAGCTCCATCACCACATCCGCTTCCCGCATAAGAGCCGCCAGAGCCTCGGTGTCTTCGGCGTTCAGCCTTTGGGGAACAATCCGGGGATCCCCGAGTTGAGAGATCTCCTCTTCGAACCCCTCGTAGCAGTCTGTCACCACAATGCTCTTAACCGTGTCATTCCGTAGAATATCCTGCAGGGCACACTTACCCTGCATACCGTAGCCAAGCTGAAGAACCTTTTTTGTTTTTGCGCTCATGGGGTATTCGCCGTCCTTTGCCGAAGCAGAAAATATTTTGTGTATGCATCAAAAAGCTCATAGATAGATTCTGTGAAAAATACATACCATAAAAAAGGGAGCGTGTCAAAACATATCAAAGGTTCAACCAATAGGGAAAAAAAGAACGAATAAAGGGCGGAAAGACGGTACAAAAATTCCCCGAAGAGGAATCTCTTCGGGGAGAGGGGAGCCAGGCAGATGGCGAGGGGTCAGGATTTGATGAGGAGCTGTTCGTAGGTGTAGCGAATATGATTTCTCATGGCTTCTGCGGCTTTTTGCGGGTCGCGGGCCTCCAGGGCATCGAAAATCAGTTGGTGTTGCTCGGGAGTCTTCTGGGGGAGGATGTTCTCCTGAGGGCGGTAGAAGCTGTCGAAGTAGAGCACGTAGACGTTCGAGCGCCAGAAGATATGGCGGCACCACTTTTCAAGATAGAGATTCTTGGAGATGGCGGCGATTCCCAGATGAAGCCGTTCGTTGGTGCTGAAAAAGGCGGTCTTCTCCCGGTTTTCCACCGCCCGGAGATCCTCCGGAAGGAGAACTCTAAGCTCCTGTATCTCCTCCTCGGTGGCGTGCTCCGCCGCCGCCGCTGCCGCCTGGGATTCCACCGCCATGCGGGCGAAAAAGACCTGCTCCGCATCCTCCGGGGTGGGGAGGGGGATGTAGCAACCCTTCTTGGGCATGCGGGCAAGGAATCCCTCCGTAACCAGGCGGGCCAGGGCGCGGCTCACAGGGGTGCGGCTCATCTGCAGCCTGGGGGCCATGTCAAGCTCCAGAAGAAAATCTCCGGGCTTGTACTCCCCCGAAAGAACCAAGGCGAGGATGGAACGGTAGGCCCGTTCTTCCGCATTTACGCTCACGGCTATCAAATCCCTTCACAGCATGATGTCGTTTTTTTTCATGGGGCATTGTATCACGTCCTCGGAGAAGTCTAAGGAAAATTTTTCGATTCTTCTCTTGGAAAACCCCCGTCTCTGGAGTAGACTAGGGCGGCCCGGCGGAGGTATGTGGTGTTGCCGGGGGGAGTTCCGGAGCATGAGCCCTTTCTCCCGCCATGTGTCATAATGATTGTCCCCCTCTTCCGGTTACTTTCCGAAAAGGGGGCAAGAGGGGCATATTTTACAGAAAATAAGATGAGGTGAATTGCATGGCACTGTGTTATTACAACGGGTCCTTTCTCCCCCGGGAGGAGGTTTTTCTCCCCGTAACGGATCTCTCCATACAGCGGGGGATCGGGGTTTTCGATTCCCTGCGCACCTACGGCAAAAAACCCTTTGCTCTGACGGAGCATCTTCAGCGTTTCATCGACTCCGCCGAGGCTTCGGGTTTTCGGGGGCTTTCCTCCTGCGAGGAGATGGATGGCATCGTTCGGGAGGGGGTGCGCCGGATGGATGAGGATGTGCTGGTGCGGCTCTACTGTACCGGGGGAGATGTAAACCGGCACGGTCTCTTTCCGGAGCCCCGGCTCTTCATCCTCTTCGAATCCGTCGCCCCCAAGCTCTTCCCAGCCTCCTGCTACAGCGAGGGGGTGGCCCTCTTCAGCATGGACTGTCCCCGGCCGAATCCGCTGATCAAGAGCATCGACTACATGCTCCCCTACGTGGCTAAGGGGGGGCGGGTGGAGTATCTCGAAGGGCTCTACGCCCCTGGGGGGATCATCGGGGAGGGGACCAGCAGCAGCTTTTTTATGGGCCTGGAGGGAAAGCTTATCACTGCCCCGGAGGGGGAGGTGCTGGCGGGGGTAACCCGGAAGTTCGTGCTGGAGCTGGCCCGGCAGGCGGGGGTAACCGTGGAGGAGCGGGCTCCCCGGATGGAGGAGCTTGGGCTTGCGGAGGAGGCTTTCGTCAGCAGCACCCTCAAGGAGATCATGCCCGTGGTGAAGGTGGATTCCCAAAAGGTGGGCAGCGGCCGCCCTGGAGCCCTCACCCAGCATCTGCGTCGGCTCTATCTTCAGAAGGTGGATGCCTTTATCAAGGGATAAAAGCTTTGCCCTTTGCGCTTCTTTAGTACCCCTCGGAATTCTCCGAAGTCCGAAGTTTTTTCGGGAATTTCCGAGGGGGATTTTTATGCCTCCACCCGGAGCACCGCCCGGCAGGGGGTGCCTTCCACTCCCTTGATCTTGAGAGGAAAGGCCTCCAGATAGGCCCGGGAAAAGGGGGGGAGCTGCTGCAAGTTTACCAGACACTCCAGAAGCAGCACTCCCCGGGCTCCGAGATAGCGGGATACGCGAAAATCGTTGAACCTTCTTGATTCCAGCCCCACCGAGTCGATCCCCAGAAGGGTGACGTGCCGCTCTTCCACCAGATAGGCCGCCGCCTCGGGGGAGAGTCCCCTCCGGGATTCCGGAAGGCATTTTCCCGTGGCGATGATCTCCTCCATCTGTCCTGTAGCGAAAAGGATCATGGTCTCCTCCAGAGGGTGCTCTTCAAAGAGTCTTTCCAGATCCTCCCGGGTGGTGTCCTCCCCTTTTTTCGTAAGGGGCACCAGCCGGCACCACCCCTGGCAACGCTCCAGAGCCACCTGATCCATGGTCTCCCCATCTTCCAGAAAGTAGTGGCCGCTTTGGATATGGGTGCCGCTCTGAGTGCAGAGTCGCAGATCGTAGACATACTCCCGTACCGGTCCCGTTACCCGGTTGTGGGGGCCGGATTTTTCCAGAGGAGGATTGCCGGGAAAGGTATAAGCCCCGGTATCCATGGAGATATCCAGAAGACGGGAAGAAGGGAAAAAAGGAAGTTCCACCGCAACAAACACCTGCTTTCTTTTTCGTGATGCCCTTATTCAGTGTTCTTATCTAACGCTTTTATGTGGCATCTCAAAACGCCAATCGCTCTCCTCGGGCGATGCGGAGGATCTCCTCCTCCGAGAGGGGGGAGCGGTCGGGGTGTGCCGAGAGGGAGAGGGGGATCATAATTTCCAGAGGGGGAGAGATGGTCTCTCCGGAGTGCACGTAAAAGTTCCCTTTCTGTAGCCGGGCCACATCCCCGTCGTAGAGCCCCCACTCCTGAAGCATCTTCTTGCTCTGCTCGATGGCCCGGGGTGCCTGGGCTCTTCCGAGAAACCAGGTTTGGAACTGCCCCAGGGCTTTGCAGTCGATATCCGTGGGGTTCTGGGAGGCCAGAAGAAGCCCGATGCCGTACTTGCGCCCCTGGGCGGCGAGACGGAGCAGGCTCTCCTTGCAGGCGCTGGTATGTACCGATGGGATATAGTCTCGGGCTTCGTCCAGCACAAAAAGCCCCCGGAGCCCCAGGGCGTTCTTCGGGGGGTACTGCTTGGCCCAGGAGAAGAGCGCCATGGCGAGGGTGTTGATAAAGTGCCGGGAGGATTCCAGCTCCCGGAGCCCCCAGAGGTTGATCACCGAGATCCGGGTTTTCTCCCCCCTTTCGAAGGTGTCTCCGTAGAGCACCTTGGGGGAGAGGGGATCCCCCTCCTGATGCAGCAGGGGGTCCGAGGTCCGGGCCGCGGCGAGAAGATCCCCCAGCTCCTGGCTGAGCTTGCGGTACTCCCGCATCCCTGCGCTGATCTCTTGCGGGGCCTCCTGAAGCAGCTTTGTCAGCTCTGCCAGAGTTTTCCCCTTTTTGCGCGCCAAAAGCCGCAGCGCCTCGGTGAGGAGGGCCCGCCCCTTCTGGGCATTTTTGGAGTTTCCCGAGAGAATCCGCTCGGCCAGGCTCTCCACTGCCATGGTGATGGCGGTATCCCTTCCGGAGGGGTCATCCTCCAGGGCTTCAAAATCCGGAAGAGGAGAGAGATGTAGCGGCCTCCCCCCAGTGTGCCCCGGTGTCCAGAGAAGCACCTCCACATTCTCTTCGAAGAGGGTTGCCTTGCGGTGCATCTCCTCCCCCCAGGAGGCAGGGGGTTCCTTCCAGCTCTGGCCGATCTGGGAGAGGTCGTTAGCGCTGTCGATGACGATGCTTGGAATGCCGCAGAGGGCGGCCTCCTCCACCAGCCGTTTAATGAGCACCGTCTTCCCCGCCCCGCTCCCTGCGAGGATTACTCCGTGACGAGCAAAGGTCTGGGGAGGAAGGGTGATGGTCTCTCCCAGAAGCATCTCGGTTCCTAGTAGTACCTCCTCCTGCACCCCCCGAATGAGGAGAGGTTCCTCAGCGCCTTTGCCGGGAAAAGGGTGGGGGGGCTCCTCCGACGGTTTCTCCGGAGGCGCTTCGAGGGTTATCTCCTCTTTTTTTTCTTCCCTTCCTCCTCCTTCTTCCCTTTTCTCCTCTTCCTTCTCTTCGTCCCTTCCCGCTTCTTTCTCCTCTGCACCTGTTCCGGGGGGAGCGATCTCCTCAAAAAGTTCACAAAATTCCGGAGGAGAAGACTGCTGACTCTCCCCGGTAGCGTCGATCTTCCGGAAAGGCTCCTCCCCTGATGCACCCGGAGGAGAAGGGCTCTTTTGAGAAGGGGGGGGGATCTCCCGGGTTACGGTGAGGCTCTCTTCCTCTCTGCTGAACCAGCGGGTTATCCGGGAGAGAAGTCCCTCCTCCCGAGGCCTCTCCGGAGGAGAAGGGGGGGCAAGCTCGAATGTGGCATCTTTGGAGGTGGCTCTTGGAGAAACCTGCGGAAGCTCTTGAAAGTCTTTCTGCTCCTGCCCCTGATCCCGTCCCTGCCTCTGCTCCTGACCCCGTCCCTGATCCCGTCTCTCCCCCTGATTCTGCTCCTGTCTCTGCTCGCGTCCCTGGCGATCTTCCTCTTCTCCTGCTCCTTCGCAATTTTCAGGCTCCCCGGAGAGTTCGGATGCCGTGGGTTCGGGCGTTCCCGAAGGTGCGGTAAGGCGGATGATCCAGGGAAAGGCGATCTGCATGCAGGAAAGTTGGCAGACAAGCCGGCGTTTGCGAACCCACTCGGAGAAGTAGGGATCTTTCTCCTCGAACATCTTCTTGAGGGCTCCCAGTACGAGGATCTCCTGCTCCGTCACGGGAGCGAAGCGCCCCCCCGCCTTCTGAAAGGCCCGGTTCTGCCTTTTGGTCTGCTCCCCCGAATCCACCGGGGGGAGGGTGCGGAAGACCGTGAGCCGCCGGAAGGAGAGTTCCTTTTCTATTCCCGAGGCGGTGAGCGCCTTGGCGAGTCGCGAGCGGTAGGCGTTGTGGTTGTTCTTCTGGATGACCCGGAAGCAGTAGTGCTGCTCCCGGTCTCCCTCGGAGCGGAAGATAAGGCGGATTCGGCCGTGAAGGGGGTCCGAGGGAAGGGTTCCCACGGGGTCGAGTTCGATATCCATATTCCTTTGCAACGGGGTCTCGGTGAGCAGAAGACGGGCCCCCAGGCGGAGAAGCTCTCCGAGTTGGTCCTCCTGATCCTCTTCAAGATACTCCCCTGGGTTGACGCTCCTTTCCAACTCTGCAAAACGTTGATCCAGAGCGGAAAATTTCGGGGGGACGGGAGGTGCGGAAGGCATGGAAGGTTCCGCAGCTTCTCCGGACGTTTCTGCAGAAGGAGAGCCCCCCAGAGACTCTCTCTCCGAGAGCGCCTCAGAAGAGGTCTCCTGAGAAGAGAACTCTTCTGCGGGCTCCGGGGCCGAATCCTCCAGAAAGGAGGTCAACTCGAAAATCGTATCCTCCTGAAGACACCGCAGCCGGTGATTCTGGCAGATCTGCAGAATCTCCCGGGGGGTGTAGAGATCTTCGATGTTCTGGAAGGCCTCTGGGGCGAAGGGCCATGTGGCATAGGGAGGGGTAAAGCCGTGCATCTCGAAGGCCGGGGCCATGCGTCGGGCCATGATGCTACGGGCCATCTCTCCCGAGGGGACGGTGTTCAGGGTGAAGGATTCGGAAAAGCGATCCATAAGCGAGCTGAGGGCGTAGTCTCGAAGCGTGTAAAAGCTCTCTTCTAAGCAGGAGAGCACCACCAGGGTGCGGCAGGTCTGATCCTGAAGAGCCGCAAGCCCCGAGGCGAGGTTGAGAATAATCCCCTTGGCCTTGCGCTCCTCCTCGGAAAACTCCTCCGAAGAGGTCTTTTGCGAGTAGAGAGCACCCTGGGCGACGATGGCATCGATCTGATCCAGACAGAGAAGAGTGCTCCCCCGGAGCGAGAGAATCCAGGAGAGCCCCCGGAGAATCTCCCGAGGGTCCTGCTCTCTCTCGCCGATCCCCAGAAGGGCGAGTTTTTCCTCTTCCAGCGTCTCTCCCAGAAGCCAGGTGTACCCCACGTTGGAGAGGTCGAAGTTCTCTGTTCCCAGGGCAAAGAAGGCCCGGAGCACATTCTGATAGTGCCCTACCTCGGCCCGGAATTTTTTATGAAGCCCCCCGAGGATTTCCTTGGCGAGATCCGGAAAGTCTTCGGTGGCACATCTCTGCAGCTTTGTATGCAAACTGTCCTCCTTAGAGGAGATATGCTGCAGTATATGCTCCAGCACGCTGTCGAGCTGCATATCCCCCCCGGAAGAGCCTCGGATATCCTTATGGAGCGATTCGAGATATCCGAGAAGCACCGTGGGCCAGAAGCGGGTGACATCGGTCATGTCAACCAGAATAAAGGTCGCCTCGGCATGTGTGGTCCCCGGAGCAGCTTCGCCGAGGGCATGGCGTAGCGTTCCCAGAAGATGGGTCTTTCCCGCTCCTCCCGGCCCCCGTACTAGGCGGCTTCGGGAGGAGTTGCCCAACGCTTCCAGTTCGAAGAGCAGGCTCTCCCGTACCGGAGCGTGCAGCTCCACCACCGAATAGGGGTTGCTCTCCCACACATCGTCCAGCCGGTGGGCGTAATCAAGATCTGCCGAGCGGAGTACCTTGGATTCTATGGAAATGTTCATTCCGTACATCCTCCTTGGGGGCTAGGAGAGGCGCAGCACATGCCGGGAGATACTCCCGATGTGCAGAGCCGCTACGTCATCTTCCCGGGTGCGGGAGAGGGGATCCTGGTATGTCATGAGAAGCACTCTCCCCTTCTGCTGCAGAGAGAGAAGAATGCCATCCAGATCGCTCCGGGAGAGTTCCCTGAGGCGTGGACGAAGATCCCGCAGAAAAACACGATCTGTCCCCTGTTCCTGCATGACCTTCCGGCAGAGGGCGAGAAGGGCCTCTTCCTGAGGGGTGAGCGATTCTCTGGAGGAAGATGGAGGGTTTTCGCAGGGTTCTTTTTTGGGAGACTGCTCTCGGAAAGATTCGGGTTCCCCAGGTTGCGAGTCTTGTGGGGGCTCTTGCGGGAGTTTCTGGGATGGATCTTTCGGAGGGGCTAGAAACTCCGCCAGAGTAAGGGTTCCTTCGTGAACGCGATGCTGTAGCTGGGTCAGCAGGGCCTCGGCAAGAAGTGCGCACTCCTTCGAGGGATTTCCCTTTTCTGCCATGATAGGGAGGGTGAGATGTTCCGAAAGCCAATCCCAGGCGTGGTCGGTGAGGTAGATGCACTGCGAGCGTCCCACCTTCTCGATGCGGATGAGATCCATCTCCAGCAGGGGGCGCCGATCCAGAGGTTTGATCTCCGGACGTGTCTTGCTGATCGGTACCCCCTCTCCCAGGAAAAAGAGGCCATAAAGAAAAAGCACCTGCCGCGGCTTAAGCGAAATATTCATGTTCTTCCCTCCTCGGGGGCACGTTCCCGTCCCCCTTCTGTGCTTTGTGCTTTCTAGAGCGGTTCTGGTTGTCATGTGACACTATGTTAACAGGAGAGCTGGAGCTTGTGTGTCCCCGGCAGCGAGCATAGTGGTCGGCGAGTGCAGCTTTGCGTCGCGGAGGCCCGGTACCGGCACAGGACGTGTCGGTAAGCCCCAGCCGCGCCATGGACGGCGCGCCTGGGGTGACGGGCCGGAGCAGCAAAGCAAGGGAGCGGTTCGACCAGTCGAGAGCAGAGGGGACACACAAGCGGAGGCTCCGTGAAACAGCACGTGACACATTATTTGTGAAACCGCTCTATCTCTTCAGAGTGTGGCGTTTTTCGTGTTCCAGAAGCCACTCTTTGATATCAAGTCCTCCGCCAAACCCCGTGAGCGATCCGTCTTTACCGATCACCCGATGACAGGGAACTAGGAGAGCCAGCGGGTTTTTGTTGTTTGCCCCTCCGACAGCGCGGAGCGCCCGGGGGTTGCCTATGGCAACGGCTATCTCCTGGTAGGATCGGGTCTCTCCGTAGGGGATCTCTTGAAGAGCCTGCCATACCTGCACCTGAAAGGGAGTTCCCTGAAGATGCAGCGGGACGGTAAAGCTGCGTCTCGTCCCCTGGAAGTACTCCTCAAGTTCGCGAAGGCAGCGCTGCAGCAGTGGCGAAAGAGGGGGCTCCGAGGGGGGAGCTTCTCTGGAGGAACGGAAATGTAGCTCCCGGAGTGCTCCTCCCTGCTCCACTATCTCCAGCACTCCCACGGGGGAGGCAAAAAGTGCTCGGAATATGGAAACGCCAGAACTATCACGCATACGGCACAACCCCTTTCTCTTGTCACGCACATTCCTGTAGACTATAACATGAAGCTTTTGGGAGAACCAAGAAATCTTTGCCGTATCCTCAAGAGAGCATATCTGGTACCATGAGATCATGCATACTGTATGGAAAGAGGTGCGTACTATGAAATATGTAGGTGTGGTAGAAGCCATATGTAGCAGTGCCCAGCGGCAGGAACCCAAGTCCCCCCTCCCTCATGGGGTTTTTGAGAAGGATCGGGGGCTGGTGGGGGATTCCCATTATGACATGAAAGAGCGCCAGATAAGTCTTCTGCGGCGGGAGGATATTCAGGAGGCGGAGAAGGAGGCGGGGTTCTCCTTCCCCTTTGGAAGTCTTGCGGAGAATCTGGTGATTCGAAATCTCCCGGAGGAGCTGCCTGTGGGAACGCTCCTTGCCTTCTCGGGGGGTGTGGTGCTTCGGGTGGTGGAGAAGGGAAAACGCCCCGGTGAGCCCCACAGCTACGATTACAAGGGGTGGTGCCTTCTCCCTGTGAAGGGGTATTTTCTGGAGGTTCTTGAAGGGGGAACCATGCTTCCGGGGGAGGAGGTAGCGTGTGCCATGTAGCGGTGGGCGCCTCTTCGTGGTTGCCCCCTACGGATGTGATGAAAATATTTTTTACTGGTGACAAATAATTGACCTTATCCGTAGCATGTGGTTAGATGAGACGAGGTTTGCTACTTCTTCAATATGTTCAGTTTCTTCAGCGTGTTCCGTTTGTTGAGAAAGAGGAGGGATACCATGTATGTTGGTGTGGGAGAGGAAATTTTTGCACGTTTTCCCGGCTATCGCCGGGTGATGCTGCTCTGTGAGGGGATGGATAATGCTTCGGAGAGTCCCTTTCTGACGGAGCTTCTGCGCTCTTGGGAGAAAAAGATTCGGGAGGACCCCTTTCTGGAGAGCTACAAGGAGCATCCTTCCATAGCGGCGTGGCAGGAGGCTTTCCGCGCTCTGGAGGTGAACCCCAACAAATACCCCCCTTCCGTGGCGAATCTTGTGAAGCGGGTGCGGTCGGGAAAGGATCTCCCCTTTATCAACCCCCTGGTCTGCCTCTTTAACATCATAAGCATGAAATACCTTATTCCCTGCGGCGGGGATGACCTTCGCAATGTTCAGGAGGGTGTCCTGCTCTGCCTGGCCTCGGGAGAGGAGCGGTACGTCCCCCTGGGGCAGCCCGATATGACGGAGTACCCCGATCCTGGGGAGGTGGTGCTCAAGGATGTGCAGAGCGGAGAGATCTTCTGCCGCAAGTGGTGCTGGAAGAACGGAGAGCGGAGCAAGATAGATACCGATTCTTCCCGGGTGGCGATCAATCTGGACTGCATGCCTCCCGTGGAGCTGTCTACGGTGCAGAGCGCCGGGGAGGAGTTGGCAGGGTTGATTCGCGAACAGTGCGGGGGCTCCGTGGGGGTGCATCTCCTTACGCCGGAATCTCCCCGAGTTGCGATATGGTGAAAGTTTTTTAATAAGAGAAGGGGAGCGTGAACGGAAGTATGCAGAATCTTGAGAGAGATCTCAAAAAAGCCTTGAACTACCGGTGGGTGGTTTGGGGAGTCATGGTGCTTGCCTACATTGTGGTGTTCTTTCATCGTCTTGCGGCGGGGGTGGTTCGGGAGGATCTGGTGCGGGATTTCGGCCTCAGCGCCTCCGCCTTCGGATCTCTGGCCTCCATGTACTTCTACGCCTACATGATCATGCAGATCCCTGTGGGGATGCTGGCGGATACCTTGGGGGCCCGGATTACCGTTTTTGCCGGTACGCTTCTGGCGGGGGTGGGATCTGTGGTCTTCGGCATGGCCTCCTCGGTGCCCATGCTCTTTCTGGGGCGTTTTCTGGTGGGTATCGGGGTCTCCACGGTGTTCGTCTCGATTATTAAAATCCTCTCTCAGTGGTACCGCAATCGGGAGTTCGCCTCCATGTCGGGGCTCACAGCGCTTATCGGGAGCTTCGGAGGGGTGCTTGCCCAGCTTCCCCTGGCCTTTCTGGTGGCCCGGTTTTCCTGGCGGAGTACCTTCATGGGCATCGGGGGTATCAGCCTTTTTCTGGCGGTGCTCTGCTATCTCTTTATCCGCAACACGCCGCAGGATATGGGGTTCCCTCCGGTGAACGAGGCCCAACAGGGAAGAGCCCCCGCCCCCTCTCCGGGGCTTATGAAGGCCCTTGGGGAAGTGCTTATCTGCCGGCATATCTGGTTTGCCTTTCTTCTCTGCGGCTGCAGTGCCGCGGCCTTTCTTGCCCTCTCCGGGGCCTGGGGAATCTCCTATCTCCGGGATGTTTTCGGATTCGATGCCCGGGAGGCTTCCAAGGTGGTTTCCTGGTGTGTTTTCGGGGGCATGGGGGGAACCCTCTCGGTGGGGTGTCTTTCGGATCGCCTGGGGCGACGGAAGCTCCCCATGATACTTCTCTGTCTGATCTATCTCGCCACCTGGATTCCCCTGGTTTTTGGCGATGCAGAGATGATTCCCCGGTGGGTTCTTGGGCCTCTTTTCTTCGTGCTGGGTTTTTCCGCCAGCTCCTTTATTCTGGGATGGGCCATCACCAAAGAGGTCAGCTCCCCCGCCTATACGGGGATTGCGGTGGCGGTGGTAAACTCCGGAACCTTTCTTGTCACCGCCCTGCTTACCACGGGGATGGGGAGCCTTCTCGACCTCTACGCCCACCTTCCCGTGGAGGTGCAGTACCAGCGGGCCTTTATGCTCTGTCTGGGGTGCGCTCTTCTCGCACTGGGTGGGGGTTCTCTTCTCCCCGAAACCTGGTGCCGTAATGTGGAGCCTCGCCGGTGACGCTTGCAGGGCTCTTCTACAGCCTTCTCACGGCCCTCTGCTGGGGTACCGTGCCGGTAATCTACCGGCGCAACATGGTGCAGATGCCCTTCGAAAAGATGAATGCCCTGCGCTCCTTCGGTTTTCTGGGGGCCATGGTGCCGCTTGTGGCGTTCTATGCCCCCCAGAGCTTTCTTCAGGTTCCTCTTCCGGTAATCGGGATGATCGCCGCGGCCTGTCTGGTGGGGAATGTGCTCGGGGATGTGCTCTACATGAAGAGCATCCGCCTCCTGGGGGTGGGTAAGGCGAGCGCTATTACCAGCATCTCCCCTCTGGTGGTGATGGTGATCTCCGTCTTCTGGCTTGGGGAGAGGATCTCTCTTCTGGGGATGGCGGGGGCCCTGGCGATCATCTTCGGGCTCAATCTGGTGCGCCGTACCGAGGGAATTCAGCGGCGTTCTCCCGAGGAGGCGAATCTTCGCAAAGGGTTTCTTCTGGCCGTCCTTACCGCTCTCTGCTGGGGGTGCTCCTTTCCGGTGACCAAATGGATTCTTGCCAACACCGCTGTGGATGTGGCATCCCTTAACTTCTGGCGGGCCGCCTCCTTTGTCCCCCTCTCCTGGGCCTTCTGGTTTCTCCGAGCCCTCAGCATCCCCAAAGCCGAGAGGGCGACGCCCCTTTGTACCACTACCCGAGGGATCTTTCTAGAGCTTCTGGCGGCAGGGGCCCTGGCCCTTGCTCTCGGAGGGTTTTTTCTCGCCCTCGCTCTGGAACGGGCCCCCGCCTCGCTGGTGAGCCCTCTTACCTCCTCCTATCCTCTTGTCGCCGCCACCTGGGGGCTTCTGCTCTTTAAGGAACGGCTCAACCGAATCCAGCTTTTCGGAGTCTGTTCCATCATCGGGGGCTCTGTGGTGATCTCTCTATAGGCCATGGGCCTTTCCATGATATGGAAAGCTTTTGCCTACGCACTATGGCGGTGCCAACTTTTTTCCTTGGTGGTATGATGAGAGGAGAATAGAAAGGTTTTGTTCTCGTATCGACGAAACCGGGAAAGGAGAGAAGATAGGTGTATAAAGTCGTATTTCTTCGACATGGAGAGAGTGTGTGGAATAAGGAAAATCTCTTTACAGGGTGGACCGATGTGGATCTTTCGGAAAAAGGGGTAGAGGAGGCCCACGAGGCGGGGAAGCTCCTGCTTCGTGAAGGGTTTGATTTTGACGTGGCCTACACCTCGGTTCTTAAAAGGGCCATCCGAACCCTCTGGATCGCTCTCGACGAGATGGATCGCATGTGGCTGCCGGTGCACCGGCATTGGCGCCTTAACGAGCGGCACTACGGTGCTCTTCAGGGGTTGAACAAGGCGGAGACCGCCGCAAAGTACGGGGATGATCAGGTCTTTACCTGGCGCCGCAGCTATGATGTCCCTCCTCCGGCACTCGATGCGGAGGACGAACGCCACCCCGGCAAAGATCCCCGGTATGCCTCTCTTGCTCCCGATGAGCTTCCCTCCACGGAATGCCTCAAGGATACCGTGGCCCGGGTTGTCCCCCACTGGGAAGAGGTTCTCGCTCCGGAGATCCGCAAGGGACGCAGAGTCCTCGTGACCGCCCACGGCAACAGCCTTCGGGGGCTGGTGAAGTATCTTGATGACATTTCAGAAGAGGAGATCCCCAAGCTCAACATCCCCACGGGAATTCCCCTGGTCTACGAGCTGGATCAGGAGCTTCGCCCCCTCAAGCGCTACTATCTCGGGGATGAAGAGGCCGCACGAAAAGCGGCGGAGGCCGTGGCAAACCAGGCCAAACAGGGGCGGTAAGTCGTGAAAATCAAATTGATCGCGCCATTATTTGTAGTGCTTATGGTTTTTTTCTTTGGAACTCTGCAGCCTGCTCAGGGGGCTCCTCTTTTTGCCTCCTACGAAGTCACCCGGCATTCGGATGGAGAGGAGGTCTCCCTGGGAGATTTTGTGGGCTCCCCGGTGATGCTCATGCTCTTCTTCCCCAACTGCGATGACTGCCAGGAGGAGCTGCAGCTCTTTGAAGAGATGCGAGAAGAGCTGGATCAGCGAGGGGTAACGCTCTTTCCCATCACTAAAGAGCGTTTCAACCCTCGGCTTGTCTCCAAAACACTGAAGGATCTTGGGGTGGAGCATCTCGAAATTTATTATGATCACATGCCGGGGCTCTTCGAACGCATACCGGTACGGAACGTGCCGCACCTGATGATCTTTGATGCTTCAGGAACGGTGGTCTACGATGAAAAGGGGCTGATCTCCGAGCCTTTGCTGGAGGAGATTCTTGACACCATTGCTCCGAGAAAGGAAGCGTAAAATGATTATGAAAAAATGTGGATATGCGGTACTGCTCGGGGTACTCTCTCTTGCCCTTTTAGGATTTTCAGGATCTGTATCTGCCGCAGAGGTGCCTCTCGGGGGATTTACCCTCTACACTGCTCCGGGGGGAGGTTTGCTGGACACCTCAGATCTGCTGGGAAAGCCGGTACTCATGATCTTCTTTACCCCCAACTGCCCAGCCTGTGAGAAGGAGCTTCGGGCTCTGGATCCTCTGGCAGCTTCCTATGAAGAGAGATGGGGGGTCACGATTCTCCCCGTCGCTCCCGGCTCGTTGCGAAGTCAGGCTGCCCGTCTGGAGGAGTTTGTACGCCAGCGCTGGGGTGTTGTCTCCCTGGATATCTACACAGATGGAGATCCCGGCATGATGGAGGCGCACAAGGTGGAGTACGTCCCCACTCTGGTGCTCTACGACAAAGAGGGAAAGCAAATCTGGAAAGAGACCGGAGCAGTTCCCTCAACCACGCTGGAGAAGCTCTTCGAAAGCACCCTTCAGTAAGGAAGATTGCTAGGGAAGAGAGCGTTACGAGCACTACGCCAACACCCACACGAAGAAGGCCCCCGAAGAGAATACCTTCGGGGGCCTTCTGGCATGTCTCTGTCGGTGAAAAACCTACCCTTCCTTCTGTCTCTTAAGGTAGATGCCGCTCATGCTCTTGTAGAAATCGAGAATGGTCTTTTTGTACGATGTTCGGGGGGCTCCGAGGTAGCGATCCAGTGCTCGGTCGGTATCCTGATAGCGCCGGATATGATTGGCGAGAAGATAGGTGCCGACGCGGATATTGTTCTGGGGCTCCATGAGATCCTCCAGAGTTTTGATGATCCCGAAGGCCTTTCGGATTGATTTTTGGTGGGCCTTCCAGTGGATCTGCATAAGGCCGTAGGCTCCCTTGGGAGATCGGGCATCCCATTTTGCGGTCGATTCCTTCACCAGAATGGAGGCTACAAGAAAGGGATCTACCCCGAACTCCCTCCCCGCATCGGTGATGTACCAGGCGTATTCCCTGGCGGTTTTTTCCGAGAGTGCGCTGTTACGCTGCCTGAGAAAGGTTGCAATGATAGCGGTTACCCGTTCGTTGTATTTCTGATGCCCCAGGCTCTTCATGACGTTGAACTCAAAGCTCTGGGCAAAGAAATCCGTGGTTTTGGCAGCCTGAACGGAAGAGGGGAGGAGGAAGAGAAAAAGTCCGAGAAGAAACAGTTTTTGAAATCGAGAAGCAATTTTTGAATGCGTATACATAGAATCACCCATCATTTTAAGAATAGCGTTGAGAACAGGAACACACCGGGGAGGGATGGTACCTGAAAAGAGGAGAAAGAACAAGGTAAAAATACCTATTTGTTGTTTTTTAGTTAAAAGAATCTCTCCCCTTATCCCGAAAGGGGGAGGGGAGAGATGTCGTGCCAGAGGGAGAAAAATCTTCCCGCTGCTGGCGCACGCGGTAAAAGAATTTAGCGATTCAGGAGAAGCATCAGGAGGATTTTTCCCTGTTATAGAGCGAGATCATACGGTGGTAGTATTTCAGAAGGGTGCTCTTGTACTTGGAAGATGTTGTCCCCTTGTAGGAGTCGAGAGAGGGATCGACACGCCCTTTGTGTCTTCTTATGAAGTTCGCAAGCATGTAGGCTCCCACCCGGATGTTGTTCTCTGGTTTCTTGAGATCCTCCACGGAGCGTATGGCGGGGAAGGCTTTGGGGATGCTTTTCTGGTGGACGGACCATTTGATCTGCATAAGGCCATAGCATCCACGGTTCTGGGCGTTGGCCCGCACGGTGGACTCCTTTACGATGATCCCCGCGAGGAGAAAGGGATCCACCCCGAATTCACGGGCGGCTTGGAGGACGATCTGAGCGTATTTTTTGGCGTTTTCGCGGGAGAGCTTGGGGTTTTTTTCCCGAAAGAAGGCGGCGATGGCCTTATCCGCCGGGGGGGCACATTTGGCATCTCCGAGGGCGCGTATGGTGAGAAAGTGCCGATCGTTATCGAAAAAAGAGGCTTCTCCTGGTGAGGGGTGGAGGAGGGGTGCAATAAGAACACAGAGGAAGAAAACGAGAAGCGCTCTACCAAAAAAACGCCCTGGGCCGATTCGCTGGTTATGATTCACAAAGCATCACCTCGTACAGAAAAATTCCGGTGCTTCTCCGATTATACACAATTTCCCCCCAAAAGGCCCTTTTTTAGAGGGGAATTTCAAAAATTTTTCTCCTCCTCCAGCAGGTAGCGGTGCAGTTCTTCCCGGGAAATCTCCGGAGTCTCAAGGATTTTGCGTTTCAAAGCCTTGAGAAGGCTTCCTACAGCGGGGCCTGGCGGGCATCCGACGATCTTCATGCACTCCTCCCCCGAGAAAAACAGCCCCTTGCGGGAGGCTCGCAAAAACCGAGCTTTCCAGAGGAGGCAGTACCTCTGAAGCTCCTCTCCATGAACTGCTTTTTGGGGCTCCAGAGAGAGAAGCTCCAAAAAGTTTTCCAGCCAGGAGAAGCTAAAGCGCTCCAGAAGGTCGAGAGCCTCCGAGGGGGAGAGCCCCCCTCTGCTGCTTCCGTAGAGGTGCAGAAGCTCCGCCAGCCAGAGAGCTTTTTTGTCGGGCCAGCACCACGTACGGAGAAGAGAGTAGCTTTTTTCCCGCATCTCCCTCGGCTCTTCTTCTCCGGAGGCTCGAAAAAGATCGAGAAAAAAGGCTCCGGCAGAGCAGGAGAAGGAGTTTCCCCGCTCGCAGCTGCGGGAAAAAAGAGCAAATTGTTCCCGCTGCAAGAGAGGGAGAGGAGCCCCCCAGAGAGGGGCGAGAAGCCCAGCTTCTTGAAGAAGATCAGGAAAGGAAGGATTCTGCTCCTTGAGCCCCCGGTAGATCTCTTCACCCACCCGTTCCCCCGGAAGATCTGCACAGGCTTGGGCGAAGGGGGTACAGGCTTTAAGCTCTTTGGGGGGGAGATGAAAATGCTTCAGAGAGGTTCCGAGACGACAGAGCCGCAACGCCCGGAGCGGGTCCTGCCGTAGCCGGTCTTCAGCGGAGCCGTTCCAGCGCAGCACACGCCTTCGAAGATCTTCGAAGGCCTGAGGAGAGCCGAAAATCTCTCCCCCCCCATTCATCGCCAGGCTGTTTACCGTAAAGTCGCGGCGGGCAAGATCCTCCTCCAATGAAGAGGCCAGAAAGCTGCATTCAACGATGGTCCCCGAGGGGAGAGGGAGCAGATAGACCGGGGATGAGGGTTTTCCCAGAAGTCTCCCCCAGGGATAGATCTTTTTCAGAAGCTCCTGGGGAGCGGTGGTGACGATATCCAGATCATGCAGAGGACGATGCAGCAGAAGATCCCGCACGGCACCCCCTGCAAGAAAGGAAGAAAACCCCAGACTTTCGAGATTCTGGAGGATTTCGAACCCCTCCTCGAGGAGATTTTGCTGTTGCAGGGAGGTATGTTTTCCATGCATGGGGTATCTCCTCTCTAAGAAGGTCTCTGCCTTCGGGGATTCACGACAGGGAGGATACAGGCGTTGCTTCCCCCCTTGGCATGATTTGATTATCCCGGATGGGGAGAGGAAACGCAATGTTTTCTCGGGGTAAACCGAAGAGCAGATAAAAAAGAGCTTGCTTTCGGGGGAAAAGGGTGTTATTTTTTCAAAAAAACGTATGAAAGGAAGCCTGTCATGACTGAAAAGGAGCTACTCTTTACCATGAAGCCTTTGGGATATGTGATCTCCCCCTATACGGAGAGTGGGGAGGCCCCTTCTCAGAGTACCCGCTCGGAGGCGTTGCCGGGGAAGATCGTGATCTTTCCCGAATATGCTCCGGCCCTTCTGAGGCTGGAAGAATACTCTCATGTGATGGTTTTTTTCTGTTTTCACCTCATGAACGAGGAGCCCGAGCTTGTGCATCATCCCCGAGGGGGCGGGGAGCTGCGGGGGCTCTTTGCCTCCCGAACCCCCCGCAGGCCCAATCGGATCGGGCTTTCGGTGCTCCCCCTGGAGCGCATCGAACAGAATGTGCTCTATGTGAGCCAGGTGGACATGCTTGATGGCACACCCGTGCTGGATCTTAAGGCCTATGAGCCGGGGCTGCTCCCCTCCCCGGAGAAGGTGCGTACTTTGGAACGATAGATTTTTACGGCAACAGAGCGAAGGCCCCGCAGATTCTTTTGCGGGGCCTTCGCTCTGTTGCCGGCGTTATCTGTGGTGGTGTGCTCCGGGAGTATTCCCGAGAGTTTGCAAAAGAAGGATCATCTGCTGACGACGTTATACCTTCTCGGGAGCCTCAAAGAAGAGGTCTACCTGCTCCTCGGGGCTGTGCTTGGTCATGTTGGAGATCAGCACGAGAGCGGTAAAGGAGACTGCCCATCCGATGTAAGAGCCGTCAAAGCCATAAGGTTTGCCCATAAGGGACCATACGATGGAGGAACCGCCTCCGAGAAGGATGCTCCAGAAAGCTCCCGTAGCGGTAGCGCCCCGCCAGAAGAGAAGGCCCAGCATGGGGAAGAAGAGCCCCGCAGCGCCGAAGGTGTAGGCGTACATCACCAGGTCGATAACCCGGGGGATCTGATAGGCCAGACCGATGGCGAAGGCTCCGAGGACGAACACCGCCAAGCGGTTGACGAACATGAGCTGTTTGTCCGACGCCTTGGGGTTGATGAGCTTCCGGTAGATGTCGTTGGTGAAGATGGCCACACTCCCCATGAGGCAGGAGTCGGCTGTGGAGAGCACCGCCGCCATGTAGGCTGCCACCACGAGCCCCGAAAGGCCGATGGGAAGAATAGTAACGATCATGGTGGGGGTAGCAAGTTCGGGATCGCTCAGACCGGGGACGAGGACATGTGCCAGAAGCCCTACAAGGGTCATGCCGATGGCGAAGATAGGCCATTCGATGGGGAATCCCGTGAGGAAGATCCCCATTTTGGCGGTCTTCTCATCCTTGGCAGCGATAACCCGCTGGAAAGTGGCGATGGAGATGAACCACACCGGGAAGATGGAGAGGAACCAACCCACCGCAGTCTTCCAGTCTATGGCCCCCCATTCGGTAAGCCCCGCAGTCTCGGGATTCGCCGCCAGCTGCTCCATAAGGGCTCCGAAGCCCCCCACTTTGCTCAGCCCCATGGGGACGAGGATACCCACCACGCCGATGGTGAGAATGATCAGCTGATAGACATCCAGGGTGATAACCGCCTTGAGCCCTCCCATGGAGGTGTAGAGGAGGATGATGACTCCCGCAATGATGATGGTGGTGGTTACGTCGAGGCCGATGGTTCCCGCCACGAGCTTGGCTCCTGCGATAACCTGGCCGCCGACGAAGGTCCACCAGGCGAGCCCGATAAGCAGTGCCGCCATCATGCCGGTCTTCTTGTCGAATCGAGATTCAAAGAGATCTCCCGTGGTGAGCCCCTTTACCTTTACGGACCAGCGGTGAAGCTTGGGAGCCAGAAGAAGAGCCGCCAGGCATGCGCTGAGGGCGGAGACACCGATAAGCCAGGAGCCGGAGATCCCTATGCTGAAGCCCAGTCCACCCATGGCGATGCTGAAACCGCCTCCGAGGTCCGTGGCAGCGGCGGAGCCGGTAGTCCGGATAAGGCCCATGTTACGGTCTGCTGCAAGGAAAGATTCATTCTCCTTGCCTGTCTCTGCCTGTTTCATGATGTAGTAGCCGATGGAGATAAGAGAAATAAAGTACGCAATAACAACCCCTACGTCCAAAATGTGCAGTTGCATAAAGCTAACCTCCCTTGTCTTTGCTCATTCTCTTCTGGCACCGAAATCTTTCCGGAAGAGTCCACGTTCCCCCTGGCGCAGGTTCTCGTAAGGTTTTTTCAGGAATGATGCTGTAGCGCATCCTCCTCCTTTCCTGGCAAGAGTGTCTCTCCGCCTCTGCGGATAGAACTCAGGATGTGACATCCTCTCCGCAGAGAGAGGCGAGAAAACGATAGAGAGCCTGGGTGCTCTGAAGCACCGTGGAGAGTTCCACGTACTCGTCGGCTCCGTGATAGTTCCCCCCCTTGGCCCCCACCACGAGGGTGGGAACGCCGAGCCTCCCCCCGGTGTAGCAGAAATCTCCCACACTGGCGAAGTAGCTCTGTACGGGTTTCTTTCCCGTAACCTCCTGAAGAGCCTTTTCCATCACCTGGACATAGGGGTTATCCTCGGGGACCACGTAGGCTGGAAATCCGTCGCACTCCGGATGCGGAGCGTCCCGGAAGGAGACTGTGGCTTTACCCTGGATATCTGCCCGTTTGATAGCCTCTTCCGCCTCCTGGCGAAGCGTCTCCTTGGATACGCCTACCACCACGTGGCGGAAGATGGAGAACTGTGCCTCATCGGGTACCGAAAGAGCCGCGCCGCCTCCGTGAAAGTCGATACAGCAGAGAGAGCCCGATCCGAGCTTGTCGTGGGAGGGAAGAGTGATCTTCTCAAGCTCCAGAAGGATCTTCGCGGCTTCGGTGACGGCGTTGATCCCCAGTTCCGGCTGGGCGCCGTGGGCGGATTTTCCCTCCACGGTGATCTTGTAGTTCCACCCCCCCCGGGCGCCGAGGCAGATGCTCGGAAAGGGGACGTCCGCAAAGGCGCTACTCGGCTCGGTGATTACCGCCACATCCGCATCGGAGCGCATGATGCCGTCCACGATAAGAGCATCTGTGCCGAGGCCGAAGGGCCCCTCCTCGTCGCAGACCAGGCTGTAGTCGATGCGCCCCCGGAACTCCTGATGATCTTCGAGAAAGGCCGCCAGGGCGAGCATGATGGAGGCGCATCCCGCCTTCATGTCGCAGGCCCCCAGGCCGTACATGCGATCCCCCTCCACGGAGGCGGCGTAGGGATCGCGAGTCCACCCTTCGCAGAGTTTTACCGTATCAAGATGGCCGTTCAGAAGAATGGAAGGCCCCTCGGCACTCCCCTGAAGCGTCCCCACCACGTTGATGCCGTGGTAGTTGTAAATTTTACTCTCATGGAACCGATGAAACGCTGCGGGAACATGATGCTCCTCCAGCCACTTTTTCGCAAAGTCCACGACAGCTTCTTCGTTGAAATAGGGGCTCGGAATGCGTACGAGCTGGCGTAGCAACTCAGTAACCCTCTCTTGGGTAATCTTTTCGTATCCTTTTCTCATAAGAAGTTTCTTCCCCTACGTGTGTGCTACGCCTTTTCGGCGGGTGATAATGCCTACTTTTTGTTCCGTTCCAGCCGCTGAAGATGGGCGGGCTCCATGGAGACTTTTTTGCCATCCAGAAGCTGAATGAGCCCCTCGTGAGAAAGATGTTGCTGCCGAGTGATGTACTCGTCTCGTTTGTAAAGCTTCTCGGGGTAGCTCCGGTTATCTTCGGGCTCCGTATAGGTAGTGAGCACTCCTTCGTAGTTGCGCAGAATCACCTTGCGATCCGAGCGAGAGACGATATAGTTCGGCATGACGGGGATCTTCCCCCCCCCTCCGGGAGCATCCACGATGAACATGGGCACTGCCAGCCCCGTGGTGTGGCCCCGGAGATACTCCATGATCTCGATACCCTTACCGACGGAGGTGCGGAAGTGTTCAATCCCCTCGGAGAGATCGCACTGATAGATGTAGTAGGGGCGTACCCGGATCTTCAAGAGCTGCTGGTTCAGCTCCCGGAAAAGGTAGGGGCAGTCGTTGAGCCCCTTGAGAAGTACCGACTGGTTCCCCAGGGGAACCCCCGCATCCGCCAGCATGTTGCAGGCCTTGGCGGCCTCCGGAGTGATCTCCTTGGGGTGGTTGAAGTGCGTGTTGATCCAGATGGGGTGGTATTTCTTGAGCATGGCGCAGAGTTTCTCCGTAACCCTCTGGGGGCAGACCACGGGAGTGCGGCTGCCGATACGCACGAAGTCCACATGAGGAATGGCGGAGAGTTCTGCAATCACCCACTCAAGGAGGTCTTCATCAATGGTAAGAGGATCTCCTCCGGAGAGAAGCACATCCCGGAAAGAAGGGGTGTTGCGGATGTAGTCGATGCACTTGGCGATCTGCTCCTTGCCGTAGGCTTTGTCGGTCTCCCCGGCGTGGCGCCGCCGGGTGCAGTGACGGCAGTACATGGAACACTGATCCGTTACGAGAAGAAGCCCCCGGTCGGGATAGCGGTGGGTAAGCCCCGGTACGGGGGAGTCCACGTCCTCGTGAAGGGGGTCGTGAATATCCGCCCCTGCGATGTGGGTCTCCGCCATGCTGGGAACCGCCTGCATGCGCACGGGGCAGGTGGGATCATCGGGATCCATAAGGGCTGCATAATAGGGGGTAATAGCCATGCGGAGCTTGGTAAGGCTGCGCTCAATCTGGGCTGCTTCTTCGTCGGTGACGTTGATCACCTTCCGAAGGGTGGGCACGTCGGTTATACGATTGGCGATCTGCCACTTCCAATCGTTCCATTGCTCCTCGGGTACATCTTTCCACAGGCTGATATGACGGTATTCGGTCATTGGTTATCCCCCCATACTAAAATTTTGCGAAGATCTGTGAACCCTGGATCACGAAGGGCGTTTTATATAACGCTCAGTCTCCTCAACTGTGACGAGTATATAGGGGAAAAATTCCATTGTCAAATATTTGCGGAGGAAATCTTTCATTTTTTTGAAGAGTGCGGTACAATGGCGGAAAACGGCCCCCCTGAATGATGGGGGCGATCTCAAGAGCAGATAGTTGCGACAAGACTTTTGTGGATGGTTTTTCGGATGGGGAGGATTGTCTTTGAGAGCGTCATGTTATACAGTATGCGGGCTTGCCCTCTTTCGGGGATGGTGTTCGGAAGGTTTTTTCCCCGGAAAGTACGGTGCACGTTCGTGAGAGTGAGGTGTTTCGAGAGTGCTTTTCGAAGAGAGACTTCGTGAAAGGGCAGGAAAATATTCTCCGAGCCACCGGAGGATAGCAGCTTTTCTCATGCAGAACCGGCAGCAGGCCATGTTCATGACCGCCTCGGAGATAGCCCGGAAGCTTAAGGTGAGCGAATCTACGGTCTTTCGGTTTGCCACCGCCCTGGGGTATCGGGGATATCCGGAGCTGAAGTCTGCCCTTCGAGAGAAGGCGTACGAAGAGCGTTCTGTCCCTGAAAGGGTGCACGCCTTCGAGCCTTCCGCAGAGGGGGAAAATCTTGTGCGCCGGGTGATGCAGGATGATATCGAAAATCTTGGTAAGGCCCTCTCCAGCGTCGATGAAGCTGCGGTAGATGCCCTGGCAGAGCAGATCCTCAAGGCTCGGAGCGTTCACTGCATCTGTGAGAGAAGCTCCAGGGTTCTGGGGGAGTATGTGCATTTCTACCTCTCCTGGTTTCTCCCCCACATCCATCTTCTGGAGCCCTTCTATGCGGTGGAACGAGTGGCGAATCTCGGAGCCGAGGATATGGTTCTCGGCTTTACCTTTAACCGCTGCATTCAGGCTACGGTGGAACTGCTCGCCATGGCGAGGAAGCGGCATATTATCACTGGGGTGGTGACGGATTGCATCTCCTCTCCCGCCGCCCAGTGGGCAGATTACGTCGTGGGGGTTCCTTCCAATTGTGTATCCTTCATCGATTCCTATGCGGCTCCCATCAGTTTGATGAATGCCCTCTGTATCGTGGTAGCCCGGAAGTGTCCCGAGAGAAGCAGCAAAGTTTTCCCCGTGGTGGAGGAGATGTGGCAGGAGCGACAGACCTATGTTACGAAAAATACATTCTGAAAAAAGAATCTCCACACTTTTTCTGACTGAAAGGAAGGATGCGTAGATGGTGCGGTGGCAACCGTATTGAACCCCCTTTCCCAAAGATTGCCGATTTCGCTGCTTGTACGTCTTATGGGGAGCTATTTTGTAATCTATGGTTTTTTGAGTGTCTACTATCTGCTCGCCCGGTTTCTTGAGATCCGAGGACTTCCGCCCCAGAGTGTGGGGGTGGTGGTGAGTGTCTTTTTCGGAGCCTGTACTCTGGCACGCCCCTTCGGCGGGGCGGTGACGGAGCGGCTGGGGGTGCGGCGTACTATGATAGGGGCTTCTCTCATGTCTGTTCTCGGAGGAGTCCTCTTTCTTTTTGCAGGATTCCATCTTTCCCTCCTTGCCCTCTGTCGCATCCTCATGGGGGTGGGGGCAAGTCTCTTTCTTGTGGCTCTTACCACCTATCAGACCTACGTTATTCCCGAGGAGGTACGGGGGCGTTTCTTCGCCCTGGTCTCCCTGGGCTCCGTGGCACCTCTCTTTACCACGGTGCCCCTCTGCGAGTTTCTTCTTGCCCGGGGGATGTTTACAGCCTATCTCGCTGTAGCCCCTCTTATGGGGATGTGTTGTTTCTTCCTTAGCTTTTCTCTCCCCCCCCTGGAGACTTTCGGCGTGGAGTACCACCGTACCCAGATATGGGGCTCCTATGGGGAGCTTTTCCGTACCCGGGGATTTCCCGTGCTGCTCTGTTCGGCTCTCCTCTTTGCCCTGGCGGACTCTTCCGTGCTCTATCTCTCTAACCTGCTGCATGAGGTGGGGCTTGAGGTCTCTCCCTTTCTCGGGGCAACTGCCGCCGGCTCCGTCTCGGTGCGTCTCTTTTGTCAGGGGATCCTTCAACGCTATTCCCGGGGGATGATGATGCCCCCCGCCACGGCGTGTATGGCCATCGCTCTGCTGGCGGCGCCGCACCTTTCTGGACCGCTTTCGGTGGGTTTCTGCGGGTTTCTCTTCGGCATAGGCATGGGAGTAGGATTCCCCACGGTCTTCGCCCTGGTGGCTGATCTGGTGCCGGGAAAGCTTCGTCCCAAGGGAACCTCGATGGTCTATTTCTCCCTGGATGCAAGCTGGGTGCTGCTCCCCCTCTTCATGGGATTTGCCTCTCCCGGCATGGGGCAGACCAATGCCTTTCACTTCCTGGCTCTGGCGATTCTCCTGGGGTGCTTCGTGGCGAGTCTCTTTTGGACCCTGGTAGATCTGGAGCCCGAGTGTCTCAAAGCCCGTGCGGCTAGGCATGCAAGGCGTTGACTGTCTTGGGATGTGTGTGAGTGGGGCTTCAATAGGGTTCGTGAGGGCGTACAGTTTAAATGGCCTGAAGAGCCTGCATATAGCTTGCATAGATTGATCATGAAGGAGGAGATGTTGTATGCTGCATCATCCGGAAAAGATGGACCCTGTACGGCGTGAGGGATTTCAGAAGGGGGATGGAGGGGGGTTTACCCGGCATCTGATTGCTCCGGGAGCCCTCGAAGGAACCAGCCGGTTTCAGATGGTTTCCCATATCACCCTTGATCCGGGGGCTTCCATAGGGAAGCATTGCCACGAGGGGGATGAAGAGGTGTACTGCATTCTCTCAGGTGTGGGGGAGTATCTCGACGAGGGGGAGTGGATTGCGGTAAAGCCCGGGCATATTACCGTGGCCCTTCGGGGAGGAACCCACGCTCTCCGCAATACCGGAACAGAGCCCCTGGAGCTTCTGGCGGTGATCGCCAAATAGCGTCTTCCGGAAAAGAACAACGGAAATCAACGAAAAAGAAGAGGCCGAGAAATCCCGGAAAATCGGGGATATCTCGGCCTTGATGATGTTGTATCCTCAGCGTATTTTCAATGAGAGATTCATTAGTCCTGGAACCATGCCTGGGTCTTGATCTCCCGAATCAGATCCCCTGCCTTTTCAAAGGCCTCATCCGCAAGTGAGTTCGAGTAGCCTGAGAGAAAAGCCTGAGCCTCGGAGGCTCCGTTTTCCTTATAGATAACAAGTGCTTCCTTCTCAATATCGTTCTGTCTTTCGAAAGCCCTGGTCTCCATCTCGCTCCAGACGGGGTGCAGAAGGGGGAAGGCCACCTGGTAGTTCTGGTGGGCCAGCATCTTCAGCTCGAAAAAGCGCCAGTAGGCGGAGTATTCATCGAAGCGATCTGTCCCCAGAGTAAAGACCTCGGAGAAGAAGGTTGTTCCGAAGTACCAGGGGATAAAAACACCCGTCTTCGGTGTGTTCATGCACCACCAGATAAGGCTTCCGATCTCCTGCGGAAGATCCTTCCGCAGCTCCACCACGGCGCCTACCTCGGTGTTCAGTCGGGCCACGGTGCGGCAGTCTCCCTCCCAGGGGGAGCCAGTTTCGTGGTTTTCCGCGTAGTATTCGGTATCCTCGTAGTTCCACCGGAGAATCTCCATGAGATCCTTTGGAGAGATTTTGCCTATCTGGCCGAGGCGCTCCTCTACCAGGGAATGGCGCAGTACGTTGTAGTCGTCAAAAACCCAGGGATCTCCGTAGGCTTTGGCGAAGTTAAAACGCCCCTCTTCAGGGGTGTACCATCCCTTTTCTTCTGCAAAGGCCACCAGATTGGGAGAGTGGAGAACGTTGTGCGAATCTTCCATATCGACGACACCGATGCGGTAGCCGTTGGCCCGCACGGAGACGACTTCGTCCGGAACCCGTACCGCTATCCACTGTCCGTCCCGGGCAATCTCTACCCACCATCCTTCGTCGGGATCGGCCACGGCGAACATGGTGCCGGGATCTGCGCTCAGGTGGTAGGTCTCGCAGAGGTGGCCGAGAAGCTCTACACCTTCCCGGGCTGTTTTTGCCCGTTCCAGCACGAGCTGGGTGAATTCCGTCCAGATAACGCCTCCGGGAATGGTATCCCAGGCGCTCTCTTCAGGAACGTCCTTCCCCCAGGACATGTTATTGGCTATGGTGACCCCCCATTCGTTGACACCCGTGGTGAAATCCCCGGGATAATACTCTTTGTTGAAAACTTTGGAGGCTATGTAGCGTCCGGTTCTCTCGGGTTGGGGTATGGATCCTTCGGAATAGGTGCTGTAGAGTTCTCCCGGCTTATGGGGAGCTGCCTCCACAACGACAAAATGCTGGGCCGCATTCATGCCGAGTTCTTCGTTGTGTGCCATCAGTACCGATCCTGTGCTAGAGCGGTTTTTCCCAACAATCACGGTGGTACACCCCTGGGCTGCCACCGAGAGGGCAAAAACAAAACAGAGCGCAATTGCGGAGACTCTTTGAATTCTTCCTTTCATAACCACGGTCACCTTCCTCGCTGCTAGAGTATAAAGAGTCTTTCTGGAGTATCTGTGCATACGAATATGCTCCTCCGAAAGATCCTTTAGGGCAAAGTGTACGCTTTGGGCCCCTCGTGTCAATCGGAAAATGCAGCACAAGTTCTTTAATTTTTTAAAAATAAAGAAGCCCCGAGAAGCGATCGCTTCCCGGGGCTTCGGCAAATTTTTGTGATGGCTGAATGGAAAATTGGAGAGCAAAAGGCCGTTTCGCTTCTACAGCCCCTGACGGATGATGAAGTTTGCCAAATCGATGCAGCGGCAGGCATATCCCCATTCATTATCGTACCAGGCGAGTACCTTTGCCTTATGCCCCAGCGTTGTAGTGTAGGGGGCGGCAAAGATCGATGAGCGGGAATCTCCCACGTAATCCATGGAGACGCACTGATCCTCTTCGTATCCCAGATACTTTCCGAGAGATCCCTCGGAGGCTTTTCGTACAGCTTCGTTCAGCGCATCCCTTGTGGGTGCTTCTTCGAGATCCGCCACCAGGTCTACCAGAGAGACATCGGGAGTAGGAACCCGTACTGCTATGCCGTGGAGCCTCCCCTCAAGCTCCGGCAGTACTGCTCCGATGGCTTCAGCGGCGCCGGTGGTGGTGGGGATCATTGACATGGCGTTCGCTCGTCCCCGGTTGAACTTGGAGTGTGCCGAGTCGAGAGTGCACTGGTCGTTCGTGTAGGAGTGCACAGTGGTCATCATGCCGTCTCTGAGGCCAAAGTTCTGGTGAAGCACCTTTACCAGCGGAGCAAGGCAGTTCGTCGTGCAGGAGGCGTTGGAGATCATGTCATCTTGAGAGGGGTCGTAGGTCTCTTCATTTACCCCCATGACGATGGTTTTCATGCCTTTGTTCTGGCTTGGGGCGGTGACGATCACCTTTTTAGCCCCCCTTTCGAGGTGTATCCGTGCCTTTTCCGGACGGGTGAACTTTCCGGAGGCCTCCACCACGATGTCTATTCCCAGATCTCCCCATGGATACGATTCGGGATCTGAGAAACGGAGGTTTTTCACAGGCTTCCCGTTAATGTAAATGGAGTCTTCGTCGTGAGCGACATTCTTCTGGAAGCGACGGTGTACGGAGTCATATTTCAGGAGATATTCTCTCTGTTCAGGAAGTGAGCGGCTGTTGGTGGCGACGACATCGAAGAGCTCCTCCTGATCGTAATCGTACATTCCTCGCAGCATCAGCCTTCCGATTCGCCCGAACCCGTTGATTGCTACCCGTGCTTTCTTCATGAACCTTTTCCTCCCTGAAATGTTGTTTTCCCCCGAAATATGGGGGCAAAGGATTTCTGCTCTATTGCCTACGCCTACGATACAGGGAGAACTTTTTTTTGCAATCTTTTCTCATAAAATAGACCTAGTAAAAATATTGTCATTTTTCAGGCTCCTCAAGCTTTTTGGGATGGTTGTCTCTCTGCGGATGCTCCGCTGCCGTGCAACAATGCAGCCGCGGAGGGAAGAGGACAGAAGAAGCTTTGGGAGATGTTCTGGGATGACCTTTTGGGGAAGCTGCGAGCTTTCTTCTTGACCTTTTTTGAAAAAACGCTATTATTGGCATATGCTACTTAAAGAGCAGGCGCTCTTTCCAGATAGACTATCATACACAGAGGGAGGTGTGTATCATGCCAGCACGAAATGGAACAGGACCGTTGGGTCAGGGGCCCCTTACAGGATGGGGGCGGGGTTTCTGCCGCTTCCCCCAGCAGCAGGTGCCCTCTGGAGAGCAGCAGCTTTCTGCGGAAGAGGGGGAGATGAACCCCCAGGATGTACAGAACCCCCAGAATGCTCAAAACCCCCAGGGAGCGGTGTATAATCCCCCCCAGAACGGAGCGGCACCCTTTCCCTTCTTCGGAAGAGGTCGGGGTTTCTTCTGCCGGGGTATGGGCGGAGGTGGTTTCGGCGGCGGCAGAGGCTGCGGTCGCGGTGGATTCGGAAGATTTGGAGGATAGTATACGGTGAAAATCGCAATTTGTGTAACCGAAAACAAGGGGTTGGATTCCCCCGTGGACAGCCGATTTGGAAGAACCTCGGGATTTTTGCTCTGTGACACCGAGAACGAGGAGTGCGTCTATCTCTCGAATGATCAGAACCTCAACGCTGCTCAAGGTGCGGGGATTCAGGCCGCCCAAAATGTGGTGCATGCGGGAGTTCAGGGGGTGGCTACGGGGTTCTGCGGTCCCAAGGCCTTTCAGGTGCTCTCCGCGGCGGGGGTTCAGATCTTTCAGGATTGCAAGGGCTCCGTCCGGGAGGTGCTGCAGAGCATTCGGGAGGGCAAGTACACCTCTTCCAACGTTCCCAACAAGACCCAGGGGCATTGGTAGGTTTTCCTCGTGAAAATCGCCATTGCTTCCGGCAAGGGGGGAACCGGAAAGACCACGGTGGCTGCCAACCTTGCTCTCGCCCTTGAGCGGAAGGGTTCGGTGGTTCTCGCAGATTGCGATGTGGAAGAGCCGAACTGCAATCTCTTTTTGCAGATGGAGTATTCTCGGGAGGAGCCCGGCGTACTGCCGAGCTTCTCCTGTGATGTCTCCCGGTGCGACGGCTGCGGAGCCTGCGCCCGGGCCTGCCGGTTCAACGCCATCGCCTCTCTTCCGGATCGTCCCCTTTTCTTTCTCGAAATGTGCCACGCCTGCGGAGGCTGCGTTCTCGCCTGCCCCCATCAGGCTATTATAGAAAGTTCCCGGCATAACGGGGTTATCCGTCATGCCTCTCGGGGAAATCTCACCTTTCTTTCGGGGCTTCTCGACGTGGGGGAGGCCATGGCTACCCCCCTCATCCGGCAGATGAAAAAGAGCATTCCCCCGGCGGATATGGTGCTTCTTGATGCGCCTCCCGGAGCGGCCTGTGCCATGATCGAGGCGGTACGGGATGTGGATTACGTGGTTCTGGTGAGTGAACCCACCCCCTTTGGCCTTCATGATCTTATTATTGCCATGGATGCGGTGGAGGAGCTGAAGCTCCCCTTCGGTGTGGTGATCAACTGGTATGGTTCCGGAGATGATGCCCTAGAGGAGTATTGTCTCTCTCGGGGGGTGCCTATCATTGCAAAAATCCCCTACTCCCGAAAAATCGCCGAGGCTTACTCCCGGGGAGAACTTTTCTACACCCTCTTTCCGGATTTGGCAGAAATTGTGGATCATCTCGGAGCATATCTGCGCCAAGGGGGGTGGAAGGCATGAAGGAGCTTCTCGTCATCAGCGGGAAAGGGGGAACGGGCAAAACGAGCATCACCCTCTCTTTCGCAGCCTTAGCGGAGAAAGCCATCTTCGCGGATTGTGATGTGGATGCGGCGGATATGGCCCTGATTCTCAAGCCCCAGGAACAGCAGCGGGAGGATTTTTACTCCGGCTCTCTCGCCGCCATAGATCCCTCCCTCTGCATGGGATGCGGTAAATGCTACCGCCTCTGTCGCTTCGATGCCATTCGGGCGGAGGAGGGAGAATTTTCCGTGGATCCCCTGGCCTGCGAGGGGTGCGGGGTCTGTTACGACAACTGCCCCGTGAAGGCCATAACCTTCGAGCCCCGGCTCTGCGGCGATCTCTATGTCTCTTCCACCTCACGGGGGACTCTCGTCCATGCCCGGCTGGGGGCGGGGGGAGAAAACTCGGGAAAGCTCGTGAGCGAGGTAAAGCAGCGGACTAAGGCCCTGGGGGAGGAGCAGGGCTGCTCCCTTATGATTACCGATGGCCCTCCGGGGATCGGCTGTTCCGTCATTGCTTCCCTCACCGGAGCGGATGCGGTGCTCATCGTTACAGAGCCCACCGTGAGCGGTATCCATGATATGGAACGGGTCTACGAACTCTGCAAGCATTTCCGCATCCCCGCCTACGTCTGTGTGAACAAGGCGGATCTTAATGTGGAAAATGCCAAAAAAATACGGGCCTTTGGAGAGGAAAAGGGTGTACAATGGCTCGGCGAAATCCCCTACGATCCCTCGGTGACCAAGGCTATGATACAGACCATGCCGGTGGTCTCCCTGGAGGGATCTCCCGCGGGGGAGGCAATTTTAACCATATGGGAGATGCTGAAAAATGAGCGAACCTTGTTCCAGTAGCAGTAGTTGTAGTGGTTGCACATCCAAAGAAAACTGCCAGGATCGGCTGAAGAAGAATCTCTCCGGCATGGAGCACAAGATCATGGTGCTCTCCGGCAAGGGAGGGGTGGGAAAGAGTTCTGTGGCGGTGAATCTCGCCCTCTACCTCGCCCTGGAGGGGTACCGGGTGGGGCTTCTGGATATCGATTTCCACGGGCCCAGCGTTCCCACCATGCTCGGTTTTCAGAACGCCGGGGTTGTCATGGATGGAGAAGAGATCCTCCCCCTTGAGATGGGAACCCTCAAGGTGATGTCCATGGGGCTGCTCCTCCAGGGCAAGAAGGATGCGGTGATCTGGCGGGGTCCCATGAAGGCAGGGGTTATCAAGCAGCTTTTTGAGGACGTTCGTTGGGGAGAGCTGGACTACATGATCATGGACTTCCCCCCAGGAACCGGAGACGAAGCGCTCTCGGCGTGTCAGCTTGTGGAGGGAGCCGATGGGGGGATCGTGGTAACCACGCCTCAAGAGGTTTCCCTTTCGGACTGCCGCCGCTGTATCTCCTTCTGCCGGCAGCTTAAGCTTCCGGTGTTGGGGGTTATCGAGAATATGAGCGGTTTCGTCTGCCCCGATTGCGGCGCCGTAGTGGACATCTTCAGCTCCGGAGGAGGGGAGAAGATGGCCGAAGAAGAGGGGGTCCCCTTTCTCGGCAAAATCCCCCTGGATCCGAATATCGTTAAGGCCTGTGACGAAGGAAAAGCCCTGCTCCGCAACTTCGCGGGGACTCCCGGGGCCAAGGCCTTCGGAGAGATCGCAGAGCGTATTACTGCCATGGTGGCAGCCGATATAGATATGTCGAATAACATGAAGGAGGCGAACTGAATGCGGATAGCCATTCCCTGTGTCAACGGAAAACTGTGTATGCACTTTGGTCATTGTGAGGAGTTTGCTCTGGTGGAGGCGGATGTCGCTGCCAAGTCTGTGGAGAGTGTGGAGGCCATGACCCCCCCACCGCACGAGCCTGGGGTGCTTCCCCGGTGGCTTGCAGAAAATGACGTCAACCTTATTATTGCGGGGGGGATGGGCTCCCGTGCTCAGGATCTCTTTACGCAGAGCGGTATCTCCGTCATCGTAGGGGCTCCCTGCGGCACCCCGGAGGAGCTTGCCATGGCCTACTTGGAAGGAAATCTGCAGACAGGCCAGAATACCTGCGACCACTAGTGGGTTGTTCCACATTATATTGTGCCTTTGAATGGGAGCCTCCGCTTGTGTGTCCCCTCGGCTCCGAAAGTGGTCGAACCGCTCCCTTGCTTTCCTGCTCCGGCCCGTCGCCCCAGACTTCCGCCGACCAGCTGCGCAACTGGGGCTTGCCGGCACGTCCGCCTGCCGCCAGGAGGTCCTCCGCGACGCAAAGCTGCACTTGCCGACTACTATGTCGCTGCCGGGGACACACAAGCTCCAGCTCCTGGATTTCAGCCGAAGTCACAATATAAGCAGGAATGATGCACTAGCGCTGTTTTCGTCGCATCTTTTTCTGTAATAGCATTTGCTGCATGAGAGGAGAATCTCCTTCTTCAAAAAAAGGAGGTTCTCCTCTTTTTGTGGTACTTCGGATTCTGCATAAAAAGTATAAGAGGGGGCCGAAGAGGCTTATTGGTGGTATTCTTATAGGGGAAGAATCTCAAGGCGTTTTGTGTAAAGGAGATCTGATACTTATGAAGACGGAAACCCTTCTTTTCATCGTGGATCCCCAAAATGATTTCTGCGATCCCCGGGGGGCCCTTGCCATTCCCGGTGCCGAGGGGGATATGAAGCGTCTGGCTACCCATCTCTCCTACCAAGGGGATGCGATAGATCATCTGGTGATATCACTCGATTCCCATCATGCTTTTGATATCGCCCACCCCTCCTTCTGGATGGATGAGGATGGGCACTCGCCTTCTCCCTTTACGGTGATCGGCCGGGAGAACCTCTCTCAATACCGCCCCGCCCGGGAGGATCTTTACAGCGCATGGGGGGCCTACTATGTGAGTGAGCTGGAGCGTCTCGGGCGGTATCAGCTCATGATATGGCCCGAGCACTGCCTCATAGGTTCCTGGGGGCACTGTGTCTATCCGGATCTTTTTCAGGAGGTGCAGCATTGGGAGCGCCGGAAGAAAAAGCAGACGGAGTACGTTCTGAAAGGCCTCTCTCCCAAGACAGAGCACTACTCCGTCTTTCATGCGGAGGTGGAGGATAGGGAGGACGAAAAAACGCTTCTGCACGAGGGACTGCTTACTCTTTTTCTCAGATACCGAACGATCTTCATCGCCGGGGAGGCCTCCTCGCACTGTGTCCGGGCCACCGTAGAGGACATGCTGGAATATGTGGAACCTTCAAGAATGGTGCTTCTTAAAAACGCTATGAGCCCCGTAAAGGGGTTTGAGGATGAGGAAAAGGCCTTTTTTGAGGATATTCGGAGGCGGGGGGTTCGGCTGGAGCGCCTTTAGAACGGTTTTATGGAAACGTTGTCTCTTGGGAGCATTTGGGGTGGAAGAAAAGCCCGAATTTTGTGTATAATATTTCCGCGTCCCGTGGTATGTAGCATACGATTCTTCCTAGGGCAGGTTTTTTCGAGGGGGATTGATATATCAGAAAATCCTTATTATACCCAGGCTTCTTTTAGCTTTCACAGAAGCCTTTGTCGTGGCTTATCCGTGTCTCTGCAGTATGCTAAGGGCTTTTTTTGATATATCTATACGGCTAAACTGTAATCTGGTAAAAAAAACGAAGAATTCCTTGACAAGAAAAGCGGGGTGCACTAGACTTCTGATGTATTGCATCCCGGATCATTGTGGGAATGCAAGGAGGGAAACAGTATTGGAACGGCCAAATCGATTTGTCTTGAAGTCCCTGCGGGAAAGGGTGTATGAGTATCTCAAGGAAGAGATGAATGCGGGGCGCCTCGCCCAGGGAGCCTTTCTCAACGTTAATGATATTAGCCAGCAGCTTGGCATAAGCAAAACTCCCCTTCGGGATGCGCTCTTTCAGCTGGAGGCGGAGGGCTTCGTAACTATCTTCCCCCGAAAGGGAGCCATGGTGAATGTGCTCACTCTCGAAAAGATCCGCAATATCTACCAGATCATGGGAGCTTTGGAGTGTGCCGCCCTTCTCGAAGTGGGGGAAACCCTCACCGAGAAAGATTTTGACTACATGGACTCCCTTTACAAAGGCATGCGGGAGGCTCTGGACGAAGATGACTTCGATCTCTTTCACGAGAGAAATGTGGCCTTTCACGGGGTCTACGTGGGGTTGAGCGAGAATGCGGATCTTCGGAAGATGGTGGGAATTCTTCGGGAGCGGCTCTACGATTTTCCCCGGAACAAGGGGTTTATCAAAGAGTGGGAGATCTCTTCTGCGGATGAACACAGCATGGTGGCAAAGCATTTGCGGCAGGGGGATGTGAAGGGGGCTGCGGAATATGCCCGGGATGTGCACTGGAACTTTGAGGTTCAAGAGCCCTATATCCGGCGCTACTATTTCGCAAGCCAAGAGGAGCTAGATCAGAAAAAACGCAGAGAGGATATGCTGTAAGTGTCGAAAAAAGGACTGGTCTTCGATATCAAACGCTATTCCGTTCATGACGGGCCGGGAATCCGCACCACGGTCTTTCTCAAGGGATGTCCTTTGAGCTGTTGGTGGTGCCATAACCCCGAGAGTATCGATCCGAAACCCCGGGTGCTCTACTCTCCCAAACGCTGCATCGGCTGCGGAGCCTGCGTCACCGCCTGCCCACGGGAGGCGGTACACTACTCTGCCCGGGGGGTTCTGGTGGATCAGGATGCCTGTATTCGCTGTGGGGCCTGTGTAAAGGCCTGCCCCACGGAAGCTCTGGAAATGACCGGGGTTCTCATGTCCCTGGAGGAGCTTGAGCGGGAAATATTGAAAGATCGGGCCTTTTACGACGAATCTCGGGGAGGGGTTACTTTTTCCGGAGGAGAACCGCTGGTGCAGCACGAGTTTCTTCTCGAAATGCTCCGGGCCTGCGGAGCCCGGGGAGTGCACCGTGCTGTCGATACCACCGGGTACGTCTCTTCCGAGGTGCTGCGCAAGATTGCCCAGGAGACGGACCTCTTTCTCTACGATCTGAAGCATATGGATCCCGAGGAGCATGCAAAATATACCGGGGTGGATAATAGCCGTATCCTCGAAAATCTTCGGGATCTTGCCTCCCAAAATGCGGCGGTGAACATCCGGATCCCCTTTATTCCAGGGGTGAACGACTCTCGGGAAAATCTGCTCCAGATCGCCTCTTTTCTCACCTCTCTGCCACAGGCCTATCCGGTGTCGCTACTCCCCTACCATGCGGCGGCCACGGAAAAATACCATAAACTCGGGGAAGCATATCGCATGAAGGATACGTTTCCTCCTACGGAGCATCAACTGCGGCAGGCGGCTCGGCTCTTGGAAGGGCAGGGCCTTATCGTGAAGATAAGGGGATGAGGAACATGAACGAACGAATTGCACGGCTACGGAAGGAAAGTTTTGAGACCGGCCCCAGCATTTCCGTGGAACGGGCTGTGCTGGAGACGGAGTTTTACCGGGAAAACGCAGGAAAGTATTCCACTCCCGTACTGCGGGCTTTGAACTTCAAAAACCTCTGTGCTACCAAGACTATCTATATTGGCCCGGAAGAACTCATTGTGGGGGAGCGGGGGCCCCGCCCCAAGGCTGTATCCACCTTCCCCGAGCTTACCTGCCACTCCGAGGAGGATCTCCGAATCCTCAACTCCCGAGAGATGGCAAGCTACCACGTGACGGAAGAGGATAGAGCCACCTACCGGGAGACGGTGATCCCTTACTGGCAGGGACGTAGCATGCGGGATCGGGCCTTTGCGGATATCCCCCAGGAGTGGAAAGATCTCTACGAAGCGGGGGTTTTTACGGAGTTCATGGAGCAGCGCGCTCCCGGGCATACTACCCTGGGAGGGAATATCTACCGCAAGGGGATGAAGGATTTCAAACGTGAAATCCAGGAGGCCCGGGAAAAGCTCGATTTTCTGAACGACCCCGAGGCCACTGCCAAGAACGAAGAACTCAAGGCCATGGATATCTCCTGCGATGCAGCGATTATCTTCGCCCGGCGTCATGCGGAGCTTGCGGAGAAGATGGCATCGGAAGAGACCGACCCCGCCCGGAAGGAAGAGCTTCGGATCATTGCCTCCAACTGCCGCCGGGTTCCTGAGGAAGCTCCCCGCACCTTCTGGGAGGCCCTGCAGATGTACTGGTTCTGCCACCTTGGCACCATTACGGAGCTTAACGGCTGGGATGCCATGAGCCCGGGGCATCTGGATCAGCACATGGCCCCCTTCTATGAAGAGGATCTGCGCCAGGGAATTCTGAACCGAGATGCCGCCAAGGAGCTTCTCTCCTGCTTCTGGATCAAGTTCAACAACACTCCCGCACCTCCCAAGGTGGGAGTTACCGCCGCAGAGAGCGGTACCTATAACGACTTTACCAACATCAATCTCGGAGGGCTCAAGCGGGACGGCTCCGATGGGGTGAGCGAGGTTTCGTACATCTGCCTTGAGGTGCTCGACGAGCTACGGCTGCTTCAGCCCCAGGCAAACGTTCAGGTAAGTGCCATCACCCCGGATCACTTCCTTAAGGAGGCCTGCAAGGTTATCCGCAATGGTATGGGGTACCCCTCGGTCTTCAATGCAGACATGGTTATTCTGGAGCAGGTGGGGATGGGAAAGAGCGTGGAGGATGCCCGAGGAGGAGGTACCAGCGGTTGCATCGAAACGGGATGCTTCGGCAAGGAGGCCTATCTTCTCACGGGGTATCTTAACGTTCCCAAGATCCTGGAGCTTACCCTCAACAACGGCACAGACCCTCTTACGGGAAAGAAAATCAGCATTGAAACGGGAGATCCCCGAAGCTTTGCCTCTTACGAAGAGCTTTACGAAGCCTTCCGGAAGCAGCTCGCCTACGTGGTGGATGTGAAGGTAGGGGTAAACAACTATCTTGAGCGCATGTACGCCACCTATGCCCCGGCCACCTTCCTTTCGGTACTCACTGAGGACTGCATCCAAAAGGGGAAGGATTACTACGACGGGGGCCCCCGGTACAACACCACCTACATCCAGTGTTGCGGCATCGGCACCGTGACGGATAGCTTCTCCGCCATGAAAAAGCACGTCTTCGAGGAGAAAGCCCTTGCCATGGAGGATCTTCTTGAGGCTCTCACCGTAAACTTCGAGGGGAAGGAGCCTCTTCGGCAGATGCTGGTGAACAAAACCCCCTGCTTCGGCAACGACGACGACTACGCGGACAGCATCATGCAGCGGGTCTACGGAGATCTCTTCGCCACCATCGACGGCAAACCCAACACCAAGGGAACCGCGCACCATATCAACATGCTCTCTACTACTTGCCACGTCTACTTCGGCAAGAAACTCGGAGCCACCCCTAACGGTCGCCTCGCCTTCCTCCCCGAATCCGACGGTACCTCCCCCTCTCACGGGGCGGATCGAAAGGGCCCCACGGCGGTGGTGAAATCTCTGGGGAAGATGGATCAGGCCAAATCCGGGGGCACCTTGCTGAACCAGCGCTTCCTCCCCTCGGTGCTCGAAGGAGAAGAGGGGATTCAAAAGCTTACCTCCCTCATCCGAACCTACTTCAAGATGGGAGGGCATCACGTGCAGTTCAACGTGGTGGATAGTGCCACCCTTCGGGAGGCCCAGGAGAAGCCCCAGGAATATAAAAATCTTCTCGTCCGGGTGGCGGGATACAGCGACTACTTCGTGGATCTCGATATCTACCATCAGGAGGAGATCATCGCCCGTACCACCCAGGAAGGGTTTTAGCAGGTTGTAGCGTGTAGTTCGAACCATCCTGAAACCAACCAGCCAACCCACATACACCTCCATACTGTAGTGGTACCACAAGAACAGGGAAGAAACCTTCTAACCAAGAGGTTTCTTCCCTGTTCTTGTGTGGGCTGGAGTGACGGGAACTTCTCTTTGCCCTTGCTTCAGGGGGAAAATTCCTTTACTCTGATGTGCGGAAGAACTGCCAAAGGAGGCGTGCCTAATGGGAAGATCTCTTGATGCTTTGACCATTGAGGGGTTCAAATCCATCCGGGATCTGCGTGATTTTGAGTTGCGAGACCTCAACATCCTCATCGGTGGAAACGGTGCGGGAAAGAGCAATTTCGTAGAATTTTTCCGGATGATGTCTGCCATGATGAAGCCCGAGGGGCTTAAGGAATATGTGGGGGGAAACGCGGATGCCTATCTTTTTGGAGGACCCAAAGAGACCGCAGCCATAGCTGTTGCGATGGTTTTCGGGAAAAACGGCTATGACTTTGAACTTGCTCCCACCGAGGACGGTTTTTTTCTCATCAATAACGAACAGCGCCACTATTTCCCGGCAAAGGCCACGAGAAATCTTGGAAGCGGTAATTTTAACCCCGGCCTTGTAACCGACAAGGAAAATTCCGGTTTATATAGCGAGCGTGGAGCATCCTGGTATACGTACCATGCCATCTGCTCCTGGAAGATCTATCACTTCCACGACACGAGCGTTGCTTCCGGTATGCGCCGGTATCACGACCAGGGACATGGGGAGACCCTGTTTGGGGATGCCGCCAATATTGCGCCGTACCTTTATGGGTTGAAAAGAACTCGCCCGGATGTCTATGGCGAAATTCTGAATGCGGTTCGCCTGGTGATCCCTTTTTTTGATGATTTCATTCTTGAGCCGAACGCCCATGAAAATCTTCGGCTTGATTGGCGGCAAAAGGGGCTCAAGGATTATCCCATGCGCCCCACCCAGCTTTCGGATGGCTCCATTCGTTTTATCTGTCTCGCCACCGCTCTCTTGCAACCAAAGCCTCCAGGGCTGATTATCATTGATGAGCCAGAGCTAGGGCTACATCCCGAAGGGATTGCTCTTTTAGCGGAGTTAATTTCAAGTGCTGCCAGACGAACGCAGTTGATTGTATCCACCCAATCTCCATCTTTTATTGACTATTTCAGTGTGGAAGACATTATTGTGGTGAACCGTAAAGATGGAGCCTCCACTTTCCAGCGGTTGCAGGAAAAGGATTTTGACATTTGGCTGGAAGGCTATTCTTTGGGGGAACTCTGGAGTAAAAATGTGATTTCCGGAGGCCCAGTTCATGAGTGAATACACTGAAGTTGTGGCTCTTGTGGAGGGGCGGACGGAAAAGATTTTCATAGCGGATCTCTTGGCTCCTTATCTTGCGGGAAAAGGGGTGTTTATGACACCTATAGTCATTTCCAAACCGGGGCAGAAAGGAGGGGATGTCAGGTTTTCCCGAGTGAAAAATGACATCCTCATGCATCTGAAACAGCGGCATAGCACGTACCTGACCCTATGTGTAAATTTCTATGGCATCAAAAATGATTGGCCCGGGTTTTTCGATGCGAAGAAGGAGGTTACGCCTTCCGGCAAGGCGGCAAAAATTAATGATGCAACTCGGCGACGAGTAGGGGAATTGTTCGGGGAGAGCAATGTGGAAAAGCGGTTTATCCCCTATGTGGCTATGCATGAATTTGAAGCGTTACTTTTTAGTGATCCAGAAAAACTTGCTCAAGCCCTCCAGGTTTCTCCAGGAGAGATTGAGAAAATTATTGCAGCATGCGGGGAGCCTGAGAACATTGATGATTCCCCCCAAACCGCCCCTTCCAAACGGCTTGAAAAGCTTTGTCCCGGATTCAGGAAAACATCCACGGGCATTGCCATAGCCAAGGCCATTGGCCTGACTGGAATGAGAGAGAAATGTCCTGTTTTCAACGAATGGCTGGGGAGGCTTGAAAATTTGAAAGAAGCGTGATGAGTGCGGGAAGAGGCAATTCCGAGAGATGGGGGGCAAACCACTATTTTTGCAGACAGAAGGAATGCGGGGGAAAGAGATTCCCGCCGCATTCCCTATGCTTTCCGTCCTTTTTGTGCTGTTTTAGAAGGTTTTTGGATTACATCTTCTTCAAAAGAGGCTCTACGATGGGCATGTCCTTGTCTCCCCGTCCCGAGAGGTTCACCAGAAGAATATCCTCGGGGTTCATGGTGGGCAGGGTTTTCAGGGCATAGGCCAGAGCGTGGGAGCTTTCGATGGCGGGGATGATCCCCTCGGTGCGGCAGAGCCGGAAGAAGGCTTCCAGGGCTTCATCATCCGTTGCAGAGGTGTAGTGTACCCGCCCCGCATCTTTCAGATGGGCGTGCTCGGGCCCCACCGAAGGATAGTCCAGCCCCGCCGCTATGGAGTAGACCAGGGCGGGTTCCCCTGAAGGGTCCGTAAGCACGTAGCTCTTAAAGCCGTGAAGCACCCCAGGAGCCCCTTCGCAGAGGGTAGCGGCGTGCTCTCCCGTGGCGATACCTCGCCCTGCGGGTTCCACCCCCACGATACGCACCTCCGAATCCTCCAAAAATCCCGAGAAGAGCCCGATGGCGTTGCTTCCTCCTCCCACGCAGGCAGCGATGGTATGGGGGAGTTTTCCCTCCCGCTCCAAAATCTGCTGCCGGGCCTCGGTGCCGATGATGCTCTGAAAGTTCCGCACCATGGAGGGGTAGGGGTGGGGTCCCACGGCGGAGCCCAGGAGATAGAAGGCTTCGGTGTTGAGCATCCAGGCCTCCAGGGCCGCATCCACCGCCTCTTTCAGAGAGCGCTGTCCCCGTTCCACCGATACCACTTCCGCCCCCAGGGCCTTCATGCGGAGCACATTGGGAGCCTGACGCTCCACATCCAGAGCCCCCATGTAGACGGTGCACTTCATCCCCATCAATGCCGCCACGGTGGCGGAGGCGGTGCCGTGCATCCCCGCTCCGGTCTCTGCGATGAGTTCGGTCTTTCCCATGCGTTTTGCCAGAAGAGCCTGTCCGATGGCGTTGTTGATCTTGTGCGCTCCGGTATGGTTCAGATCCTCCCGCTTCAAAAAGAGCCGCCCCCCCCCGAGCTGCCGGGAGAGATTGCGACATTCCGTGATCGCCGAGGGGCGCCCCACGTACTCCTTGAGAAGCTCCAGATATTCCCGCTGGAACTCCGGATCCTGCAACGCCTCTTCGTAGGCCTGCTCCAGATTCTCAAGAAGCCCCTGGATTTCCTCGGGCACATAGCTCCCACCGTAAACACCAAAAAACCCCTTTGTAACCTCCGCTACGCTCGTGCTCATGCTCAGACTCATGCTCGTAGAACCTCCTCTAGAAAATGTCTTTCCCCTCGGGAAAATTTCGGATGCTCTCCACCCTCCGTGCAGAACATACAAAAAAGGCCGCTCCAGGAAATGGTATGGTTCCTGTCGCGGCCTTTGAAATACCTCTTCGGGTGGTGCTCGTTACAGATGCAGCAGGCTATCGCGACGGACCTCTCCAGGCCCGCCACCAGAGGAGACTCTTGGAAAACAGAGCATACGCAGACTTCGTTTCGTGCATCATAAGGATCTCCTCCTTCTTTCGATAAATTGCCTGGCATTATAGAGCCCTTTTTGGAGGTTGTCAACGAAAAAATGGTCTTTCGAGGGGACATTTTTTCCTTCCCACCGACCACTTTTCGAAATAGATGCCTATCTCTCCCTGGAAAGATTCCGCCCCGTTTTGATCAGCTCTTCCAGTATTCGCTCCATCTCCTGGGGTTTCTCTTCGTACCGGTACTTCGGAAAAGCCACACTCAGGGCATGCTCTACCCTGCCTTCGTGGTTTCGTATGGGTACGGCGTAGCAGATCATGCTGTCCGCGTACTCCTCGTTGTCTTGGGCATACCCTCGGGCACGCACCTGCTCCAGCTCTTCAAGAAGTTTTTCCAGGGAGAGGATGGTATTCTTTCCGGTCTTTACGAAGATGTAGTCCCGGAAGAGCAGTCGTACCTCTTCCTCGGGGAGTGCCGCCAGAAGCACCTTGCCGAGGGCGGTATTGTAGGCACTTGTGGGAGTCCCCAGACTGGCATCTACCTTGATGGGAGATGTGGACTCCACTTTGTCGATGTGAAGTACCTCCCCCCGAAAGAGAATCCCCAAGTTGATATTCTCCCCGGTGATCTTTCCGAGCTTTTCCATCTCCCCATGAAAAAACTCCCCATGGCTCATCCGTTTCGCCACGTTGCTTCCCAAGGAGAAGAGTTTGTAGCTCAGCTCGCTCTTTCCGGTATTCCTATTTTCTACCACCCACCCCGCATGTTTCAACGTGGAGATGATCCTGTGAACGCTGCTTTTTCCCATATTTAGAGAGTGGGCGATCTCCCGTATTCCCAGGGTTCCCTGGCGATCCAGCTCTTCCATGATTTGGAGAGCCCGGAGTACGGATTGTATCAGTTCGGTATTGGCATCCATGGCAATCCCCCTATAGGGTGATGAAAGGTACGGGGGTTTTAGCGAAACGATCTCTTCTCAAAATTGTTCTTGCAAAAACCCCACCTCTTTATTATACTATAGCACATAGTCCCGCTTTTCGGGACTATGTCCCGTAATAAGGGACGTTTGGGGGTGGAAAAAGGTTGCCCCATGGATGTTTCACGTGATGCGTCAACGCAGAAGGGGGTTTGTTTGGAATGAGCGAAGTCGTGCCTGCTCACAGTTGGGTTCAAATAGAGAGCACCGTGCTCTCCCCTGATGAGAGATCCCCCCATCTTCCGGAGGAGACCGCCGCATGTCCCTTGGTCTTGTGGGTGAAGGGCTTTTTGAAAGGCCCGGCTCTTGTGGGGGATATGGTGGAGATCGAAACCATCATCGGTCGGACTCTCTCGGGAAAGCTGCTGGAGGTGAACCCTCCCTACGAGCATACCTTTGGGCGCCCTATTCCGGAGCTTCTGGAGGTTCGGAAGGATTTCCGCAGCCTTTCCTGCCGGGGAGGTGCTCCACAATGAGGGATATGACCTATGCGGGAGTGATGAGCCGGAAAAACGAGATCATGAAAAGAGCTCTCGGAATGGATTACGAAAAGTTCGAAGGTCCGGGGATATCCTTCGACTACGAAAAGATGATGGAGCAGGCGGGATATCCCATGGAGGAGGTCCGGCGCATTCAGCGATCCACCAACGTGGGAGATACTCCTCTGATGGAATTGAAAAACCTTACCGCCGCAGTGAGAAAAATGGCGGAGCCCGGCAAGGGGGCCCGGATTTTCATCAAGGATGAGGCCGCCAACCCTTCGGGAAGTTTCAAGGCCCGGCGAGCTTCCGTCTCCTGCTACTACGCGGAGAAGAAGGGCTACCAGGGGGTTATCGCCGCCACCAGCGGAAACTACGGTGCCGCCGTGGCATCCCAGGCGAACATGCGAAAGCTCAAGTGCATCATCGTCCAGGAGGTCTTTGACAGTGCCCGGGTGGGACAGCCGGAGATCCTCGAAAAGGGGAGAAAGTGCGAAGCCTACGGAGCGGAGGTGCTCCAGCTCACGGTGGGCCCCGAGCTTTTTTATGTTTTTCTCCGTACCCTGGAGGAGACGGGGTTCTTCAACGCATCTCTCTATACTCCCTTCGGCATCGCCGGAGTGGAGACCCTTGGGTACGAGCTGGTGGAGCAGGTGCGGCAACGCTGTGATCGGGATCCCGATGTGGTGGTGGTAACCAACGCCGGAGGGGGCAATCTCACCGGCACCGCCCGGGGGCTTCTCAAGGCCGGGGCGGCAGATACCCGGGTTATCGGGGCTAGCGTGGACCTTCAGGGGCTTCACATGGCAAGTGACCGGGATTTTAACCGTAAATCCTTCACCACCGGCCACACCGGGTTCGGAGTCCCCTTCTGCACCTGGCCCGATAGGGCGGATGTTCCCCGAAACGCCGCAAGGCCCCTGCGCTATATGGACCGCTACGTCACCATCACCCAGGGAGAGGTTTTTTACATCACCGAGGCCCTGGCACAGATAGAGGGGCTTGAGCGGGGTCCCGCAGGAAACACCTCCCTCACCGCGGCCTTTGCCCTTGCTCGGGAGATGGCGGAGGATCAGGTGGTGGTGGTGCAGGAGACGGAGTACACCGGAGCGGGAAAACACCTTACCGCCCAGCTTACCTTTGCCCGGGAGAGGGGAATCGACATTCGCCGGGGGGATCCTCGGGATCAGGTTCCCGGAAAGAACATCATCCTTCCCTCGGATCCCTCCTGTATCGGAGTGCGGGATCTGGATATGGAACAGCTTCGAAAGTCCTATCTCAAAAATGCTCTCAAGAAAAACGGGGTTGCCTCTTCAGATCTCAGCCATGAGGAGCTGGATTTTCTCGCCCGGGAGATCCGGAAAGATCCCGGTTACGTTGTGGCAGTCCTGGAAGAGTTGGGGCTCTAGTCTTCTCATTTTTCAATAATGTAAACAATGCAAAGGATGGTCTTTATGAAAGAAAAAAGCAAAGTTATTGTGGTGGGTCTCGGAGCCATGGGGAGCGGCATAGCCAAGCTCCTGCTCCAGAAGGAGGCGGTGCAGGTAGTGGGAGCCGTGGCTTCCCGAAAGGAGCGGCAGGGAAAGGATCTTGGGGAAGTCCTGGGGTTGCAGAGCGCCACGGGGGTTTCTGTCACATCTCTGGAGGAGGCTCTCGAAAAGGAGGCGGATATCGTTATCCAGTGCACCACATCCTTTACGAAGGAGGCGGCTCCGGAGATCCTCAAGATGGTGGCCTCGGGGAAAAACGTCATCAGTATAGCCGAGGAGATGTCCTATCCCCACGTAACGGAACCCGAGTTGACCTCCGTCATGGACAAGGCTGCCAAAGAGCGGGGAGTTACCATTCTCGGCACCGGAGTGAATCCCGGCTTCGTTCTCGACACCCTGGTACTCACCCTTACGGGTTGTTGTGAGGATGTGCTTTCCCTCAAGGCTTCCCGGATTAACGATCTCTCCCCCTTCGGCCACGGGGTTATGAAAACCCAGGGGGTGGGGACCACTCCGGAGGAGTTCCGGAAGGGCCTCGAAGAGGGATACATCACCGGGCATATCGGATTCATCCAGTCTATCCATATGATTGCGGATGCCCTGGGGTGGACGTTGGATGAGGTGATCGAAACACGGGAGCCCATTATCTCCAAGGTGGCACGAGAAACTCCTCATGTTTCGGTGAAGCCCGGCATGGTGGCGGGGTGCAACCATACCGCCCGGGGGATGCGTCGGGGGGAGGCGGTGATTCTTCTGGAACACCCCCAGCAGATCCATCCCCATCTCGAAGGAGTGGAGACCGGGGATTATATCGAAATCCGGGGAAGCTCCTCTTCGGTAAACATGGCCATCAAGCCCGAGATTCCCGGAGGTATCGGCACCATCTCCATGGCTGTAAATATGATCCCCCAGGTGCTTCAGGCTCCTCCGGGGCTGGTGAGCATGCTGGATCTCCCCTTTCCGAGGGCTTTTGGGACATCAAAAAAATAACAGTGGAAGATCCGGGGAACCCTGGCTCCCCAAGAGCCCGAAATTCCCCAGAGCCGGAGCGGCGTCGCGGTCGCTTCGAAGAAGAAAACAAACGAGGTGTTTTACATGGATACTCCCATGTCCTTTGTAAGCAGAGAAGAGCTGCTGGAAATTGTATCCGACTTGATTCGCATCGAAAGCCATAAATTTGCGGAGGGAGAGGAACGGGACGTAGCTCTCCACATTCAAAAAATTCTCGAAAAAGAGGGAATTCGGAATGACCTTGTGGAGGTAGAGGAGGGGCGCTGCAATATTTATGGCTATCTCCCCGGAGAAGAGGAGGAAGACTACCTCATGTTCAACGGCCATACCGATACGGTGCCCCCCTTTGACATGACTATTCCTCCCTTCGATCCCGCTATTCGGGAGGGGCTCCTCTACGGCCGGGGTTCTGCGGATATGAAGAGCGCCGTGGGAGCCATGCTGGCAGTGATGATAGGTCTCAAACGGGGGGGCTTTTCTCTCCGGAAGGGGCTTGTCTTTGCGGGGGTTATCGACGAAGAGAAGAGCTGTAAAGGGACGGAACACATTGTGCGGCACGGCCCGATTCCCAAGGTGGCTGTCATCGGAGAACCCACGGATCTCTACGTGAGCATCGCCCAGAAGGGGATGGAGTGGATCGAAGTTTCCTTTACCGGGAAGGCCGCTCACAGTAGCCGTCCCAAAGAGGGAATCAACGCCATCTACCTCGCTTCGGAGTGTATCCGGCTGATCCGAGAGGAGCTGGAGCCCGCTCTGGAGAAGCGAGTGCATCCCTTGCTAGGGGCTCCCACCATCAATGTGGGGGTTATCCAGGGTGGGGACGATCCAAACATCGTGGCGGATAAATGCGTTATTCGGATCGACCGCCGCTGGACCCCGGATGAGACCATCGAAGGCATTACGGAAGAGGTGGAGAGACTTGCCGCCCGGGTTACCAAAAACAACTCCCTGGGGAGTTACTCCCTCCGGGGGATGCGGGAGCATACCGCAGCACTGCTGAACAAGCCTTTCATTATCGAGGCGGATCATCCTCTCGTCCTTAAGGCCTCGAAGGAAGTGGAGCGGGTGGTGGGAGAGAAGAGGGAGCCCCGAGGATTTCCTGCATGGAGTGATGCGGGGCAGTTGGCCAATGAAAAGGGGGTGGATTGTATCGTCCTCGGGCCGGGAAGCATCGAAAAGGCCCATTCTAACGACGAATATGTGCTGGTGGAGGAAGTGGTACAGGCCTACCAGATCTATTTTAATCTGGCTCTGGATATGTGCGAGGGAAGGAAGTGTTCGAAGTCATGTTAAAGAAAATGAAAGTACCCCATACGTATTTTCTATTGTTTATCATCATTGTCATCGTGGCCCTAGGGACCTATGTTATTCCCGCGGGAGAGTTCGCCCGGGAGCTGAACGAGGCCACCGGAAGGACCGTGGTGGTACCCGGGACCTATGCTCATGTGGACCCCACCCCGGTATCCTTTTTCCAAACCATCAAGGCCATTCCCCAGGGGATGAACCAGGCGGCCCAAATCATCTTCTTCGTCTTCATCATCTCCGGAGCCTTCGGCATTATCCAGGCCACGGGAACCATCAGTGCGGGGATCGCCTCCACGGTGAAGAAGTTTGGTTCCAGGGGGAAGCTTATCATTCCGGTTCTCATCTTCGTCTTCTCCCTGGCGGGGGCCATTCTCGGTACCGCCGAGGAGGCGCTCCCCTTCTATCCCATCGTGATCTCCCTCTGTCTTGCCCTGGGATTCGACTCCATCACAGGCACCGCCATCGTCCTTCTGGGAGCTGGGGCGGGCTTTGCGGGGGCCTTCCTGAATCCCTTCACCATCGGTATCGCCCAGGGAGTGGCGGGGCTTCCCCTCTTTTCGGGGATCACCCTCCGGCTGGTGGGGTACGTGCTCATGCTGGGGGTCACCATTATCTACATCCTCCGGTACGCCACGAAAATCCAGAAGAACCCCGAGGCAAGTCTTATGTACCATGCGGATCAGGATTCCGATCACGCTCTGGATCATGATGAGATGCCGGAGTTTACCGGAAAACATAAGATTATCCTCGCCATCCTGGTGGGGGGGCTGGGAATCCTCGTCTATGGTGTGGTGGAGCTTGGCTTCTACATCGACGAACTTTCCACCATGTTCCTCATCATCGGTATCATCTCGGGAGTGGTGGCGGGCTTCTCCGGGGGCAAGATTGCGGAGGAGTTCATCAAGGGGGCCCGGGAGCTGGTGTACGGGGCTCTGGTGATCGGCCTTGCCCGGGCAATCCTGGTGGTTATGACGGAGGGGCAGATCGTGGATACTGTCATACACGGTCTTGCCTCCATGGTGGAATCCATGCCCCCCGCCATCAGCGGGGTGGGGATGTTCATCGTCCAGACCGCCCTCAACATACTCATTCCCTCCGGAAGCGGTCAGGCCGCGGCTACCATGCCTATCATGGCTCCTCTGGCGGATGTGGTGGGGGTAACCCGGCAGACCGCAGTGCTGGCCTTTCAGTTCGGAGACGGTATTACCAACGTCATAAGCCCCACCTCGGGGTATTTCATGGCGGCTCTGGCTATCGGAAAGATCCCCTGGGACAAGTGGGTACGTTTCTTCTTCCCCCTCTTTCTCATCTGGAACCTTATCGCCATCGGTATGGTGGTGACCGCGGTGGCCATTAATTACGGGCCTTTCTAGCGGTGGAGGCACCCCTCGGGTTCCTCGAAATGTTTATGGCATAAAAAACATGGTTGCAGGCCCTCCGGCGATTCTCCGGAGGGCCTTTTTGGAACATTTTTATTGAAAATTTTTACGGCTTCCCCTGCCCTGTGAAACCCCATAATGGTACTCCTTGAAAAAGTATGTTATTCTCTCAAGGCTAGATTTTTCCCCTGGAATATCTGGAGAGCCCTTCGCTTTCCCCATGTCCGGTGATGGAAAAGACGGAAAGGATGATGCTGGAAATGTTTTGTGGGACACATAAAAAAAGCGGGGGATTTTACCTTTTATGGTTCTCGGTGTGCTTGCTTTGCCTTATGGCTCTTCCGGGAAACGCTTCGGAGTTAAATCCCCTGAGCCCTGCGGATACCTCCAGTCCTCGGGCGACCTTCGAGTCCTTTCAGGAAAATGCCCGGCTTGCCTGGGAGTATTTTTCCCGAGCTTCGGAGCTGATGGATCAGGGCAGCAAATGGGACTATTCGCCAGAGGCGAAGGATCTGTGGAAACGGGGAAGCTTTTATTTCTACCGGGCCACCCAGTGTATTGATAACTCCGAGATTCCCCAGGCCTATCGTCATGATGCAACGGTGGAGGCGGTGATTTTTCTCAAGGGTATTTTGGATCGCCTCTCCCTGCCAGAGCCCGAAGAAATTCCCGGGAGCGAGGAGATGGCTTCCTCCCAGGAGTCTCTTAAACGATGGAGCGTTCCTGGCACGGAGATCACTCTCAAGAGAGTTCTTACCGGAGAAAGAGAGGGGCATTATCTCTTCTCTCCCAAAACGGTGGAAGAGCTGGAAGAAAACTACCGTAGGGTCTCTCACCTTCCTCATAAAAAAGGGATAAAGCCGGGTTTTTACAACTGGTATATCCTCACCCCGGGGCATCTCGTACCTCCCCGGTGGCTTCTCACGGTTATTCCGGTGGCCCGAATGCCTCAGTGGCTTCTTGCGGAGTATGAGGGGCAGGCGGTTTGGCAATGGGTTGGCTTACTGCTGGTTATGATACTTCTTTTTTCCGCCATCTTTTGGCTTTATGTGGTCTTCCGCAGAAATATACGAGGAAAAACGAGTTCCCTGAAGATTCAGGGGATACGGGTTTTTGGCAATCTTTTCATCGTTGTTCTTGTGGGGGCAGCTCGGCTTGCTGTGGATGACGTAATAAATATTACAGGCAATACCTTGTACATGATCCAGGGCCTCTTGATGGGAATGCGGTTCCTCTTTTTGTCATGGGGAGTTTTCCATGGTTGTAATTTTGTGGCGGAACTGCTTCTTTTCTCGCCCCGCATTGATGCCCGTGGGGTGGATGCCAGTATGGTGCGAACCATGGGGAATCTTACGGGGATTTTTGCCTCGGTTTCCCTTCTCTTCTACGGTCTTTCCTCCCTGGGGGTTTCGATTCTTCCGGTTGTTACCGGGTTGGGGGTGGCGGGGCTTGCCATATCTCTGGCAGCGAAGCCCACGGTGGAGAACGTTCTCGGAGGGCTGGTGCTCTTTACGGACCGCCCCGTTCGGGTGGGGGATTTTTGCCGCTTTGGGAACACTTCGGGAACCGTGGTGGAGATCGGGCTCCGTTCCACCCGTATCCAGGGGCTGGATCGAACGGTCACATCCATCCCCAATGCGGACTTTGTGCAGATGCCTCTGGTGAATGTGAGTCGCCGGGATCGTACCCTTCTGGACACCACCCTGGGATTGCGCTATGAAACCAGCATGGATCAGCTTCGCTGGGTTCTTACCCGGGTACGGGAGATGCTCTATGCCCATCCGGAGGTGGCGGATTCTCCCGCTCCCCGGGTACGTTTCACGGGGTTTGGGGATTTCTCCCTCAACATTGCCCTCCGGGCCTATGTGAACACCAATAATTATGATAAGTTCCTCGGAGTTCAGGAGGACATATTCTTTCGCATTGCAGACATTGTGAAGGAGTCCGGAGCGGGTTTTGCCTTCCCCTCCCATACGAGCTATATCACTCGGGACGATGGGCCGGATCCCGAGAGACGGAAGGAGATCGAATCCGAGGTGGAGCGCTGGCGGCATGAAAAAGAACTTCCCTTTCCGGATTTCCCGAAAGACCGGATAAAGGGCCTTCGGAAAACCTTGTCCTATCCTCCGGAAGGTTCCTCCGGAGGAGATTCTCCGAAAAACTAAAAACAAAGACCACATGACAGAAGAGTTTTTCTCCTTTTTCTTAAGCCTCCGCGGGCCTTTCGGGCCTGTCGGGGGCTTTTCTTTCTGGTACAATACGAGGGCGTAACGTATTTTCATTTTTTGAATATGCGAACATGAAGGAGGGAAATGCAAATGATGGTGCTTTATGTGCTTTTAGGTGTGGCGGCGGTGGTAGTTCTCTGGGGTATTGGTATCTACAACAAACTTATCAAGATGGACAACCTCAAGAACGAAGCCTGGAGCGGTATGGATGTGCAGCTGAAGCGGCGTTTTGATCTGGTGCCCAATCTGGTGGAGACCGTGAAGGGTTATGCTACCCATGAAAAAGAGGTGTTTCTCAAGATCACCGAGGCCCGCTCTTCCATCGGCCAGGCTACCTCGGTGGAGGATCGCGTAGCGTCGGAGAATATGCTTTCCGGGGCTCTGAAAACCCTCTTTGCGGTGGCGGAGAACTATCCGGATCTCAAGGCGAACGAGAACTTTCTGCATCTCCAGCAGGAATTAAGCTCCCTGGAGAACGATATCCAGATGTCGAGGCGGTACTACAACGGCTCGGCCCGGGATTATAACATTGCCATCGCCACCTTCCCCGCAGTACTGGTGGCCCGGCAGTTCGGCTATCAAAAGGCGGCCTACTTCGAGGCGGAGGAAGAAGAGCGGAGCAATCCCAAGGTTGCCTTTTAGGGTTTCCGGGGGCGCGCATATGAGACGTTTAAGGCTGTTATGGGTTCTTGGGGTATTCCTTCTTCTCCCCTTCGCTGCAGGAGCCCAGGAGCGGATTCTTCTCTTTTCCTCCCATGCCACGGTGCGGGAGGATTCCTCTCTTCTCGTGCGGGAGGATATTCGTGTGAACGTGGAGGGGCAGGAGATCCGACGGGGGATCTACCGGGATTTTCCCACTCTCTACCAGAGCGCTTCCGGCGCCTCTGTGCGGGTGGGTTTTTCCGTGAAGAGCGCCCTTCTGGATGGCAAGAAGGTTCCCTACAAAACGGAGTCGCTCTCCAACGGGGTGCGGGTCTATCTAGGGGATCCCGATAGCATGGCCCCCCGGGGGGAACACACCTACACCCTGGAGTACCTCACCACGGGGCAGGTGGGGTTCTTCGATAATCATGACGAACTCTACTGGAACGTCACCGGCAACGGCTGGGCTTTTGCCATTGAAAAGGCCCGATTCTCCCTCTCCCTCCCCGACGAGACTCCCTTTACCTCGGTGGAGTTCTATACGGGGTACCAGGGCGAGAAGGGAAAGCGTGCCCGGATTCTTCCGGGGGATGTGGTGGAGAGCACTATCGCTCTCGCCCCACGGCAGGGACTTACTGTGGTTTACACCTGGCCCAAGGGGATTGTGACACCTCCACCCATACCCTGGCAGGTTCGGCTTGTGGAGAGATATACCCCCCTTTTGTTTCTCGGGGCTCCTCTCGCTCTTCTGCTGGTCTATACCCTTCTCTGGCTTCGGTGGGGAAAGGATCCCCCCATGCCCACGGTGATTCCTCTCTTCGCTCCTCCCGGGGGGAAGAGTCCGGGATTTTTGCGTTATATCCGAAGAATGGGGATGGATAAAAGCTGCTTTGCCGCAGAGATTTTAAACCTTGCGGTGAAGGGGCATCTGGTGATTCGAGAGATGACCCCCGAGGAATTTCTGGAGTATCAGGGGGTGGGTTCCGGCCTCCTCGGAGGGCTTGCCTCCCTCTCCTCCCGTTTTCTGGGGAAGATCTACCTTCTTCAGAAACGCCAGGCCCCGGCGTCTCCTTCCAGGGAGGAGCAGTCTCTTCTGACGGCCCTTTTCCCCGCAGGGAAAAACGACCTTTTCTTGCGCCAGGAAAATCATGAACTCCTGGAGAAGGCTCGGAAAAAGCTTGAAAAACGCTATAAAAACGACGGAAGGGATCTCTTCTCCAAAAACTCCCTTCTCTGGATTCTTGGGCTTCTGGTTCCCATCCCCTTCTGGCTACTCATCGCCTGGGGGCAGAAGGAGGAGCTGGCGGTGCTGGGGGCGGTCCTTTCCGTGGCCTTCACCCTGGTGGGTTTTCTGCTCTTCAAATCCCTGCTTCGCCTCAGGGGGGAGGAGGGATTTTTCAAAAAACTTTTCAAGAGTGTGATTCCTGCCCTGCTGGGGCTTCTCTTTCTCGGAGGGCTTTTTCTCGTCTTTGATGCGGGGCTTCTCATGGTCCCCTTCACCTCTCTGCTGGTGGCGGCGGGGGTGGTGCTTTTCCGGGAACTTATGACCATCCGAAGCCCCAAGGGGAATGAGGTCCTTGCGGAGGCGGAGGGCCTGGTGATGTACATGCACACCGCAGAACGGCACCGGCTGGAGCGGTTTAACCCTCCGGAAGAGACCCCGGAAGTCTTCGAGGCTCTTCTTCCCTACGCCTTTGCCCTGGATGTGGTGCATACCTGGGCAAACCGCTTCGAAAAGGTGCTGGCGGAAAGAGGCTACGAGCCCACCTGGTATCAAGGAGCGAATCTCGCGGCCTTCTACACCGGATCGGGGATCACCTCGGTGACCTCCGCAGTTTCCAGCTCCATCGCCTCGGCTTCCACTGCTCCGGGCTCCAGCTCTGGCTCCGGCGGTGGCGGTTCCTCCGGCGGCGGTGGCGGTGGTGGCGGCGGTGGTGGATGGTAAAAAATTGTGATGCATGGTTCACTGTTTGTGTCTGGTTGGCGAAGGTGAAACCTTGGAATCAGAGACGTCAGTAGAGAAATGTGTGTGAAAGCGTGTGTCTGTGGTAGCTTTCCCCTATCCACTGATGATGGGAGTGTGTCGGGTGTTTCTGGTTGCTCTAAGGCACTCTGTGTGTATACTTCATGAGAGGATGTATAGATATGAAACGAGTGGTAGTCGTTCTTTTTGCCTTACTGATCTTTCCCTGCCAGCTTCTGGCACAGCCTACGGAGGTAACTCTCTACTGTGACGATGCGTATTCCCCCTATGCCTACATGGAAAAGAAGGAGGCCGCGGGAATCTATACCGATATCGTCCGGGCGGTGGCGGAGAAGATGCCGGATTATGCAGTAACCATAGAGCCCGTCCCCTGGCGGCGAGGTCTGAACTATATGCAGACCGGTGAAGGGTTTGCCCTCTTCCCCCCCTACTACAGGCCCGAAGAGCGCCCCTTTCTGGATTATGCCATCAAGATGCTGGATGAAGAGCTTGTGGTGGTGGTGCGTGGGGATAGTCCTATCGAGGTAGATGCCGCCTGGCCCGAGGATTTTAAGGACATGAGAGTCGGATCCAATGCAGGCTTTATCTTTATGGACCCCTGGAAGGACAAGGGAATCTTTGTGTACGATGAGTCTGCGGATAACAGAACCGCCATTCTCAAGCTCGCTCACGGTCGTATTGACGCCTACGTGAACGACCGTCTGGCCATACTCTCCACCGTGGCGGAGATGCGGGCCTCGGGGACCAACGTCCCGGAGGTGCGGGTAGTAGCTCTCCTCAGTTCCGAGGCGGGATATCTTGCCTTTACGAACGAGGGAGGCGATCGCTATCCCTACAAGGATGACTTTATCGCAAAATTCCGCACTGCTTTCGAAGAGTTGGAGCAGTCCGGAGAGGTTCAGAAGATAGTCAACAGCTATGTGGAGTAACCGAGGGTAGAAGTGTTACGAGGTAACAAAGGCACAAAATCCGGGGTCTCGGAGGTTTTTCTCCGAAGCCCCGGATTTTTCTGTAGATCTTCCTTGCTTTTCCGCCGGAAAAGCGATCCGGCTATCCGATCCGCTCCTTACGATCTTCTTCATCTGCCAGGGTGAAGATCTGCTCTATCGCTTCTTTTCCCAGAAGCCGGAGTAGTCGTTCCTCCTCCGTAAGAATCTCTCCCCGCTCTCCCAAAACTACGCAGGCCCCGTCACGGATATCCGTGAGAATCTCTCCCCGGGCCACTCCGTTTTGAAGTCCCGGAGCGTCCAGAATCCCCCGTTGGATGGCGTTCACGTAGGTATAAGGATCTCCGAAGGGGTCTGCGGCCTCTGGAGGAGCGCAGGAGGCCACTGCCATAAGGAGAAGCCGGGCTTCCTTGAGAAGTTGCTCCTTTCGGAGAAGCACCCTCTGATCCTCCCCGTAGGAGGCATCTCCGAGAAGGCAGTTTTCCATCACTTGCTTGGCTATGCGACAGCTTTCGATAATTTCCTTTGCTCCGGCGGCATACTCCGCCTCACAGTAGGCCACCACGTGAAGAATATCTGGGGAGAGCTGCATTCCCAGGGCGGTGGCATGGGCGAGTTGTCCCTTGGCCCGGTAGAGATCCGAGGGCATACCCAAAAGCCCCGGCCGTACCTCTACAAGCACCCGAAAATCCGGAGATTCTAGCTCTTCCAACAGTTCTCGGTAGGCGAGCATCTTCGCCACATCCTGCCGGGGGGAGACGTTACCCGGAGTGTTCAGCATCATCTGGGCCACATAGGTACGGATCCCCAGAGCCTTGGCGGTACGAGCCGAAAAAATCCCGGCGGCCACGAAGAGAGCGTCGTGAGCCCCCCGAAGTCCCCATTGATGGGGTTCGTTGATTTCCAGGGGGATCCCTTGTTGGGCATGCCACCGCATGGCGGCGAAATTCTCCGGAATGGATTGCTCCGGGAGGCGGGGGGAACGGCCGTCTAGGGAGCTGTACCAGGATATGGGAATAGCGGCCCAGGCGTTGTTCAGGGTGCGCCGCAGTAGCGAAGCGTATTCCAGAAGCCGGGTAGTTCCGGCATAGCAGCGTAGCAGGGGAAAGTTGCCGCACCGAGTGGCCTCGTAGAGGCTTTGCAAATCCCCGGGAGTACGAAAGGGGCACCCCCCCGCGCCGTTCAAGGTGGGGTCCATCTTGGAGGGATCGAATAAATACTGCTGTCCGTTCTGATCCGGAGCCAGAGAGAGCACGTCCAGCACTTCTGCCAGGGCGATCTCCCGGGCGGCTTCCCGGGTTTTTTCCAGGGAGGGAAGCCCTAAATGATGGCGCAGAATGGGATAGGGGGCGGATTGATCTACCCGGGAAATCAGATCGTCAGGATATTTGCGAGGCCCCATCTCTTCGGGATCTCCCCGAAGCCAGGCCATGACCTCCGAAGCCCCTTCGGTGGCGAAAACTTTTTGAAAGAGCCCCGTCTCCTTTGCAGCTTGCGCCACTGGGACCGTCCCCGCTGCGGTAAGTACCGGGTTTATCCCCGCCTTGCGAAGCTCCTGAGCGGTTTCCAGAAAGAGATGTTTTCCCACCTCGGGAGTAAGGCGGTATGAAAGGGCCACCCAGTCGGCTTTCCACTCCACCGCCAGGGCCGCCACCTTTTCGGGAGCCGTGGCGGGACCGGTGAAAGAGACTTCGTATCCCACCTGACGGGCTAGGCGGAGAAAGTTCAGAACTCCTGCGGTATGAACACAGTTTCCAAGGCACGCTCCGAGTATGCGGCATTTCCTCGTATCCATGTTTGCAGCACCTCCCCGTAGAGTGAAACCTGAATAATTTCATCCCGTCCCATTCCCTGAAGCCCCATGGTCTCCAAGCTTCGTGAGCGGAGATGGAAGTTTTCTTTCAAAAGCAGATTGGTGTTGGTTACCATGCAGTCCATTATGGGGGTAGGAACTCCCACCACTCGGGCGAAGCCGATCATGGGCACCAGCCCGGTGGCCACATCTTCCATGATATACCTGTGTCGGAGGGTGCACGGGCCGCCGATCTTCTGGTACGCCGGAACCTTGTGGATAATTTCGTGAAGCGTACTCCCCTCTACGTCATAGGCCGATGCGATCCAATGCTTGAGGGGGAGCAGGTGGAGTCCGTAGGCATGCCCGATGGAGATTCGTTCGTTATCCATGCGTTCCACCAAATCCGCCACGGAGGGGCTGAATCCGTCGAGATAGTGACGATGGGGAAATTTCCCGTTTTCCACTTTGCTGGCGGAAAAGAGAAGGGGGACGGGATGCAGCATGGCACCGTAGTTGCTTAGGCTTGTGTAGAGCACCGAAGGTGCCTTCAGAAGGTTCGGGATATGGGGAAGCAGCTCTCCCAAACATTCCCCGGTTTCCCGGGCGGGAAGGCTTGCTAGATGTACCTCCCGTTTCGTGCCGTAGATATGAATGGCTCCCTCTTCGTCCAGCCGGGAGGCGAAGAGGGTTGTCTCCAGCTCCGCCACGGGGTTTCGTTTGAAGGATGTCTCTCGAAGAATACGGCAAAATTCGAAGGCTCCACCGCTTCGGCAGGGGTGTAGCAGGATCTTCTGATGAGGTTTCAGGTGCACTGCCACGTTCCGGGCAAGATCTCCGTGAGCGAGGCTGGTGGTGCTGATAAAGATAATGGCCGCTTTTTCCAGAGCCTCATCCAAGCGGGTGGTGACCTTTTCAAGAGTTACCGCAGATCGCTTTTCCTCCGCATCCACCACCTGGAGGGTTCTGTTACGGATATGCTTCAGCCGTTCCGCGTGACGGTTATACAGAGTAACCGCAAGTCCCTTTCCAGCGAGATATGCTGCAAGGGCCTGACCGGCATTGCCGGCACCGAGAACAGAAATATGACGGATCATGATTTCCACCTCCTTCTACAGGTAATATTTTTAATTTTGAGAGATTGTTTTGCGGTTCCCCCAGGAACTCCAGAAAGGTTTCTGGAGCTAGGAGGATCTTTCCTTCCCGATAGGGAAAGGCCCGAGAGCCGCTGTTTTGTAGTGCCACCAAGGAAAAGATAGCCAAAGAGAAGAGTGTCGTGAAAAAAAACATGGACAAGGGCAAAAATCTCTACTGCCGGAAATTATAGCACCTCTCGCGTCGCATGACAAGAAAGTGTCGGAATTGTTTGTTCGCGCCGTGTTTTTTGCCACTCCTTGGATCCTAAAAAAAGGGAGAGAGGAGGCCTTTTTCTTTCGGAAAAAGTTTTCCTCCGTTACAATGAAGCTGGTTTTCGACAGATCCAGAGGACTTCTGTGTAGATAGCGGATCAGAGAGCATGTAATCGTAAGAGTCTCGAAGAAAAACCTTCGAAAAACTTTTGGAAAAGGCGAAAGGAGATAGCGATGGGGGTTACGCTGCATTCCTATGTACGGGTAGGTGAGATATGGGAGGACCCTGCCTTTCGCTCTCTTCGGGAGAGAGAGGCTCTCTTTCTGGTTCCTTCGGGAAAGGAGCGTCCCTATCTTGTGGAGGAGCTTCGGGGAGAGGCCTTTTGGGGTTCCTCCCGCTCCATCCTTACCTGGAGTGGATTGGTGCGCTTTCTGGCGGAGCGGCTGGAGGAGGGGGGACTCCGGGTGGCTCTGCGCCGTCAGATCGACCCTCCGGATCACTGGATCATTCTTCGGCATCTTTGGAGCCGTCTTTGCGCTCAAGCCCCCGAGGGAGCCCTCCCCCGAGGGATGCAACACCCCTCCTTTGTACGGATCTGCGGGGGGATCCTTCGGGAGATGCTTCGGGAGGATGTCACCTCTGGGCATCTCCGGGCCCTTTGGGGGTGCTCCTCCTGTACCCCCAAAGAGGTCTGTACCCGCCAGGGGGAGGAGGGCAGTAGGGATCCCCAGAGCTGGTTCTGCTGGCTTCTCGGAGCCTACGAAAGCTATCTGGAGGAGCACCGCCTGGCGGACAGTGCCCAGATAGCTTCCCTGGGTGCGGATCTTCTCCGGCGTCCTGAGGCTCGGGAGATACTCACGCCGCTCTTTCGTAAAAATCCCCTGGTGCTGGTGGGATTTCTCTCCTTCGCCTCGGGGCAGCTTCGGCTGGTGCGGGAGCTTATCGCCCTGGGGGGGGAGGTGCAGCTCTGGGTTCCCTCGGCGGGGCTCTCCCCCTGGAATTCCCAAACCCGGCAGGGGTGTTATGCTGCGGGGGATCAGCTCCGCATGGCTTCGGTTTTGCCTTCGTCGCCTTCTTCCTCCTCCCTGCCGGGAAAGCTCTACCGCCTCTCCGGAGGCGATGCCGGGATGACTGCGGAGCTTCTCGCCCGGGAGCTTGCCCTCTGGTCTCTGCAAAAGGGGTACTTCGGAGAGAGGGAGATCCCCTTTCCCTCCTGGGAGAATATCGCCTTGGTGGCCCCAGAGGAGGAGATTCCCTCTCTGGAAGAGGCCCTTGGGAAGTACCGTCTCCCCTACAGCGTTATGGATCCCCTCCCTCTGGGCAACACCCCTCTCTGGGGAATCTTCCGGCGCATGCTCTCTCTCGCCCTGGAGGACTGGCCCGGGGAGGAGACTGCCAGGCTCCTGGGACACCTCTTCTTCGGAGGCAAAGCCTTCCCCCTCTCCCGAGCCTTGCAGCAGCTCCCTCGGGGAGAAACCGCATGGAGTAATTTTTTCGCAGATCTGAAAGATCCCGACCTGAAAGAACTCTGGAAAGGGATGGCCTCCTATGGCACGTTTCTTCTTCGGGGTGCTCCCCCGGAGGCAATTCTCGAAAAGACCTGGGATTTCTTTGCCAAAACCTTAAAGATCGCCCAAAAGGGGCATGAAGGGGCGGAGCATGCGGAGGATCTTGATTTTCTGGTGCGTACCACCTCGGGCATTCTTCAGGAGCTGGAGCGAAAGCTCCTCTTCTACCGAGAGCTGGTTCCCGATGTGGGAGAGGCTGCTCAGGAGAGCCTTAAGGGAGGGGAGGCGGTGCGTTTTCTGGAGATCTGGGCGGAGGAGACATCTCTGTTCCCCCCTTCGGCTCTTCAGAAGAGCATGCCCCTCTTTCGAGATTCTCCTCCCATCCTCTTTGCATGTGACTATCTCTGCTGGCTTGGGGTAATTCCCTCCCGATGGCCTGGCCCCTCCGGAGAGGCTCCCTTTCTTTCGGATCAGGAGCGGGTCTCTCTGGAGGCTCTGGAGAATCCTGAACTCCCCCCGGCGCATCTCCCCCTCTCCTCGGAGCGCCGCACCGCCCGGAACGCCCTCTTCCGGCGCATTCTTGCCACCGCCTCCGAGGGGGTGCTCTGCTGCTCCCCCTTGCAGGATTCCCGGGGGCGCCCTCTGGGGGAATCCCCCTTTCTCGCCGCTGCGGTATCCGGGGAATCCCCCTGGATGGAGGAGCCTCTCCCCCCTCTGCAACGTCCTCTCGGGGATCTTCTCCCCCTTTCTTCAGAGTGGCACTTCCCGGAGGTGGAAATTTCCCGGGATCTTCCCGGGGGAGCGCGAGAGCTTCCCCTCCGGCGTTTTCATAATCCTCCGAAGGGAGAGGGGGGCATCTCCCGTATGGATGCCTTTAAGGACTGTCCCTTTCGCTACCATGCGGAGAGGTTTCTGGAGGCTCCCGCAGGGGTCTTCGAGTATGACCCCCTAAAGGCGGGGAACCTGGTGCACGCCCTCTGGGAAGAGCTCTTCTCCTCCGGGGGGAAACCGTGCTCGGAGGAGCGCTTTCTCCAAATCTGGGAGTCCCTGGTGAAGGAAAAATACCCCGAGCTTTTGGGTCCTCTCCGGCGGCAGGAGGCCCTGCTTCGGTATCAGACCTACCGGGGAGTTCGGGTGCTGGAGGAGGTGGAGGAGCGTTTGGGGGATCTTCTCGCCCGCCGGGAGGTGGAGCGGGATGTGGTCTTTCAGGAACCCACCTGGAAGATCCCCTTCTACGGCCGGGTGGATCGGCTGGACGTTCTTCAGGGGGGTGGGGTGGTGCTGGTGGATTACAAGCTCGGCAAGGGGGAGCGGTACAAAAACTCCCTCCAGCTCGGGGCCTACGCTCTGGCCCTTCAGGAGGAGGGGCTACCCCTCAAGGGGTGGCTCTACTTCGGCCTTCGGGATCGCACCATGGTTCTCCGGGGAGATGCGGAAGTGGGGGATCTCTATCTGCCCCCCCCAAAGAAGGGAAGTCGGAAAATCCCCCCTCCGGAGGAGCAGATGGAGGAGGCCCGCATGGTTCTGGATGCCTGGGGACGATCTCTTACAGAGGGGAGCTATCCTCCCATCTACGAGAGCAAAAGCTGTTCTTCCTGCCCCTACCGAACCCTCTGCCGCCGTGAAGAGGTGTATTGGAAGGACGAGAACGATGACGAGGAGCAGGATCATGATTCCCAGGAGTGAGGGTGACATCATGCGCGTGTTGCTTTCCACGTCCTGTTTCCTGCTTTGCAGCGGTTTTCCCCGCAAGGAGGGTTTTTCTCATGACTGATGCTCAGGCGCTGTTCTTTCTGGATCGCGAAAAGGCTCGCCCCCCCCAGAGAGAGGCGGTGACCGCCCGGGAATCTCTGGTGGTGGTGAGCGCCGGAGCGGGGACCGGCAAGACCCGTACTCTGGCGTGGCGTTTCGCCTGGCTGGTGGCCACGGGAGGGGCGGCATTTTCCGAGATCCTCACCCTCACCTTTACGGAGAAGGCCGCCCTGGAGATGCGCCAGCGTATCGGGGCTACCTTGAAGGAATGGGGGGAGCACTGCCCCGAGGACGCCCCGGAGGCGAAAAAACGCCTTCTGGAGGGGGCTTCCCGTATTGAGGAGGCTCGGATCACCACCATTCACAGCTATGCTTCCTCCCTGGTGCGGGAGGCGGGGTTCTATCTGGATATTCCCCCTGGGGGACGGGTGCTCTCCCCTCCCGAAGAGAGCGCCTTCTGGAATGCCTTTACCCGGGCGCTGGACTTTCTTGATGCAGCATGGTTTCGTTCCTTTCTTCCTTCCCGTGGGGTTTCCGGAGGCGCCTCCGGCGAGGGGGGGAATTTCGAGGAACTTCTTTCGACCCTTCGAGATTCCCGGGCCGTGGAGGTGCTGAACCGTTTCGCCCCCCGAGATGTGGCGGGGTGGTGCAAGGCTCTGGGGGATCTCTGGAAAAGCCGGGGGAAGACCGTGGAGGATCTGAAGCAGCTCATGCTCTCCCCGGAAAAAGCCTGGGAGGATCCCCTCTACCGGGATTTCGAGGCCCGCACCTTCGAGAGATGGCGTAAGGAAGGGGCGACCATTCTTGACCTTTTGCACCATCTGGGCCCACTGGAGGCAAAGAATAAAACCGCCGCAAAGCTGCGAGAGTTTCGGGAAGCCTGGCCCGCAGTGCCCGAGGATGAGACGGTGGCGGTCTTTTTTCTCGCCCTTCTGGAACTCTTCTCGGGAAGCTCCGGAAACGAAAAGAACTGGAAGGCCTTTTCCGCCACCTTTCAGGAGAAGTTCGGAGTATCCCCCGTGAAGTGGCGAGATTCCCGGGAGAAGGAGGACAAAATCCTGGGGGAACTCTCCTGCTATCCTGCCCGAAGGAGCTCCGATGGGGAGCTTCGGGGGACGCTCCTCCGGTTTGGTCTTTTGGGGTGGCTCTGTTGGGAGGTTTACCGGGGGCGGGAGGGGCTTTTCACCTTCGATGACCTCATCGCCTGGGCTCGCCGGGGGGTGGAGCTGCACCCTTCCGGCGGAATGGGATTCCGAGCGGTGCTGGTGGATGAATTTCAGGATACGGACCCTCTCCAGGATGCCCTCATCTCTCATATTGTGGCGAAGAACCGGGAGGATCACCCCGTAAGCCTCTTTCTGGTGGGGGATGTGAAACAGTCCATCTACCGCTTCCGCCATGCGGATCCCCAGATCTTTGCCTTCTACGTGAAAAAAGCTCGGGAAGGGGGGGGGGCGGGGCGGTACATCCAGTTGGATGAAAGCTTCCGGAGCCGGGAGGCTCTGCTCTCGCATATCAACGGCTTTTTCGGCACCCTCTGGAAAGATGGGCTGGGAGAGATGCTCTCTCTCCCCTACGAGAAACTTCGCACCCCCAAAGATTCTCAAGGGGCGTATCTTCTGGAGGAGCGGGAGAAGGCCCCGGAACTTCCTCCGGTGACCCATCTTTTCGAGGAGGGAGCCCTGGGAGAGAAGGGCAAACTTCTTCTCACGGAGGAGCGGCGGCAGATATTGGCTCGGCGGTTGGGGGAACTCTTTCTCTCCTTCCGGGGAACTCCCATCTGGGATAAGGAACAGAACTGTTCCCGCCCTTGTACCTTCCGGGATATGGCGGTACTCCTGCCGAGCCGCACCGGGTATGTGGCCCTGGAGACGGCTCTGGGGGAGCTGGATATTCCCGTGCGGTTGGAGAAGAGTCAGGAGTATTTTTCCCGGGGGGAGATTCTGGATGCGGTGGCCTGGCTCAACGCCCTGGCGGATCCCGCCAACGATCTCGCCCTGGCTGGCTTTCTCTCCTCCCCCTTCTCGCCTCTTTCTTTGGAGCAGGTGCGGCATCTTCTGGAGTGCCTCTGCCACGAGAAACGTCTTAGGAAAATTTCCCTCGCCGCCCTTCTGGAGCGGGAGCACCCCCAGGTGGCGGTGTGGATGGATCTGGAGCGGCGTCGGGCCTTCTTCGAGGGGCCCCGGAAAGCCCTTATCAACCTCGTGAACCTTCCCGGGGGGCTTCGGAAGCTCTCCCCCTATCTGCGTAAGCGGGGAGCGGTGAATCTGCGTCTTGGGGCAGAGCTGGCGGGGGAGTACGAAAAGGCCTTTGGCCCGGATCTTCTGGGGTGTGCCGCCTGGCTGGAGCAGAGTACCGCAGGAAAGCCCACCCGGCAGGAGGAGGCTCAGCCCTGGGGAGATGAGGAGGATGCGGTGCGCATTATGACCATCCACGCCTCCAAGGGGCTGGAATTTCCCGTGGTGGCCCTCTTCGGGCTGGAGCAGAGCATTTGGGGGAACCGCTCGAACCCTCTTGAGGCGAATCTCCTCTTCGGAGCCTCCCCCAGCGGCTATCCCGATCCCTGGGAGGAGGAGGAAAAGCCCCCCTCCCGAACCGTGGCGGCCCTGCTGGAGGCCCGGGCCACGCAGGAGGAGCGTCAGCGGCTCCTCTACGTGGGGATCACCCGAGCGCAGGATGCTTTAGTGTTCTGTGGTCTCCCCTGTAAGCGGAAGGAAGGCGGGGAGCTTGGCTTCTCATCCTCAAGCTATCTCGCATGGTATCTCCCCTGGGCCTTTCCCAAGGGGGTCTTTGGAGAGAGCCCCTCTTCGGAGGAGATGAAAACTCCCGCAGATTCTCGGGATTCTTCAAATTTTCCAGATTCTCCAGATTTCCAGAAAAAGCCCTCCCCGGGGGAAGATGCTTCTTCCCTTCCCGCCAAAGAACAGAGGAAGGCGCTGGCTCTTGACAAGGCCCTGCATCTTCCCACCCGAGAGCAGAAGGGGCTGGCCCAGTTGAGCGCCACCTCCTACGCCCTGCTTCGCTACTGTCCTCGGGCGTGGCGAATCCGCTACCGCCAGGGGGGGGAACTCTTCTGGAACGTGTTGGGGGATTTCTCTGCCGAGCCCGGAGGGGCGGATCTGGGGAGCCTGGTGCACTGGGTGCTCAAGGGATGGAACTTCGAGAGCACAGATCTCAATCGCCTTCTTGCTCCCCCGGGAGAGGAGCGGCTTCCTCTCGGGCTTCCGCTGGAGTATCGCCGGATCTATCGGGACGAAGCCGCCCGGGAGAGAGCCCGCACGTGGCTTCTCAACCTGGAAGACTCTGCCGAGGGAGAGGAGCTGCGCCGCCTCGTGCGGGAGAGGAAGCTCCGCCGGGAATCCTCCTTCCGGATCAATCTTCCTCAAGGTCCGCAGATAACGGGAACCATTGATGCCTGGGCGCAAGAGGAAAACATGCTTCCCATCTGGGACTACAAAACCGGGCAGTTCGGAGGGGTTCCTCCTGAGATATACGAAGAACAGCTCCGGTTCTACGCCTGGGGGATACACCGGATCTATCCGGAACATGCCCTCTCGCTCAAGCTCCTGATGCTCTCCTCGGGGGAGGAGCACCCCGTATCTCCCCCCCCCTCCTGGGAGGAGATGGAGAGAGACCTTAGAGCGGCTGCCCGGCAGGGGGAGGAAGGCCCCTTTGAGGGAATACCGGAAAAATGCCCCTCCTGCCCCTGGCGGCAAGGGCTCTGCGGAGGGGTTACTGCGCCTGAGATGGAGAGAGCATCTTCTTCATCCGATGATGCAGAAGTAACGTAACGAATTCCCGCAGGTGGAGAGGATTGGAGGAGAAACCAAAAAGATGCGATGATAGGGGAGAGTCCGAAGCGCCGAACCCCGGAATCTCCCAGGAGGCCAGGGAGGCCACCTCTTCCGCCAGGGTGGTTTCGCAGGGGGTGGAGCTGCGTAGCGGGATCCCCCGAAGGGCCTTGGCGTGCTGGCTGAAGTAATCCACGTGCCAGTGGAGGTTTTTGCGCTTCCGAAGGTGCCGGTGCATCCGTGCTGTAAGCCCCGAGGTGGCGGAGCCCACGTAAAGGTAGTACCCCTGGGGAAAGAAAAGGTTCCCCAGGGATCCCGTGGGAATATGCAGGGACTCCGGAAGAGAGAAGAGCACCAGATAGCACCCTCCATCAGCGTTTTCTTGGGGGAGGATTTCCCAGGGGATTTTCAAAGGCTCCGAAAGGGAGGCCAGGGAGAAATCTCGGTGCCACCCCATGCCTTGAGCCCCTATCCAGAGATCTTTCCGGGCCTCGTAGAGGGCCTCTGCAAAGGCGGGATCCGTGTGGTAGTCCGGCAGAAAGACCTTACTCTCCGGACTCTGCACCAGAAAGAGTACCCCCCCTCGAAGATCCGGTTCCTTCGAAAGGGTGACAAGTTCCCTCACATGACGGGCCCCCCGTTCCGTGGGGGCATCCGGGAACATGGCCCCTCCCTCGTGAAAGAGGGTGCAGCTTTTCAGCTCCAGCAGCAGCCTTTCTCTCCCCCGGCGAAGAAGAAAGTCGAACCGGCTGGAGCCGAAGGTCACCTCTCTTCCTGTGAGAGTCCACTCCTCAAGCCCCGGAATCAGTCGGTGCTCCAGAAGAAAGGCCCCCACGTGGTTAGCCCGCACCGTATCCAGCATCACCGGCCCTCGGGGGGTCTCCGCCCCGATGATCCGGTAGGGAAGCTTCCCCTTTTTCGAGGCCATGAGATAGAGCTTCGTGCCGGGGTAGAGAATCTCCCAGAGCCGTCCGGGGTTCGGCAGATGCACATCCACCAGGGTCTCCTCCATCCGGCAGGTCACCACAAAGCGGTTTTTCCGCACCACCAGAGAGCCCCTAAAGAGTGGCTCCCCGGGGTAGAGGGTGCAGGGCCCCGGGAGGCTCACTCGGGGGAGCCTTGGGGAGAACCCTCGGAAGAATCCCGAGAGAGCCCCTGCAAAAAGGCATCAATCCTCTCGTAATATTCTTTCCCCCCTACGTAGAGAAGATTATTATGCCCCGCCCCCTTTACCCAATAGTGCTCTTTGGGAACCCTGGCGGCTTCGAAAAGCTTCTTTCCCTGCCACCAGGGGACAACCCCATCCCGGGTGCCGTGGATCACCAGGAGGGGAGAGGAGAGATGTTTGATGTTCTCTATGTTGGGCAGAGGATCCTGAGGATGAAGCCGGATCTGGGTAAGTGCCCGGAAGACCGAGAGAAAGGCCCCTTCTACAATGACCCCTCCCAGAGCATATTCCCGGGCGAGGAAGAGGGCTGGCCCGGTGCCGATGGAACGCCCGTAGAGGACCATGTGAGAAGGTGCGAGCCCCTCCTCTTCCACCAGATAGTTCCAGGCGGTGCGGGCATCTTCACAGATGTTCTCCGTGGTGGGGCGTCCCTGGCTGAGGCCGTATCCCCGGTAATCCAGAGCATAGACCCCATATCCCCGGGCGGCGATATTCTCGAAGAGAAAACGCAGATACCCCGTATCCTCGGCGTTGCCGTGAAAGTAGAGGATCGAAGGGGCCTGGGGATCTTTTGCGGGATGGGCGTAGAGGGCTAGTTCGGTGCCGTCCCGGGCGGTAAGAGTCCGCACGAAGGCGTCCTTTTCGTAGGAAGCTGCGGGGGGGTGAAAGATAAGAGTGTCCCGAAGCAGAAATCCCCCCACTAGAAAGGTGGCATAGAGCCCTCCTGCGAGGACCCCGAGAAAAGAAAGAATGCGCAGTATCACAACGGTAAACCTCCTTGCAAACGAGTCACGTGTTTTTACGGCACGTATTTATACCCTCTGCCGTACATGGTGAGAATATGCTTCGGATGGGCGGGATCCTCTTCGATCTTTTTCCGGAGCCGCAGGATGTGCTGATCCACCGTACGGGTGGTGACATCCTCGGAGACCCCCCAGAGCAGATCCAGCATATCCCCCCGATCCACCACCTTTCCCGGATGCTCCCCCAGAAGCCGCAGAATGGCGATCTCCTTTTCGGTGAGGGAGAAGCTGTTCTCCCCCCGGATGCCCTCCATGGCTCCCGCATCAATACGGCACTCCCCGAAGAGAAAAACTTCTTCCTCCGGAGGATCCTCCTCGTTCTTTCGAAGCTGCACCTCCTCCATGGCTCGGCGGCGGCGCAGGGCGGAGCGTATCCGGGCCAGAAGTTCCCGGGTGCCGAAGGGCTTTACCATGTAATCATCCGCCCCCAGCTCCAGCCCCAGCACCTTATCCACCTCCTCCCCCTTGGCGGTGAGGATCAGCAGGGGGAGCAGCGGGTGGGTTTTACGGATCTCCCGGCAGAGATCGTAGCCGCTCATGCGGGGCATCATGATGTCCAGCAGCGCCATGTCGGGAACTTCTTTGCGGAAAAGCTCCAGCCCTTCAAGGCCGTCCCGGGCTATGGTGATCCGGTATCCCTCCCCCTCCAGAAGATCCTCCAGAGCGAGGAGAATGGAGGGGTCGTCTTCCACGATAAGAATATGTTCGTTCATCTATTAGAACCTCCTCTCAAGAACTATGGTCTCTCTCCTCTTCGGGGGAGCAGAAGCCGAAAGATGCTTCCTCCCCCCTCTCGGGGAAGCACCACAAGATCCCCCCCGTGATCCCGGGCGATGTTGCGGGAGATGGAAAGCCCCAGCCCCGCCCCCTGGGCTCGGGAGGTGAGAGAATCATCCACACGGTAGAACTCCTGAAAGATGCGCTCCCGATTTCTCGGAGCGATGCCGACCCCCCGATCCATCACCTCTATCCACACCCGCCGTTCATCCTCCCCCAGGCGTACGACAACCTCTTTGTGCGTATCCGAATACTTTTCGGCGTTGGTGAGGAGATTCAGCAGAATCTGGGCGACTCCCTCCGGATCTGCCAGAACCGAAAGGGTTTTCTCCCCTTCCAGAGAGAGGGAAAACCCCTGTTCTTCCAGCCGGGGGCGCTGGCTCTCCAGAACATCTTCTGCTAGAGCGTAGAGATTTGTCTCCCTAAAGGAATAGCCCTTGAGCCCCCGCTCGCGTCGGGAAAAGTCCAGAATGTTTTCGATGAGCCGGGTAAGGCGTTCGATCTCCGAAACCATGAGCCCCAGATAACGGCGGCGTTTCTCCTCCCCGGAGACTCGCCCTTCCTGGAGCATCTCCCCGAAGAGCCGGAGGGAGGTAAGGGGGGTCTTCAGCTCGTGAGAGACCTTGGCCACAAAGGTGGTCTTCTGGGCGGCGGTGCGCATCTCCATCCGAAGAGCCCGAAAGAGGAGAAATGTCCCTCCCAGAAGGGAGAAGAGCAGAGAGCCGATCACCAGAAGATGCCGGAAGCGCTGCTCTTCCGCCTGGAGAAGCATGCTGTGGGAGGGGGCCAGAAAGGCGGCGCAGCTCCAGTAGGGGAGCAGGGGAGGCATGGGGATACTCTCGTAGGAGGAGCCTCCGAAGAGGGGATTTTTCTCTTTTTCAGAAAGGTTCTGGGGAAAGAGAGGCTCTCCGTGCTCATCCAGCACGGCCAGAATGTAGTTTCCCTGGGAAGGGGCAAGGCTTTGGGAGAGAGTTTTCCCCAGCCTCTCCTTGAGAAGATCCTCCCGAAGAAGGCACCCCCCGATCTCCTCCCCCCGGCGGGCCCAGAAGAGAAAGAGAAGCCGGTTATCCATCATGTAGGGGAGAAGACCGAAGGATTTTCCCTGAATCTCTTCGGGAAAGGGGTGCGGTTTGCGGAAGAAGAGCGGTTTTGCCTCCTTCGTGATTTCTTTCGACCCCGTGGAGAGAGTGAGAACGTTCTCTTCCCTCTCCCCCTTTCCCTTATCGCTCCCCGCCTCAGGGACCTCTTCTTTTGTGAGATCCTGCTCCAGCCCTTGCAGCATCTCTTCGGAAGGTGCCGGAGCTGCCTCCTGGGGGAGCGCTGCCTTGCGAGAGAGGGCGAAGGAGCTTACCGCTGCGGGGGCCATGGCACTCTTGGGAGGAGATGCCGGAGGGAGTGCCGTATCTGGCATATCCCTCACGGGGGTGGCTTCCTCCGGTAGTTCCGGAGATCCTTCTAAAGGTTCCGAGGAGGCAAAACTCTCCTTCCAGGCGGTGAGCACCCGTTCGATATTCCTTCCCGAAGAGGTCCCCTCAAAGAAGGACTCCCCCCAGGAGGCAAAGGCCCGAATTCGGGGCTCCTCCTCTCCCGAAGGGCGGGGAAGCATCAGCGCCAGCCGATGATCCAGAAGAAAGGGGATATCCACCAGGGGGTTTTCCTCTCTCCATTGGGAGAAGAACGCTTCTTCTCTCTGATGGGGGAGGCCCTGGATCTCTACGTAGAGTTCCCTCTCCACTTCTTCCAGAGAGGAAAATACCCGCCGGGAGAGAAGCCCCAG
>Ga0334887_1000138_pt1 | contig 119338 bp, 127 predicted proteins | sample GraSluR1_MG_10_FD_207217 | JGI IMG/M metagenome (GOLD analysis project Ga0334887, IMG submission 207217) | Sludge microbial communities from methane-producing bioreactor in Wageningen University, Netherlands - Granular Sludge_18_07-R1 | ecosystem: Engineered > Bioreactor > Anaerobic >...
ATCCACCAAGAGATAGCGCGAAAGTTATCTCTTGAATATGCAAAAAAGCTACTCTTCATCAAATGAAAAGTAGCTCTCAAAATCTTTAAATATTTCATTGTCCTATTGACGGGTAGCCGACCAGATTGGGTGCGAGTGATCACCTTTATAAATGAGGTTCGGGAGCGAAAATACGCCCGATTACTGCCAAAGAATGTTGAAGAGGAACAAACCAGCGAACATAGACGTTAAAAATGAAATATTAGGAGAAAATTTTCAGAGAATTACTTTATAGGATTAGAAAATTTTTTGACTTACACACCCTAGGTAGAGGGAAACTTTACTTGGGGTTTTTGGATTGTCGAGAATCCTAAGCGTTCTATTGAAGCCATAGGCTTTTTAATATCAGTATAAAAGAAGATGATGGCTTCCATTTTTTACTGTTTTTACAATGAGAACAAAGAAGCTAAGCAAACCGCTTCCTATGAAACGGGTATCATAGCGTATACTCAAGAAAAAAATAGGAGGAAGGGTTATGAATACTTATGTTAAGGTTATTGACCGGAACGGAGAAGATTATTATTTTGCTGAGGTGGAGTACGAGAAAGGGATCATTGGAATAAGCAGGCATCGGGGCTTATATAAAGTGAGAGAAAGAGAAATTTATCCTTGTGATGTTCGAGAGATTATAATTGAAAAAACAAGTGAAGAAAGAACCATAAGCTTTTATCATGATAAAGAGCATTATACTTTTTTTGATTCTGGTAATGGCATTGTGTCATTTTTGAATCTAAAGGTAAATCCACTATTCTTTTCAAAAGTGATCTAAGGGTGTAGGAAAACATGATAAATAAGAGAAGAATCTGGATAGGTGCGTATCGGGATTCTTTTCTTTTTCAAAATTGAGGTAAAGAATGAGTCTTGTAGATATAAATGTTTTTAGTTAGATAAGATTAGGATATGAAAATATCGTCGGACTAAAATTATTTTATAAAACAACGATAACTTGGTTTTATAAAACGTAAAACTAATATGCTTTAACTGTGAGATTGTATTATACGAGTGTTCGCTATGAATAATAATTGCGACATTAATACGGAAGCAGGATGTGTTATACATAGAAAAAGCCATGTGATATATTTAACTAAAGTTGATAAGCGCTTACAATTTGGAGGAATAATTATGGAGGGAATGAATACAAGACAGAAGAAATTGATTCGATTACTTGTTCAAAATGATGAGTATTTAGCAATATCTTTTTATGCGACGAGACTTTCTAAGTCAAATCGTACAATCTATTCGGACCTAGAAAAAATACAAGAGGAGCTAACAAAGCTTCCTATTAAAGTCAGCATCGATAGAAGGCCAAGGAGTGGAATCAAGTTACTTGGAAGTGTCACAGAGAAAATGTCTTTGTTGGAAATTCTGGACGAGGATGTTCATGAATCTATTTATCTTGAGCCCGTTGAACGGCAATTTGAGATTAGCAGGATGTTGCTTGTCGATGGGAAAACCGTGACACATCAAAAATTAGCAGATAAATTTCACGTGAGTAGTAGTTCAATTTCTAATGATTTAGAAAAAGTGGATGAAAGCTACCCAGTAACAGTCGTTTCTTCGAAAAGGGGTACTTATATCGAAGGGAGTGAGGAGGAAATTCAACGAAGCCTTTTCCGATTTTGTGAAAATTACTTAAACATTAAAGGCTTTGGCAGTGAACAATTATTGGATACAAACGGGCAAGAATTTTTATCAGGTCTTTTTTCAGTACAGATTGTGGAGGCTGTTTTCCATGAAATTGATCGGATTGAGAGATTCTCTGATTACACGATTCCGGGACAATATAGAAAATCAATTATTATAAGTTTAATTGTCTTCTTCTTCAGATTAGGCTTAGGAAAGCATATTCTTTCAAAAAAGGAATTCCTGTTTGACCAGATCCAGTCTCTTGATACCTATTTTTTAGCGAATGAAATAATGGAAGCAATCTCGAAGAAAATACAGGTAGATTTTGACGATCAGGATCTATCTTATATTAATCGTCAGTTAGTAGGTTATGGCATTAAGCTGGAAACATCTACAGAACAAACCTACAAGAAATATGAACCTATAATTAATAAAATCATTCGAAATATGAGCGAGATCATGCATGTAGATTTTTCCAAAGATACGGCCTTGAAAGAACATTTCTCGCAGCATTTTATTCCAATGATTTACCGACTAAAGATGGGAATCGAAACAACCAATCCACTGTTAGCTGAAATAAAAAGTCAATATGCTATCATCTTCAGTTCAACCTGGTATGCGATGGGAAATGTGGAAAGCGAGTTGGGAGTCCACTTTAATGATGATGAGGTCGCATTTTTGGCGATGTATTTTCAAGTGTCACTTGAAAAAAGTCAGCATGGGAAGAAAATACTGATTGTTTGTCCAACTGGTGTAGGTACTTCTGAATTGATTTATAGCCGAATTAAGCGTGTGTTGCCAGCTCAAGATACAGCAGAAGTTACCACGATTCAAAATCTTTATCAAAGTGATTTAGACAACGTCGATTTAATTATTTCATCTGTCAATTTAGATAAAATTGAAAAACCAATCATCAAAGTTTCTCCACTGATTACGCAAGAAGACATCAAGAACATTTCCATCCTTTATTCGGATTTCTTTTTTAATGAAGAAAGTAAAGCGACTAAACCAAAGGCGGAAACATTTCCATTTCTTAAAAAGGTCATCGATAGAGAATATATATTTACAAATCAATTTTTTGAAAATAAGGATTCTTGTTTAGATTATTTGATTGATATTCTTGAAAAAAATAATATAGTTAGCACAGAATTTCGAAACGAGGTTTTTGAAAGGGAAAAACTGGGGGAAACGGCTCTAGATACAGGTGTGGCAATTCCCCATGCAGCGCCGCAGAATGTTTTGAAGTCTAAGGTTTTCATTTTGACTTTGAATCGTGGCATTGTTTGGGACAATAAGAGAGTTAATTATATTTTGCTTATTTGCATCTCGAAGGACGAAAAAAAGTTGGTTAAAGGGGTTATCACGGATATTCATAAATTAGTGAAATCCGAAGAAAACGTAAAATTTTTCTTTAATAAAACGCGTCCAGAAGAAATTTACCGCAAAATTTTAGGAGGATAACTATGACAAAGGTCATTACGGAAAATTTGATTGATTTGAATATTGAGGCAGAGGATAAACTTGGCGCAATCAGAGTTTTATCTAATAGAATTGAAGCTGCTGGCAGATTATATGATGGTGATGGTTATTTAAAAAGTGTTATTGAACGAGAAGAATTAACAACAACTGGTATAGGTTTTGGAATCGCGATTCCACATGGTAAATGTCCACATGTGAAAGAAACAACGGTTGCTTTTGGGCGATTGACGAATTATCTTGATTGGCAAAGCCTAGACGGGCAAGAGGTTGGGTTAGTATTTCTTTTGGCTGTCCCAGAGGAATGCAAAGGAGATCAGCATTTAAAAATTATTGCTAGTTTATCGCGAAAACTGATTCATCAAGATTTTAGAGAAACGCTTCAAAATGCAAAGACGAAAGAAGAAATTGTGAATTTACTAAACGGGACCTTAGCGGCGGTTGTCGCTTAATAATAAAAAAGGAGAGGAAAATGATGAAATTAGTTGCAGTAACAGCATGTCCTTCGGGCGTAGCACACACGTATTTGGCAGCAGAAAGCTTGGAAGTGGCTGCTAAGGAAAATGGTGTGGAGATTCACGTTGAAACACAGGGCTCCATCGGTATCGAGAATGAATTGTCTTCAGAGCAGATTGGCGCAGCAGATGCCGTTATTTTAACCAATAATATCGGAATCAAAAATGAAGAAAGATTTATTGGTAAACCAGTAGTCAGGGTCAGTGCAGGAGATTGTATCAACAAAGCAGGCGCAATTGTGAAAAAGTTGCAAGCAAAACTTGGATAAAAGAAATAAGCCTTCTCCACAAAGGCTCATCTCTTTTAACAAAAAACATTTGACATAAGTATACAACTTTTCACTCCCAAAAAAAAGTAAAGGGGTATTAAGATGAACGATTTAGTGAAGATTTTAAAGGATACAAAAAAGCACCTAATGACAGGTGTTTCATACATGATTCCTTTTGTTGTAACTGGTGGTGTAATTCTTGCTGTTTCAGTATTGCTGAGCGGTGAAACGGCTGTACCAGATGCTGGGGCACTAGGTAAGATTGCTCAAATCGGTGTTGCTGGATTAGGACTTAGGTACCTATTTTGTCCGGATTTATTGCTTTTTCAATTAGTGATCGTGCTGCTTTGGCGCCGGGAATTATTGGAGGGTATCTTGCGAACAGTATCGGTGCTGGTTTTATTGGCGGATTAATCTCGGGGCTGCTTGCCGGGATTGTTGTTTTCTATTTGAAGAAAATCAAGGTACCATCCGTTCTCAGATCCGTCATGCCAATATTTATCATTCCGTTAATTGGTAGCTTAATTGTTTCAGGAATTGTTCTGTTTATTATTGGTGAACCAATAGCCGCGCTTATGAAGAGCTTAACTGGTTTTTTAGAAGGTATGGGTACAGGAAATATCGTTGTATTAGCATTTGTATTAGGAGCAATGAATAATATCGATATGGGAGGACCGATTGGCAAAGTTTCCTATGGCTTTGGTACAGCGATGTTATCCAACATTGATCCAGCTACTGGGTTGCCGACGGAATCATCATTAATGATTATGGCAGCTGTTGGCGTATCTTGCGCGATTCCAGCGATAGCTTGCGGATTATCAACATTAATTTTCAAAAAGAAATTTACACCTGAAGAACGTGAAGCCGGGAAAGCTTCATTGATTATGGGTTTTGTAAGTATTTCGGAAGGAGCCATTCCTTTCGCGGCGACAGATCCATTCCGAGTAATTCCTTCATTGGTTGTTGGTGGCGGAACAGGTGCAGTTATCGCGGCACTTTTGGGGGCAGGAAATCCGGCTCCATGGGGTGGCTTAATTGTAGCGCCAGTAGTGAATAATCCTTTTGCTTATGTATTAGCTATTGTAGTAGGAAGCATGATCGGCGCAGTACTCATGGGCGTGCTTAAAAAGGTGCCAAGTGCAGAAGAACAAGCAATCCAAACAGCCGATGAGGATATTGATTTAGATATCGAAATTATGTAACGAAAATAGCCAGTATGTCTAAAAAAGGTGTACTGGCTATCATTCTAAAACTTATCAATAAATATCCGATTTAGCAGGAAAGGGAGTTAGAGATGAATGATAAACACCTTACAGTGCAACTTTAATAGTATTGATTTGGACAGAATTAAAACTCTAAAAAACGACATGTTGAATCCAACTAGAGAAATTTCTTTAGAAAGAGCGCTGCTGTATACAGAAAGCTATAAGCAGACAGCTGGCATGAGTGTGATTTTAAAACGAGCAAAAGCGGTAGCACATATTTTAGACAATGTAGCAATTTCGATTCGTGAAGGAGAACTGTTAGCTGGCAATCGGACAGTGAAACCAAGAAGCGGTATCGTTTCACCTGAAATGGACCCGTATTGGATTTTGAAGGAGATAGATACAATCGATACACGTCCTCAGGATCAATTTCATTTTTCTGAAGAGAACAAGAAAATTTATCGTGAAGAGCTGTACTCTTATTGGCAAGGAAAATCCATGAAGGATTTTATCACGAAAAAAATTGATCGTGATATTCAAAAGTCGATTGATGAGGAAGTCGTCAGCTTGAACCAAACGGACAAAGGGCAAGGTCATATTATTTTGGATTTTCCAACTGTTTTAAGGTATGGAATTGGTGAATATTGCAAAATTTTAAAGGAGAAAATCGCAGATAATCCTGAAAATGAGTTTTTAATCGCCGCCTTGATCGTCTTTGAAGCTTTTTCACGACATTGTGTAAGATATGCAGAGTTGGCAAAAAAATTATCGGAACAAGAAACTTCGGAAAAAAGAAGAGAAGAGCTTTTGGTTATTTCAACTATGTGTACCACATTAAGCAAAGAAAAACCAGCGAATCTCCAAGAAGGGTTGCAGCTTGTTTGGTTAACCAGTATTGCCGCCCAATATGAATCCAATGCTTCTTCGATGTCGTTAGGTCGGATGGATCAGTATTTGTTTACTCTTTATCAGCATTCGATCGAAGAAGGCTACACAAAAGAAACTATCCTCAGCTATTTGATCGATTTCTTCATTAAGACAAATGATGTTGTTATTTTACGGAGTCAGCAAAGTGCCAAGTCATTTGCTGGTTTTCCGGTAGGCTACAATATTGCATTGGGCGGACTTGATTCATTTGGTCGTTCAGCAGTGAATGAGCTTTCCTATCTTTTTTTAGAGGCTTACGAATATGTGAAAATGCCGCAGCCAAATCTTTCAGTAAGAATGAACGAGTTGATTCCGCAAAAATTTTTGAATAAAACCTGCGAAACGATTCGTATGGGAACAGGAATTCCACAATTATTCAACGATGAAGTGTGTGTACCAGCGTTTCTAAGTAAAGGTGTTTCATTAGAGGATGCACGAGATTATGCGATTGTCGGCTGTGTCGAAGTGACGATACCTGGTCGTACCTACGGGCTTCATGATATCGCGATGTTCAATTTCTTACGAGTGATGGAATTGACAATGTATAGCTTCAAGGGTGATGAGACGATTACTTACGATAAGCTTTATCGCCGAATGAAGGAAAGGATTTCTTATTATGTAGAGCTGGTCACTCGAGGATCAGATATCGTTGATTTAGGTCATAGAGAATTTGCGCCAACACCATTTTTATCTTCGTTAGTGATGGATTGTTTAGAAAAAGGACTAGATTTAACAGAGGGCGGAGCACGCTACAACTTCTCAGGTATCCAAGGAATTGGACAAGCAAATTTAAGTGATTCGATGTATGTGTTGAAAAAAATGGTTTTTGAAAACAAAGAAATTACGTTTGAGGAAATGCTTGAAGCTATGGAGAATAATTATGAAGGAAAATATGCTGATCTGCAGGAGCATGTCATTAATGATTTTGATAAATACGGCAATGACAATGACGAGATTGATTTTGTAGCAGCTGATATGTTTAAGCATTACGCAGTGGAATTGGACAAATACACCAATATTCGAGGCGGTAAATTTAATCCCGGTGCCTATACAGTTTCTGCTCATATTCCACTTGGTGAGGCAGTTGGCGCAACTCCAGATGGACGGAAAAAACAAGAGCAATTAGCTGATGGCGGTTTATCGGCAATGGTTGGTCGAGATCGCTTAGGACCAACCGCAGTGTTAAAAACTGTCAGCAAGCTAGACAATATGTTGATGGTTAATGGAAGCTTGTTAAATTTGAAGTTTCAGCCTAACACATTGAAAGGAAAAGAAGGGATCGAAAAATTCGCCAATTTTCTGCGTGCTTATACGAAATTAAAAATTCAGCATATTCAGTTCAATGTTCAAACAAGAGAAACGCTACTTGAGGCACAAAAAAATCCAGAGAATTACCGTGGTTTAGTAGTCAGGGTAGCGGGCTACTCCGCATTTTTTGTTGATTTAAACGAAAAAATCCAAAACGACATCATCGCTCGGGCGGAACATGTTCTCTAAGAAAGGAAGCTGTTTTAGTGACTAAAGGATTGATATTCAACATTCAGCGATATTCGGTTCATGATGGAAGCGGAATAAGGACAATTGTTTTTTTGAAAGGCTGTCCATTGTTTTGTCCGTGGTGTAGTAATCCAGAGTCACAAGGTCCTGTTCAACCAATTGAATGGCTAAAGAATGGTAAAAAAGAAATTATCGGTAACTGGATGAGTGTTGATGAAGTTACAGAGGAAGTATTAAAGGATGAAATGTTCTATCGGACTTCGACTGGTGGCGTAACATTATCTGGTGGAGAAGCACTGGTTCAGCATGATTTCATCTTTGAGCTATTGAGAGAGCTGAAGGATCATGGGATTCACACTGCGCTAGAAACTACTGGCTGTACGAAACCCAAAGTTTTAGAAAAATTATTTCCTTACTTAGATCAAGTCCTTTTCGATCTAAAAATTATGGACAACGAGCAACTTAAGAAAACGATCGGTGCAAACCTCAATTACGTCAAAGAAAACTTTCGAATGGCTTCTACTAATTCTAACGTTGAGTTGATTGCACGCGTCCCTCTCATTCCGGATCACACAACAAGTGTGGAGAACCTGAATCAAATTATGGATTTTTTATATGAATGTAGGATTGAAACGGTCCATTTGCTGCCATTTCATCAATACGGTAGTAACAAATACAACTATTTAGGCTGGAAGTATTCGATGGAAGATGCTCAAATACTCTCAGCCCAAGAGTTAGACGAAATAAAAGAGCTATTCATTTTGAGAGGGATTCATCCAATCGTTGAAGGGCTTGCGTAAGAATCTTCGTCTACTTTTTAGCTGAAGATGTAGTTCAAAAGAATAAAAGAACAAGGAGAAAACGCATGAAGGTAAAATTTTCGCCATCATTAATGTGTATGGATCTATTGAATATTGAGAAAGAAATCAAAATTTTAGATCCAGAATCAGACTATTATCATGTAGATATTTTAGATTGGCACTACGTAAAAAATATGTCACTGGCACCTTGCTTTATGGCTGAGATAAACAAAATTTCAAAAGTTCCTCAAGATGTCCATTTATATGTAGATAATTTAGATGTGGATTTGGTTGATTTGTGTATTGCTAGTGGTGCTGAAATCGTGACTATGCCGCCAGAGATCATTGAAAAGATGGCCTTTAGACTGTTTAATCATATTCATCAAAGAGGTAAAAAAACCGGCATTTTCATTAATCCAGCTACACCTCTATCGGTGATCTTGCCCTATGCCGAGCATATTGATCGGCTTTTGATCATGACTGTCGATCCCGGTTTTGCTGGGCAAGCGTTCATTGATGAAACTTTAGAAAAAATAAAAGAAGCAAAAGAATGGAAAGAAAAATACGGCTATCACTATGAAATAGCGGTTGACGGCTGTTGCAATGAAAAATACTATAAACAGCTATACGATGCAGGAACTGAAGTATTCATCCTTGGCGGCAGCGGCTTGTTCAGTAAGAGTAAAGACACCAAAGAAGCCATTGCGATAGCGAAGAACTATATTGAGGAAGCGACAAAATAAGCTCACAGTTATATCATTAAGTCTTTAAAATTTAAGTTTAAGAGCAATAAAACGATTATGAAAACGAGTTAAACGAATCATTTTCCTATAATTATTAATAAAGCTTAGAAACTGAAAATATTCTTTGGTCCAATCATTAGTAAAGATGATTGGATCTTTTTTCTATTCGATTGATGATAAAATGGATTGAGGAAAAAAGGTTATAGCGGAAAAGCCATTCGGTTAATCAGGATTATTAGGATATAAAGGAAAGGTTGATAACAAGGTGGAAATTCAAATCGAAAAAATGGAAGCGTTCCGATTACTTGGGAAAGTCGAAAAACAATTTGTTAAAAATGTTCGGGCAGATGAATTTTGGAAGTGCTGCAACCAGGATGGGACTTTGGAGGAATTGATAGATTATTCCACATCGCAGAATAAGGAACTTATAGGATTGGCGGATGGCTCTTCGTATGATGGAGCGAGCTATCAGTATTATATCGCGACTCCTTTTGATGGCGAGGAAATTCCAGAAGGCTACGTAATGAAGACGATTCCGAAAAGTACATGGTTAAAGGTTCAAAGTCCCAATGCGGGTAGATTCATTGATCAGGAGATATGGTCAAAAATATATTCAGAGTTTTTCCCAACAACGACCTACGAGCCAGCTGAATATCAATTAGAGGTTTATCCAAATGGGGACATGAAAAAAGAATCTGAGGTTTGGATTGCTGTTCAAAAACGCGGGAAATAATCGTTAAAAAGCCTCTCTGGATTATTTCTGTCCAAAGAGACTAACATATCGACGGATCACGTAATCGAAAAAGAAGGTTAAGGGGTAGGTTCCGATTTGCACGTAATTTTGGCTAGTGACCTGAATGGTCTGGGTAAATAAATTTGTAAGTGTATTTTTTGTATTTTGTGTAATAAAGATCGACTGAGCGGAACTATTATTAATTAAGCGCGTCAGTTCAGGGTCCTTCGTCAGCAATGTTCCATAAGAAGAAATAAGAAGGATCAAGGCGTCTTGATTCAAGCCTTGAAGTAGTTCCTTTTGCAAGGGTTCGGTTTCACCAAGATAGAGAATTTTTCCGCTGGAAAGAAAGGACATCTGGACTTCCTTGGCGATCTCCAAAGTAGCACCATAGCCCATCAAAACAACTTCGGGAGCCTCATGGATTTTTTTGAGCAGCTGATCAATTTCAGGAATATCGATGGTTTTCAGCACGTCTTGGATCGAGGTAATGATTTCCTCACTGTAATTTTCTAGATAAGTTCGCGGGTTTCTTTGGATTAGCTGGTATTGCTGCTCATTCATCCGTAAGCCGTTGTAAGGAGGCATGCCAACCAAATGAGCCAAGGTTTTCCTCAGTTCATTAAAAGAGGAAAAATCAAAATGACGACTGAAACGGGTCAGCGTAGCCGGCGAGACATAGCATTTATCGGCAATTTCAGAAATCGTCAAGGATTGTACCTCTTCTGAATGAGTCAATAGGTAAATAATGATCTTAGAATAGCTGGTTTCTTTTCCATGGATATTTAAATAGGTTAAAAAGTCTAAGAGATTAGACAAGGTTAGGCACACTCCAATCAAATCAAATCATTCATTTTCATAAACATGAAAATGGCTAATGCAGAATGAAAATGGGTCCTATCACAAGAAAATCTACTTCGGTTTTCTTGTGATAAGATAAAGGAAATCAAGTATAACAATTATACAATAGACTTGAATAGAAAAGGAAGGATGAAGAGCATGAGTGGATTTCCTAAGGACTTTTTATGGGGCGGAGCAACGGCGGCCAATCAATTTGAAGGCGCTTTTTTAGAAGACGGCAAAGGCTGGTCGACCGCTGACACAGCCCGTTATATTAAAGAAAATGGTACAAATATGCATGGCATCACCAAGCCAATGACCACTGCGGATGTCAAGGCAGCGATGGCGGATAAGGAAGGAATTTATCCTAAACGGTATGGGATCGATTTTTATCATCGCTATAAAGAAGATATTGCCTTATTTGCTGAAATGGGCTTTAAAACCTTTCGATTATCGATTTCTTGGCCGCGAATTTTTCCAAATGGCGATGAAAGTGAGCCGAATGAGGCGGGATTGGCTTTTTACGACGCTGTTTTTGATTAGCTGTTGAAATATGGTATTGAACCGCTTGTTACAATTTCACATTATGAATTTCCGCTGGAATTAGCCTTCAAACAAAATGGCTGGGAGTCTCGTGAGACGATCGCGGCTTTTGAAAAGTATGCGCGGGTTCTTTTCAACCGGTATAAGGACAAGGTGAAGTATTGGCTGACCTTCAACGAGATCAATATTATCGGAATGACTGGGTATTTAAGCGGCGGGATTTTGGCCGATAAAACAGACAACATGCTGCAGTCGCAATTTCAAGCGACTCATCATCAGTTCGTCGCAAGCGCACTAGCTGTGAAGGCGTGTCATGAGATTATTCCGGATGCCAAGATCGGTTGCATGCTGGCTCGCATGGAGGCTTATCCAGATACCTGCAATCCGCTGGATGTGATGGAAAGTATTGATAGCGATCATACCAATCTGTTTTATTCGGACGTTCAAATTCGCGGGTATTATCCTAGTTATATGAACAAGTTTTTCCGCGATAATAAGCTTACAATCAAAAAAGAACCCGGCGATGACGCAATTTTGCGAGAAGGCACGGTTGATTATATGTCCTTCAGTTATTATATGAGCAGTATTGCTACCCATGAAAAAGATGGAGAAGAAGTAGGAGGCAATTTATTAGGCTCTAAGAAAAATCCTTATCTAAAAGCCAGCGACTGGGGCTGGCAGATTGATCCTGTGGGTCTAAGAATCACCATGCATAAGCTGTATGATCGTTATCAAATTCCTTTATTCATTGTTGAAAATGGTCTAGGGGCGAAAGATGTTGTAGAAGAAGACGGTGCTATACATGATCCATACCGCATTGATTATCTCCGTGATCACATTAAGGAGATGGAACAAGCCATCGATGAAGGGGTTGAGCTAATGGGCTATACACCATGGGGCTGTATCGATCTAGTCAGCGCAAGCACGAGTCAGATGTCTAAGCGTTACGGCTTCATCTACGTTGATTTGGACGATGAAGGACATGGAACATTGAAACGTTCGAAAAAAGATTCCTTTGATTGGTATAAAAAAGTCATTGCCACAAATGGGGCGGATTTGACTTAATTGCCATTATAAGAGAGAAAAAATAATGGAATAAGACATAATAAATAGCACGCATAGAAGATGTTGATCATTTTCTATGCGTGCTATTTTTGACGTAGAAATTAAGATTCCTAGAAAGCTCCACAAAAACAGCGCCAGTTGTGCTTCCTCCTTTTCAGGCACTCTTGAATTAGTTCACGTTTTTTTATGCGGTTCATAAAAAGACCGTATTAATTTTGTGAATGAAGGGTTCTATACTTTGGGTGTATTAAAAATAGGAGGAACGTGTTATGACAGATTGGTTAGACATTGCAGGCAAAACGGTGATTGTGACAGGGGGCTCATCAGGTATTGGAGCGAGTATCGTCACGGAATTGCTGGAGGTTGGTGTGAAGGTAGCGAACTTTGATCTCAAGGAAGGCAAGCAAACACATGAAAATCTTCGCTTTTTTGCGACAGACATTTCATCCAAGGAACAGGTCGAGGCAAATGTAGCAAAAGTAGTAAAAGCGTTTGGAACCATTGATGGGTTGGTCAATAATGCAGGAATCAATGTACCACGATTATTAGTAGATGGAAAACAGCCCCATGGCGAATTTGAACTATCTGTAGATGTTTTTGACAAAATTTGCGGGATTAATCAAAAAGGCCTCTTTTTAATGAGTCAAGCAGTTGCTAGAATCATGGTAGAAAAGAAATCAGGTGTGATTATCAATATGTCTTCAGAAAGCGGATTGGAAGGCTCTGAAGGTCAAAGTGCTTATGCGGCAACCAAGGCTGCAGTGAACAGCTACACTCGTTCATGGGCGAAGGAGCTGGGCAAACAGGGAATACGTGTGGTCGGGATTGCTCCAGGGATCATGGAGGAAACAGGCTTACGAACTCTCTCGTACGAAACAGCCTTGGCTTATACTCGCGGAATCACCGTTGATGAATTACGTCAAAATTATAGTAAAACCACCACCATTCCATTAGGAAGAAGCGGCAAGTTAAGTGAAGTGGCAGATCTAGTATGCTACTATCTATCTGACCGAGCAAGTTATATCACTGGTGTTACAACCAATGTCGCAGGTGGTAAAACAAGAGGCTAAGGTGAAAGTGGGGTAATATGATGGCGTTGGTGAACCGTTGGTATCAAGTATTGCAGCATTTTATTACTCAAGATCGACTAACTCTAGAGGAGCTAGAGCTGATTACCAATACAACTTCACAAACAGTCAAAAAGACGATTCAATTACTAAATGAGCAAATGGAACATGTAGGTAAAATCGTGGAAGTCTCAGGTGTTTATCAGCTGAAGGTGATTGATTCAAAGCAATTTGAGGTAGTGATGAACGGCAGCTTAAAGCAACAGATGGATTTTAATTCAAGCAGTAAACGCATGGCGGTATTAATTGATTGTTTTATGAAACGACAGGATTACGTGATGATTGATGATTTGTCAGAACTTCTGGGGGTCAGTCGTTCAACGGTAAATAAGGATCTGCGGAATTTGAAGCAGCTGCTGCAGGAATTTAACATTTCATTAATTGGAACCCCTAACAAAGGACTGCTGCTGCAAGGACAAGAAGCGGATCTGCGGATGCTGTACTTGCATCATGCCTATGATTATTTAGAATATCTCAGCTTAAGTGAGACGATTTTATTAGTAATCGAAGAAATATCAATCACGAAGAAGCTGGATTTTCGCACTGCCGGCTTATGGAAAAAAGTCATTGGTTTAACCTTGGATCGAATTCAAGGGGGGAATACATTACCGACTGCGATTCCGTATTACGTAAATTATTTCAGTGATGATGCACAAGTAGAAGAGCTGCGGGTGACGATTGAAGAAAGCTACAGCGTGACCTTAAGCCAGTTTGAATTTGACTTTCTGTGCTTTCCTTTGAATATTTTCAACAATAACATAGTGGATGAAGAAGTAGCGGACAATTCAATTGTTCATCAGCTGTTTAAAGGCATGATGACGACCATTCACGAGTCAGTCATTATCGCTATTGATGAAGATCAGCTATTTAAAAATTTGCGAGCGCATTTTATGTTTTTACTTAATCGAATTATTTTTCGCGTACAGACAGCTGATATCTTCGGACGTGATTTTCGTACGAAGCACGCATTTGCTTGTGAATTAGCAGAGATCGGTATTCGTGCATTGGCAGATGTTTTGAACAAGCCGCAGTGCAGTGCAGAAATTCCTTATTTGGCCATTTATTATGAGTTAGCACTTAAGGCAGATACCAGCGGGAAATTTAAAGAAATTGCGATTGTCTGCAATACCGGAAAAGGAACGGCTTTGATGCTGAAGCGTCAGCTAGGCAATGTACTGGGGCCGAATATTCGGATCGCTCATTATTCAGAGGAAGAATATCAAACGAAGGATTTGAATCGCTATTTTGCTATTTTTACAACGATTCCGCTAAATAAAACCAGCGTTCCTACGACGCTGATTAAGCTGACGGATCTTTTTAATGATAATTGGCTTTTAGGCGAGTGGAAGCGGATTATTGCATCAAAAGCGGCTTCATTTGAGAACATTCATTTTAATTTTAAGACACTGGACAGTCAAAAATCATATGAAGAGAACTTATTGCTAATGCTGAATCAGCTTGAAGCTGAAAAGTGGATCGATGGCGCCTTTAAATCCTATATCCTGCAGAAATCGCAGGAGGAGTCGGCGGTCATTGAAAACGGGATTGCGTTTCCTCATGGTATTAATAATCAAAGTGATCAGATTATTGCCTTTATTGGTTCGTATCCTGAAAAACCGTCAATCGAAGAAATTGAGCTGGTCTTTTTAGTCGCTATTCCAGTCGATTTAACGATGGAGGCCGAAGACGAGCTGTTGAGTTTCTACGATACCATTTTTACCATATCTTCCAGTCCGAGCCTGCGTAAAAAGGTAAAGGAAGTCGTTTCTAAGGAAGAATATACACAGCTATTAACGAAAGGGGAAGTCTAAGATGAATATCTTTTTTTTAGGCGCTATTGCTCTTGTTGCTTACATTGTTCAGACATTTTTAGGCTTAAAGCAAATTAAAAATTTCAATATGGTATATGGACGGATGCGAAGAAGAGGCAAGGTGGCTATCGGCAGACGACCGGGAAAGATTGCTTCAGGGACACTTCTTTTGTTTGCTGTAGATACGACAGGAAAAATCGGAGAGGCAGAGATGATGCAAGGAACATCAATCTTGGCTCGCTTCAAACCTCGCCCGCAATTCATCGGCTTGGATATTCATGAGCTATCTGCGGATCATCCAGTCTTATTGAAGGAAAATAAATTGACTCGTCAAGCCGCGATGAACGCGCAAAAAGTCTATTTGGAAGTTGAAAAGGGCAATTATCAAGAAAGTCAGCCAGTTTCACCAGCGATGAACGTAGGGCTGAAAGTAACGATGCTAAAACAAGCAATTCAGACAAAATTTACTAAAAGGAGTGTATAAAAATGGATTTTCTAATTAAATTCGCAGAAGGCTTCATGGGCCTTTTCCAAACAGGTGCTGAAACATTTATCAGCTGGATGACGGGGATCGTCCCGGTTGTCTTACTATTAATGGTGGCAATGAATACTCTAATTGCCTTTCTAGGAGAAGAACGAGTAACAAAGGTCGCGCAGGCTTCTTCTAAAAATCCCTTTACCCGCTATTTGATTTTACCGTTTCTGTCAGCCTTCATGCTGGGGAACCCGATGTCCTTTACGATGGCTCGTTTCTTACCAGAGTACTATAAACCAAGCTACTACGCGTCGCAAGCACAGTTCTGTCACACAAGCAACGGAGTTTTTCCTCATATTAATCCTGGCGAACTGTTCGTATGGATGGGGATCGCTCAAGGGATTACGGCACTAGGCTTGAATTCAATGGAACTAGCGATTCGTTATATGCTGGTAGGAGTTGTTATGAACTTTATTGGCGGCTGGGTCACAGACTTTACGACAGCTTTTGTTTGCAAGCAGCAAGGCATTGAGCTGAGTAAAGACGTACGAACAGTAGAGTAGAGGAGGAAAAGGAATGACTTACAAGAGTATCAAGATTGTTAAAGGCAACGGCGGATTTGGCGGACCATTAGTCATTACACCGACAGAAGAAAAGCATAAATTTATTTACGTAACCGGCGGCGGTGAAAAACCGGCAATTGTTGACAAAATTGTTGAACTGAGTGGTATGGAGCCAGTTAACGGCTTTAAAACTTCGATCCCAGATGATGAAATTGCCTTAGCGATTATTGATTGCGGTGGAACCTTACGTTGCGGGATTTATCCAAAGAAAAATATTCCAACTGTCAACATTGTACCGACGGGTAAAAGCGGTCCATTGGCACAATATATTACAGAAGAAATCTATGTGTCCGCAGTTGGAATAGATCAGATCACGTTAGCTGATGAAAGTGAAGCAGTCGTTGCGCCGACTGAAGCGCCAAAGGAAGAAAAGAAATTCAAGTACTCTACAGATAAAAAGATCACGGAACAGCGAGCAGAGCAGCAAAGCTTTATCGCTAAGATCGGCATGGGAGCCGGAAAAGTAGTTGCCACCTTCAACCAGTCTGCTCGTGAAGGAGTTCAAACCATGATCAATACGGTCATTCCTTTCATGGCCTTCGTATCATTGTTAATCGGGATTATTCAAGGTTCAGGAATTGGCACAGTTTTCGCCAATATGATGAAGCCATTGGCAGGTAACGTGATTGGCTTGATCATTATCGGTTTTATCTGCTCGCTGCCATTTCTGTCACCATTACTAGGACCAGGAGCAGTAATCAGTCAGATTCTAGGAACTCTGATTGGTGTAGAAATCGGCAAAGGCAATATTCCGCCGCAGCTGGCGTTACCAGCATTGTTTGCGATCAACACGCAAAATGCCGCAGACTTTATTCCGGTTGGTTTAGGTCTAGAGGAAGCAGAAGCAGAAACTGTTGAAGTCGGAGTACCATCCGTTTTGTATTCCCGTTTCTTAAATGGGGTGCCTCGCGTATTAGTAGCGTGGCTGGCAAGTTTCGGTATGTACAGTTAAACTAGAGGTAAAAGTAGTTGTTGGGAGAGATGAAAAGATGATTTTTGAGACGCACGTAACGAACATTGGACCAGAGGCAGAGATGTTTCAGGCTGAAAAAATGCTGATTTTTTTCGGGGATGAAGCTCCTGAGACGCTGGCTGATTATTGCTACAACATTGAGCTAAAGGCTTCAACCGGTGATATTTTGCCAGGCATGACCTTTGGCTTTAACGATCAGACGTATAAGATCACAGCCGTTGGAGATGTGGTTAAGAAGAATTTAGACGATTTAGGGCATATCACCGTGCGTTTTGATGGTGCCGCAGAAGCAGAGCTTCCAGGAACATTATATGTAGAAGAAAAGAACCTGCCTGATATTCAAATCGGAACGAAAATCAGTATTTATTAACAGCGAATTTTCTTGGCAAGTATCACTAACGTGGTACTTGCCAAGATTTTTTTTCAGCAAAAATGGAACAAGCAAGACAGAACATGTCATGGGAATAAAAATGACTACGACAAATGGCATATCGACAGAAAAACTTGATATATCAATATTTATAACAGTTTTCAACACTTAAACAGCAATGAAAATAGAAGAAGAAATGTAGCTTTTGACTCGCTATCAGCAAATTAATCGTTGATAAACTTTCTAATTTAGAATGATTTCATTTATTTTTAGTAAATCAAGACTCAAAATTTATTATTTTTAATCGATAATGACGTTTCTAAGGTAGGGAAATGAAACATAATAGAATTGAAATAAATCCACACAAAAAAATTAGAAAAAATGAACGAAATCGATAGATGATTAATGGAGGGATAGAAATGAGAATATTAGTACTGACCAAAAATATTTTTCATGAGTTAGAATTACAACGAGAATTACAGGTTTTAAATCACGAGGTATTCGTGACAAGAAATGAACGGAATAACTCCTTATTGGCTAATTGCGGAAGTGTCTTTGATTGTCTATTTTTGAGCGAAACATTATCGGAAAAGGAATTCTTAACCATAGTGAAGGAATCCTCTTCTTTATTTGATGGGCAAATTATTCGCATAAATGTTGAAGAGGGACAGCAAATTCCCGCATCAAAGGAAAAGTTGGACGTCTTGTATGTTGATCGATCTTTTGTAGAAATTAGAGAGCTTTTGGATATCCTAAATACTAAAAATGATGAACACTTAATGGCAACCTCGATAGAAGAATTCAATCGAAAATTAAGCAAGCAAGAGCAATTATTTTTTGAGAATCTGCAGGAAGGAAAAACAATTGCCAGAGAGGACATGTGCTGGTTAATTTGGGGAGAAGATGAATCAAGCTCAAGAAAATCACAGCTATCTAACTTAGCCAAAAAGATCAATCGAAAACTAGATGAGTGCAACTACACAGACAAAAGAATCAAGACCTATTGGGGAAAAGGCTACATTCTGCAGTAGTCTGTTAAAGTAGTAGAAATTTATAGCTAAAAGCGAAGTTGTGACAGAAGTGGTTAGCTTCAAGAAATAAGAAGGAATTTTCGAAAATTGCTTTTCAAATTTTTATAAAGCGTCGGAAAAAGGCACTGTGACAAGAATCCTGCCACAGTGCCTTTTTTAGTTGATGTATTTGGGAATAGCATTATTTTTCCAGAGCTAATTGACGTTGAGACCAAGTGTGATGGAATGTAATGACTATAAGTGCAGCAGCTACTAATACGATGGCTCCTACGAGTTTGATGAACAAATCATCGATCAGCGGCAACGAACCCTGCATCGCATTGGTCATACAGTGAAACATGACACACAACCACGTGCTTTTCGTCACCTGGCGAATAGCCGCCATTGCAAATGAGGCACCGATGGCGTAGAAGGAGAAAGATAGCAAGTTGCTAGAATTTTGCGACGTACCAACGATCAAAAAGAGTGGCAAATGCCATGCGACCCAAATCAGCGAGGTAATAAGTGTTGCAGGGATGAAAGAGAATTTCTTCTCAAGCGTCGGCTGTAAATAGTTGCGCCAGCCAAGCTCTTCTGATCCGCCAACGAAAAAGAATAAGGGAGAAATCAGTAGCGTCATCCAGATGGGGAAGCGTTCAGCAGCGGCAGTCCCACCAGAAAACGGGCTAACCTCAGTCGCGATGCCTCCCAGCAAAGCAGGTACCGCAAAAAATAGCACTACGAATAACACAAGCAGACCATAATAGACGGGCTTTTGTTTGATGTCAAAAGATGATTTAGCAAATTTCTTCAGTGAATAATCGGTTTGCTCCCGGCGGAATGCAAAAAAGGCAGCGATTGCCGGACAATTTGCGGCAAGAACAACAAGGATAACAGAAAAGGACTCGCCATAATTAAACCAGCCAAGCTCCTGCGCCAGCAGAATAATCCCCCACAATAAATAAGGAACTAAAAATACCAACAATAAATAGACCTTCAAACCACTTTGATTACTTTTCATTAGATAACCCTCCATTTTTTCGTTTTGATACATCGCCGCTCAGTAGGAGAACGGTAGATAAGTATAAAGTTGTCACCAATTTATCAGGATCAAGCTGCATCGCATTTTCATAGGCTTCACCGATTTTGTAGTGACGAGCTAAGATCAAATCCCGTATCATTCCATCAAAAGCAGTTCCCATAAATAACAGAAGATCTTCAATGGACGTTTTTGGTTGAAAATAACCTGCTTGAATTTTTTCTGCTAACCAGCCGAAACATTTCGCTTGAAAAATCGCCTCCTGTGCTCCTAGACGATTTTCAGATCTGAAATGCTCCAGACGTTCCAAATCGTTAGCGTACATATTTGTGACCTCAAAATAAATTTTTCCTGCGCCGACATAGTTTTTCAGCACCTCATTTTGCCAAAGCCGAAATAGCTGCTCCAATGTTTGTTCAGGGACAAGCTCTAAAGACAAAATAGCGTTCACCTCTTGCTCCATATCACAGGCCGGACATTCACGATTGATCAGGGCGATCAAAATATCATCTAATCCTGAATAATAGCGATAAATGCCTCCTTGACTTAACCCGCTTTTTTGGATAATGTCCCGCAATGAAACGGAGTAAATAGGCTTTTCCATCACTACCTGATAGGCCGCATCCAGAATTTCGTCTCTCTTTTTCTTAAAATAATCTTCACTCACTTTTGGCATGCTGCTTCCTCCTTATGTCTACCTATAAAAAATAAATGACATACTGTTCATTTTAGATAATAACAGTGCGAACATTAGGTGTCAATATAAAAATGACAACATGTTCATTTTTATTCAATCAATAGGTGTTACCACATTGAAAGAGGTGGGTAAATTGTTCAGTCACAGCTTTGATTTATTCAAAATGCTAAATAAAAGAAAAAATATTGAGAACCAAAAGAAAGAAACGAAATGCTATCATTTAATGAGAAATATTTTTCGGTTACAGCGTTCATATAAATGATCCCGTTAATTTTTTGTGAGAATTTTTTTGAGCCACGAAAGAAAAGGAGCGTTATCAAGAAGGGGTTGGTGAAATTGGATTATAAAAGAATGTATGGCATTCATTATGAGGCGGAAGTGGGAGGCTACATTTCAGGAACTTATCTTCAGAACCGAAAGAATTATGTCCATTTGACTGAATTATATCCTAGTCAATTTCCAGAAGATAAGATACCCGTACCAGTGCTTCAGATTGCTAGTATAATGATGTTCGATTCTTTACTGCGAGCACAGAAAAATTTAGAAAAATATGCTAAATACGCAAATGTGACGGATGCGGACAAGCTAGAAGTAAGAGAGCTGAACTATCAAGAGATTGAGCTAATCAACCGATGTCGCGTATTCATGGAGGAACGAAAAAGAGCGCGCTCTTATGCGGAACGCTTCAAAAACGAAAAGTTAAAATGCTCTTATTGCGGAAATACCAATATTGCGGAGATGGTGGTAGGGGAAAAAACGTTCCAATTAATGGATAAGCACAAAACAACTCAGGTTGATGAACGCTTTCAAAAAGAACTCAGTGTTTATTGCAATAAGTGCGCGACTCAGATACGATAGACGAGTGCAAATTAGAATAGGCAAAGAAGAAGTATCCAGCAGCGATACTTCTTCTTTTTTAGTGCTGAACTTAGTGGATAGTTTAATTTTGGTGATTTTGAAAAGGACTCACACCAGTTTAAATTTCGTCCACGGGTTCAAATAATTGATGAGGGCAATTTCATCTTTTGAAATTCTTCCAATTTTATTTTTACGGTCATCCTTATGCGGTGTTAATACGATCTGCAATTCATTTTTGTAAATTCCAAAGCGGTCGTTTCCGATTAAAATATCGCCAAATTCAAATGTCATGTCGTTGTCATGAGGAGGATTCGCTTCGTTTTTATAAATAACACGTGACTGTGTAGAGCGAGCGACAAGGGCATTCGTATCGCCACGGCGAAAATGCTGCTGCTCACAAGCGATTTTTCGTTCCAATTCTGTTGTCTCCGCTAAAAAATCCACCTTCAATTGAAGCTGATAACGATCTAGTTCTGCCAGTGCCTTCAATTCCTCTTCAGTAGCATAGGCATTTCCAATGATGACATCATCAATGAGGCCAGTGGCGAATAATTTTTTTGCCTGTACCTCGATTGGCAAATAACGATCACTTTCCAAAGTAGGCAAGCCATCATTCACATTCCAAGGACCTTGTTCTCCATATTGGCTGGCTACGAAGGCGGCGGTATGAATGCCATTCTTCTTAAATCGTTCGCTGCACTCTAGGAAAAACTCTTCTGTTAAGCCAGTTCCCACCTGTGGGTAAAAATTGTGACAGCCGAATAAATATGGTTTATTGGCTTGATAACTCAAAATATTCTCAAGGTAAGCGACATCATTGCTCATGTTCAATTCGATGATGAGTCCATAAGGATTATAGCTTATCAGTGCTTCGGTATTTCCATCAAAGCCTTGATCTAAACGAATCCCATCCACGCCTAATTCCGCAAAAAAGCGCAGATCCTGATAGCTGATCCCCAGTTTTTCAAAGATGCGAGGAGAGATATCGATGATGGTTAAATAGCCTAAATCCTTCGCCACAGCAATGATCCTGCTGAATTTTTGTTTGGTGGCAAGGATGTCGTCCGCTTCAAGCATACTCATGAAAAGTCGAGAATATCCGTATTTTTTCCCCAGTTCTAAATAGTCTTTGTCTTTTGAAAAATCACTATGGTCTGGATAAATGGAAAGTCCTAATTGTCTAAATGTCATGGTTTATTCTCCTTTGTAATAAAGTACCCCAGAAGCATTTGTACCAACTAAAGGGATCAACGCCACTTCGGGATAGTTATGTTTGATTGTTTGTTCAAAGCTATCTTTGAGCACTTGATTGTTTGTTAAAACGGAACCTGTAATAGCAATTTTACTTTGATTTGCGCTCGGACCTATTTGATCAAGGATTGCCAAAACCTGAAGGCCTAAACATTTTCCGCAACGCTTTAAAATCTTTTGGAAGGCTTGGTTTTTAGTACCGTGTTCTGCAAATGCTTTTCCAAAAGCCGCCAAATCATTGCGAGGAAGACGATTGAACAGCTGAACAGCTTCAAATACATTTTCTACGCCAATTATTGGCAAAATTAGTTTTGTTAAATCACCGATGATTCCACGATCCGCTTCTCCCAGCATTCCTTTAAACGCCTGACGCACCAAATCATAGGCGCTGCCCTGATCCCCTAATAAATGTCCCCAGCCGCCAGCTCGATAGGCTGTTTGATTGAATTGGCCTAAGACAATCGAACCTGTTCCAGCGATGACCAAGATTCCGTCTGTTCCCTGTAATCCTTTCAGCATTGCCAGTTCAGCATCGGATAAGACGACTGCTGGACGATGAAATGCCCGTTCAATAAATTCTGCGATTTCTTTTTGGTTTCCAGCACTTTGACTACCGGCTACACCAGCTAAAATTAGCTCACAATTAGCTATCGGCAATTTATCGAATAATTCTGTTAAAACGCTCTCAATATTTTGTTTCGTCTGCTTGAAATCGACCAAACTATTTCCTGGTCCAGCCTTTCTTTCAGCCAGTAATTCTCCTGTTTCAGAGTAAGCCTGAGCGGTGATGACTGTTCCACCGCTGTCTATTCCTATTCTATAATGCATAGATTTTTTCCTCCAAAATACTTGACATGGAATAAAAATACGTTTACATTGTATCTGAAATGAAATTTTATTTCAAGTTTTGTGAAGAAATGAAATCGAATTTCTAAAAAAGGGGAGAAAAAAGAAAGATTGAAGGAGGTCAGTTAGTAAAGATAGAACATTATGGGAGGAACAAGGATGCCGATTTTTGCCAAAATTCAGGAACAACAAGAGGCGTTTTCAAAATCAGAATTAAAAATCGCGCAGTTTATTTTGGACCAACCGCAGGATGTGTTGGAAATGACTGCTCAACAATTAGCCAGAGCAGCTGATTCCAGCAGTGCCGCTGTTATCCGTTTGTGTAAGCGGTTAAAAGTCTATGGTTTCCCGCAGCTTAAAATAGAATTATCCGCGGATTTAAGCGGGGGAGAATTTAGTCGGAAAATACAGCCAGAAGTACGTGAAAATGAAGAAATCAGCTCCATCAAAGAACGCTTACTAGTGAATACTCAAAATTCTTTAGCTGAAACGGTTGAAGAAATAGACGATGATCAAATCCATCAGCTTAGCCAAATAGTTGCTCGTTCAAGACGGTTACTTGTTTTAGGTATCGGTGTTTCTAATCTAGTAGCTCAAGACATTGCCCAAAAGTGGGGAAGTGTTGGCACTATTGTTATCGCTTTTAATAATGTGAATGATCTATTGCCGATAGTAGCAAATGCTGGAATTGAGGATTCCCTGTGGGTAGTAGACAATTCAGGAGAAACCCCAGAAGCAATATATGCAGCTCAAATCGCTAAAGAACGAAAGGTTCCAATCATTACGATGACTAAAAAGGGCAGCAATACCATCTCTGAGCTAGGTGATGTGGAAATTCATACGAGCCAGCCGATCGAATTACCAGGAAGAATTGCTGCGACGGATTCCTTACTATTACAGTTTATGGCTATTGATATTATCTTTTATGATTTTGTGAGTCGGAATTACGAATCAAGCATTTCTCAGTTGAATCAATCAGCGAAACTTGTGAAGGACTACAAGAACCATTTCTATAAAAATAAATGATACAAACAATCTATTGTTAAAAAAGGAGAAGTACCATGGATAAATTCATGAAGATTATTGAAGAAAAACTTGTGCCGCCAATGTCTAAACTAGGGACACAACGGCATCTATTAGCCATTCGTAATGGTGTAGTGTCGACGTTGTCGCTCATTTTAATCGGTAGTTTCTTTCTTATTTTTGTAAATATTCCTTATAAACCATTAGCTGACTTATTAGCCCCATATAGCGCAACGATTGCTTTGCCATTTCGGATGACGATGGGCTTGATGGCGATCTATGCGACCTTTATCATGGGGTCTGATCTTGCCAAATCCTACAAGCTCGATCCAACAACCGGTGGGGTATTGTCGCTAGGTGCATTTTTCATGCTGCAAATGCCTGTGAATGTGACCACGCCTGCTGACGCACCATTAGGCTTTGTTTTACCGATGGCATCATTGGGAGCTTCTGGGATGTTCTCAGGAATCTTAGCAATGATCTTTTCTGTTGAAATTTATCGCTTTTTCACCAAAAAGAAAATCACGATCAAAATGCCCGAACAAGTACCACCAGCAGTTGCCCGGTCGTTTGAAGCCTTGATTCCGGGGGCAGTCGTTTTGATCACATTGTGGATCATCCGCGATATCATTGGCTTTGATGTGAATTCGGCTTTAATGGCAATGTTTAAACCAATTACTGGATTACTTGGAAACAACTTATTTGGTGCCTTACTGCCAATGTTCTTTATCCATTTATTGTGGTCGTTTGGGATTCACGGGATGAGTATTGTCGGCTCTGTTATCCGCCCAATTTGGCTAGTGATGTTAGACGACAATGCTAAAGCGTTAGCATCAGGAACATCGGCTACAAAGCTTCCTTATATCGCACCAGAACAATTTTATCAATGGACAGTGACGATTGGTGGAGCAGGTGCGACCATCGTTGTTGCCGCATTATTCCTGTTCATTTGTAAATCAAAATTTCTAAAAGAAGTCGGACGCTTCACCTTGATTCCTGGGATTTTCAATATCAATGAACCAATGATGTTCGGAGCCCCAATGATTTTGAATCCATATATGTTCATTCCGTTTAATCTAGTTCCGTTAGTATTGACGACAATTTCCTATTCAGCCATTAAGCTGGGGATCGTCAACGGCTTTACGACGTATCAGGCATGGACGCTTCCAGCTCCAATTGGTGGGTTCTTGAGTGCCGGGAATGATTGGCGCGTTGTAGTCTTGATTGTTGTGAACCTGCTTGTTGCTGGAATTATCTACTATCCTTTCGTAAAAGCCTATGACAAGAAGATGGTCCAAGATGAAATGGCGCAGGTAGAAGTAAGCGCTGCAGAATAAGTTTTAAAAGAGAGGGTGGGAAACGATGTACTGGATCGCTGTATTCGCATTTTTCTTCATTGTATTAACTGTGAGTCAATTTTTATTAAATAATTTAAAGAAAGCAGGCATTCGAATTCATCGTTGGATTTGGGCTTTTGCTTCCTTTCTAATTATGATTCTTCCAAATGTTTTATTGCCAAATTTATCTGAGCAGGCAAATATCTTCCTGTATGCATTGTGCGCAGTTTTTGCGGTCAATTTTATGATCGAGCAGAGAAAGTATGTGGAAGCGATGAATAGTCGATACCCTACTCAAGCAAAAACGAAATAGAGCTTAAATCAGGCAGTATGCTTTCTGCTTTTCGATTGATTAGAAAAAGATTCTAATGAAAAATAAACCGGAAACAAGTGACAACCGAGTCTTTCGGTTTTGCTTGCTTCCGGTTTTTTGAATTCTTCTCTTAAATCACCGTTTTCTGCAATTCAGTGAAGCTTTCCACCGTTTTGATCTGCTCACTGCCTCGTTCCCAATGGTATTCTTTACAATCGCTGCCTGTTGCTCCCTTGACCATATTCTTAAAATGACCAACCTTATCCATATTATTCAAATGGAATCGTTTGTTGCCCCAGACACCGTAGATATCGTTAGCAGTTCCTGATGCCTGCGGTTGATAATAAATAAACATACCAAATTCATTCCTTTCATTCGTTATTGTGCAGTGTCAATGGCTTCTAATTTATTCGGATTTTGTTTTTTAATGGCATTGTAGGTAGGCACTAACATACTTAGGTAATGTTGATACCCACTCGCGGCATAATCTGCTTTTGCGCCGCCGACTCTAAACAAACCTTTACAAAAATCTTCAATCGTACTTTTTCCTTCGACTTTGTAAAGTCCATTTCTAGCAGATAATAAGAAAGTATATGCGTTGAAATAGTCCTCCAAAGTATCAAAATGAACATAGTAGCCGCCTTCATTGGACGGTCGTGCACTTCCTCGGCGCATACGTATTTCTAAATCGGAAGGGACAGTAAAGGGTTCAGATATTCCGCTCCAATTGTTATCAATACTCCCGACAATGGATATGTTGGGATCGCCCCAATGACTTTCGATAAACATTTGAGCGATTAAAAAACTTGGTTTCAACTGATATTTTTTGGAATGTTGAATAATCCGTTTAATATTTTGTTCAGAAATAGATTTACCTGCGTTTACTAGTGAACCTAAGTTGTATTCTGCTGACATTGTCATCACCTCTTTATTATTATAGTGGGATAGAGGTACGGTTTTGTTGCCGGAAAAAGGACATTAAAAAGAAGAAAATAGAAGAAAAGCAGACAAGGCAACTGACTTAAAAATCTTCCCATGAACAATAAAGGGCAAGAAAATCTGATCGTCGATTTTCTTGCCTTTTTTCACAAGTTTAGTTTAATTTACTCTGCGATGTGTACGAGATATCCGCTTCAACGTAAGGATGAATTTTTATTTGAGAACACTGTTTTATTAAGTCACTCCCCACCAAATCCTCGAAACAAATAAACACCCAAAAACGCATTAAACCCCATCGCCGCAATCACACTTAACCGTTCAGGGATACCGAAGTATTGGATTGGCACTACGTTGATACCAATGGCTCCGGTGACCATAAGTAAAAGTGCAGCAGCGGCCCAGATTCCTAATGAACGATAGTGATTACTACGAAAGCTGCCAATCGTAATAGTCAGTAGGGACGTGATCGAAAGGACCACGACTAAGACGGTCACGACGACATGCATGACATCTTGGAAGGTTCCAGCAAAACCACTGTCAGTTAAGGGAAACATGGTATATCCCACTGCGGATAACCACATCATTACCGCAAACAGGTAGATCCCGACGCGTATGGATTTGCTCAATCTCCCTTGAATATAGACGCACACCAGCATGACACACACGACACTGCCGACGCCAGATAGGGAAGAGAGCTGGTTCCATAAAATTCTGGAAGGCGAATTATCTGCGCTTAAGTCACTGACAGCCTGCGCCATCCAGTTGTATCCGGGATAAGCAAGCGGACTGAAAACCAACGCTGCGATGTAGGATAAGAAGCTAACTATGCCAAATAATCCTAGCCATTGAATTAGGTTTCTTTTTTTATCCATGGGCATTCGCTCCTGTTCGATAACATTCATTGAATTGGCGAATATGCTGCTCCAGCATTATCAACGCTTCCGGCTCTCTTTCTGGTTGCCGATCGCAAATCGTCAGCAGCAAATGAATCGGCGCGTAAAATTGCAACGCCATAATCTTAGGATCATTTGGCTGCATGACACCTGCTTGCGTCAGCATCGAAAACAGCATTCCTTGATAAGAAAGCGGATCGTCTGCGTATTGCTTCGTGAACATTGCGGCCAGCTCGCTGTTTTGAAACTGTTCGATCGTCAATAGTTTGCGGAAATTGGCGGCGTAATCATCATGTAAAAAGAAAGCAAAGAGCTTATTGCCAATCTCCACAAGCTTTTCTTCAGACATCGTTTCGAAAACATCCGCATCTGTTTCACCATCGTGTCCATTCATCTGCAACGCCGCCATATTTGTTTCGTAACGAGTATTCATTGCTTGTACAACGGCATCGAATATTTCCTTTTTGTTCTTATAATGCTTATACAAAGACGGTGCCTTAATTCCGACTGCCTGTGCGATTTCTTCGACATTGACCGCATCGTAGCCCTTTTTTGCAAAAAGGTGAGAGGCTTCTGCGATGATTCGTTCTTTTGTAGGAAGGCTGCTCATAGTCTGCACTCCTTTTGGCTAATGTTTATTAGCTTAAGTTTAGCTAATGGTTGTTAGCTTGTCAAACTTCTTTTGAAAGAATGATCGCTTTGTATAATATAGACTAGTTTTTTATTTCTTATTATATAAGGAGTTGATGAAATGGGAAGTTCAGGAAGTTTTATTCAAACAAGCGAAAAACATTCTTATAGGTATTTTTCACCAGCATCATTACTCCTAAACCCAAATTGGATATGAATGAGATAAAATAATCAATTAGCAAACGCTATGGAAGCATGACGCTGAACAAATAATTGCTGAGTTAGGTCACACATCCCAAACGGTGATTGTATTGCTTTATAATCAAATTGTAGAACAAGGAAAGATCCCATTTTCGACTGAATTAGCAGAGAGAAATAGACGTACTTTGAGCATTTAAAAATTATCTAAAGAGTTGCCAATCAGAAGATTAGATACTGACGAAAAAAACAATGAATGGTTCAATGAAGATGAAGCTTTAATTTCACAATAAGTCAAAAAAGCAACGACGCTCTTCTCAAACCAAAAAGGAGAAGAGCGTCGTTTTTATTTTAGATATTCCCTATCTTAAACCCGCCACGTTTATCCTCAAAGGATTTAAGCAGTTCCGCTTTTTTAGGGTCACGTGACTTGTGTTCGTTCTTTTTGACTTTCAAGAGGGTAAGGAAGGCAGCGGAGCGTTCTCTACGCTCTTGAATGGATGTATTCAGTATTTTTTCTGTGTTTATGTCAACCATTGCTTAGTACCTCCTCAAGTATTTTTGAAATAGTTCTAAAAGGCTCCCCATAGGCCTTAATCAAATCAATAATAGATAGATTATCCTCAGGTTCAAGGGTTTCCTTTTCTTCATTATACAATAGAATATCAAAGTTTGGTTCCAATAATACTCCAAAGTAAGGACCAATGTCTTTACTAATTTCTTTATTTAAAGGAAATGCAAGATAATATAAGTTAGTCTTTTCATATTCAGAATAGATGATGTTTTTTTCTTCAAGTTTTTGTTTTATAGCATACTTAATAAATTCCAATGAGGTTCCATCTTGATAAAGTGCAACATACTGATCCAAAATTTCCCGTTCCTCATCGCTCAACTGTTCATTTAGATAATCAAAATCCAGTGCTTCATAATGAAGCTCAAGCAATTCCAATACCCACTTACCATAATCCTTGTAGCCCCAATGCAATAAACCTCTGATTCGATCAATTAGCATATCATTTACATAGCTAAAATTTATTTTAAATCCATCTTGAGTGGTATAAGATAAGGGTTCCTTATAGATACCATCGAAGGGAATATTCGCTACCAATTCGAGGACGATTTCCAATTTTTCATGAATCCAATATTTTGCCTCTTTTTTAAAGCCTAAATCTTCCAGAACCTTCGCCAATTCTTTTTCAGCCGGGGTGATGAAGTCAATATCTTGAGTGTTGTAGCCGCCTCGAGTATAAAATTCGATAGATAATCCGCCAGTCACGATAATTTCTGAACCTGAAATACGCTGGAGATAATCGTTGATAACGGCAGCCATGCGAATATTTCGAATCCCAGAATTTGCTACTTTATCGTCCATGGATTCACTTTCTTGTTGGGTATACATTTCTTCAATTATTTTGGTATATTTTTCTAAACACACATGCTACACCTCGCGATCACCTTTATTATACATTCTAAAAGTCGTTCAGGATATGTTTCCGCAAATTTTATAATCAAGCTAGCCCTAAAAAATAGAAATCCCCTAGTAAACATCGTGAAAAATCGCTAGAGATTACTTAGTTGCTTGACTGCAAACGTGCGGCTCCAGTTGTGTTTTCACCAAACAGTTGATTCAGCAAAATTTTAAGAAGCGCGTTAAAGACATCGTTTCAGACAATTTGATCACTTTGTTTCTAAAAGAAAGGGGTTGCATTTGTTGGTGAGTACGGTTACAATCATTTTGTAATTATTAATTACTTACCAATATACAAAAAAATGTATATTCAATTAGGAGGAGCTATCATGAAAAAAATTGTAGTAGGTGGACAGATTGACAAGCCAGAAGTGAAGGAGCTGGTTGAAAAATTTGGTGATAATCAATACGAAATTGACATCAAAAGTGATTTGGAAGCAGCAATGGCGGTAAAAAATGGACAGGCTGATTATTATGTTGGAGCGTGCAATACAGGAGGCGGCGGTGCGTTAGCCATGGCGTTAGCTTTACTAGGACATGACAATTGTGTAACCGTTTCAATGCCGGGGAAATTGATGCCAGAAGAAGAGATTCGTGAGAATGTTCGTTCTGGAAAACAAGCGTTTGGATTTACAGCGCAACATAAAGAAATAGTGATTCCAATCATTATGGATGAACTTAAAAAACAATAAAAAGACAACGGAGGAAAGAAGATGGATTCGTCAAAAATTATTGAATTAGCTGCAATCGCGTTACTGGGTGGTTTGTGTGCGGTATTAGCGAATAAAGGCATTGCTGTTTTTAATGACGGCCTGCGACCGATCGTACCAGAATTTTTAGAAGGCAAGATCGGGAAAAAAGAAATCGCTGCTACGAGCTTTGCATTAAGCTTTGGTTTGGTTATTGGATTTGGAATACCTGTTTCAATTGGCGCATCAATTCTTTTGGTGCATAGTGTGTTACTAATGACAGACATCATCGGTTCGTGGGCTCCAGAAGGAAAAACCGGTATGATCATTTCTGCTTGTGTTGGTGCAGTATACGGTGTCGGCTTAGTTCTAGGACTTCAAGCAGTGGTTGATCTATTCGCAATGATGCCAATAAACTTTATGGACTCACTTTCTCAAGTAGGCTCTCCAGTCGTCATTGGGTTCAGTATTTTTCCTGCGGTGGCTATCGCAAGTCAGCATGGCTTCAAAAAAGGGGCCATTTCATTTAGTGCGACCTTGTTAACGTTGTTTATTGTAAAAAGATTTGGTACATTTGACTTAGGAAAAGGCGCGACGTTAACGTTAAGCGCTGAAGGGATGTCATTACTTGTTGGCATGATCTTTATGATTGTTTATGCTATTCAAGTAAAAAGTGATGGCAGCAACTCAAATGAAAGCCTCGTCAGCGTTTTTTTAGAACGAGTGAATCGAATTAAGAAAAACTGGATATGGCTTTCTATCACTGGCGGTTTAGTCGCTGCTTCAACAAGCTTGATGATTATCGCAGGAGACCCCATTTCTCTTAGCTTACTTTCAGAAGGAAAAATGAGTGAAGCAGCATTAGCAGCTTTTGCTAGAGGGATCGGCTTCATTCCGTTAGTATTCTCTACAGCAATCGTTACAGGTGTGTATAGTCCTGCCGGTACAACATTTGTATTTGTAGCAGGGATTTTATTACATGGAAATCCTATCGTTGCATTCCTTGTGGGCGCGCTATTGATGTTTGTGGAAGTTCAACTATTAAGCTTAATGGCAAAAGCACTAGATAAATTCCCAGGAATTCGCGAAATGGGGGAGCACATCCGTACAGCCATGAATAAGGTTCTCGAGGTTGCGTTATTAGTTGGCGGGGCCATGGCTTCGGAGCAAATCGCACCAGGAATTGGCTATTTTTGGGTGATTGGCTTGATGCTGCTAAATAGAAAAGCGAAGAAGCCAGTAGTAGAATTAGCTGTTGGACCAATTGCAGCAATCAGTTTAGGTGTAATCGTAAATATTCTGTACCTAGTTGGACTATTTGTTCCCGTTGTTACAAAATAGGAGGAGTCAAAATAGATGTTACTTGATGGAATAACGTACATGCATGAACACACAACAATTGATTTATCACGGTTAAAAAATACTGATGATACCAATTTAAACTGTTTCGATGAAACTGTCTCAGAATACAAAAAAATGTATATTAAAGGCGTGCGTAATATTGTTGATGTGACGAATATGGATATGAGAAGAAATCCGAAATATGTTCAAAAAGTCGCTGATTTATCAGGGATAAATGTCGTGCAAGCGACTGGATTTTATCAGGATAAATTTCTTCCAGAATTCGTAACAGAGGCAACCGTCGATCAGTTGACAGAATTCATGATTAAAGAAATCGAAACGGGAATTGCGGATACATCAATTAAAGCGCAAATCATTGGTGAGATTGGAACAAGTAAAGACACCATGACTGAGCGTGAACGTAAAGTTTTTACTGCTTCAGTGATTGCTCAAAAACATACTGGAGTTCCAATCACTACTCATACCACTTTAGGAACCTATGGGCATGAACAGGTTGAATTTTTCAAAGCGCAAAAGGCAAATTTAGAAAAAATCGTCATTGGACACGTTGATTTAACAGGAAATTTCGATTACATCTTGCATATGCTGGACCAAGGAGTGTATGTTGAATTTGACACAATTGGGAAAGAAAACTACCAACCAGATTTATTACGAGCGACCATGCTAAAAGAAATCGAAAAAAGAGGCTACGACGATAAAGTATTTCTCTCAATGGATATTACACGGAAATCAAATTTGGAGTATCAGGGTGGGATTGGTTATTCCTACTTATTAGATAAGTTTGTCCCATTAGCACTTGAAACAGGTGTTTCTGAACACTTTATCAAAAAAATGCTTCAATATAATCCTCAAACATTTATGAATTAGGAGTGGATCGACACTATGGAAGCATTTCCTTTGAAAAGTTTAACAATCGAAGAAGCGACGAATTTGCAATTTAAATTGGTTGATTCAATTACACATTATTTTTCTGGTGACGAAATTTTGACTCGAGGAGATCTCGGAGTAGTAAAAGAATTAAATCAACCAAGAATGACCAACAAAGTAGAAAAAGTATTAGCTGATTTTTTCAATGCTGAAGCGGCTATGCTAGTACGTGGTTCAGGAACGAATGCGATTAGACTTGCACTACATGCGGTTGTTGGAACAGGAAAAACAATCCTGGTTCATGATGCGCCGGTCTATCCAACCACTCAGGTCTCGATTGATATGCTGGGTATACATTTAGTTTATGCGGATTTCAATGATTTTAATAGTGTGACAGAGGTACTTCGAGAAAACAAAGTTGATGGAATTTTAATTCAAGTAACCCGTCAAAAAATTGACGATTCGTATGATCTGAAAAAATTGATCTCACATATTCGCTCAATGAATAAAAAAATACCGATTGTGACGGATGACAATTACTCAGCTTTGAAAACTGAGGGAATCGGCTCACAATTTGGCGCAACCCTCGCTTGTTTTTCGACCTTCAAGCTGTTAGGGCCTGAAGGGATAGGGTGTATCGTTGGAGCTAGAGGTGCGATCAAACGCTTAAAGCAAGAGAACTACTCAGGCGGCGGTCAGGTTCAAGGCCATGAATCACTAGATGTGTTAAGAGGGATGATTTATGCGCCAGTATCGTTAGCGATTTCAGCCAAGGTTAGTGAAGAAGTCAGCGATAGAATCAATCGCCATGAGATTGAAGGATTGGAAGCGGCATTTATCGTTAACGCGCAATCAAAAGTGATTGTTGTGAAGCTTACCAAACCATATGCTAAAAAAATAATTGAAGCAGCAACAAAATTTGGCGCTTTACCCAATCCAGTAGGCGCAGAATCGAAATATGAGTTTGCACCGCTGGTTTATAGGGTGTCGGGAACGTTTAGAAAGGCTGACCCTGCTGCGGAAGATACAATGATTCGGATCAATCCGAATAGAGCAGGAACCGATACTATTATCAATATTCTAAAAAAGGCCATGGCGAGTATTTAAAGAATGAGGAGTTTCTATGGGAGAAGAATTTTTAAAGAAAAAAGGAATTGTTGTTAACTATTTAGCTTCCGATCTACTACAGAAAAAAAAGGGTGATCGGGTACTGAGTGTGACGGAATATCAAAATAAGTACGCCGTTTCTCGGGGAACCGTACAAAATGCTTGGGCATTTTTGAAGGAAATAAAAGCGATCAAAGTAAAAAGTCACGGACATATGGGAACCTTCATCGAAGAAATTGATTACAGCATTTTGCAAGAATACGCCTTATCAGATACGATTCTTGGAACGATGACTTTGCCTTATTCAAGACTTTACGAAGGACTGGCTACCGGCATTTACGACGTATTCAAGGAAAATAATATTAAGCTGAACCTGGCCTATATTCGAGGTTCGAAGGAAAGAGTCCGTTCTATCGCAAATAAAACGTATCGCTTTGCGGTTGTCTCAAAATTTGCCGCCGAGCAAGCCATTTCCGATGGGGAACCAATAGAAATTAGTCTTAATTTTGGTCGACATTCTTATCTAAGTGAGCACGTCTTGCTTTTTCGAGATAAGAATCAGAAGAAGATTGAAAAGAATATGAAGATAGCCATTGACTATAGCTCAATTGATCAACGATTACTGACAAAAGCGATAATCAAAGATGAACAGGTAGAGTATGTTGAAATGCAAGGACATCAAATTATTGCGGCTCTCCAAATGGGACAAATTGATGCTGGTATCTGGAACTTTGACGAAATACGTGATAAGAATCATCAAGGACTACATTATGTTCCCTTAACTGAAAGTGAGATGGAGAAGGATATGAGCACATCAGTAATCATTACCCAAAAAGATGATTCTTCAATGAAAGCATTCTTCCAAAAAAGCGTAGACAAGAAAAAAATTCTATGCATTCAAAAAGACGTATGTGATGGAAAGCTGATTCCTCAGTACTAATTTTTTTAAATTATTCTCTTTTCCATAAAAACCAAAAAAGGGTAGGTTATATACCATGAAATTTATCCTTCAATAAATAAAAAACGTTCATTCGTAACTAGGGGGAACAGCATGATTCGAGAAAAATTAGCAATATTACTTAGCTCTGAGATTATTGATCAGGAAACACAGGATTATGTCTTGAGTGTTTTAGAGTATCTACTGAAAGAGAACATCATCGAGGAAGAACAACAAGCGGATGTTTTTTTAACGCATCTTGCTATGGCTGATATGCGTAGAAAGAAAAACGAAACCATCAATGATCTAGAGTCTTTCATCCGCGCAGAAATTGAAGCGGATGAAAAATTTCTTCACTCAAAAGAATTATGGCAAGACCTTCAAGAAATGACTTCAAACAAGCACTTTGATGAGACAGAGTTAGACTACTTTTATCTTCACATCATCAATATGCTGAGGGAGGAATAGGATGTTTTTAGATGTCACTGCCCGAAGAAATCCAAACTTGATTGATGCAGCAGTTGAACTTCATCAAAAAGGACTCCTCCTTCCAGATACCTATATCTTGGATCTTGACACAATTGAAGAAAATACATTAAGCCTTGTTAACGATGCAAAAAAACAAGGGATTCAATTATTTTACATGACAAAGCAATTTGGACGGAATCCATATGTTGCGCAAAAAATTCATGATGCAGGGATAGAAAAAGCTGTTGTTGTGGACTTCAAGGAAGCGTTAATCATGATGGAACAAGGGCTGCCACTTGGAAATGTTGGCCATTTAGTACAAATTCCGCAGCGACTTTTAAAAAGGATCATGCTTTATGGGACAGAGTACATGACCATCTATTCGTTGGAAGCGTTGCAGCAAATTATCAGTATTGCCGTAGAGCTGAACATCAAACAAAAAATTTTAGTCAAAGTCATTGAAAAGGACGACCAAATCTACGAGGGACAATTTGGCGGCTTTCACTTAGATGAGTTACCAAGTATCGCTCATTTATCAAATAAAACGGATTTAGTTGAAATTGCTGGTGTAACGTCTTTTCCATGTTTTCTCTTTGATGGTAAAGCGAAATTATTACCAACAAACAATGTTGAGACGATAAAAAAAGCAAAAATGATATTTAAAGAAGCTGGCATTGAAATTACAGAGGTGAATATTCCATCAGCTACTTGTCACGAAACAATTCCTTTAATCAAGGAAATCGGCGGCACACAAGGAGAGCCTGGACACGCATTAACAGGCACAACCCCTCTGCATGCCAAAATGGATTTGCCCGAAAAACCAGCAATGGTATATGTCAGTGAAGTCTCGCATAATTTAGATGGCCAGGCCTATTTTTATGGCGGAGGCTACTATCGAAGAGGCCATTTTAGATCTGCGTTGATTGGAGATGCCCACTCTCTAGTGAGAGATAATGTGAATCCATTCAGTGATGAGAATATTGATTACTATCTTTCAACTCAAAAAGAACACCCGATAGGCTCGACGGTCATCGCGGCATTTCGAACACAAATTTTTGTCACTAGAAGTGATGTAGCAGTAGTATCTGGTATTCAAAAAGGAATAACAAAAATTGAAGGAATTTATGACAGTCTAGGAAATTTGATTAGAAGGTGAAACAATGGGAAGATTTGTCGTAATTGTTTTAGATAGTTTTGGTGTTGGAGCGATGGAAGATGTAAAGGAAGTTCGTCCAAGAGACATCGGAAGTAGCACAGCAGGACATATTATACAAAAGAATGAAGCCATTCATATTCCAACGCTTGAAAAATTGGGGTTAATGAACGCTCTTGGATATGAAATAGGCAACCATAAATTTTCAAAAGAGGCAAACTATGGAACCAGCAATTTAGCCCATCACGGAGCAGACTCCTTTTTGGGACACCAAGAAATCATGGGAACTACCCCTAAAATACCTTTAATCCAACCTTTCAATCAAAAAATTGACGAAATTGAAGAAAACCTTATTAAGCAAGGGTATAAGGTTAGACGTGTAGGAGAAAAAGGCACACAAATTTTAGTGGTTAATGAAGCAGCAACTGTAGGAGATAATCTGGAAACGGACTATGGGCAAGTTTATAATGTATCCGCTTGTTTAGCGTTAATCAGTTTTGAAGAGCTGAAAAAACTGGGACAGGCAGTTCGAGAGGTCGTTCAAGTGTCTCGAGTAATCACTTTCGGAGGACAACAGATCACTTTGGACAATCTATTAAAGGCAAGAAAGGTGAAAAATAATGAGATAGCTGGGGTAGATGCTCCTGAATCGGGAGTTTATGATCACGGCTATCAAGTGGTCCATCTAGGTTATGGCATTGACAAAAATGTACAAACACCAACAATTTTAGATAATGCCGAAATTCCTGTTTCTTTTCTGGGTAAAGTAGCTGATATTATCCAAACGGAGAGTAAACGACTATTTCCAGGGGTGGATTCAGATAAGCTTTTCGATGACTTAATTCAAGAAGTTCAAGGGATAGAACATGGTTTTATCGCGTTGAATATTCAAGAAACAGATTTAGCCGGTCACGCAGAAGATGTCGACAGGTATTCAGACCGACTAGAACTTAGTGATCGACGAATCAAGGAATTAATCCCGTATCTGAATAAAGGGGATATCCTACTTGTTATGGCCGATCACGGAAACGATCCTACAATCGGTCATAGCAACCATACAAGAGAACGGGTTCCATTATTAATTTACAGTCCTGATATTCAAGGGAGATATGTTGGTGAGCGCAAAACCCTCGCTGACGTAGGAGCAACAGTTGCTGATTATTTCAATGTAGGTGCTCCGCAAAATGGAGAATCATTTTTAGCTGATTTAATTTCAAACTAATCAGATATGCTCGATCTACGGTGATACACCAGCTAGATCGGGCTTTTTATGGAGGGATGAGTATGGAAATTCAAAGATTTCAAGAGTATTCACTGAAAACAAGTCTGGCAATGGCAAATTTATTCCAATCAGTGATAACTGTTTATCCTAATTGCATCACAACTATTCATTCAGAAGCTGACTATTATATGGGCGTTAAACAAGTCCCTATGATTCCAGATGCATTTGTCAGTCATTTGGAACAAAATGGTTTTCATCTTCACACGATTGATAAGGCAAGTCACAAAGGAAGAGGCATTGATATAGATTTAAAAAATCCAATTACAGGTCGTTTCATGACAGGCTCATCAAGCGGTACAGCAGTAAATGTTTTCTATGGAATAAATGATCTTGGGGTTGGAACAGATGGTGGAGGCTCGGTACTATCTCCTGCAGCTGCTTTAAATTTAATTGGATATATTCATCCTAATCTCGGATCGGAATGGATAGATTATGTGAAATATTCAAAGACATCAACAGATGGAATCTCTTTTATCCCTTCTATTGGATTTATCAGTAGAGATTTGGATTTAGTCAAACAGGCATCATCATTATTCATAGCTGATAATTTAAAAAAGAAAAAGATAAAGATCGCTGTAGATTCTGAGATTGATAAAAATGAATGGGCTGAGTTTGATGAGTGTATAACTGTAGAAACTACGAATCTCGTCTATAAATATGAAGCGAGTAGAAGCGAACTGATTCATTCGCTAAAGCAGCTTCTTTCCGATTTTGATATTGTCGTTTCAAAAGAAGGACCGATTGATGTTTACGGAATTGGAGAAACACTTTTTGGACATTTTGATAAACAAACTAGGTCAATTCAGATTCAGGGAAAAAAAGGGTTTGTTCGTGTAGTGAACATGTGTAATGCAGTAGGGTTGATCGTCCCTAGTCAAGAACTTGCCACAGGGTATTTGATAATAGGTAGGAAGTACAATTTTATTGAAAAATATATATTTGATTTGGCTGAAAAATTGATAAGCAAGCAAGACTCATTAATTGAAAATTATTTTTTAGATTATCGTTCATATTTTTCCGAAGGCTATACTGTTTAATAATGAAAAATAGAAAACTCCTCCATAAAAATTACCTATTTTGCTATCTTCACTTTTTTTAGTAATGATTTACGTTGGGGGAGGCAAATCAGATTAATGATTTTTTTTAACAGAATTAAGAATAGGATAAGCAGCGTTTTTGACAGAAAAGAGGTCAATTTTGATCCTAAAAAGCTAATAATACACTCATTCCTCACTTAAAATTCTGATACTTTTTAAAATGAAAATGTCTACACGTAATCGTTTTTATATCAGAGAATGCCCTTTTTAAAATAATACAAAATGCGAAGCAAAAGACTAATTAGCTACTAACAGCCAATTAGTCTTTTTGCTGTTTTAGGGATCTCTTATATGGATGATACCAATTATTTATAAACAATTATTTGAATGCTGGTGGTGCCTTCAAAAGTCTTTTTGAAAAGGAAGTAAAAATAACAAATAGCAGAGAAGAGATTTTACGGTTAAAATTGAATATCATCAACTTGTTGATTGGGGTGCTTAAAATTGGGGATGAAAGCGGATACTTTCCGTTGTATATATGACCTATACTATGGGTGAGCTCAAATGATAACGAAGAGAGGGTTGATGATGAAAATTTAGATTACATGAAAGGATGATTGAAGTGGATAAGAGAAGTGAACGGATTTTGAACTATCTGGTATACCATTCTCAAGTCGATAGTCGGACGCTCATGAAGGAGTTCCACATTACTCGCAATCAGTTAAATTACAGCATCAAGAAAATCAATGGCTGGTGTGAAGGATTGAATTTTCCAGAAGTTATGCGAACAAGAAATGGGTTATTTTATCTTTCGCCAGAGTTATTGGCACATTTTAAGCAAGCGAAGGGGACAGAAGCAGCAGCAAATTCTTTTTACACAGAGAATGATCGGTGCAATATCATACTGCTAATCTTATTTTCGAAACCGAGTTATTTGTCTTTGGATCACTTCATGATTGATTTACAGATTAGCAAAAATACGGTTTTGAGATCATTGCGTTATTTGAAAAGGCATCTTCCTAATGAAATTGAGTTAACTTATTCTCGCAGTCATGGATATGATTTGGCAGGCAATGAATGGAATCTGAGAAAACTATTGATTGAGACAGTTAGCTCGCTACGAAAGTTATCCAACGGTGATCAACTGTTAATGAAATTTGCTGAGCCAGTCAGTGATAAGATCGCAATTTTTCATGAGATTTTAGAAGATGCGGAGGAAACACTGAAGGTTAAGTTTTCTGATGAGCAGGTTGAGATACTTCCCTACATTTTGGCAATTATCAACTATCGGATAGCAAATGGAAAAGTAATCCAAGAGTCATTTCAAATTAACAATAGTATGCTGGCAGATACCAAGGAATACGCGGTAGCTAGTGAGATGTTTGATAATTGGAAAGAAATTCCTGATCAAGAAAAATTATTCATCACTTTACAGCTGCTGACTACAAACATCATCTCTGGAGATATTTTGACAGAGGAGCTATCTAAAAATCTATCGTCGATTATCGAGGATTGTTTGACTACTTTTGAAAAGAAGGCTTGTGTAACGTTGAAGGACAAGCAAGATCTTAAAGAAAGAATGATCCTGCATATGAAGCCGGCCTTTTATCGAATGCGATATCACTTGAACTTAAAAATGAAAATTGAAGATATCCAATTTGATCCAAAATATGATGCGTTTAAAGAGCTGATTCGTGAGGCTTTTCAACCTCTTCAAGAGTTTATCGGTGAAAGTATTCCAGATGAAGAATTCTTGTTCATCACGTTATTCATTTTGAGTGCATTGTCTGAAGAACAGAAGGAAAGAGAAAGTTATCATGCTGTTGTAGTTTGCAAGAGCGGCATATTGATCTCTCAAACGTTGAACACTTTCCTGCAAAAGATTTTCCCGGAGTTTACTTTTTTACCTCCTTGTTCATTGAGAGATTTTTCAAAAATTAAAAGCAAAATAGATGTAGTTTTTTCAACTGTTCCAATTAAGGATGTAGAAAAGCTCTTTATTGTAAAACCTATTATGAGTCAATCAGAGTTAAAGATATTGAAAAAGCGTGTATTACGAGAAACAAATGGGGGTGCTCAGGAAGAAGCGGGGCAACTCTTAGAAAAAATAATGACAACTATAGAAGATTTTTCAACTGTTCACGATCGCACAGCCTTAGAAAAGAAGCTTATCGAGCTCTTTCAAACAAGAGATGACTATCCATACGATCAAGAAATAAATCATGAGATCAGTTTGCTGGATGTTTTAACACTCGATGCTGTTCAGATTATTGAACAGGTCGAAGATTATCAAGAAGCGATTCGTTTAGGGAGCCGCCCTCTTTTGAAAAAGGGACAAATTACCTCAAATTACATTCAATCGATGATCGAATCTCATAATATGGATGACTCTTATATTGTTTTGGGAAATGAAGTTGCAATTCCTCACTCTCGCCCAGAAGAAGGAGTTAATGAATTAGCTGTTTCATTGCTGCATGTTAGACAAGGAGTGAACTTTTCAAGAAGTGAGCGCGTTCATTTTGTGTTTATTATTGCTCCAATAAATCAAGAGAGTCACATCAATGCGCTTTTCGAAATTATGAGTATTGCTGCGGTATATGCGAACCTGCAGTACACCTCAAGAATTATTAAACAGTTTAAAACTAGGTGAAGGTGAGGAAGACAAATGAATGTTAATGATTTGATTAGAGAAGACCTAGTAATTTTCTCTAACGCCAAAACGAAAACAGAAGCAATAAGCGAATTAGCAGATGTATTGTATGGGAACAATAAAGTAAAAGAGTCCTACAAAAAAGCTGTATTAGAAAGGGAGGCAGCCTTCCCGACTGGTTTGGAGACTGAACATTTTGGAATCGCAATTCCTCATACGGATAGCATTCATGTCAAAGAGCCAGCAGTTTCCATCGCTCTTCTAGAAAACAAGCTCCCTTTTATTCAGATGGGTAGTAGCGATGAGGATGTACAGGTTGAAGTGATTTTCATGTTAGCGTTAAAAAAAGCAGAGGATCAATTAGAAGTTTTGCAAGTGTTTGTCGATTTAATTCAAGATGATTCCTTTATGGAGAGGCTAGTAACTAGTAAAAATGCAAAGGAAATTATCCAAACGATCCATGAATTTTCTGAACAAATGACTTAGGAGTGAGAAAAATGTTAGCACCCATTCTTGATCGTGTTTTGTACTTCAATCTTGGTTCTCTTGGTAGATCAATCGTAGATGTGATCCAAAATAACCAGTGGCTCTTCCTTACCATATTTTTACTTTACGGAGGAATCGTTTTATATGCCAAACTGATCTGGTCGCGTTATCTGCCTCAAAAAATGTACAGCTATCTGAAAAACACTGAGAAGAAAAATCTTTCAATGGAAGAGTTATATGAAGGCTGGTTAAGGTATCGCAAAAAATTGCCGCAGTATATTTTAGTTCCAACACACAATGAATTTTGGGTAAAACCAGCGGCAAAGATGACTGGTACTGAACAAAAGCTATTTTACAATTCTGATAGAAAAAAGCTGAATGAAAAGGATTGCTTTATATTGATTGCTGAAAAACTATAACGATAAACAAACTTGGAGGAATTTACTATGGAAAGAAAAAGAATCTACGTATGCTGCGGATCAGGGATTGCGACATCAACTGTTATCTCAAAAAAAGTGAAAGAAGCCGTTGAAGCAAACAAAATCCCTTACACCTTGGAACAGTGTACGGTTCAACAAATTTCATCAAAAGTTGCAACCTTAAAACCTGACTTAATTGTTAGTTCTGCACAAATACCAACCGATGTAAAAGGTGTTCCGGTAGTTATGGGCCGCGCATTTTTAACAGGGATAAAAAAACAAGAAACGATCGATCAAATTATTTCTATTTTGAAACAATAATCTATCCAAAAAGGAGGAAAAAAGATGAATGCTATTTTTGATTTTTTTCAATACATCGTCAACTTAGGAGTCAGTGTGATGATGCCGCTCATCATTACAGTACTTGGGTTAATCTTTGGTAATAAATTTTCCGCGTCTTTTAAATCAGGCTTAACAGTTGGGGTAGGGTTTGTCGGGTTAAATGTCATTGCTGCGCTGATGACGACGGCTATCAGTCCTGTGACGAAGGCGTTGGTCGAAAACTACAACTTCCACCTTGTAGCTACTGATATTGGCTGGGGTGTAGGTTCGTCTCTAGCTTGGGGTACGCAGATTGTTCCCTTTGTTTTTATTACAGTTATTGCCACAAATGTTGTAATGATCTTATTGAATTGGACCAAGACAATGGATGTAGATATTTGGAATTTTTGGCATTCAATGATGATTGCAGGAGCTCTTTATTTAACAACTAAGAGTATGATTCTTGCTTTGCTTAGTGCTGTGATCAATATGGCTATTGTCTTTAAAATTGCTGACTGGACTCAAAATGATTTAGATGAGGTATTAGGGCTGGAGGGAATCTCATTCCCTCAGATTCAATCTAGTGGTTGGGCATTAATTGGCTGCCCATTAAACTGGTTGTTTGATCGAATCCCTGGGGTAAAGAATATTTCATGGACACCAGAAAAGGTTCAAAGCAAGTTAGGGATTTTTGGCGAACCTATGCTGATTGGCTTGTTTGTAGGCGGTATCTTAGCTGCTGCAGCAAGAATGCCGTTAGATCAAATTTTACAAACAGCGGTGACGATCGCTGCAAGCTTAGTCTTGATGCCGCGAATGGTGGCCTTATTGATGGATGGCTTAACCTTGATTTCTGAATCAGCACAAGAATGGATGCAAAAAAGATTTGAAGGCCGCGAATTATATATTGGATTGGATTCAGCATTGGGGATTGGTCACCCATACGTTTTGACGACTGGACTATTGATGATTCCTGTTGCCCTTATTTTGGCATTCATTTTACCAGGAAACAAGGTCTTGCCTTTAGCAGATTTGACAGCGTTACCATATTTTATGATATTCGCCATTGTACCTTCAAAAGGTAATTTGTTCCGAGGACTGATTACAGGAGTGATTTTCACAGCAATTATCTTGTACTGCGCAACATATGCTGCTCCGATCGTTACCCAACTTGCAGCTCAGGTAGGCTATCAATTGCCTGCAGATACTGAGATGGTCACTTCATTGGCAGTAGGTTCGCAATGGTATACATGGATTATTTATGCATTATTCAAGGCAATCGGTGGCATTTTCTAAGCATCCTTGTCTAATAAAAACTTAGTTTAATTGGAGGAATTTTATATGAAAGCAGCACTTATGTATGGAGCAAATGATATTCGAATTGAGGATATTGAGAAACCCGAATACGATGCGGAAGGATTATTACTTAAAGTAGAGGTCATTGGACTCTGTGGTTCTGATATTCGCAATTTGACAACGGACTCAAGAAAAGGGGACTATCCACATATTTATGGTCATGAAGTGGTTGGAACAGTTGCTGAAGTGGGGGAGAAATGTACCAAATTTGCCGTTGGCGACAGATTGTACGTCTATCCAGCAGTTCCTTGCTTAGAGTGTGAATATTGTCGAGCGGGTAACAGTCACAGCTGTAAGAATCTGAAGGCCTATGACAGAATTCAAGGCGGGTTTGCACAATACATGGCTGTTCCATCATGGGGCGTAAAGGGGCCAAACATTTATAAAATTCCAGATGATGTTCCCTTTGAGACAGCGATCATGGCCGAACCACTTTCTTCTGTCTACGCTTGTTTGGATAATGTGAATGTTCAAATTGGTCAGACAATTGTAATTGTGGGCGCAGGACCAATTGGATGTCTCCAAGCAGAGCTTGCTAAGATTCGCGGAGCAAATAAAGTTATCATGGTTGAAATTAACGATCAACGTTTAACAGAATCCAAAGAATTTGGCGTGGACCATACGATCAATAGTTTAAAGGTTGATGCGGTTGAGGAAGTGAAGAAGCTTACTAACGGACAAGGAGCACATGTCGTTATTTCAGCTAATCCTTCTACTAAAGCACAGACGCAAGCAGTTTATATGGTGCGGCCAAATGGGACGTTAGTCTTTTTTGGAGGTGTTCCAAAGGGTGAGCTGACACCTATCGATACAAACTTTCTTCATTATAATAGTATCTGGGTTTATGGTCATTACGGGTCAAATACGATCCAAGTAAAAGAAGCCTTTGAAACGATCATTTCCGGAAGAATTGATGCTACACGATATATCTCGGAGATCATGCCTTTAGACAATCTGTATGATGCAATCCAGCTAATGAAGAGCGGAAAGGCAAACAAAGTATTGATTAAGCCTTGGATGAATTAAGCAAAGGTCACTACACGTTGAATCAATGAGTAAAAAAATTCAATTGGAGGAAACAGCTTTGGAAAATATCATGCAATTTAGACCTATTCAAGAAATGATTGAGGTAACATCGAATCTTTATCGTTTAGGATGGGATGAAAGAAATGGTGGGAATATCACCTATCTAGTAGATGAAGCAGAAGTTCAAAAATATATCGATACAACAAAGGTAATTCGAAATATTCCGATGAGCTTTGATGGAAAAGAATTAGTTGGGAAATATTTCTTGGTTACTGGTTCAGGGAAATATTTCAAAAATGTTCAATCTGATCCTGAGAACAATTTAGGGATCTTACGGGTAGCTGAAGATGCTCATAGTGTGGATCTTTTATGGGGATATAGTGATGGAGGATTGCCAACGAGCGAATTACCAGCTCATTTTATGAGTCATATTGCTCGACTAGCAGTTGATCCTGAGAATCGAGTAGTCATGCATTGTCATGTGACACATTTGCTTGCGATGACATTCTCACATGAGATAACTTCTAAAGCGATTACTCGGACGTTATGGGAAATGTGTACTGAGTGCCTCGTTGTTTTTCCTGAAGGAATCAAAGTCTTGCCTTGGTTAGTTCCTGGATCAAATGAGATTGGGGAAGCAACTGCAAAAGCGATGAAGGACTTCCGTTTAGTGTTATGGTCCTTCCATGGCGTATACGGTGCCGGAAGAACAATTGATGAAACCTTTGGGTTAATTGAGACAGCAGAAAAAGCAGCAGAGGTTTATACCTACGTTCAAGCTCAAGGCGGCATGAAGCAAACGATCACAGATGAAAATTTCAAGGCTCTGGCTAAGCAATTTGGTGTAACCCCAAACAAAGACTTTTTTGAAATGTAAGGAGGAGAAAAAATGGCCAATAGAATTATTTTGAATGAAACATCTTATTTTGGAAAAGGCGCAATCCAGCATATAACTGAAGAATTGAATAAGCGGAACTATCAAAAAATTGTGGTTGTCACAGATAAAACTCTGATTGATCACAGTGTTGCAACTAAGGTAATGGATCTGTTAGATGAAGCAAGTGTACATTATGACACTTATGACGGTATCGTTCCAAATCCTACCATTGAAAATGTGAAGGATGGGGTAGATTTTGTTAAGAAATCAAATGCTGAATGTATGATAGCTATCGGCGGCGGTTCACCAATCGACACGGCAAAGGCAATTGGAATCATTATGACAAACCCGGAGTTTTCTGATGTTGTGAGTTTGGAAGGCGTGGCTGATACGAAAAATCCTAGTTTGCCAATTTTTGCAGTCCCAACCACATCAGGAACTGCTGCAGAAGTAACGATAAATTATGTAATCACGGATAAAGAAAACCAACGTAAATTTGTCTGCGTTGACCCCCATGATATTCCGGTCGTAGCTTTTGTAGACAGCGATATGATGATGGGAATGCCAAAAGCTTTATGCGCCGCAACAGGAATGGATGCCATGACTCACGCGATTGAAGGTTATATAACAAAAGGAGCATGGGAAATGACGGACATGCTGCATATCAAAGCTATTGAACTCATTGGTCGTTTCTTGCCGGATTCCGTTGCAGGAGATCAAATTGGTCGAGAAAAAATGGCTCTTGCTCAATATATCGCTGGAATGGGATTCTCAAATGTCGGCTTAGGTTTAGTGCATGGAATGGCCCATCCATTATCTGCTTGGTACAACATTCCTCATGGTGTTGCGTGTGCTTCATTGCTACCAACGGTTATGCGTTTCAATAAAGATTTCACTGGAGAAAAATACCGTGATATAGCGATAGCTTTAGGAGTTTCGGATGCTGAGAAAATGGATTTGACAAAGGTTCGCAACGCGGCATGTGATGCAATTGATCAGCTAAGCAAGGCAGTCGGAATTCCTAGTACAATCTCAGAGCTTGGGGTAAAAGAAGCAGATTTATCAAAAATCGCCGAAGATGCCTTCAACGATGTTTGCAGTCCCGGTAATCCTCGCGATGCCTCGATTGAAGAGATTATCGAGTTATACAAAAAGCTAATGTAGAAGAATGCCTTATTTGAAGTCACTTGAAAAGATTGCTATTTATAAAAGGAGACGAATCAATTGTTAGTTTCTACAAAGGAAATGCTACAACGAGCAAGAAGGGAAGGCTATGCGGTACCTGCGCCAAATTTCTTTGATTTTTGTTCTGCTTCAGCTTATCTAGAAGTTGCCGAAGCTCTTAATAAACCATTGATTTTGGCTTTTGCACAAGCACATATGGATCAACTTGACTTGGAAGATGCCGCAATGATAGGTCGCTACTTAGCTAAAAAGGCAAGTGTCCCAGTAGCGCTGCATTTAGATCATGGAACAGACGAGACGATAATAAAGCAGGCGATAGATTTAGGGTTTACATCAGTTATGATTGACGCTTCTCAAGAGAACATCGAGGAGAATATTATGAAAACCAAAGCTATTGTAGCGTTTGCCCGTCCAAGAGAAGTGGCTGTGGAGGCAGAGCTGGGGCATGTAGGTGCTGGAGATAATTATGAGGATCATGAGCATTCGGATTCCATCTATACAAGGGCTTCTGAAGTGGAAAGATTTATTGAAATGACCGATGTTGATTCCTTAGCGATTTCTATCGGAACAGCTCACGGTATTTATAAAGGAAAGCCTAAGATCAGCTTTAACACATTACATGATATTTTTTCAAAAACTGCTATCCCATTAGTATTACATGGCGGCTCCTCATCGGGAGAAGAAAATTTGCATCGTTGTGCCACAGAAGGCATAGCTAAGATCAATATATTCACAGATATAGTCGAGGGCGGAATGAAAGCCATCAATAATGGACGACCAACGGAGCTTTTTGAATTAGAAAATCTTCGGAGTCGGGGAATGAAAGCGGTACTGGAAGAATATTATCACCTGCTTGCTACTAAAACTTGGAGATAAGAATATGAAAAAAATTCAAACACCATTTTTTTGTGTGAATCCAAAGGGGTACTTATTTGGATCAGAGCTGCTGGAATTAGCAAAAGCAGCGGATGAACTTTCAAAACGTTATCAATTGACGGTATTCTTTACAGTTCCATTTACTGAAGCTCACCCAATTATAAGAAATACTGAGAATTTAATTGTTACTGCTCAGCACATGGATGGTATTTCCAAAGGAAAAGGTATGGGACGTATTTTTCCCGAGTCCTTAGTTTCAGCCGGTTTTAAAGCGATCTTCTTAAATCATGCAGAACATCCTATGACGTATCATGAATTGGAACAAGCAATAAGAAGAGCCAAAGAATCAGAGCTATACACGATTGTTTGTGCAAACTCAGTGACTGAAGGAAAAGCAGTGGCGCTACTTGAACCCTCAATCATCGTTTGTGAGCCCACTGATTTGATTGGTACAGGGAAAACAAGTGATTCTAGCTACATGAAAGAATGCAATCTAGCTATCAAAGAAATTTCTCGAAAAACCAAAGTGCTACAGGCAGCTGGAATAAGCACCGCAGCGGATGTAAAGAAGGCACTTGATTCTGGAGCGGATGGAACCGGAGGAACGAGTGGAATTGTTTGTTCCGACTCTCCTAAAGAGACGTTGACGGAATTGATACAATATGTCGCAAAATATAAGGAGAGCTAATAAATGAAAGTTTTAACAAAAGAGCTTATTTTAGAATCCAATGGACGTCGCGTGACGTATCATAATATTACTGAACAGGTAAAAGCATTTGTTGAAGAAACAGGAGTGAAAAACGGCTTATGCTTAGTTCAATCACAGCACACAACCTGCTCTGTTATCTTTGAAGAGTTTATGCATGATCTTGATTTTAATGGGGATGACTATCTTCAGGTCGATATGAATGCATTTTTAGATCGTCTGATACCTAGAGAGCTATCTGAAAATACAAATTATCGTTATCCTGGTCCGGCGCATAAGGATTTTCTATTCAGCTTATCCCATTCAGATCATCCTTCAGATCCAGCAGTATTATTGAATGGAGATGCTCATATTCGTGCCTCTATGTTTGGAGCAAGCGAGACGTTTGCATTAAATGACGGTTTATTGGCTATTGGTGTTGTTGGCTCAATTTACTTTATTGATTTCGATCAAAACCGCATTCGAAAACGTGTATGTCGAATCCAAGTGCTGGGTGAATAATAGACAAAGGCAATAAACTTATCGTAATCAATAAAAGTGATGCTAATGAATTAATCAATCGGAAATTCTTTTATTTGCGAGGGGACTTTAAATCAGCTGCTTCTTTATTTATAGTATGATACTCACCACTTTCGTTTGGATTCCAATCTGTCATCGATACCTTATAAAAGAATCTTAGCACAAGCCAAAATATAAAACATGGAAATTATGGGTTACTCAAATTTTCTTCATAAATCCAAACTTCGTACAGCTGTATTCTATCTTCTTGGGTGATACCGATATATTGTAACTGGACGATCATTGGTTAGATGATCGAGGTGACAACTGAATACAACTGTCTACCTGACCGCGCCCCAACTGTCGCATCTGGTGATAAAAAAAAGCCCTACTCCTGGCCGAGTAGGGCTTTCGTGTTTCTAGCACTCGAAATCTTCAAATTTCGAAAAATCATTCTAGCATGAATAATGCATATTTTCCTGGTGGTAAGTTACGATCCACCTTATCAGTAGATAAAACGCTTCTCCACTCTCCCATAAGTATTAACCAATTAATCGATATTTTGGCGGATCGCTATGAATCTGTTCATAATCGATCTGTGGGATAAAACTTCTTGTTTCTGAAGTAATGGGATTTAGGCTCGAATTTTTCGCTTCAATTTCTGAATTAACTTTGACCATAATAAAACTGGGTGTAGCAAGTGAATTCTTGAATTGATATAATCAGAATAATTCTATTGGCTGGGTTTGCTGAATGAGCGGTAACTGATTCTACATGTCGAGAGGAGATCATACGAAGCTGTTCTCTTAAAATAGAGGACTTGAACTATCAAATTGATCGCAATCACCTCCCCAGCCACCAAAAAAAAGAAAGGATAAGAGGGAATTTATATGGGTGTAAAATTAGAAGAATTGTTAAAGCTTCCTTCATTGAAAGAAGCGAAAGTAGTGAGTGGCGCGACGAATCTGAGTAATACCGTGACTTCTTTATCCTTTCTGGAAGTATCTGACATGTCGTTTTTCAATGAAAAAATTGGTCTGCCAGATGAGTATTACGCAGGGGAACTGGTCATTGGTTCCTTTTTTACGATCAAGGACGATGTTGAAAAGCAATGTGAAGCAATTCGCCGGCTGCATGGACTAGGAGAACTCGGTATTATCCTGTATTATGTCGGCATTGTTTTAGATGACTTGGCGCAAGAGGTTATCGATGTGGCCGAGGAGCTAGGCTTTGTCATCATAAAAATGCCTGAGAATGATTATTCGTTGAGATACAACGAAGTAATAGTCGAAGTGATGACCGAGTTGCTCAAGCAAAAATCAACGGAAAATATCGTAAATGAAGTGTTAGAGAAAACGTCTTCCTTACCAGAGCACCTTAGAAATGTTGAAATGAGTTTAAAATCTCTTTCGGACTTGCTGCGGGCCAACATTATTTTGACAGATGAAGAAGGAGAAATAATCAATCAAATAAGATGGCCGAGAAATTCAAAACTAAAGCTGGCAAACTTTTTATTGAGTGCTGATCGAAATGCCAATGCGCCAATAAAAAAAGAGAATTGTTGGGTATTTTCTAGAGAAATCTTTCATAAGGACAATGGCGTATTGAACGTATATTTAGTCAAGGAGCATGAACCTCTAACGCCAGCTGAATGCGAGCAGTCGGTGGAGCTGATTCAAGTCGCATTAAATCTGTGGGGGAAAAAGCATGGCGAAGTGAGTGAGCATGGACTGGTCAAAGCCATCTTGAATGATGAAAGCGAGAAAATGTATCGCTTGGCAAACAAACTGTCCATTGATGTCAAGAGTATCAATTTAATGTGGCTATTTCAACTGAAGGGACCTGAAAAAGAAAAGGAGATAAAAGCGGAGGTTCTTGACTACATAACCAAGTACTATCACACAAGTATTGTCCAGCTAGTGGAGGACCAATTAATTGTTTTGCTAGGAAATTATCGATACAACGAGCAGGAGGTAGCTTTGAGTGAAAACTTTTTAGGCAGCAGTCAGTTTGTGATGGAAATTGAGAGTCTGGCGGTTTGTCCTCGTTTGAGAAACACGACAGACGTTCGAAAAAATTATCAATTGATCAATAGCTTAAAGGAAGAACTTTCGACCCTGTTTATCGGTAAAAAGCATTTTACAATCAGCGAAGTGCGCCAAGTTCAGCAAGCAATCGAGTGCGTACGTTCTGGAGAAGTAAAAGTCGATGAGGTATTAAGGAACATCCAACCAATTATTGAGAATACTGAGCAAATGCACACATTATGTACGTTTCTGTTGGATGCTGATGCCGATTATCAAAAATGCGGGGAATATTTATTTATCCATAAAAATACAGTGAAATACAGAATTAAGCGAATCAATGAGCTTTTGGGCTGCGACGTGACGAGAATCTCTGATAGCTATGAATATTCAATTACTTGTCTGGTCTATCGAATCGTTCGTCGTTCAAACCTCTTATGATCGAAGAACTTGGCTGCCTGCACTATCCAATCTCTGCTGGATAGTGCAGGCAGTCTTATTTGCATTGTAAAAAAACAAAAAATATTCTCATTTATTTTTCATTTAGAAAAAGACATCTGCTTTTGCCTCACGTATAATCGGGATTTATACAAGGGGGGAACGATATGGAAGATAAAAATAAAACACAATCCTGGTACAGCTTAGCATTTATTTGGGGCGGTTCGATGGTCTGTGTCCCGAGTTTATTAATTGGCAGTACCTTAGTATCGGGAATGAGTTTGGGAAAAGCGTTGTTGGTTGGGCTGATCGGATATGCGATTACAGTAGTCATTATGATTCTTCAGGGAACGCAAAGCGTGGATCTGCATAAACCAACTGTTCAAATTGCAAAACAGGTTTTTGGCGAGGTCGGATCGCAACGAATCATTTCCATTATTTTAGCGATTGCTTGCTTAGGATGGTTTGGTATCCAAACAAATGTCGCAGGAGCAGCCTTTGCTAATCTTTTAGGTCTATACGATATTCATATTTCAGTCCCAGTCTCTTCAATAATATGGGGAATCATTATGCTTGTTACAGCAATTTATGGGATTCGTTTGATTCGTCTGATCAACTACATTGCGGTTCCATATCTTGTCATCGTGTGTCTATATGGCCTATTCGAGGCTCTTTCCTCTGGACAAGGCAACCAACTTTTGCAGGCGTATCAGCCGACGAGTCAGCTTTCATTTTTTGACGGCTTAGCGGTAACGATCGGCTCATTTGCCTTAGGAGCAGTCATTGCCGGCGACTATTCGCAGTTTTCAGAAAAGCGTTCAGATGTTGTAAAGGCCGCAAGTGCTGGGATTATTCCGGCAGGCGTATTGATGATCGCTGTAGGAGCAATTTTGGCTATCGTCAATAAAACTTCTGATATTAGCAGTGTGTTCATGAACATTGGCTCACCGCTGATCGGAGGGATTGCACTAATCTTGGCTACTTGGAAAACAAACGTCATTAACGCGTTTTCGGGCGGGTTAGCCATTATTAATGTGTTTGGTATTTCAAAAGAAAAAGAAAAAATCGCCGTAGCAATTGCTGGTGGTATCGGAACCTTACTAGCAGTTGTGGGGATTTTAAATTATTTTGTCCCTATTATGTCCATCTTATCAGCGATGGTTCCGGCAGTTGCTGGAGTAATGATCGCCTCTTACTGGGTCGTCCAAAAAGGCGAACCTTCAAATTGGGCACCCGTTTCAGGAGTCAATTGGCTGGGGATCATTTCTTGGTTAATCGGTGCAGTTATTGCAGTAATTCCTGTAGTGCTTGGCTTTTTCCCATCGTTGCCGCAATTTCCTAATCAGCCATTGATTGGAATCATCTTATCCTTTGGCTGCTACCTAGTTGGGAACAAGCTTTTTGTCAAAGAAGAAAATAAAAGAACCATGCATACAAAGGAAATGGAGGAGTAGCAATGCGTTATTTAGATGAAGAAGCAATTGAAAATATTGCTGTTGGAGCAGCGTTCTTAGGAACAGGTGGAGGCGGAGATCCCTATATTGGTAAAATGATGGCCCTATCAGCGATCAAGCAACACGGTCCTGTACGCTTGATTTCTCCAGATGAAGTTCAGGATGACGACTTCTTTATTCCTTCAGCCATGATGGGTGCTCCTTCAGTGTTGATTGAGAAATTTCCAAAAGGTGATGAGTTTCTTCGTGTTTTCCAGAAGCTGAGCCGCTATTTAGGAATCGAAGAAATCGCAGGAACATTTCCAATGGAGGCAGGCGGTGTGAATTCCATGATTCCTATTGTGGTAGCCGCTTCTCAAGGAATTCCGATTGTCGATTGTGATGGAATGGGTCGGGCATTTCCAGAGCTTCAGATGACGACCTTTAATCTAGGAGGAGTCTCCTCAACACCGATGGCCATCACAGATGAAAAAGGAAATATCGGCATTTCAGAAACAATCAGCAACAAATGGACAGAACGATTGGCCAGAGTACAAACAGTGGAGATGGGAGCCAGTTCATTGATCAGCATTTACCCAGCTACCGGTCGTCAATTAAAAGATCATGGCATTCACGGCATCGTGACTCTTTCAGAGAAAATCGGGGAAGTAATCCGCAGTAACGATTTAGAAGAGTCAACCAAGTTAGAAAAGCTACTTAAATTAATCGATGGTCTAGAGCTGTTCCAAGGAAAAATGATGGATGTCATCCGTAAAGTAGAAGGCGGCTTTAACTTTGGGGAAGCAACTCTGGAAGGCTTGAATCAGGATGCAGGATCGACTATGAAGATCTATTTCCAAAATGAAAACCTGATCGCTGAAAAAGACGGCAGTGTCATCACCATGACGCCTGATCTGATCTGTATGGTTGATTTAGAAACCTTGATGCCCGTAACCACCGAGGCGTTAAAATACGGGAAAAGAATCCGCGTTTTAGCCTTACCTTGTCATGAAAAATGGCAAACCAAAGAAGGCATCAACACTGTTGGGCCGCGCTATTTTGGCTACGATTTAGATTATATTCCGTTGAAGGAGTTAGCGATAAAAGGGGGGCATAAGCATGTATAGAATTGGAATTGACGTAGGCGGGACCAATACGGATGCTGTGATCATTAATGAAAATTTGGAGCTTGTTCATGGTGTCAAGGTGCCTACAAGCGGGGATATTCAAACAGGGATCGAAACGGCTTTGCATAAGGTCATGGCTGAATCTCAGATTGAAGCAGGCAGTATTAGCCATGCGATGCTTGGCACCACTCAATGTACCAATGCGATCGTTGAACGAAAAAAACTATCGAAGGTCGGCGTGATTCGTCTAGGCTATCCTGCCACTGCTTCCGTTAAACCCTTCACGGCTTGGCCAGAGGACATGATCGAATGTCTCGGAGAAAAATTCGAATTATTGCACGGCGGCTATGAATATGATGGTCAGATTTTGTCGGAAATGGATGAAGACGAAGTTAAGACAGTTTTAGCCAATTGGCAGGGGAAAATTGAATCATTAGCGATTGTTGGAGTCTTTTCTTCGCTGAAAAACGATCAAGAGCTGCTTGTAGAAAAATGGGCAAAAGAAATATTAGGCGAATCCATTCCGATATCTTGCTCCTCGCAAATCGGTTCTGTCGGCCTGTTGGAAAGAGAAAATGCCACGATTCTAAACGCTGCGTTAGACAAGGTCATGGCGTTAACCAGCAGCGGTTTTGAACGCGCACTGAAAAGTGAAGGGATCAATGATGCTGAGATTTATCTCTGTCAAAATGATGGCACACTAATGTCGATTGAATACGCGAAACGTTTTCCTATTTTAACCATCGCCTGTGGCCCGACGAACAGTATTCGCGGAGCTTCTTATTTGGCTAGAATCACAAATGCCATCGTCTTGGATGTTGGAGGAACGACCTCCGATTTAGGCGTACTAGCAGATGGATTTCCGCGAGAATCCTCAATAGCGGTTGATGTCGGGGGAATTCGAACAAATTTCAGAATGCCGGATATCGTTTCCATTGGTCTTGGTGGCGGAAGTATCGTTCGTGAAGTAGGCGATCAGGTTACTGTTGGTCCAGATAGTGTTGGCTACAAAATCACTGAAGAAGCACGGGTATTTGGCGGAAAGCAATTAACCACCACTGACATCGCCGTGCGCTTGGGTCTTGCCGATATTGGAGACAAAACACTGGTTGAAGATGTTCCGCTGGAGCTTGCCGAAAAAGCCTATGCAACGATCAAACAAATGACCGAAGAAGCGATTGATAAAATGAAAACCAGCTCAGGCGATGTGGATTTGATATTAGTTGGCGGAGGCGCAATCATTATTCCGCAAGAACTAGCCGGAGTAGCAAACGTTTATCACAATCCACACGGCGGCGTCGCCAATGCGATCGGAGCGTCCATTGCACAAATAAGCGGACAATACGAACAAATCTACATTTATACAAAACTATCAAGAGAAGACAGCATGAACGACGCCAAACAAAAGGCGACCCATCAAGCAAAATTAGCAGGGGCTATCGAAGAAACCATTGAATTGGTTGAAGTCGAAGAAACCCCACTGGCCTATCATCCAGAAAATGCCACACGCTTACGAGTGAAAGTTGTAGGGAAGATGGAATAATCTATAAATGAAAATAGAGTCGATTTAGAAAATGAACTTTCTAAATCGGCTCTGTTTTTGTTTAATGACTCTGAAATTTTAAGATATTAAGAACCCTATAATAACTCGTTTTTTATGAATCTTGATTCTAATAGCGGTTATCAAAAACTTTAGCATAATTAGAAAAACTATTTACATTTATGGATAAAGGGAATTTCACAAGAATTGGTGAGACAAAACCACGTAAAGCTGAGGTGCGTTTGGCTTTTGAAACAACAGAAAAACCTCAAGAATTTATGCAAACATTTTTAAGAAGAATTCCGATCCATATCTATATTCCCAATATGGATGGACGAGGAATAATGGAGAAACGCCAGATGATCGAATATTTATTTGGTAAAGAAAGTCGAAAGCTGAACAAACTGATTGAAGTTACGCCAAGAGTAATGAACATTTTACTGCAGACGTATTATGAGGGAAATATTGGAAAGATTGAGAATACGATCAAATATGCCTGTGATAGTGACATTGTCCGGAACGAACAGATTCAAGTGAGAATTCAGTTACGAGATTTACCGCAAAAAATCTATGCTCGTAATACTCAGCAAGAAAAATGGTCGACATTTGAAGGGTCAAATCTTATCTTTTCTGGTTTCTGTGAAAGAAAGCAGGTTTCTAGCCGAACTAAGGAGCTGGCTAGTTTTATTTCTCGGATAGTACTGTTTCACGAGCACTTTGAGAATGGTGAGGAGACTTTACATGAATTGAAAAAGCAATGGTTACAACAGGTAACTCAATTCATGGATGAGTTAGTGTATCAAGATAAATATGATTAATCTTTTTGTTTTCAGTTTTAATTTTTTTTAATCAATTGGACATCTGGACTTCGAAAGTGGTTTCATTAAATGACTACTTATGAAGTCCAAGATGTCTTTTTTTGTATAGACTTCAATATTTATATATTTAATTATTTTGTGTGATGGAATGCTGAACCTAAGCTATGATAAAATATTTACAAACAAAAAGGAATAGGGGATTACGGATGATTAATAAAAAAGTCAGAGTATATCAGACTCCTTTGGAAAGGGCTAACACATCATATGATACAGAGGTACATAAAGAAATTATTCATCAAGAGAAAAATTTTTACAATGTACTTTTTGATAATATACAAGTAGGAAAGGTAATAGAACGGCGTTTTCTAATAAAAAAAGATGATTGTCCTATAGCATTTATAAAATCTTTTATTCCGTGTATCCACTCAAATATTAAATCAAATGAATGTGTTAACCTAGAAAAAGAAGTAGATGATTTACTACAGGTTAAAATAGTTAAAAAGGAGTTTTCATTAACTTGGCCAACGAATGAAGAGGCGGAAATACTGCATATCATTGGTGATGGTCAAATAATAGTTGAGAAACAATACTTATTGAACCGCGAAAATAAAATAATCAGATATGAAGAAGAAAGTTCAAGTCCAGAGACATTCATTTTTGAGGAATAGTAGGTGATTGCATGGGAAAATTTTTATATCAAAAAGCTCGAGAAGAAATAATTTCTTTGATACAAGATGGAGATATTAAACCTAGTGAAAAAATAATGCCTGAGCGAGAGTTATCAGAATTGCTTGGATACAATAGGATGACTATAAAAAAAGCAATCAACTCATTAGTTGCTGAGGGTGTTCTTATAAAAAAAAGGGGAGCGGGTACTTTTTTGTTAGGTACAGATAATTCCAATAAGTTTGATATTGGAGATGAGGCACCTATTTCTTTAAGCCAAGGCATAAAAGTAAAAGGTATGATTTCTTCTAGTTTCGTTGAATCCTTTAAGATTATCTATGATACACCTGAATTGATGACTATTTTCGGTGATTATTTTGAGTTCTTTGAGTTGATTCGAGTAAGAGAGGCTGATAGTGAAGCAGTGTCAATACAAAAAGCATATTTTCCATTTAGATTATTTAAGGATGCACACCGTTATGATTTTAGTCAATTTTCTCTTTATGACTACATGGAATATAAAAATAAACGACCAATAAAATTTAAGAAAAGGTTCTTCGCTCGGCGTGTTGAGAAAAATATGAATTTAGAAAAAATTGGTGCTCGTGCTGGTGAGTACGTCCTATGTATAGAGTACTTAGGTTACACAGAACAAAATGAGCTCGTTGAATATACACAATCATTTTTTGATTCCAACAAAGTTAACTTAGCTATAGAAATACCAAGATGATTGGTTCCTTAATTGGTTCCTAAAAGAGACCTATTTTGAAAATTGGTCTCTTTTTTATTGTTTTAAAGCGTTTTCCAACATATTATTAAGATAAAGAAAGATAGAAAAAAATAAAAACTGGAGGACAAAAATGGAGATAGTTTTAGCTAGTCATTCCAACTTATCCGTTGGAATGAAGGAAACCACTGAGTTTATCATGGGAAAACAAGATAATCTTCATGCAATTGCAGCGTATGTTGAAGAAGGGAAAAGTGTAGGTGATCAGTTAGAAGAATTGGTTTCTAGTCTCGCAACAAATGAGGTGCTTTTTATAACCGATTTAAAGGGAGGTAGCGTAAATAGTGCAGTGAGTGAGTATATGATTGGAAAAGAGAAATATTTCCTGATTTCAGGAATGAATCTTGCTTTAGTATTAGAATTGTTATCAGTATCATTCAAGAAAAAAAGAGAAGAGGTGATAAAACAATTGGAAGAAATCGTCGTTAACTCGGCTAGTGGAACTGAAGTAATTGATGTAAATAATTTGGGAACCCAAATAGATGAAGATTTTTAAACTTAGGAGGTTTTAAAAAAGATGATTAAAATGACAAGAATTGACTACAGATTATTACATGGACAAGTAGCTTTTGCATGGACAAAGAACCTATCAGCAAATGCAATACTGATCGCAAACGATGATGTTGTAAATGATTCGTTTAGAAAACAAACGTTAAACTTAGCAAAACCGAATGATACGAAGCTTATTTTTAAAAGTATAGAGGATTCAATTAAAGCAATAAAAAGTGGTGTTACAGATAAATATAGTGTGTTTATCGTAGTCGAAAATGTTCATGATGCTTATAGATTAACTAAAGCTGTCCCAGAGATTAATAAGGTCAATTTAGGTTTATCTGCTAAGAGAGAGAATACTGAAAACATTGCCAAAGCTGTTTATGTTACAGAAACTGAGATTAAGGAATTAAATGAATTAGTTGGTTCAGGAGTAGAAGTCTTAGTAAAACAAGCACCAAACGATGCGAATGTTGAATTTAGATCACTTTTGAAATAGAAAGAAGGAGATGAGTTCTATGGTTGTACAAACGATTGGAATATTTTTAATTGCCTTGATTGCAAATATGCAAGACTTTTTGGGAGCCTCATTTATTGGTAGACCCTTGGTTACAGGTCTTTTTGTAGGATTACTTTTTGGTGATATTACACAAGGATTGATCATGGGAGCTACTTTAGAATTAGCTTTCTTAGGTTTGATGGGGGTAGGTGCAACAGTTCCCCCAGATGAAATCATTGGAGGAATTTTAGCAACAGCACTTGTTCTAAAAAATGGATATGGCGTAGATGTAGCATTAACACTCGTTTTACCAATAGCCGCTTTAGGATTAGCAATCAAAAATATTTTATACGTTATCATTTTTCCAGCGATGACACATAAAGCGGATAAATTAGTTGAACAGGGGAAAATTAAACAAGCAGCAAATATGCATCTAATCGCATCATTTACCAGAATTATTATGATGACAACCGTAACCACAGTTGCATTTGTTATCGGTAGTAGTACTGTTGATATGATTTTAGATTTGATTCCACAAGCTTTTATTGATGGTATGAACATTGCTACTAATATTTTACCAGCGGTCGGATTTGCAATGTTAATTAATATGACTTTTTCAAAAAAAGTTGCACCCTTTTTCTTCTTGGGATTTGTTTGTTCAGCTTATCTACAATTGGATATGATTGCTACAGCAATTGTGGGAGCAATCTTTGCAGGAATTATGTATATTATCTTGGATACCATTGAAAAGAGCAAAGGACAAAATAACAACGGTGGAGAGGAGCAATACGATGACTTCTAAAAACTTAACTAAAAAAGATTTAATGGGAATTTTTTGGAGATCTATGCCGATGGAGGCCTCATTTAACTACGAACGTATGATGAGTTTAGCCTTCTCTTACTCAATGAGTGGAGTAATTCAAAAGCTTTATTCCGACGTTAATGATCAAAAAGCAGCAATGCAAAGACATTTAGAATTCTTTAATTGTACTTCTGCGACATCTCCATTTATTGCTGGTGTAGCTGCTTCAATGGAAGAGAGAAAAGCAAATGATCCTTCATTCGATGAAAGTTCGATTAATGCGATGAAAGCTGGTTTGATGGGACCGATTTCAGGTATAGGTGATTCAATTTTCTGGGGAAGCTTAAGAATTATCGCAAGTGGGATAGGTATTTCACTAGCAAAGCAAGGTAGTATTTTAGGTCCTATTCTATTTTTAATAGTGTTTAATGTCCCAAATGTATTGGTCAGATATTTTGGAACATTATGGGGATATAAAGCTGGAGTCACATTTATAGAAAAAATGTCTAGCGGTTTAATGGAAAATATTACGTATGCGATAAATATTCTCGGTAATACCGTTATTGGAGGTATGGTAGCGTCAATGGTAATCATTAACATCCCTGTAAAACTAACCAATGGGAAAGATGCTCAAACTATTCAAGGCTTACTAGATTCTATGATGCCTGCACTATTACCGTTACTGATTACTTTCTTGTTTTGCAGACTGTTAAAGAAAGACGTTAAAGTAATTTATATCTTACTAGCTATTTTAATTGTTAGTGTTCTAGGTGCTATTTTTGGATTTTTATCTGTATAAAAAGGAGAGTAAATTGATGTATTTCAAATCAGAAAATTTTGTGAACGATTACCAAAAGGTTGTAACCCAGTTTAATGATGTAGAAAAAATTGCTAGAAATTTGCAACAAAGAAATATTACAAAACTTTACCTAATAGGTTCTGGCGGAACATATACAAAGTTTGTTGATATGCGGCCAATGCTTTTTGAAAAAATTGATATTCCATTTTTAATTGTCAGCCCAGAAGAACTGTCTGAGTTATATTTTGATCAAATTGATGAAAATACATTGCTGATCGTGGGAACAAAGACTGGAGCTACTGAAGAACTAATTGATGTTTTGAAGAAAGCGAAAGAAAAAATTCCTGAAGTTATGATTTATGGATTTATTGGTGATGACGAGACAGAGTTAGATAAATTAAATATTTTAAGCTATCGTACTAGTTCTGTGGATACAGATGTACATTTAGTTCTTTTTGGTTGGTTCATTCTATGCTTTACAGAGAATGATGATATCATTTTATCTGAATACAAAAAGGAGTTAGAGTTAGTAGGAGAAAAGGTAGCTTCAGAAATTTCGAGAAATGAGGAAACCGCTATTAACTTAGTACAATCTTCAGATCCAAGCCGCATGCAAATGTGGGTTACATCTGGGCGATTATGGGGTGAAGCGTGTTGCTTTTGCAATTACATTTTGGAAGAAATTCAATGGATTCAGGCACAAGCTATCCATTCATCAGAATTCTTCCATGGTCCTTTCGAATTGATAAGTGATGACTTTCAGGTAAATGTGGTTTTGAATTCTAGAGAAACTCGAAATCAAGATCTTCGTGTAAAACAATTTATTGATCAACACTCAACTGCTTCAAATACAATTGATATGAAAAATTTCAACATCGAAGATTTTGCTGATGAGTTAATTAAATTTATTGAGCCATGGTTGCTAAATCATTATTATGACTTACTACTACGTATCTATGAACAAAAAACAGGAAAGTCAGCAAAAACTCGTCGATATTATCGTGTAATGGAATACTAATGGACGGTTATACCCTCTTTGAATTTCTATCGATTCATTTTCAAATCATCCATTTTCAAAACAAAAAGAAAAAATTTGTTAAATGGTTTAGTAGTGTATTTACAAATGATTCGATAACTCAAAAAAGTCCTAATTTTTTTATCGAGATGAGTCAACAAAGACAATTGTTGTGAATATTACTACTCCAGAATGGAGCATATTTGGAGATCGTTTTCAGACACAAAAAAATAGAGAAAGATATTTGAAGAAGTTAGGGATAACAAAACTTATCTCAATGATTGCTTTCATTATTCTATTGTTCCTGACTACCAGAGCATTTAATCAAGGAAGTATTATTCTATCAATCATACTTCTTCTTTTATGTCTCTCTCTTTTTATTGCGGGTATTGGTATTCCGAAAAAGTATAGTTTTTCTTCACTTGCTACGGTCGCTAGCGCGATTACTTGTTTCTTGTCTGATGATCAGTGCTCCATATATTTCGTTGAAACGGAAAATCAGCTGTATTCTGATCTTCCTTCGTTTATTAAAACTGAAACCATTTGGATATTTGACGATCTTTATAATGGAGACATTTTAACTTGTAAGTCCAAAAAAATAGACGATAGAACATGTAATTACTTGCAGAGTATAAAGAAAGATAATCAAGAGATATATTTAATAAATAAACAAAGAGATAAAACTACTGTTCCACCCAAAAAATTAATAAGTAGTTTTCGAGAAATAAATAATGAAATCACCAAATTTTGATAGAATGTTGTGATGTCTTATTCACATGATTTCAATTTTGGAACTTTTTTGAAAATCGGAAGGAATCATGTTAGGAGGAAGTAATGAAAAAAGGGATCGTTTTTGATTTTGATGGAACTTTAGTTGATAGTGAGAATTTAGTGTATGAGGCTATTCATGATTTCTTATATTATGAATTTGATTATGACTATACTCAGGAAGTCTATCAATTATCAATCGGGCAAGTAGAAGGAAATTTCATCAAGGATCTAGAAAAACGAGTTGGACGAAAGATCAATCAAACGCAATTAAATGAAGCAATAAAACAAGCACAACGTTTAGGCTATCGTAACTTACCTTTGCGACCAGGAATTGAGGATATTCTTTTAAAGTCTAGACAAAATGGCCTGAAATTAGCTATTGTTTCTAATTCTTGTATTGAAGAATTAAATTTCTTTTTCAATTATCATCTCGAAATTCGAAAAATATTTGATACAGTTATAACGATTGAGGATGTAAAAAAGGGGAAACCCGCACCAGACGGATATTTGGCCTGTATTTCAATGATGGGATTAACACCAGAAGAAACAATTGCTATCGAAGACAGTCCAACAGGTGCGTCTGCTGCGCTTAATGCGGGACTACGAACAATTATATATCCCAATAAACTTACTGAAAAATTGAAATTTCCTTGTGAAGGAAGAATAATTGATGATATAAAAGAAATAACTACGAAGTTATTGTGTTTAAACTATTGAATGCTTTAGCTTGGTTTTATGTATCCTATCACTTATAGAATACGATTGGACTATATACTTCAATAGTTCGATCTTTTTTTTTTAATTACTGAAGTCGTTAATAGAACGGATTTCAAATTTAAAAATATATAATTTAACAACCAATGTGAGTAGAGAAAAGTCACCTTAATGATTTATGTAAACCTACTTATATGATAGAAAAAGTAAAAACCCAATTTGACCTATATGTGCTTTAAAAGTAGACTAAAAAGAGAGAGTGAGTTTTAGAAAGTGGTGGTATAGAATGAAAAGGGAGATTTTGAAATATGTTGAATCACTAAATAACGAATCAATTTCTATTGTAGATGAAACATTTGCGACTTCAGCTACTGATATTTGTGAGCGATTCAATATTAAACGTAATACAGCAAGTAGATATTTGAATGAGTTAGTGACAGAGGGATATTTGATAAAAATTAACACTCGACCTGTATTGTTTCTGAGCAAGAAACATACGGAAGAAGCCTTAAATATTGAGTGTGTGAAAAAAGAATATTCTTCCTTAGATGAGCTGCTACATTACAATGAAGAAGATGTATTTGACATAGTTATTGGACGAAATGGTAGCCTTAGAAATGTGATTGATCAATTAATTTCTGCAGCAAATTATCCTGGAGGACTTCCAATTCTTTTTCAGGGAGAATCTGGAACAGGTAAAAGCATGTTGGCTAGAAAAGTATACGATTTTTGCTTACAACAAGGTATCCTTGAAAAAGATTCGCCCTTCGTTGTTTTCAATTGTGCACAATATTTTAATAATCCTGAACTACTTTCAAGCCAGTTATTTGGATACAAAAAAGGTTCTTTTACAGGAGCAGAAAATGATCGTGGCGGATTGATCGAAGAAGCAGAAGGAGGTATTCTTTTTTTAGATGAGGTTCATCGGCTGTCTCCAGAGGGTCAGGAAAAATTGTTTATTTTGATGGATCAAAAAATCTTTAGTCGCATTGGAGAAACCGAAAATAAGAGGAAAGCTAATGTTCGTTTGATTTTCGCTACGACAGAGGACATTCAATCAGTTTTTTTACCGACTTTTTTAAGAAGGATTCCTATGGTGTGTAAACTGCCTAATTTTTCAAATCGTACATATAAAGAACGAGAAGATTTAGTATATTTAATGTTCAAGAATGAGGCAAGTGTTTTGAAGATTTCTATTCGAGTGTCAAGCACAGTAATTTATATTTTGACTCATTCTGAACATAAAGGAAATATTGGAGAGATAGAAAATTTAATAAAACGAATTTGTGCTCAAGAGTTTTCTTTTCAAAATGAGAAGAATCCGATTGATATACGACGGGCGTCTATTCCAAAAGAATTCATTATCGATAATTTAGAGACTCTGGATGGAAAGCGTTTTATTAATGAACCAATATTGTTTACGCCTTCAATGGAAATCAGAGTGTCAAAGGAAGAAACTGTATTCAATAAATATGCAGATATCTTCATGTCGCGGGTTTTAAAATCATTTGCCTTATTAACAGAAAACAAAATTAATCAAAATGATTTTAGAGAACAAATATCTTCCGATTTATACTCATTTATCGATCAATTAATATTCAATGATTCAAACACATCACAAGAAATTCTAAATTATATGATTAGACAAATTCAAGAAAGTTTCCAGATGGTATTGCATTCAAAGAACAATCTTTTTAATGGAAACGACATATTTATTATTGCCCATTATTTATTGAAAAGAAATGATACTTTACGTTTTAGCGTAAATGTATGTGAAATAAGAAACTTATATAAACATCTTCAGAAAATGGTTAGACAAGATACTCAAGCACTCTTTCAAATGCTTGAGAACAATTTAGATATTTCATTAAGTGAGTTTGATAAACTTTTCATTCTATTAACGCAATTAATTGGCACTGTCAATCAGGTAGAATCAAAAAAATTTAGTGGTTTGATTGTAGCTCATGGTTATGCCACTGCAAGTAGTATTAGCAGCGTCGTTAATCGGATGCTAAAAGCCCATATTTATGATTCATTTGATATGCCTTTAGATATAAGCACAGATGAAATGATCGAACGAATTGAAAACTATATAAAGACTAATAATTATCAAGAAGGCTTATTAGTCTTAGTTGATATGGGATCACTTCATAATATCGGTAAAAAATTAGTTCAAAGCACATCATCTCCCATCATTTTGGTAAACAATGTTTCTACAGAAATGGCTTTGTGGGGAGGTAGTTTACTACAACAGGGCGTAAGTATGATTGAAATATCTGAAAAAATGAAAGAAAGTGGTAAGATTAATTGCCAAATTATTTATCCTGAAAGGACAAAAAAGAAAACGATTATCATTTCTTGTAGCACTGGATATGGAACTGCGTTAAAGCTAAAAGAGATGTTTACAAGAATTGTCCCAAAAGAAAGTTCAGTCTACTTTATCGCTCAAGATTTCGAAAAAATTCTCCAAAAGGGACTAGAGTTGGAGGTATTTAAGACTAATGAAGTTATAGGATTAATTGGTACTAATAATCCTCATATTGACAGCTTACCATTTATTTCTATTGAGGATTTATTTACCGATAAGGATAACCGTCTTTTAAAATTGTTAGAAACACACACAACAAAAGAGTTAGCTGAAGTTGTGAATAATGAAATGATCAAGAATTTATCTTTGAATAAGATTATTGATTCATTGACTATCTTAGATAGTAATAAAATCATTACTCAAATTGAACCTTGTTTGGATTCGTTGGAGCGATATTTAAATAGACAATTAAACAATAGTCAGAAACTAAATCTATATGTCCACATTAGTTGTATGATTGAACGATTAATGCGTGGGAAAAAAATGGACTCCTTTCCGAAAGACGGATATTTTGGAGAAAATCAAGAACAGTTAGGATCATTAATCAGTACCGCTTTTCGTCCTATTGAACAATTATATAATATTTCACTGCCAATTGAAGAATGCTATTACATCTACAATATTACTCAAAACCTGGATTGACACTAAAAATAAATTTGTGGACACTAACTTAATGAAAAGTTAGTGTCACTTTTTTTGTGTGAATAGATAACTTGTATCACAAAAAGCCTGTTAAACCAAGTGTTTTGAAAATTTAAACTAATTGGCACGCCAATTGCTAGTAATAAAGTGAAAAGGAGGAATTCTATGAGAAAGATTTTATGTATCAGTCATGGAAATTTAGCTAAAGGAATGACTGAAACAGTGAAAATGATTGTAGGAGATTTTAAGAACATCGATTATTATTGTGCTTATTCTAAAGAAGATGAAGATATCGAAAGAGAAATCAATCGTATTATCGAAGAAAATCACGGAAATGAACTTTTCGTTATTTCAGATATTTTTGGTGGAAGTGTAAACAATGAATGGATGAAGAGGATAAACAATGACAATAGTATTCATCTTGTTGCAGGCATGAATTTAGCATTTGTAATTGAACTATTGGTGTTAATCAACGATTCACAAATGAAGGGGGACGAGGCAATTTTAAGGGCAATGAAAACTGCTACAGAAGGTTTTATTTATTGCAATCAGTTAAAAATGAATATTTCAGAAGATGATTTTTAGGAGGGATAAACATGATTAAGCTAGTTAGAGTTGATCACCGATTGATTCATGGTCAAGTCGCCTTATCTTGGACAAACAGCATAAAGGCTGACTGTATTTTAGTTGCAAATGATACTGTCGTAACTGATCCGTTACAAAAAGCAACACTAAAAATGGCTTGTCCTCATAATATCAAAGTAGTAATCAAGACGGTTGAGGATTCGATTAAAGCTATCAATTCGGGAAAAACAGACAAGTATAAACTATTTATTGTCGTAGGCTCTATCGGAGATGCCTATCAATTGATTAAGGAAGTACCCGAGATTACTAGATTAAATCTTGGTGGTACTAAGGCTCGCGAAGGAACGAAGAATATTTCAAAAGCAATTAATGTTTTACCGGATGAAGAAAAACAGCTAAAAGAGTTAGCTGCTAGTGGGATTAATTTAGAAATTCAGCAAGTGCCAACTGACACAGTTATCAATTATAAATAGAATCTGGAGGAAAAAAAATGATTATTCCAATGCATGAACTATTGAAGGAAGCAAAAAAAGGAAAATACGGAGTAGCTGCTCCAAACGTGTTCAATCGTGAAACCATTGAGGCATGTTTCTTGGCTGCAAAAGAGTTAAGAGCACCAATCATTTTGGATGTTGCTGGGGTACATGGAATTTATGAATGTGCAGACATCGCCCGTTTTTACGAGAGAAGATATCCAGAAGTACCTGTTGCACTAAACTTGGATCATGGTGGACCATTTGAGGATATTGTCAATGCAATTCGTGCTGGATTTAGTTCAGTTATGATTGACCGATCTCAAAGCAGCTTTGAAGATAATGTTAAAGAAACAGCAGAAATAGTTAAGATTGCTCATGCTTGTGGAGTTTCAGTTGAAGCTGAGCTAGGTCATGTGGGACAAGCGTATGAGTATGATAAAACTCGAGATACAGGATTGACCAGACCTGAGGAGGCTGCTGATTTTCTAAAACAAACCTCCGTAGATTGTTTAGCAGTAGCTGTTGGGACTTCACATGGTGTTTACAAGGGAGGCTGCAAAATTGATTTTCCACTACTTGATACACTTGCTTCACAAATTGAGCAACCATTAGTTCTTCATGGAGGTTCCGGATCTGGTGATGATAATTTACGCATGACAATCGAGCATGGAATTCAAAAAGTCAATTTGAATACAGATTTAGTTATGTCTGGTCTAGATAGAATTCAAGCCTGCTATGAAAATAATTTAGAAATTAAGGTGCCAACGGGAGCAAATATGGACGAGTTTACTACTAAACGGATGAACATGCAACAACTTTACTTAGTAGGTGCTGAAGGCTACAAAGAGAAGCTCAAACACTATATGAAATTGTTTAAGTCAGATGGAAAATGGTAAAGATGATAAATCGGTTTGCACCGATGAATCTTACTTATCAAAAATTTCAACTACAAACATTTTTGAATGATGTTTCAGAAGTAGGATTCACTAAAATCGATCTGTGGACCTGTCCGACTCACTTTTATGTTGATGCTTTTTCTCATAGTGATACCGATCAATTAAAAAGACAGTTGCAACAAAAAAAGCTGTCTATCAGTTGTATCAGTCCACGACAAAGTTGTCCTAATCCTTTTCACTTAGCGGCAAAAGACAAAGATATGATTCGCCGTACAAAAAACTATTTTCAACAGGTTGTGTACAGCGCTCATGAACTCGAGGTGTCTAGAATCATGATTACTTCTGGGTGGTCGTTTAATGATGAAACTAAAGTAGAAGCATGGAAAAGATCTGTTAGTCTTTGTAAATGGTTATGCCACTTTGCAGAATCTTATGGAGTAAAAGTCGCTATTGAACCTTTGACTCCTCAAAGTACCAAATTAGTAAATTCTATCGAAGAAATGAAGAAATACATTGCCGATGTAGATGAACGTAATTTAAAAATTATCGTTGATACAGGAACAATTCGACGAGAAAAAGAAAGCTTATCTCAGTATTTTCAATTTTTTGGAGAAATAATTGATTACTGTCATCTTACAAATTACAAAAAAGGGCAATTTGCACATGTAGATTGGACAAATGGCGAACTACGTCTTGCGTCAACCTTGAAAGAAATTGAACAAAATCATTATCAGGGCGATTTTTGTTTAGAGTATACGCATAGGGACTATTTGGATAATCCTAGAGAAATATATGAAACCACGTATAATCAAATTTTAAAAATGGAGGAAATCAAATGACAAACTCAATGTCGACAAAATTTGCAGTTATTACTGAGAAATTCATTGCAGAAGTCCATGAACGAGAAATTCCTGCGTTGAAAGATGACCAAGTCTTGGTCAAGGTGAATGCATGTAATCTTTGTACTTCAGAATATGGCGTATGGGATGGGGCAAGACTTGGAAAGCAACCATTACCTATGGCTTTTGGGCATGAATACAGTGGTGTGATCGTCAATATGGGATCAAAAGTAAAGGGTTTTGATGTTGGAGATACAATTGGTGTTGGTTACGATTGGTGTGGTGAATGCGACTTTTGCAAAGAAGGAAAAACAAGTCAGTGTCCACATCGAGGCATCATGAATATTGCTTCGGACGATGGCTATTATGGGAATTTTGGTTGTGGAGAATATGTAGTTAAAACTTATCGCGCGCTTTGTAAGATGGATCCTTCGGTAGACCCATCAGAAGCTGCTTTTGTCGAACCGGCAGGCACAGTTGTAGAAGGTTTGCGCAAATTAAGAGTAGTAAAAGGTGAAACAATAGTAGTTATTGGTGCAGGCACAATGGGAATTCTAAATGCCTTAATTGCACGCGAAATGGGGTGTCGTGTGATTTTAACCGAAATGATGCCTAAAAAAATTCAAACGGCAAGAGAGTATGGTTTCGATGTTGTTGACGTATCAAAAACGGACCCAGTTAAAGCTGTAAAGACGTTAACTAAGGAAAAAGGAGCAGATGCTGTAGTCGTTGCGGTTGGTGCTACGTCAGCCAATAATCAAGCCTTAGAGATGATTAAACAGATTGATGGACGAATTCTTTTATTTGCTGCTGGGTATCCTGCACCAGAAATGAATATTGATTCAAATACAATTCATTACAGAAAGATGGAGCTACTAGGAACATTCAGTGCAGATATAGATGATTTCCAATATGCAGCTGATTTGATTAGTGAGAAGAAGATTGATGTTTCCAAGTTGGTTGAAAAGAAATTCTCTCTGAAAGATGTTCAATCCGCATTTGAGGCAGCAACAGTCCCAGGTGCTTATCGAGTTAGTATCGTTTTTTAGTAAAGTAAAGGAGGAGAAACCATGTTACAAGCAGTTCTCGCAGGGTTAGTATTAGGTATTTGTAAAATGGATATGTTCTTTGGGTACTGTTATCTTTCACGACCACTAGTTGCTTCGACATTAATGGGATTAGCGTTGGGAGATGTGACCCAAGGGATCATTATCGGGGGTGTTCTTGAAGTTATTTTTATTGGTTCATTTCCAGTAGGTGCAGCAGTCAGTCCCGATGGCGCTGCAGCTGGGGTAATTGGAACAGCATTTGCGATTATGACCAATTCGGGTGCTGAACTTGCAACCGCTTTGGCAGTTCCTATTGGACTTTTAGGCGGCTTTCTATTTATTGTAGTAAAACTATTTAATTCTGTTTTTTCTACAGCTATGGGTAAACAATTGGAAAAGAGGAAAATGAAGGCGGCTTCACGGATTTATGTTATTGGATGTTGGATTTCTACATTTGGTATTTATTTTGTATTTGGTTTATTAGCTGTTTATTCAGGAAGCGGAGCCGTTCAAACCTTTGTTAAATCAATTCCAGTTGATGTGATTAACGGTTTATCTGCTGCAGCAAATTTGTTACCAGCTATTGGATTTGCCATGCTATTAAAAATGATAATTAGTAAGAAAATGTCTCCCTTTTTCTTTATTGGTTTTATGCTCGCTGCATATTTAAAGTTACCAACGATTGCAATTACTCTTTTGGCTGTAATGTTTGTAATTATCATGCTAACACCTCACAATTTGAATACTTCACCCGCTGTAGGACAGGAGGATATTGACGATGACTTCTAAATTATCAAAAAGAGATTTGAATCGAGTTTTTGTAAGATATATTGCACTGAACTGTATGAACGATTATCCAGGACAGATGCACAGTGGTTTCACGTTTTCAATGCTTCCGTCATTAGAAAAAATTTACGCAGAACATCCTGAAAAATTAAATGAGTCCGTGATGAGACACCATGCTGAGTACTTCAATATTACACCATCATTGGCGGGCTTTCCATTGGGAATAACGTTAGCGATGGAAGAAGAAAATGCTAAATCGGAAGATTTTGATGTTACTACAATAAGTGGTATGAAAACTGCATTAATGGGACCACTATCAGCTATCGGGGATACGATTTTCCCTGCAACACTTAGAATTATTGCCACAGCAATGGTAACTGAAATGGCGGCGAAAGGTAGTATTTTGGCTCCTATTATTTTCTTACTGGTGTATAACATCCCAAACTTTTTAGCAAGATTTTATTCTTTAAAATTAGGCTATAACTTGGGTAGTGACTTCATTATCCAATCAGAAAAGTCTAATATCATGCAAAAAGTTTCGTATGCTTGCTCTGTTGTGGGCTTAATGGCTATTGGTGCTATGTGTGCTTTTAATATCAAAATTTCTACACCGATTGTAATTGGTGGGTCAGTGAAAGATGGGGCAATGAAATTACAAGAAACCTTAGATAGTATTTTACCAGGAATGCTCTCGTTGATTCTCGTGGGTATTATTTACTGGCTTTTAGATAGAGGAGTGAAAGTGGTCCCTTTACTATTAGGTACAATGGTTGTTGGTGTCGCTCTGTTCATGTTGGGAATTATAGCTTAAGGAGAAATGGATATGAAGAAAGCATTAATCATTGGAGCGGGCAACATAGGGCGCGGCGTCGTAGGCTATTTATTAAATCGTGATGGTTATAAACTTTCATTTTATGATGTTCATCCAGAGCATTTGATAGAAATGAAGAATTTGGGCGGTTACTCAGTGTTTGTTGACGATAATAATAGACAGACAGAGTTTCATGTATCTGATTTTTTGATCATAGATTCAGATAAATTATCCAAAGCGTTGGAAGAACATGATTTTATCTTCTGCTGTGTTTATGAAGGAGCTTTTAAAAGTATTGCAGAAAATCTAGCAAGGGCTATACAAGATTGTGAGAAAAACAATTTTAAAAATGTCATGCTATGCGTTAATTCACTGGGAGCTCCTCAAAAATTTGTTCAATATATCAGCGAGTATTTGAAAAATGACCCTTTATCATTGGATTACTTTAATGAAAAAGTTGGAATAAATCAAGTTATGGTCCTTTCAGCAGCATTACCGCTTCCAAAAGAGTTAAGTGAAAATTATCCATATGCAGTTATGATTACTGCTAATCCTCATCTAGAAATTGATGGAATAACATTCACAGGAAAAAAACCAGAAATTCTAGATGTTGAATTTGTCGATAATGCTGAAGGAAGAATTTACAGGAAGGTATATGTAGGCAATATGCGTCATACTATGGCCGCTTTTATTGGAGTAATAGAAGGCTTAACATATATTTATGAATCACAACAAGATCCACGAATTAGACCTTGGCTGGAAAAGGCGTTTGATGAGGCACATCAAGCAATTAAGGCTACGTATGATTTTGATATGTCAGAAGACAAATATTGGGTTGATTATATGCAAGAAAAATTAAATCAAGACATTAAAGATCCTATTGAAAGAGTCATCGCAAATCCAGAATTGAAACTTGGCCCATCTGAACGGTTTATCGGTCCTGCTAAATTGTGTTTAAAGAAAAATATTTTGCCAATGTATATCGCAAAAGGAACAGCTTACGGACTAAAATATCTACAGAAAAAGGACCAACGTTCGATTGATGAGCTATTAGCAGAAGTTTGTGGTTTAAACAAGGAGAACGATTTTGTACTTTACCAATTAATAAAAAAACAAACTGAGTTGATTTAGTAGAAGGAGAGCAAAAATGAGATATAAAAAATTTGGTAGTAGCAATTTAGAGATTTCTTCTGTTGCAGTTGGAACTTGGGCAATGGGGGGAGAAAATTCTGCAGGAGGTAGCTTTGGAGAAGTAGATAGAAATGAATCCATCGCAGCAATTAAGACTATGCTGGATGGGGGAGTAAATATCATTGATACTGCACCAATATACGGAGAAGGAACTGCCGAAGAAATTGTAGGAGAAGCAATTAAAGGGTATGATCGTAGCAAAATTTTTATTGCTACAAAATTCGGATCTTATATTAGTCATTTTGATGGGAAACCAGTCCGTAACAATAAATATGATGCTATTTTGAAAGAAGTAGAAGAATCTCTTCAAAGATTAGGCACAGATTACATCGATTTCTATTTGATGCATTGGCCAGATGTGAATACACCTATTGAAGAAACAATGGCTGCATTAAATTATTTGAAAAAAAGTGGAAAAATTCGTTATATTGGTTTGTGTAATTCATCAAAGGAACTTATCGAAGAAGCGTTAAAGTTTGGAGAAGTAAATGTTATTCAACCCCCTTTTTCTATGGTTAATCATTCACAAAAAGAACTGATGGAATGGGCAGAAGCTAATGGAATAGCAACTATGACTTCAGGTTCGTTGGGAGCAGGAATTTTGACTGGAACGATTCGTGAATTACCAAAGTTTGATGAAAAAGACTTTCGATTAACCTTTTATCCATTTTTTAAGGAACCCGAATTTTCAAAGATTATGGAGTTATTATTGACGTTAGATAAAGTTGCAAAAAAATACGATAAACCAGTTGCACAAGTAGCAATTAATTGGTCAACTCAAAAGAGTTTTGTAAATACAGCTCTTTTAGGGGTTAGAAATCCAAATGAAGCTAAAATCAATTGTGAGACATTTGAATGGCAATTAAATGAAGATGATATTAAGTGTATTGATGATGAAATACTTCGGTTGGAAATTGGTAATTAAATGATCATCTAGCAAAAGAAAAATAGATAAAAGAAAGCACAAATGGTGTATGGAGGTTAATAAAATAAGCACGTACCCAGGAATACGTTTCTTTCTCAAGTTTGAGTATAGCACGAAAAAACGAGTAATTTTGCACTCGATTTTTCGTGCTATTTATTACGAGCCATGTTCTTTCCCCCTCTTTTATAGACACTAATCAATAATTGATATTAAGAAAATCGGTATATACAATTGGTAGAAATTAATCATCTGACTTGTATAGTTCTTTAGGGAATAATACCTTAGAATGTGTTTTGTTAAAATCAGATTGATGAGTACATAGTCTAAAAGCTTCTAAGTTGGTTCATTATTTTTAGAAGATTATCTTCATTCAAGCTAACTATTTTTAGTTTTCGAATATAATTTTATTTTTAGAGAATGGCAAGATCTGGTTAATGAGATAAAATCTTCCCTCAGATATTTTATGATAAACTGATACTATAACGCTTACTTTACGAGCAGCCTTTTTCGACGTAATGCTATTTGGAAGGGGGATAGTTATGTATAGAAAAGATAGAGTATACGACTTTTTGGAACGGTGTGTCAGTCATATCGGATATGTGGATATAAAAAATGGCTTTAATGGAATTGGAACGACAGAAATAGCGGAAGCGATCAGCATTGATCGAACGAACTGCAGCAAGGAATTGAACAAGCTGGTGAACGAGGGGAAACTGATCAAGGTTGAAGGCCGGCCGGTGAAGTTTTTCCCGACGAAAAAGATCATGGAGATTTTTGATCTGACGATTACTGGAAAAAGTGTAAAAAGGCTGAGTGATTTTTGCAGCGGAGAGGATGGCATCAATGCCTTTGATAAGGTAGTAGGAAATCAAGGCAGCTTAAAAATGGCGATTGAAAAGGCTTGTGCAGCGATGATTTATCCACCCCATGGATTAAATACGATTTTATCCGGAGAGACGGGAACGGGAAAAACGATGTTCGCTGACATCATGTACAAGTACGCAAAATCTCATGGCATATTGAACAAGGATGCTCCCTTTATCATATTTAACTGTTCTGAATACTCGGATAATCCGCAGCTGCTACTCTCGACACTTTTTGGATTTAAAAAGGGATCATTTACTGGTGCAGAGAAGGATCAGGCGGGCTTGGTCAGTAAAGCGAACAACGGGATTCTTTTTTTAGACGAGATTCATCGTCTTTCCTCAGAAGGGCAAGAAATGCTTTTTCATTTGATCGATACGGGAAATTACCGAAAATTGGGGGATAACGACAACTATCATTCTTCTCGAGTATTGATCATAGGAGCGACCACGGAGTCATTAGAGTCAGCGCTATTATCGACTTTTCTTAGGCGAATACCGATGGTGATTGATTTACCACCTATCAGTGATCGAGGAATAGATGAACGGCTAGAGCTGATCAGTATCTTCTTCAACCTGGAGTTTGATAAAATCCAAAAGCCTATAACGATCAAAAAAAGTGTCTTGAAATCATTGCTCGGATATCACTGTGTTGGAAATGTCGGACAGCTAAAAGCAGATATCAATCTAATTTGCGCCCGAAGCTACCTTGATTCAATCTCGAATCATGAAGAAAGCATTCAAGTGACTAAAAAAGTTCTTCCCAGCTACATATTGGAGGGAATATTGAATGGGGAGAAGAATAAAGAAATTGATTTTTTATTGTCTAAGCTTGATGGGGATTTAGTGATTGATGGCGCATCAATGCCTAAATCCCTGATAAATAGTCAAATGTGGTATAAAAGGCTGGATAAAAATGCTAGTCTGAGCACGATTAAAAAAGAGCTGGAGCAAAGCATCCTAGAGGAATATCCATCTTCACCTTATAGTCGGACAGAGCACGAGAATATTTTCAAGGTTATTGAACCAAGTATCTACTACGAAGTGGATATTATTCTAAAAATAGCGGAAAGAAAGCTGCAGAAGAAGTTTTCGAAGCGAACCTATATTGCCTTTGCGATGCATGTCAATTCCTTGATCAACCAGCCAGTGGTGCATTCTGGGATTGATATTACAGTCGAGGAGCTGAGCGCCAAATATCCGAAAGAATTGGAAGTTGCTCGCTTAGTCAAAAAACATTTGGAATTCGAACTGGGGATAAAGTTTTCACCTGAAGAGGAATATCTATTCACACTCTTTCTTTCGATGGACGAGCAAAACGATAAGTCAAATGAGACCAAGCGTGTCGGACTTTTATTGATGGCTCATGGGAATGGTGTGGCGAAGAATATCGCAAAAGTCGCAAACTCTCTGTTAGACACACAGCACACCCACGCTTTAGATATGCAGTTGGAAAAATCTGTCGATGAATTCTATTTTGAGTTTGAGGAGACGGCCAATGAAGTTAATGAAGGGAAAGGCATCCTGATCATGACAGATATGGGTTCGCTGAATTCATTCGGGGAGCTCTACACCGAAAAAACAGGTATTCCAACGAAAACGATCAATTTTTTATCGACACCTTTTGTCTTAGAGGCGTTAAGAAAGACTCTAATTTCTGACTATAAGCTGGAGGAAATCTATTCAGAAGTAAAGGACATCATGCATGCCCACGTGGATGGGGACATTCAACGGTCAAAAACGAAACCTGAAACGAGAGAAGTCATCATTACGACCTGTCTAACCGGTCAGGGAGCGGCAATTACGTTAGCGAACTTCCTGAGAAATTCAATCACTTTAATTTCTAAATACAACATTGAACTCTTTCCTACCAATAGTTCTGATTATCGGCTGGAGGATTTCAAAAATAAAAAAATTCTAGCAGTAGTAGGAGTCAGTGATCTGAATATCACTCAGGTCCCCTTTATTCCATCGGAGAAAATTCTTTTGGATAACGGCTTGTCGCAGCTGAATGAGATCATTGAGGCCAATTATTCTGACTCGGATGGGAAGAACTCTTTTGAAGTAACGAATGAAAATGGCTTGCGGATCATTTTGGAAGAAACACTGACATTTTTGAATCCAGAGAAAACCTTGAAAACATTAGTTCATGCTTTTGAAGGGATAAAAGACGATTTGGTGACAGGGGAAAGTGCGGAGCGCTATCTGATCATGTTTGTTATGCATGGCGCCAGTATGATCGAACGTGTAATTCGAAATGAATGTATTGATTATCCTGATATCGCAAGCAGTATGCGTGATCGATCAGAGACCTACCAAATTCTGAAACGAGGGATGGTCGAGGTCGAAAGTACGTTTATGCTGGAGGTTCCGAATGTGGAAATCGGCTATTTAATGGATCTCTTTGACACAGAGTGACACACTAACTGGTTTTCCCAGAATATTTTGACACGGTAAATTACGTGACAGAGTCGAACGCTGACTCTGTCACTTTTTTTGCTTTAGAGAAGGTTGGCACGGAACTTGCTAAATAGAAAAGTAGAAGGACTATTTTGGGGAAAGGAGTAGAAAAAGACATTGATTTAATTGGATAGCAGAGTATAAAAAATGTGGAAGGAAATGAGGAAGATGGGAAAGATAAAGTTGATTCGGGCGGATTTTAGATTGATTCATGGACAGGTGATTACTAAATGGTTAAAAGAGGCTGGAGCGAAAAAAATCGTCATTATCAATGATGCGCTAGCAAAGGACGATTTTCTAGGCAATATCTATGTAATGGCAGCACCACCGGGAATCAAGGTGGAGATCAAAACCATTGATGATGCTGTCAAGCAGTGGCAAGAAGATGCATTTGGAGCAGAAGATTTATTGATTTTATTCAAGTCAGTCAAGGATAGCTATCAAGCACAATTATTAGGGTTTCCCATTGAGACACTGCAGATTGGCGGATTGGGCGGAGGACCGGGCCGAGTGAAAGTCCTAAATCAAATTTCCCTTGATCAAGAGGATGCGGAATTACTAAAGGAAATCCAATCCAAAGGGACACATGTGTATCTACACGTTTTACCGACAGAACCAAAGGTTGAGTTAAATGCCGCATTGAGCAAAATGAATTAGGAAAGGGGTAAGGTGAAAATGACTTCAAATTTCGGTATGGCATTAACAGCAGGTCTACTTTATTTTATGGGGCACTGCAAGATCGGTTATTGGTTTTATGATGTTTTTGGACAGCCATTATTTATTGGAATGATTTTTGGGTTAGGTTCAGGAGATTTAAAGACCGGATTACTTTTAGGCGGAACGATCCAGCTTGTTTATTTAGGAATGATCATGCCCGGAGGAAACATCCCCTCCGACCCGGCGCTGGCTTCGGTGATCGCTATTCCAATTGCGTTGAAATCAGGACTAACTGCGGAGCAGGCGGTGGTGTTAGCTGTACCATTTGGTGTACTTGGTGTTTTCATTGATCAGATCAGACGTACTATGAATGCCATGTTTATACATAGAGCAGACACCTTTGCAGAAAGTGGAAATGGCAGCGGAATCTTTAGAGAAGGTGTGATCTATCCGATCATCCAAGGATTCGTTCTCCGCTTTCCAATTGTTTTTCTCGTGACCCTGTTTGGCTCAGATGTAGTGAATTCTATCATGGATTTTCTGCCAGAATGGATTATGCATGGGTTGGAAGTCGCAGGAGGTTTGTTACCAGCCCTCGGTTTTGCAATCGTAGTGTATACGATTGGTAAAAAATCGATTCTGCCATATTTTATCATTGGCTATTTTGCTGTCGTCTATTTAGAACTGAACACCATGGCAGCAGCTGTATTTGGTTTATGTATCGCTATATTAGTCGTTAGTTCAAGAAAACCAGAAAGTGAGGGTGCCTGATATGGAGAACAATGTCGTAGAAAACGAGAAAAAAGTGACACTTTCCAAGAAATCCTTGAAAAAAACCTATTTTTGGTGGGTCTTTACTACCGAGCTAAGCAATTCTTATGAGCGACTGCAGGCCTTGTCTTTTTGTGTGAGCCTGCTGCCATCCTTGAAGGAACTCTATAGCGGTGAATCTGATGAATACAAAGCCGCACTTAGACGGCACCTGCAATTTTTCAATTCAGAGGGAACTTTTGGCGGATTGATCTTAGGAGTGATTTGCTCTTTAGAGGAGGAGCGAGCTGGCGGGGCGGAGCTGCCGGATGAAATGTTCTCTGGATTAAAAACCGGCTTAATGGGTCCAATGGCCGGGATTGGTGATACCATCATTTGGGGAACACTGCGTCCGATTATCTTTTCGATAGCAGTGACTTTAGCACAATCAGGTAATATTTTAGGCGGGCTTTTTCCGTTCCTGTTTTCATTTATCAGCTTGGCACTTGGGTACAATATGTTCAAATTCGGTTATAAGGTCGGCAGAGAATCAATCCAGTCATTACTAGGATCAGGAATGATCAACAAGGTGATCACGGGCTCAAGTATCTTAGGACTTATTATGATGGGGGCTCTGTCTGCCAGTTATGTCAAGCTTTCCATACCGATCAAAATCAAGTTAAGTAATGCGAATCCAATCGTCATCCAAGAATTATTAGACCAAATTCTTCCGGGAATGCTGCCGCTACTGGTAATTGCGGCCATCTATCTATATTTCATGAAGAAGGGTCAAAGCTACAACTTAGTAATCGGAGTGATCATTGCGGTATCGCTAGTAGGATCGCTGATTGGTTTATTTTAAAAAGTTGTCGTTTGTGGGCATGAAAACTGGATTGGAGGAGAACATGGAAAAGCATATTCTTGTTTTAACACATGGCGATTTTGGCGAAAGTCTCTTGAAATCTGCGCAAATGATCATTGGCGAAGTGTCAGAGGTAACATCAGTTTCTCTGACACCAGAAGACTCTGGGGATACATTCTATGAAAAGATTGAGCAGGAGATTTCGAACGTATCGAAGGAGATCATTTGTCTAGTCGATATGTTTGGCGGAAGTCCCTGTACGACTGCATTGCGGCTGTCGAAAAATCGCTCGATTACCATTATCTGCGGGCTAAATCTGCCTATGTTTATCGAGCTCTATAATCAATTATCGATGGGAGAAACTATTGAGAACGAATCGTTGATTAAGATCGCGAGAGACAATATCTTTGATGTCGCAAAAAAGGTTTTCCAGTGAGCATCAATATTTACAGTTAATTTACGAAAGGAGTTTGATAAATGACTAGTCCAATCATCGAGACAACAAAAGGGAAAGTGCAGGGAATAAACATTAACGGTGTAGATAAATTTCTGGGGATTCCATTTGCGAAACCTCCAATTGGAGAAAGAAGATTTTTTCCTCCTGTCGAAACCGATACATGGGAAGGTGTATTGGATGCTAGTAGCTTTAAAGCTAGTCCGATGCAACTGCCAGGAAGCTCTGAAGGAGCGATGTATCCGCCGGAAAAACGAACTGCGCCAAGCGAAGATTGTTTGTATCTCAATGTTTATGCGCCAGAGAACGCGTCTGGGAAAAATCTGCCAGTAATGGTCTGGCTGTATGGTGGACACTATATGAACGGCTCCTCCACTTCAGCAGGCTGTGAGGGAAGTAATTTTGCCAAAAATCAAAAGGTAATCGTTGTCACCTTTAACTATCGTGTTGGAATATTTGGTTTTATGGCTCATCCAAAGCTAAAGAAAACGGATCAAAAAGCGACAAATGCTGGACTTGAGGACATGCTAGCCACGTTAAAATGGATCAGAGAAAATATCTCAAGCTTTGGAGGGAATCCAAATAACGTTACGCTGTTTGGCGTGTCAGCCGGGTCTTCAGCGATCAATGTCTTATTGACCTGTCCGGCAGCAGAGGGACTCTTCCATGCTGCGATCACCCAAAGCGGATCGCCCTTTAATCATGACGAATGGGACATTAATGAAGCACAGGAACAAACTCGCTGCTTAAATTATTTAGCAAAAATCGGTGTCAGTGAAGACGAGCTATTCTGTGTTTCCGCAGAAAAACTGTTAAGTGATCCTGAAGCTTACGAAGCCTCCGAGTTTTGTCCTTATGTGGACGGACGATTAGTCCCTGCTCGTTTGGAGGAATCCTTCTTGGCTGGGAAGATTCATGATATTCCTATTATTCTCGGCTGTACAGCGGATGAAGCCTTCATTCTCCTTGGAGAACGAGAAAAGGTTACAAAAGAACGTTTTGAAAAAACAGTGGCGACCAAATATCCAGATCATAAGGTTGCTATCTATAATAAATATGGTGCCTATTTGGATCAATCACCTGCGTATGCGTTAGGACGTTTTCGGTCAGACAATACGATCGCAAATATGAGATATTTTGCCTCCTGTCTTGTTGAGTTTCGTACCTCGCCGACCTATTTTTACATTTTCCAAAAAGTCACACCAGGCAAAGAACCTTATTATTACGGCGCCTATCATGCCAGTGAGAATGCCTACCATTTTCAAAATTTAAATAGCGAGTTCATCAATTATGGGGAAAGTGACGTTCGAGTAAGCAATACAATGGCGAAATATTGGGCGAATTTTGCAGCGTGTCATGATCCGAATAGCAAGGCTTTGCCAGAATGGAAGAAATTTACACCACAGACAAATCAAATTATGTATATCGATGATCCTTGCGATTGTGTTCCCTTAAAAACCAAAGCTTTGACGGAAGAGTTGCAAAAAATTCTAGAGGAAAGAACGGAAAAAAGCGTGAGAAGGGCAGAATCAAGGATTTAAAGAGATTGAGCTTGGATTAAAAAGATAAAAAAAGCAGAAAAACTCGAAAACAATGGAAACTTTTACCACAGTCGGGATTTTCTGCTTTTTTCTTTTATAAATGATTATCCAATTTCTACTTAGTTGAGTGTATCGCGTCTTGTATTTTTTCTAAACTAGGGATAGATAAGGTATCGTCAGAGGTCATGACTAAGGTAAACAAAAGATCCATGATTAGCATTTGCGCTAATCTTCTTGTATAGATTCCCATGTTTTTATATTTTAGTTCCTCAGTTGTTGCAATGAGTGTGAAATCAGCAACTTTAACCAATGAAGTATTATTGAAGCTGGTTATCACGATAATCGGTACATCATTTTTTTTCAAAATATCGGCAATTCGAAGGATATCAGAATTCTCGCCACTATGAGATACAATAATTGCACAACTTTTTTTCGTGAGTTTTCCTGCTTTGAGCAATTGCATGTGGTAATCCATATTAAACTCTACTTCTAGAGGTGAGCGCAAGAATTTATGAAATCCATCCAGAGCTACTGGCGCAGACCCGCCGAGTCCGAAAAAGACAACCTTATTAGCTTGAATTAACGTATTGACTACTTGTTGTAATTGTTCATAGTCAAGCAAGCTAGCGGTAGTAGCCAAAGATTGTGTTGAAACCTCTAATACTTTTTCAGCGATCGCCTGAAAACTATCCTCTTCATAGATTCCTTCAAAAATTTTTTTCTTCGAACTATTTGATAAAAGAACAGTCAATTCTTTAAATCCAGATAGTCCAATTTTCTTCGAAAAAAGAAAGACGGTTGATTCAGCAACTCCACAGATTTCCGATATCTCGGAAATAGTCTTTGTTTTGGCTTCTTCTGGACTCTTTAGTAAGTAGTCAGCGATTCTTTTTTCTTTTTTTGTCATTGTTGGATAATTTGTTTGAATAACGCTTTCTAAGTAGACCATTATGTTCCTCCTAAATCAATATCGAAAAAATTCGATTTATTTTGTTTACTTTTCGAAAATATTCTATATAATAAAAATATATTTATTAATCGTAGATGGAAATAAAAAAATTTCAGTTTTAGTATATCACACTTTCATCAATGATTAAATTCAATAAAAATAGGGGGAAGTAAGATGGCAGAAATTGGTTTAGTAAGAGTAGACAGCCGCCTGCTGCATGGACAGGTAGTTACTCGTTGGATTGGACAGGTCGGTGCAAGTGAGGTCATTATTTTTGATGATGATTTGTCACAAGATGAATTCATGATTGAAGTGTTCAAAATGGCTGCCCCAAATGATGTAAAGCTTATTGTTAGAGGAGTAAATGATATAGAAGATACCTTAAATGGGCGAGAGTTAAAACATACAATCATTCTTTTTAAAAACATTCCTATGTTACTAAAAGGAATGAAAACGAATACAAAAATTGAAAAGGTTCAAATTGGCGGTATTGGTGGTGGACCAGAAAGAGTTGTTGTGTTCAAGAATATCACGTTGACAAAGAATGAGTACAATGATCTTCAAAATTTAGCTTCAGAGGGTATTCGTATCTATCTTCAAACGGTACCTGAAGAAAAAGAAGTTAGTTTAAAAGATATAGAAAACAAATTTAAATAGTAGGAGGAAAGAACATGACGATTTTTCAGGCAATTATTTTAGGTATACTATTTTGTTTTTGTCGAATGGGGATCCTATACACATGGCCCAAAAATATTCCTTTGTTTGGGGCGTTGTTGATTGGGATTGTCTTGGGCGATGTTCCGCAGGCAATGATTATTGGCGCAGCTATCCAAGCTATCTATATGGGTGTGATACAACCCGGAGGAAATATACCTACAGATCAGGTGTTAGCTACATTTATCGCTCTTCCAATTGCTATTCAAACAAATTTGTCTCCAGAGGTTGCGGTTACTTTAGCAGTTCCGGTTGGACTATTGGGTGTTCTGCTGGACTATATTCGTAGAACGGTTAATGCTGCTTGGGTCCACATGGCAGATAGCTATGCAGAAAAAGCTAATACTAAAGGAATTATGCGCGCACACTTTTTATATCCTACTTTGTCTTTGATATTTATTTACATTATTCCTGTAGCGACAGCGATTTATTTAGGACCAAATGCGGTAAAAAGCTTTATGAACTTTATTCCAGAATGGATTATGACAGGACTTCAGGTTGCGGGAGGAATTCTTCCAGCGTTAGGATTTGCAATCACGATTTCAGTCATTGGGAAAAAAGGAATTCTGCCATATTTTGTTTTAGGTTTCTTCTTATTCCAGTATGCTCAGCAAGTAAACACCATTGCTTTCGCATTACTTGGGATATTCATGGCCTTTCTGCATATCACGTTTACTAAATCAAATTCATCTGAGGAAGCGGGGATCTTATAATGAATGAAAATCAAGTAGATACAAAGAAGCTGTTAACAAAAAAAGATATCCGACGATCATGGATGCTTTGGTTAGGCACATGTGAGCTGTCAAACTCTTTCGAACGACTACAAAGTTTATCTTTTGTCGGCTGTCTCGCACCGATTTTGAAAAAGCTGTATAAAGATGATGAAGAATTAAGCTTAGCTTTTAAACGTCATTTGACCTTTTTTAATACTGAAGGCATTTGGGGAAGCCTAATCCACGGAATTGTAATAGCGATGGAAGAAGAACGAGCAAAAGGTGAAGAGATCTCAGATGATATGATTACTGGTCTAAAAACGGGCTTCATGGGTCCATTGGCTGGAATCGGAGATACGGTGGATTGGGGAACTATTCGTCCAATCGTTATAGGATTATTTTTGCCATTGGCTTCTGCTGGAAGCTGGATCGCCGGGTTAGGCCCCTTTGTCGTAGTTAGTTTGATTACATCTACCATTAGCTACTATCTATGGCATTTAGGCTATAAAGTAGGTCGGAAGAGTATTTTGCAAGTGTTAAAAGACGGTCGAATTAATCAGTTTATTATGGCATCTAGTATTTTAGGAATGTTCATGATGGGAATTCTATCTTCTCAATATGTCAAGCTGGAACTGAAGCCTTTTCTGATGGTGAATGGAGAAAAAACGACAATCCAATCCTATGTGGATCAGATTCTTCCGGGACTTCTACCGATAGCTGCAGTATTTATTCTGTACTATTTAATCAAGAAGAGAAATGTTAAGTATACAACTATTTTATTGGGTGTTTTAGTCTTTTCATTATTAGGGGCACTAGTCGGATTATTCTAGGGAGGAAATCATGCAGTCAGACGTTAAAAATACAATTTATAAAAATGTTGAAGAGAATAAGTTAGATTTAATTCGGATCAGTGAGTATATTCACGAAAATCCTGAGTTGGGATATAAAGAATTCAAAGCAGTAGAGAAATTGACGAGTTACTTAAAAGAGAAGGGGAATGAAGTTATTATTCCTTTTGGAGGACTAGATACATCTTTTAGCGCCTCGTTCACACAGGGGAAAGGAGAAAGACATATTGCAGTACTGGCAGAATATGATGCATTGCCTAAATTAGGTCATGCATGTGGACACAATATTATTTGTACATCCGCTCTAGGTACCTATCTAGCTGCAAAGAGGGCGATGGAGAAGTTCAATATTTCTGGAAAAGTTTCTATTATTGGAACACCCGCAGAAGAAGGCGGTGGCGGGAAAATAAAATTACTGGAAGCGGGTGTATTTGATGGGATAGATGCCTCATTGATGGTGCATCCTACATCAGGAACTACTCGAATTGCTGGTAGATGTACGACTACGTATTCATTTACAATCGAATTTTTTGGACAGTCTGCACATGCTGCAAGTCAGCCCTTTAAAGGTATTAATGCTTTGGATGCAGCAAATCTTTTTTTCAATGCGATTGGATTTTTACGCCAGCAGGTGACCTCGGATGTCCGTATGTCAGGATACATTGTTGATGGCGGTAATGCCAGTAACGTTATTCCAGACTATACTAAAATTCAATACAGTATTCGTTGTATGGAAGATCAAGAAATGTCTAGCTTAGTTGAGAGAGTGAAGAGTTGTATTCAAGCTGCTGCTTTAGCAACCGGTTGTAAGGCAAATATTATTGAAGAAAAAGGCTACGCCGCCCGTACCTTTAGTGAAACATTAGGAAATATTTGTCGTGATGCTTTGGAAGAGCAAGGCGAGGAAGTGTTAACAGGGTTTCCAGATGATTTTGGATCAACTGATTTTGGAAATGTTAGTCAAATAATCCCAACAACAAACCCATACTTTAGCTTGAATAAGACACGGGTATCATTACACACACCAGAATATGAAAGACTGGCTAATCAGCCTATTAGCCATACAGCCATCGAACGTTCTGCTAAAGCAATGGCTTGTACAATCATTGAATGTTTCTTAAATGATTCGATTTTGGAACGTGCTAAAAATGAAAAATCGAATGAAGTCAGTATAGATATGAGGCCAAGATAAGGGAAGTGATAAAATGATCGCAATACTCGTTGGAAGTCACGGAAATTACGCTAAGGAAGCATTAAAAAGTGCTGAAATGGTCATCGGTGAACAAAAAAATACTGCCTATTTCACATTGACTGAGATGATGGATTTATCAATGACAATAGAGGCTGCGGAAGTAGCTTATCAGTCATTGGATAAAGAAACAGGCACATTGATTTTGACTGATATTGTTGGAGGAACGCCAACAAATGTTGCAACGGTTCTAAAGAAGAAGGAAAAAAATATTTCTTTGCTAGCTGGATTTAATATGCCTTTATTATTAGAGGCATTATTAAATAGGGAACAGGAGTTAGAAGAACTTGTTGTCTATTTAAAAGAGCTGTTTGAAGGCACCTTAACAGAAATAATTTAGCGAACGGATGAAATGATTTCTTAGAAAAATAAATATGAGAGAAAAATGCTAGATAATGATAAAACTCCCCTAATTAGGATCAATAAATAGTTGAATCCTAGTTAGGAGAGTTTTTAAAAGAAAGGCAAGCTTTAATCCAATTTTAAAATAAGTTACACGATAATCACCAGATTAAGATAAATGGATTAGAGTAACAAAAAGCAAAGAGGTATGAGGAAATGAAACATTTGTCAATTAATGAAGTAAAAGCAAGAAGAGCACAATCCTAAAAAAGAATGTGCTCTTTAATTGTTTCGCGTTTAGAGATTGAATATTCACACGTTAGTAAATTTAACTATCGGCTTTAATAATCTTTATACGTGAATTGAATTGCTGTTCAATACTCTTGTCCAAATTAGCATCGGTGATCAGTATATCTACTTCTTCGAATGTACAAAATGTAGAACTGGAGTCCTTATTGAACTTTGTACTGTCGACTAATGCGATCGATTTTTTTGAATTGATCACGTTTGTGCGTTTATGTTTTACTTCCATCAAATTATTTTCGGAAAATCCTCCATCCAATGAAAGTCCCGAAGCTGAAAAGAAATAGGTGTCTATATTAAAATTATCCAAAATAGGACTGAAAAATTCGTCATAAATTGTATTTGAATTTGCTTTTAGCAGCCCACCGATGGCTAACACATTGATATGTCGATTTTGTTTTAGAATTGCGCCTGTAGATATTCCATTTGTAATCACGGTAAGCTGTTCACTGAACGTCACCAATTCAGATGCAAATTCAAAACAGGTAGAACTGGAGTCTAACAGGATCGTATCTCCTTTCTTTACAAATTCTATCGCTTTTTTGGCGATTGCTTTTTTTTCTTCTTTATTGACGAATGCACGTTCACTGTATTCGGTAATTCCATCTGTAAGATCTTTACCCATAATTTCTTCTTTGAGCATAATCCCACCATGGATTCTAGTTAGGTCATTATGCTTTTTTACTAATTTGTCCAAATCGTTCCTAACCGTCGGCCGAGTAACTCCTAACTCCTCTGCCAAATTATTAACATAAACGACTCTTTTTTCTAAGATCAGTTTACGAATGAACTCTTCTCTTTCTGTAGCTAACATAATATCTACTCCTTTGATTTTCATTATAAGTCATACTAAAAGAAAAATAAAGAAAAAATATACATGCGAAAAGAAAACGAAGAGATATAAATAAACTTCCTTAAATCCAACATCAATTTTTGGTTTTTAAGAAAAACACAAAATAAATTTTTCTTTTTTTAAATTTATGTTGACTAAAAGAAAATATAGTAGTACATTGTGTGTGTAAAAAGAAAATAAAAGAAAGAAAAAGAAAGAGGTAGTGATATGTTAATTAGTGGAAAAGAAATGTTAGACGTAGCAAAGGAACATCATTTTGCTGTTCCAGCGTTCAATGCGGGCTCAGGTCAATTGCTGTCAGCGGCAATGGATGCCTGTGAAGAAGCTAAGTCACCGTTCATGATGGCGATTCATCCATTAGAGTTGGAGTTTTTGAGAGACAGTTTTATTAGTCAGGTCATTTATGAAGCAAATCATAGCCGGATTCCAGTTGCGATCCATTTGGATCATGGAGCTTCATTTGATCAAGTGATGCACGCGATTCAGCTAGGATTCACCTCAGTAATGATTGATAGCTCGCACTTACCTTTCGAAGAAAATATTGCAGTTACACAGAAAGTCGTCGAAGCGGCTCATGCGGTTGGTGTATCTGTTGAAGCAGAGCTGGGAACAATCGGTGATACTGGAAACACGGTAGAAGGCGGAGTAAGTGAAGTTGTTTATACAGATCCAGCAAAAGCAAAAGAGTTTGTTGAAAGAACTGGGATTGATTCTTTAGCAATTGCTATCGGAACGGCTCACGGAATTTATCCAAAAGATGTTAAACCAAAATTACGCCTGGACATTTTACGTGAAATCATCAAAGTCGTAGATATTCCATTAGTTTTACATGGAGGATCAAGTAATCCAGATAAAGAAATTGGCGAGTCTGTTGAATTGGGAATTTCAAAGATTAACATCTCCTCTGATATTAAGATTTCATTTACAGAAAAACTAAGAGACATCTTAAATAATGGTAATCTAGAAATTCGTGAACCAAATGTGATCTTCCCGGATTGTATTGAGGAATCTAAGAAGACCGCGTTGCATAAAATTAAGTTGTTCAAATCGGACAACAAAGCAGATCTTTACCATAAATAAGAAGACTATTTGGAGGTAAATCATGCAAGAAATTAATTTAGAGCAGATTTTGGATGAAGAAATCATGGGCGTTCAACTTCCTGGCAATTCCAAAGAAGATACGATTCACTACTTAGCGAAGCTTCTACTTGATAAAGGATACATTAAGGAAATAGATGGATTCGTTAAAGATATTTACTATCGCGAGTTGCTTGGAAAGACGGGGATCGGCAATTTTATTGCGATCCCTCATGGTCAAAGCGAAAGCGTTATCACTAATGGGATTGCAATCGGTGAATTCAAAAATGAGATTCCTTGGGAAACATTAGACGAAAAACCAGTCCGAATTGTTTGTTTATTTTGTGTAAAGGCTGGAGATGGAGGTGAAAACGAGCATCTACGAATGTTAGCGGCCTTAGCTGGAAAATTAGGAAATGATGAAGTAGTTGCACAATTACTCAATGCCAAAAATGTATCAGAGATGAAAAAAGCATTTTTATAGGAGGAGAAATATGAAAATCGTAGGAATAGCAGCATGTACTGCAGGAATTGCCCATACGTATATTGCCAAAGAAAAACTGGAAAATGCAGCTAAAAAAGCCGGACACGACATTCATGTAGAAACGCAAGGAACAATTGGAACTGAAAATCCGATTCCAGAAAGTGCTATTAAGGAGGCGGATGTGGTTGTGATCGCTGCCGATGTAAAAGTAAGCGGTAAGGAACGCTTTGAAGGCTTGCGCGTCATTGAGATACCTACAGAAGTAGTTATTAAATCTCCGAACAAATTTATTGAAAAAATTGAAGAAATTGTAAACCAATAACGAAAGGATGCGATGGAAATGACGGACACAAAGCAAAGCGGGAAATTGTTTACAAATTTAAAACAGCATGCACTTACAGCTATTTCATATTTAATTCCAATTGTTGTTAGCGGCGGTTTTTTGTTAGCAATTGGAAGTCTCTTAGGCGGTGCAACAATTAATGATATCAAAGAATCTTACAATTTCTTTGATGTGATGTACACGATGGGTGGATTAGTACTAGGAATGCTGCCGGTAGTTATCGCAACTGGGATATCATTTTCGATTTCCGATAAACCCGGGATCGCACCAGGGTTTCTCGTTGGGCTGATTTCTATCAATATGAATGCAGGGTTTATTGGTGGATTTATTGGCGGGTATATAGCTGGCTACTTGACCAGATTCTTAAAAGAAAAAATTAAAGTACCGTTGTGGGCTGAAGGCTTGAAACCAATGTTGATCATTCCTTTTATTTCATCCGTAGTCGTTGGATTCATTATGTATTTCGTTTTAGGTTTCCCAATTTCAGCTCTTACAGACACATTGAATAACTTCTTATTAGGGTTGGATACAAGTCAAAAACTAATGTTTGGATTAATCGTCGGTGTATTGTCTGCTATCGATTATGGCGGACCGATCAATAAAGTGGTCTTCGCATTTTTATTGTCCTTACAGTCAGAAGGAATCAATGAACCAATGGCAGTATTAATGTTGGCCTCTATGGTCACGCCTTTTGGAATGTCCATTGCTTTCTTCTTGCAAAAGATCTTTAAAAAGAACATTTACAACCGGATGGAAGTAGAGACATTAAAGACCGCTTTTCCGATGGGAGTATGTATGATTACCGAAGGATGTTATCCAATTATCTTTAATGATTTATGGCGGTGTATCGTGTCTACAGGTATCGGTGCAGGTATCGGGGGTGCATTGAGCATGATTTGGGGTGCAGCTTCTCCAGTTCCTCACGGTGGTTTGTTTGCCATGGTAACGATGACAAATCCTCTTGGGTGGTTTGCGGCATTAATGATCGGCTCAATAGTAGATGCTGTTTTATTATTAGTGTTGAAGAAGCAAGTCGATTACGACGATGTGAAAGAGAGTCAAGCAGAAGATGAAAAAGACATTGATTTGTCTGATATAAAAATTAGTTAAGGTGGGTAATAACTATGAGTGGAGCAACTGAAGAATACAAACAGGCAGTGAAGGATCTATACAAAAAATCTCAAATCGTTCTCACAGATGAAGAGTTAGAATCAGTGGATTATGCAGATTTTGGTTTAGATAATTTGGAAGAAGAAGGTTTGAACTTGATTCTGTATGTAAATAATACTCGATATTGTGCGAAAGAAATGGTTTTATTGCCAAATCAAACATGTCCAGAACATTTACATCCAGATTGGAATGGGCACGAAGGCAAACAAGAAACGTTTCGCTGTCGTTGGGGCGAGGTTTATCTTTATGTAGAGTCTGATGAACCGTTAGATCCTGAAAAAATTAGTGTAAGTATTCCAAAAAATAGTCAAGAATACTATACCGCAAGTAAAGAATATCGTTTATTGCCGGGAGAACAATATACGATTGATCCTAAATTAAAACATTGGTTTAAGGCTGGAAAAGACGGTGCAGTGATCAGTGAGTTTTCTTCTCCTAGTTATGATGAATATGACGTGTTTACTGATCCTAATGTGAAACGAGTTATCATGGATCGTTAGTGCACAAATTACTAAAGCGCTTTCGGTTGTTTTTAATCGTAAAGCGCTTTAAGTATACCGTGGGAGGCTCTTATGAAAAAAATTTTGAATTCAAAAGAAACGTTGATTGAGGATATGCTGGCCGGATTTATAGCCGCTGAAGGAAAAAGGGTTGCTCAATCATCTGCAAATTCTCAAGTTCTTTTTCGAAAGGAAAAAAAAGCAGGGAAAGTCGGGATTGTCAGTGGTGGAGGAAGTGGTCATGAACCTCTTTTCTTTGGATTGCTAGGGAAAAATATGGTGGATGCGGTAGCAATAGGCAATTTTTTTGCTGCACCAACACCAGGAACCGTTTTGGAAGCAATCAAACAAGCGGATCAGGGTGCGGGTGTAATTTGTCTTTTTGGAAATTATGCGGGTGATGTCCTAAATTTTGACATGGGTGTTGAACTAGCAGAGATGGAAGATATTAAAGCGTATAATTTACCGATCGCGGATGATGTGGCATCAGCTGGAAAAGAAGAACAAAGAGAGCGTCGCGGAATTGCCGGTGACTTATTCGTCATTAAAGAAGTCGCCGCGGCAGCAGCTCAAGGATGTTCTTTAGAAGAGTGTTTGAGAGTTGGAGAGAGTGCAAATCAACGTATTTTCTCAATCGGTGTTGGAATTTCTCCTGGGACAAATCCTGTTAATGGTCAAAAGAATTTTGAGTTGGCCGATGATGAAATCGAGTTTGGTCTAGGAATTCACGGTGAACCAGGAATTGAACGGATGAAGATGCTGGATGCTAAAAGCTTGGTTCAACGGATGGTCGATAAGCTTCTCGTAGAACTAATGCTATTTGAAGAAAAAGAAGTCATTGTCTGTATTAATGGTTTGGGCGCTACTACGCATCTAGAGTTGTATACAGTTAATCACGAAGTGGACAAGCTGTTAAGGGAAAAAAATTTTAATGTCTACGATACTGTCGTTGGAAGTATTTGTACAACACAGGAGATGGCAGGTTTCTCTATTACAGTGCAGGTATTGACAGAGGAGTTAAAAGAAATGTATCAAATGGATGCCTACAGTCCCTGCTATTTTCACAAGGAGGACTATTGATGGAAAGATTAACTAGTGAAAAAGCGAAAGCGATGTTGATTTTCACAGCTGAGGAATTGATTAAAAAGGAAGAGTATTTAGGTGACATCGATCGTGCGATCGGTGATGGTGATCATGGTATCGGGATGTCTAATGGTGCGAAAGCTATTTGTGACGTTCTGCAGAATGATTCGATTACAGATATTGATCAGGTATTCAAAAAAGCCGGGATGGCGATGATGGAATCAATGGGAGGCGCATCAGGAGTTATTTTCAGCTCTTTATTCTTGGGAGTAGGGAAGGCTGCCGGAAAAAAAGAGGACTTGTCGGTTGAAGAATTTGGTGCTGGTCTTCGAGAAGCGGTGGCGATGATTCAAAAAAGAGGCAAAGCGCAATTAGGAGATAAGACCATGTTAGATTCTTTAATCCCCGTTGCAGATGTTTTTCAAAAGACACAATCGGTTGATTTTTTAGAGGTTTTGGAGGAGGCCGTTCAGGCGGCCTATGAAGGGGTTGAAAAAACCAAAAAATATCTTGCAAAATTTGGTAGAGCAAAATTTTTAGGAGAGCGATCGTTAGATAAACAGGATGCTGGTGCGACTTCGGTTGCAATTATTTTTGAAGCAATGCACGAATATTTAAAAGGAGGAATTATGATGAAGGTTGGTTTTGGTGCAGATGAAAATGCGGTTGAATTTAAAAATACTTTGAAGGAGTATGCAGAAGAATTAGGTTATGAGGTTGTCGATTTTGGTTACTATAGTGATTCACCCGTTGATTATCCGGCAATCGCTTTTGAAGTGGCGAAAGCAGTGAAATCCGAAACGATTGATCGTGGGATATTATGTTGTGGGACAGGGATTGGAATGGCGATCGCCGCGAATAAAGTTCCAGGTATCCGTGCCGCGCAATTGACTGATATTTATTCAGCTGAACGTGCGCAATTAAGCAATAATGCACAAATTGCTACGTTTGGAGCTTTCGTTCAGGGAATCGATTCTGCCAAACTATTATTGGAGGAATACTTATCTCAATCTTTTGAAGCCGGAACAAGATCTGAACGGAAAATTAATCAGATAATGGATTATGAAAAAAATCTAGCAAAATAAAGGGAGATAGTGATGAGAAAACCAATTGTTGGAATTAGTTTAAAAATATATATGAACGAACTAGAACCCACTATTAAATATACCCAGAAGTTGAAGGAGCTTTGTAATCACTTTGCAGACATTGATTTATTTATGTTTCCCAGTATGGGAACCTTACGGGAGGTTGGACAGTGTCTAAGTAATTCATCCATTGAGTTTGGGTCTCAAAATATCGCCTTTATGGAAAATGGTGCGTTAACAGGAGAATTCTCAGTAGAATCACTTTGCGATATGGGATGTAGCTATGTTGAGTTGGGGCATGCTGAACGACGGAAATACTTTAACGAGACGGACGAAATAATAAACGAAAAAGTAAAGCTTGCTTTCAAAAACGAGATACGTCCTGTTTTATGTATTGGAGAAAGTATGCACGAAAAGGACCAGGTGAAAGCACACTTGAAGAAGCAATTGATTGTGGACTTAAGTGGGGTCACTCCAGAAGAATTAACAGAATTGGTCATCGCCTACGAACCCGTATGGGCGATTGGACAGGAAAAAGCCGCATCAGCCAGCTATGTACACCATGTACATGAGATGATTCGAAATATTTTGACCGACCATTATGGTCATTCAATTGCTCAGAAAATAAGAATCATATATGGCGGTTCTGTTAGTCAGAATAACGTGAATGACTTAATCGAAAATGAACATGTGGATGGCGTTTTTGTTGGAAGATTTGGACATGATCCAGAAAAATTTAAGAACATTGTTGAAATTGTTCAGCAAGTAAAGGAGAAAAAATGAAATTCTTTTTAGATACAGCAAACGTAGATGAAATCAAACGAATCAACAAATTAGGCCTAGTTGATGGAGTAACGACCAATCCGACAATCATTGCAAGAGAAGGTCGAGATTTTGAGGAAGTCATCAAAGAAATTTGTGAAACGGTAGAAGGTCCTGTCAGTGCAGAGGTTATCAGTTTAGATTCGGAAGGCATGATTAAAGAAGCCAAAAATATTGCACAATGGGCAGAAAATATCGTAGTGAAAATCCCAATGACCGAAGCAGGTTTGGAAGCAGTAAACAAATTGACAAAATTAGGAATCAAAACAAATGTCACATTGATTTTTACCGCTGCACAAGGGTTGATGGCAGCCAAAGCTGGCGCAACATACATTAGTCCATTCTTAGGCAGATTGGATGATACTGGAACAGACAGCCTAACGTTGATTAAGAAGTTGCGAACGATTTTGGAGACGTATGGATTGAAGACTGAGATTATTTCAGCAAGTGTTCGTGGTTTAGAACATGTAGAAAAAGTTGCAGTGGCAGGTTCGGATATCGCTACGATCCCGGGATCATTATTCCCTAAATTATGGAGTCACCCATTGACTGATGCGGGTATTGCAGCCTTCATGAAGGATTGGGAAGCATTCAAGAATCAATAAGAATCAATAGCATAAACTGGAGGAGCGAAAAATGAGTAAACGTAAACCAGTAGTCGTAATGAGTTGGGCAATGAGACAAAATCGCGAAGTTGAGGCGGTAACCTTTGCCGAACAATTAGTCGAACTTTTAGGAAATGATCAGAATATTGAGAAGATTTTGCTGCCATCGATGGCCATGCTCTATCCAGTATCAAAAGTTTTATGGAATACCAATATACATTTAGGAGCGCAAAACATCAGTGCTTACGCATCCGGAGCATATACCGGCGAGTATTCAATTGAATCGTTATTGGATATCAAAGGGGATTACGTAGAACTTGGGCATTGGGAAAGAAGACAATACTTTCATGAGACGGATACAACGATTAATAAGAAATTGCGTTTGACCCTTGAAAAAGGCTTGAAGCCGATTTTATGTGTGGGCGAAGTGGAACAGACAAGCGATTTCGAAGAGATTGAATCCTTTCTTTACTTACAATTATTTAATGATCTTTATGAAGTGAAGAAGGAAGATTTGGAGACTTTAGTGATCGCTTATACGCCGATTTGGGCAGTGAATAAAAGCAAGGCAGCGAGCGCACCGCACATTCATCTCGTCTGCGGAATGATTCGAAAAGTTCTGGCGAAAATGTTCGATTTAGCATCGGCCGAGAAAGTTAGAATAATTTATGGCGGAGCAGTTAGTCCTGAGAATGCTACATTGATCGTTCGAAACAAAGAAGTTGATGGTGTTTTTGTTGGGCGCTTTGGCAGCAATCCTGAGAGATACGCCAAAGTAGTGGCAGAAGTACAAAACAATATCGATAAAGAAAGCAGTTTTTGATTGGTAAGGAGAGAAGACATTTTCTGATTATACAGACCAACTAGGTGTGAACACGATTCGATCGCGGTCGGTAGAAAATATTGTTTCTGTCTTTCTTTCATTGAACATGGAGGTAGAATAAGTTAGATGAAGAAATATACATTAGAGAATGAATTTATCTTAGTCGAGTTTTTAGATCTAGGCGGTTGTATTACTAAATTAGAAAAGAAGAATAACCAAACAAATTTCGTGCTTCATTATTCTGATAGTGAAACCTATCAGTCCAATCCTTATTTTCTAGGTGCAACAATCGGACGAAATGCGGGGCGTACTTTTCCGCCATATTATTTGAATAGCGATGAAAAGCAAATTAGATTGGATACAAACGAAGGAGATTTGCATCTTCATGGTGGTAAAGAAGGTCTTCAATTTAAGCAATGGTCCGTTAAAAAAATAGATGAAACTGCATATAGATTGTCTTATTTTGACACTGATTCTGTATACGAAGACATGGACTTCACCATATACTATCGATTAGAAGGAAACACCTTCATTGTTGAAATGCATGGAAATTCAGAACAGCCGACGATTTGTAATCTGACGAATCATTCCTATTTCAACTTGAATCACAACAAAAAAACGATTGAAAACCATTGGTTGACAATTGATGATGCAGAAATTCAACTTATTGATGCACAGCTTGTTCCTACGCAGGAATACGTGAAACCTACAGGCGAATACGAAAGCTATAATTTTCAAAAGGAAGTACAGATCAAAAAGGCCTTGGGTACAGAAAAGAAGTTAGCGAAACTCTGCGGAAATGGGATTAATCTGGCCTATCGTTTTACCGATCCCGATTTTATGCGAACAAAAATAAAACTAAAAAATGATACTGGAGACAATCGCTTAACAATTCGTTCTAATCAGGAAGCTTGTGTCGTCTACACTTTAAATAGTATTGATAAGCCCGTACTTTTAAATCGAGAGATACCAATTGAACCTTTCATGGGGATTACTTTTGAAATGCAGCAAATTCCCAATTATGTCCATGAGAAAAAGTATCATCTATGTCAAAAGTATTCTTCGATTACTACTTACGAAATAAATTAAGGGAGCATGCACGATGGATTATTATTTAGGCATTGATTTAGGAACAAGCTCTTTAAAAATCATCTTGGCTGATAATCAGGGAAGAATACTCGGTAATTCAAGTAGTTCTTTCTCTATCATTTCAGAAAAGGAAGGCTATAGTGAAGAAAATCCAACCGATTGGCTGCGAGCGTTTGATCGCGCTTTCAGTGAAATGATGGAAAGATATCCTCAAATAAAAGAGAATATCGTTTCTATCGCTTTCTCTGGACAGATGCATAGTTTGGTGATGATTGATGAGGAAGGGATCCCTATTCGTCCGGCGATTCTATGGAATGATGTTCGAACAACTGAGCAGGTGAAACAGTTAAACACCGATATTCTACCTCACCTATTATCGGTAGAAAAAAATATTTCTTTAGAGGGTTTTACGTTACCAAAAATACTATGGGTGATGGAAAATGAGCCGGAAAACTGGAAAAAGGTTTGGAAATTCATGATGCCGAAGGATTACCTCATTTATTATCTTACAGGTAAAGTTTGCACTGATTATTCCGATGCATCAGGGACTATCATGTATGATGTCAGGAAACATCAATGGGATGAGGAGATACTGACAAGGTTTGATATCCGTTTAGATCAATGTCCTGAACTGTTGTATTCTACTGACAGTGCGGGTGTGCCTACTGAGCAGATAAAGGAAAAGTTTAACATTACTAAGAACTTTGCTGTGATCATGGGTGGGGCCGACAATGCTTGTGGTGCACTAGGTACAATTGATAATATTGAAGAGCAGGGACTTATTTCAGTCGGAACTTCTGGCGTTATTTTGACCTACTCCAATGACAGTATGAACCAAGTAGGAAAGTATCACTATTTCAATTCATTGATTGAAGAACAAGATTACAAAATGGGTGTTACACTTTCCGCGGGCTATTCCTTAGATTGGTTCAAAGAGAGGTTTGCACCTGGTGAGGATTTCGAGACACTAACGAAGAAAGCTGAAGAAAGCTCTATTGGAAGTAAGGGGGTACTTTTCTTACCCTATCTTTTTGGCGAACGCAGTCCCTATTACAATGCAAAAATGTCTGCGGAATTTGTTGGAATGAAGGCGTACCACAATGATGGTGACTTGATTCGGTCGGTATTGGAAGGAGTGGCCTTTTCGCTTAAGAACGTATATCAAACTATGAGGGATTTATCCGATAAACAGGTGCAAAAATTTCGGATTACTGGAGGCGTAGTGAAAAATCCTCTTTGGTTACAAATGTTTGCAGACATATTCAACTCCGAGATCGAAGTTTTAGCAATCGATGAGGGTCCAGCTTTTGGTGCTCTTATCTGTGCGATTCATGCTTCTACCGGACAGCTTTCATCAGAGATATGGAAAAAATATAACCATGTCAAAAAAAATTATTCACCTGAGCAAAAAGCTGTTGAAGAATATGAAGTTTATTATCAGAAGTTTAAACTACTGAGTGATAAGATGGATGCTTCATCGTGTCTGAGGATTAAATAAAATAAAACGAGGTATTGGAAAGCTGTAAAACGTTTTTTTGATACCTTTAATCATCCATCTTTCCGATAAAGAGCACCTCTTTCTAATACTTGCTGCTCATGTTATAACAAAAATACCAAACAGAAAATTGCTGAGTGTGGCACTATATTCTGGTATTCGAGATCTATAGGTTTAAAAAGGTAATATTATGTTTTTAACTAGGACGAAACAATAGCTGAAAACTAACGACTATCAATTGAAATTTGTTTTTGCTATCTTAATACTGAAAAAAAGTAAAAAATTTTAAGCGATCAAAAGATTGATGATTCAATCTTTTGATCGCTTTGTTTCTGAAACTAAAATCTACTTTCTAAGTCTAAGGTAGTTATTGATATCTTATCCTTGTATGATGATATTACAAAAAAAGTTATATAATAGATAGAAAACGCTTTACTCTCAATATGAAATCTTTTTATGAACTGGGAGGAATAAAATGAAATTAAAAAGTAGAGAAATCAAAATACTTCATTATCTTTTGCAAATGAAAGAGTACGTACCAGTGAAAGATATTGCTCTTAGTCTACAAATCAATGAACGGGAGGTTAGATAAAGTCTATATAAAGTAGATTAGTTTCTAAAGAAGAATCAGTTTGAGAAGTTGGTCAGAATAAAAAGAAAAGTTTTTTATTGCTAAAAAATAAGAAAATAGAAGAAATGATTCTTTCGATGCAATTAAGAGTTAGTCCAAGCAACTTCCAGTATTCACATGATGAAATTTTTTGTTTATTCTATTAAGTTTGCTAATCTCAAACGAGTATTTATCTGCTAGCTATTTTGAGGAGACTTTATTCATATCTCGAACAAAAATTATTACTATTCTTGATGAATTGGAGGAATTCTATTTCTTGGAGATTCAGAATTAAGTCATAAAAAGAGATCAGTTTTTTTATAGAAGGATCATTGTTTGACAAAAGTCGTCTGGCTGCAAAACTTCTAATTGAAACAATTCCTTTTAATGAAATTGAAAGGTTCATTCTTTTAGGTGAGACGACGACAAAAATAAGCGAGTTGCTCTTAAACAACATTTTTACAATTGATGAAGACCTCCTTTTACAAAACGATTATACACTATTACTAGTTAATTAATATATCAAATTAGCTGACTAACAGAGAAACTTAGATAGCTCCATCACATAGAGTTTTTCTTAATCATTTTGAAATGTAGTATTCAAGAATAAAAAAACTCAAGAAGAATGTATCTCCTTGAGAGAATTTTGGGTTTAGTATTTTTTCAATAGTAGAAAAATGGAAATACTCAAAATTATTGAACCAAATATCAAATAGAATGGGTTACCTTTTTTAATATTGGTTTTAGGATAACGGAGATTTCCTGTTTTGTTTATATTTGTATAGATCGATACGCTGTCGGATTTTTTTTCAAAATCTTTAGCTGTTTCAGAAGGCGTACTGGATTCAGAAGGCGTACTGGATGTAGACGACGAACTAGACGAAGACGACGAACTAGACGAAGACGACGAACTAGACGAAGACGACGAACTAGACGAAGACGACGAACTAGACGAAGACGACGAACTAGACGAAGACGACGAACTGGATGAAGACGACGAACTGGATGAAGACGACGAACTGGATGAAGACGACGAACTAGACGAAGACGACGCACTAGATGTAGCCGACGTACTAGATTCGGTACTTGAATCATCAGGATTTATAGGAGGTGTAGGAAGAGCTTCGTCTACGGTAATTTCTACAGGCATTCCTTTTTCACCTTGACCATTACTATTTATAATATAAAAAGTAACAGTAGCTCCACCTTCTGCAATTCGATCTGGGGCAAGGTCTATTTCCCAATTTGGAGATTGCAGAATGGTTTCCCAATCGTCTCCCTTACCAGTTGCATTAGGATTAGACGCACCAATAATTGCAGCATATAAAACATAAAGATTGGTATTCTCAGTTATAGGCCCAATCGTCAGCTAATCGTTTTTGACTTCACCTTGAGCGTTATATTTATCACCTGGATAATTATCGCTCTTAGAATTTGAATTTATTTGTACGTATTTATTCCAGTTGTAATAGGCATCTTGAACCTCAGGATCATCCCAATGTTCGATGATATTCGTATTAACGTCGGTAATTGCTAGGGCTTCTTGATTTAAAAGAAAGCCATAAGCAACTACTAGAACAACTACAATAAACGAATAAAATTTTCTTTTATAAAACATATTCCCGCCTCCTATTGTTGAAGATCATTATAGAATATCAGGGCAGGAATATAATTATTTTTTGTTGAAAATAAATTAAATCTAATTTGCTTGTTAGAAAAATCGAAAAAATAAAAAATAAAATTTACAATTGATTTATTTTCGGGAGTTTCATGACTATCGCTAACTAGAACAATTGCCTTTTTTTAAATCTAGAACCATGTTGTACCACGTTTCTCCCGCATGTTGTGAATCAGAAACGCCCTCTAGTTTGTAACCATTTTTTTCGTAAAAGGGAACAAGTGATTTTAAACAAGTTAGTGTGATCCCATCTCTTTTCTTGTTTCTCGAAATATCCTCCAATTCAGTAAGTAGTTTAGTAGCAATGCCGAATTTTTGGAATTGAGGATCAACCACTAAACTTAGAATAGTTTGATAGCCGCCAACGGCTGGATTTTTAACGGTTTTTTCAAATAGATCATCATACAAGTATCTTTCTGGGATAACTGGTCCAACGACATAGCCTACAGGATTATCAGATTCAGTTACAGCCAATATAAAGCTGTCATTAATAACTTCAATCCGTTCTTTCATTGACTCTGAGGAAGTAGCTTCTTCGGAAGAGAAACCTGATTTTTCAATGTCCATGATTCTCTCGAGATCTTTCAAAAACGGTGATCTAAAATTGAAAATCACAAAATCACTCCTTAAATGTATTGTTAAATCAATGTATAGTTTAGCATATTTAGATTATTCAGATAATAAGGTTTAATAGGGTTTGATTTTGTGAATACCATTTTAGAACATCCACAATCGAAAAAAAATCAGAATAGCTTCACTAGAATGGGACTGCTAAGAAAAGAAAATCAAGAGGCTGTAGTAAAAAATTCATTGATAGTCTTTCAATTCTAGAAAACCTTTGATTCCTGCAAAGATACCTAACAATAAGATAACAGGGTTTGTCTTAATTCCAATTAGAATTAAAAGCAAGCTTAGTGCAAGATAACCGTTCTTTTTATCAAAGCTAATGTTCATTTCATCACCTCCTTTTGGTATTGGATTCGAGTCAATTTTAAAATTAGTTTGACAGTTTTGTCTAGGTAATCATCTTTACATCGACATTCTTATTTTTGGACATTGGTTATCCTCCTATGATTGGGTTTGGCGATTTAATCACAGGACAACCAAATGTTTTTTTGTGTAAAAAATAGTTTATGTTCTCACTCAGAACGAGTAATCACGTCTAATATTATCGAACCTCATTTCTTCTAAAATGAATACAAAAATAACGATAAAAGACGGGAGTTTCTAACGAAGTCAAAGAAACCTCAAATTTTTTTCCGAAATCAGGAAAAATTTCGAACTAGAAAAAGCCGATTCCTCATGTGAGACTTAATTTAAGTCAGATTAGATCATTTGTTATTTGGGAGGGATTGAAAAATGAAAAAAGCTTTGATTACAACGGTTGCACTTGGTTTGTTGGCAGTGAGTGGGTCAAGTGTAACTGCTTTTGCTAATGAGTCTACGAGTGTCGGAAGTAAATCAGACGTTACGTTGACAGCGGGATCTGGAGAAGATGTGGACCCAATCGTTCCAGACGACACTCATGACGATGATCCAAGCACTGGAGATACCGGCGCGCTTTCAATTCCGTACGCGTCGAATATCACATTTGGTCAACAAGAAATTAAGCAAGGAGACACAGATTACTTTGCATTAAACAAAAAACCCCATGTACAAGTGAATGATACCCGCGGAGGAGCAAAGGGATGGGCACTTGGGGTAACACTTTCACCATTTATGGGTGAAAATGGCAAAGAATTGTCTGGTGCGAAAATGTCGCTTTCTAATGGGAAGATAGTTACAAAAAACAATCGCTCAACAGCTCCAGAACTAGCGGGAACCACCTTTGAGTTAAGTGAAGACTATCAAGAGGTTATGAGTGCTAAAGAAGGACAAGGTGCGGGGGCCTTCGCGGCAGTTTTTGAAGGAAAAGATGGTCAAAACGAAAACGTCAGGCTTCATGTTCCGCGGGCAGGTCTGGAAGCACAAAACTATACAGCAGATTTAACGTGGGTATTGACTGATGCGCCAGCGTAAGAAGCTTGGAGGGTGGGGGAAGAAATTTTCCCACTTTTTTATTTATGCAAGTCGTATGGGGGTACTTATTTTTTCTTGTAAAGTTTTCGCTGCGGTCGAATGGTGTTGAATGGATTGGCGGTTCATCCTTTAAGAATCAGGCTTCTGAGTCACAAACAGTTGTGCGGCAGCTGAAAGAAGAATCAGAGCGGCACTTTCAATTAAGGATTTCTACAGAAGAATTTGATGGAATAAAAGAAACTAAGAATTATTCTTGGTGTAATCGCTGATATTTGTAAATTGAAAAAAAGTTAGAGTGAGGGAAGAAAATGAAAAAAGTTATTCGCCTATTTCTATTTTCGTTAGTAATCTGTATCTCTACGCCAATAGCGGAGGCTGAACAAGTCAAAAGTGAAGCAGGTATATCATTTTATCAGCCTAGTAATAAAAATCAAACGATACCAATGGAAAAGGTAACGATGAATGATTCTAAAAATACTGCACCTCAGGAAAGAGTAATCGCACCAGAATCAGGTTCTAAAATGTACCCAAAGACAAATGAAGAAAAATCCTTATTACTCGGAAGTATCGGCGTATTGATTTTATGTTTGTTTTTCTTCGTATATTTTTTGAAAAATAAACTGAATGAGAGTTCACAGGAAAACACATAGTAAAAATCAGGAAGCCGAAAAGCAGCTATTAATAAATAGAAAAGCTCAAACATCGAGCTATAAGTAAAAGAGGCAACACGTCCAAATGAATGCCGAAAATCAATTACTCTGGCGAGGGAAAGGTAATGTGAACGTTAATTTGGCAGAAAATATTTTTTATTAGTCGACCCTCCTATCAAACTAGTAGAAATAAAGGAGTATTAGAATGAGAAAAATTTCAGAAGTAAGGTATCTTTTACCAATCGTTTTACTGTTCGGAATTTCAATCGGTTGTGGAAGGACTGTTGGAGCGACTATCGTTGAAGAAAACACCAATGATTCTGCTGAGAATGCAATACTTTCTAATCGGCCAGAAGACACAAAAATGAGTGGAATCACGAATGATGGATCATTAGAACCTAAGAATGTACAAAGTTCAACGAAAAATTCTGATATTTCTGTACCTGGAAAAGGACAAAATACAGCTAGTAGTTCTGAAACAAACGCTTCTGTAGAGTCCAATCAAACGAAAGAAAGTTCAGGACTAGTAGAACAACAAGCGGATAAAAAAGTTGCAGATCAAGCAACTGTGAACGTAGACACATATGAAGAGTTTAAGGCAGCTTTACTTGATTCGAACGTCCAGACAATCTCTTTAGAAAACGACATCAAAATACTAGATTCTTTCAATTTTATCGGTAATAAAAAAATTTCTGGTAATGGACATACACTCGATGTGAATTATCAAAGTGTAGGTGTAGCGTTGAGTAATGCAGTGTGTACCATTGAAGAGATTCATTTGATCAATCAGCCTATTTATTCTTTTTTTTGGTCGGAGTATCCGGGTGTAACGGTTAACTATAAGAATGTGACTTCCTCCGGTTATCAGTTTATTTATTTGGCCGCTGGAACTGCCAATCTTGAAGGCAATATTGAAGCAAGTGCCAATTTGCAGGAAATTTTTCAAGGACAAAAACTAAATGTTGGAGACCATTCGAATGTGACATTTAAAGACACAGCGAATGCAATTGCCATCTACTCTGGTGACGGCTTGACTGTAGGAGATGGAGCAAATTTTACCGTTGATGCTCAAGGACTAGGAATGTTTATGTACAATGTAAATGGCAAAATTGATTTACACGGAAATGTTGAGATTAATTCTGCGACAGATTCAGCTATTCGAGGCGGAGCAAACAATGGGTCATTGATCATTTATAACGATGCTAAATTGAAGGCTACCTCCAAAGTAACGGATGAAGAAGCCATTTTGCTGTATAACGGGTCTGTCATTGTAAAAAGTAATGGGACCTTGGTGGCAACGTCAGAAGGCCTGCAATCTACTCTCCAAACCGGTAACAAATTAGAGTTGCAGGAAGGATCGAACTTTATGATAGCCAACAGTAAAGGAAACGCCTTGGGTGCTTGGGAGCTTAAGACGAAGGTATCACTTTCTTCTTCTCAAGGGGTAAGTACCTGGAAAATTGGTAATATAGGAACAGAGATGCCAGATGCGATATATCAGGGACCATTGTCAGCCAGTTTTACCTTAGATACTTATACGACTGGGCAGCATACTCTGGATTTGGCATCGAATAATTCAACATTTAAAGCAGATTTTGATTCAGGGAAAGTTGCAAAAATAGCAGGTGGAATCTATTCAAAGAAAACCGAAATTGCACCAACAACTATTGATAAGTTAACCACGGAGAGCACACAAGTAAGCGGAACTGCTGAACCGGAAGCGATACTTGAGATTAAAGCGGATGGCAAAGTTATAGCTAGTGGGACTGTCAATAAAAATGGTGAATACAAGCTTGCGATTCCCAATCAAAAAGAAGGAACAAAAGTCGTTGCAGTAGCAAGGTCGGGAGGCTTAAGTGCTGAAGCCAGCACAATCGTCCAAGCTGTTGGACCACGTATTGAACTACCTGATGTGATTAATTTTAAGTCTCAAGAAATACCTCCTCAAGATACGCTGATCAAGTTTGTTGGTGATCAGGAGATTAACGTTTTCGATGATAGTAAGAAGAAATCAACAACATGGACACTTTCAGTTCGAGAAGATCAGCCATTGAAGAACGAATCTGGAGAACTGCTAGTTAATCGATTGGAGATCTATAACCAAGGAAAACTTTTTCAAATCACCGATGAAAATCAACCGCTTTTCGAAGGAAAGGGTCAATTTTCGGTGAAACTTGCAGACTGTATGCGACTAGCCTTGCATCCTGCAGACAAAATTGGTTCTTATAAAGGTGCATTGATGTGGACTTTTATTAAGGGACCTCAGTAAAGATTGAAGGGAATAATAATCAAACTAACTGTTAAGTGATTAGATTGTTGCAGGATAGAATAGTAGGTCTATCTAAAAAATTTCTAGTTTTACACATAATACCCTGAACTAGCAAAAAGTCGGTATAAGTTGTCAAAATCCCAATGCTTCAGTCACATTTATAAATAGGTCGAATTGGTGGAGTGGTTTGATACCGCTGCTAATTATTTGGATAAAACGGTGAGAAGTAAAAGGCAATTCGAATACTAATAGTGATGCACAATATATTAATGAAAGTTCAGTATTTTCCCACACAAAGTCAGTCCATGCTGCAAAGTCGCTTCGGCGCTTGCAGTATGGACATTTTTTTATTTATTGTACATTGTGCTCCTAATCGTCCTTATCCGGCAAATCCCCAACATCTCGCTCAAAGACCCGTAACCATGCGATCTTTACACCGAAAGCAAAGGCGTTTCTACTTAGCTTCTTTTTATTGGTATTGGATAAGACATCCCAAAGTAGTTTTATAATTGAATCGCTCTACATCACGGATTAGGCAGGTTCGAAAAGCTTGGCAACGCTCGTGATATAGATAAGATAAAAATAAAAGCTGAACATTCTGCGTAATTTAGTTTAAAGAACTTCTAAACGTCCTTTTCATGATCAAGTTAGAAAAGAAAACTTTTGAGTTAGAGAGAGAAGAAGCTTGACAGATCAAGATTTTTAGAAGTTCTTAAGGATCAATTCCAATCTATTGCTCCGCCCTAATTAAAAAGTTATACTTGTTCTAACGGGAGGCGATTAGTATGGATGTCGAAGTAAAAAAAATTGGTAATTCTGTCGGAATAATTTTTCCTAAAAAAGCCCATATGAGTGAAGGAGACAAGTTTACTTTGCGAACGTTTAATAATGCCTATGTGTTAACTCCAAAAATTAAAGACATATACTATAATGACGATTTTTGGGGCGATGTTAGAAACGAAATGACAAAAGAAGATGTTGAATGGGATGAGTTTGACACTTTGCCATCGGAGGAAACGGATTGATGTATATCCCTCATCAAAGAGATATTGTCTTTATTAACTTCGATCCATCTTTAGGTGCTGAAATAAAGAAAAGAAGACCAGCAGTTGTCGTAACAAATTATGAGTTTAATCGACGGACTGGATTCTGTTATGTCTGTCCAATTTCCTCGGTGAAAAGAAAAGCGCCATTGTATGTAGATTTAATAACAAATGATTCGACGGTAAATGGGCAAATATCCGTCCATCAAATTAGATCATTGGATTTTTGTAAACGAAATATAGAAAAAAGGGATACCTGTGAAATCAGCTGTTTTGCTGATATTTTGGAAAGAATAGAAGCTTTTGTAGCAATAGAAAACGAAAGCTAATGACATCCTCAATCAAGCGTTAATGGTTGCGGCAGCATTCGCAATAATAATGACGATCAGCAAAAATAAAGACAATAAAAAAATCGTTAAATTGGTCACCGCCTTAAACGGTGCTGCAAAGGGAGATTGTTAGCGCAATCTCTCTTTTTCGTTTCTTTATATCCTAACTACCCGTAATTTTGCACAAAAGAATCTCTATAAAAAATAAGGACAAAACTGGTGTTAGGATACTTTAGTAGACACATTTTAGAAGAGGCCCATCATAGCTTCGACTGAAAGAAAATTCACCAAATAAAAAATATAACCAAAAAAGACTGCTATTCCAAAATATCAAGAAATTGTGCTGCTTTATAAAAAAACAATCTCTTAACTTGATGCCACTTCAATTCGGGTAGTTTCGCATCTTATCCTTTCTACATCTCATCCAACCAAGCACATCAAGCTTTACAAAGAGTTTTCAGTATATTGACCTAATTTTTACATTCATTTAGTATTCTTAGTTTTGTAACAAATACAAAACAATGTCATAAGGAGAGTATTATGAATTTGAAAAAAGTGGTGTTATCTTGTGTTACAGTTTTAACTATTGCGTCCTTTGGGGGACACACGGTTCACAAAGCGGCTGAGAAATCCAAAGAACAAACAACTTCTCTTGCCTCCGAAAAGAATACTAGCAAGAAAATTGTTCTAGTGGGATCAGCTAACACGAGGGATTTGGGAGGAATCGTCACAAAAGATGGAGCGGTGATTAAAAAGAATAAGCTAATCCGTTCAGGTGAGCTGGCTGACCTTGTCTCATTAGATAAGGAACGATTGGTTCATGATTTCAAACTAACAAACATTGTCGATTTTCGTACGGATAGCGAGGTTGCGTCAAAACCTGATCCAGAAATTGAGAATGTTAAAAACTACCATTACGGCGTCATGAAAGACAGTGGTGCTACCGCTAGTAAAGACGACTTTTACAAAAACTTAGACAAGGTTAATGGTGTTGAATACATGGAGAAAATCAACGCAGAGCTTGTTACAACACCTACAGCCCGTGAAAATTATAAGAAATTTTTTGATGTCCTGCTTGATACTAAAAATGGCTCTACTCTCTGGCACTGTACTGCTGGAAAAGACCGAGCTGGTTTTGCGACTATGCTTGTACTAAGCGCCCTAAATGTCGATAAAAAGACGATTTTCGAGGACTACCTACTATCAAATAAGTATCGGAAATCGGAGAATGAAAAGACCATAGAACAAGTCAAAGAAGCCTCAAATGATAATAAACAGGCAGTTGAAAATATTACTGCCATGATGGAGGTTCGTAAGAATTACTTACAAACTGCCTACGATACAATGGAAGAACAATATGGCGGCGTTAATGGCTATTTGAAAAAAGGCTTGGGATTAACCAACGATGATCTTAAAAACTTAAAAGAGATCTATCTTAAGGACAATTAAGGGAGCCACTAAAAACTATAAAAAATCACTAGCTTGATCGACAATCTTATTCGTTTTCTAGATTATACTATTGGTTCCAACTTTCATTGGCACATTGGGTAAACTCTTATTAAAAATTGACATAAGTATCTACAAATCGAATAGATTAAACGTTGAAGATCAATCATCTTAATCGGTGATTGGTCTTATTTTTTTATAGCTAATTAAAAGACAAAACATTCTGAGATTGTATTGGAAAGTATTATTACTAGATAGTCGGTTTACAAGTGGATTTTTCGTAATTGGTGAAGATTAATTTATTCCTTTTTTTGGTTTTACTAATTTTAATAGATTAACAATGAATCAAGAGCATTTTATAGAGGTATAGCGAATCAACATGATCAAAGTTCAGTTTACATTTTTACCTTTTTTTGTTATTTAAAACACTATAAATAAGCTATATGGCTATTGCAACTGTTTAAATTTTGTTAAGCGTTAAAACAAAAGATGAATTGAATAGCAATTGAAGGATGTAAACGCAGCCATTATATTTTAGGTAGGAGCTGAGGAAAATGATTGATAGTCAAGATTTATCTATTCTTCAAGAGATTGCTTTTAGAGATCAAAGGAATACAGCAGAATTGGAAAGAAAATTTTTACTAACAAGGAGGCAAATTACTTATTCTATTAAAAAAATAAACGAACTGCTTTCTGAAGGTAATCAGGAATTGGTCAAAGTCTCTAGCAGCGAGCTCATCTTGGATAATAAAATCCAAAAATATTTACAAAATTATTTTTTAGAAATGGAATTTTTTTCGGACGTCTATCATTCGAAAGAAAACCGACAATTGATGATCTTATTAACACTTTCTTGTTCATTAGAGTATTTGTCGTTGGACCACTTAATTTTAATGTTGGATAGTAGTCGATCAACCGTAGTAAATGATTTGAAGGAGGTAAAACGAAGGCTCAAAAAAAGTGAAATCAACGTTGGCTACACTCGAACAAAAGGATATTTTTTAGATGGTGATGAAGCAGATATTCGCTATCTTGTAATGAAAACAGTGATTAACTTTCTTCATCAGGATAATGGGGAGCTTTTTTTAGAAAGTTTCTTAAAAAAGCAATTGAATATTGATTACTCAGAAATAGAAAGCAAGATCTTAGAGGCGAGTGCAAAATATAATATCTCTTTTTTCGAAAACAAACTCAAGGAATTTACTTATTGTTTTATTCTGTTGAGTCAGCGATTTAAATATGAACAGCCTCAAAAGATGATTAGTGATTTTATCGATCATCAATCGAACGAGTATCAGTTTAGTCTTCATGTGTGTAATTTTTTTCAAATAGAATTATCAGAAAATATTCTTTATATCTCTGCGTGGATTCTAGGTCTATCTGCTGGAAATATCGATAATAGAACGTCAGATCAACCAATGATCGTAAAAATCATTCAACGACTAATCGCACGTTTTGAAAGCTTGTCAGGTATTCGTTTTTTAGATAAGGATGCAGTTACTCGTAGATTGTACGAACATTTTAGGCCTAGCTATTATCGGTTATTTTATCACTTGCCTATCATTAATCCTTTAGCTCATAAAATAAAAAAAGAGTATCCAGAAATGTATGCCTTAGTTAATGAAGCAATTAGGCCTTTGCAGCCTTTGTTTGACAGAGAACTTCCAACAGATGAAATTGCCTTTTTAACATTACATTTTGCTGCATCTGCTTTTGAAGAACAGGAAGAGCACGTAAAAAGGAATCGGGGGTTGATTTTGTGCCCCAATGGCATTGGAACATCAATTATTTTACAAAAAGAATTAGAGTCCTTATTTCCTAGTATAGAGTTTGTCGTGCAAGATTTTCGTAGAAAAATAGCATCTGATAGTTTTGATATTGTTTTTACGACTACCATCACCACTGACATGTTGAGTATGAAAATTCCATTTATTGTCGTCAATCCAATCATGACATCAAAAGAAAAATTTGAGTTGATTGGACGTGTGTATGAGATTTTAAATGACGAATCATTACTAGACTCAAAACTCGCGGAGACACTTAAAGTGGTGAAAAAGTATGTAACGAGAGAACAATACGAAAAAATTGAAAATGAGCTGCTTATTCAAGCAGATGTCAATCATTCTAGAATCATCATCGAAGAAGGAGGTGAGTATCCGTTGTTAAGCGAAATTACCAACAAGGATCTTGTGAAACTACAGGTAGAGGCAACGAACTGGGAAGAAGCAATCCGTAATTCTACAGATGTCTTAGTCAGTACGGGGGTTGCCACACCTAGCTATATTGACGGAATGATTCAGACAACGAAAGAAACCGGCCCCTATATTGTTATTACCAAACACGTAGCCTTACCACATGCTCGACCTGAAGAAGGAGCGAGAAGAATCGGGATTAGTATTTCTACTTTAAAAACACCTGTAGTCTTTGGTAATAAGGAAAATGATCCAGTGAAATATGTTTTTGGTTTAAGTGCTCTGGATAATCAGACTCATTTAACTGCAATGTCGGAACTGGCAGAATTGTTGGATCAAGAAAGCTTCTATCAGGTATTGGATAATGCTACAAATCCAGAAGAAATCATTGAGTATATCAAAAATTTTGAGAAAGAGAGGATGTAGGAATGATTAAAAAAGCATTGATTGCCTGTAGAACAGGGATGGGATCAAGTATGATGCTGAAAATCAAAGTGGATCAAGTTGTAAGAGCCAAGTCGTTTCCATTAGAGGTACAACATAGCACTTTGGATGATGTGAAAAGCTTCAAAGGAGATTTATTGATCACAATGGCTGACGTAGCAGATGAATTAAAAGGGCAGGTTCCATATATAATCGGGATCAATAATTTGATGGATAAAAAAGAAATCGAGACAAAATTGCAGGCATTTTTTGATAGTCAGGAGTAATAAAAGGGGGAAAAACAATGGAAATATTAAAGGTAGTGGTGTTTGACTTACTCGCTTCGGCACCAATTTTAGTTGGTATTATTGCCTTAACCGGGTTGTTATTACAAAAACAGCCTGCTGATAAAGTCATTTCAGGCACATTAAAAACAATTGTTGGATTCTTAGTTTTCGGGGTTGGATCGGCGGCGGCGGTAACTTCCTTAGATAGTTTTCAAGCCTTGTTTGCGGAAGGATTTGGGCTAAAAGGAGTTCTGCCACTAGCTGAGGCGGTGACTGCTTTAGCTCAAGATAAGTTCGGTACTACGGTTTCATTAGTCATGTTGATCGGGTTCTTGTGTAATTTGCTGGTTGCTAAGTTTACGCCATTAAAATATATCTTTTTAACAGGACAGCACAATCTTTATTTAGCCGCTTTATTGACAATCATGTTTAAAGCACTAGGAATGAGCAATTCGTTGACTATTATATTTGGAGGAATCATTTTAGGGATTTGTGCGGGCCTATTTCCAGCCATCGCTCAGCCATACATGCGAAAAGTTACTGGTGATGATGAGCTTGCAATGGGACACTATGTAACTGTCGGTTATGCCCTCTCTGGATGGATTGGATCAAAAGTCGGAAAACCAGAAGATAGTACTGAAAACTTAAACTTACCTGGTTGGTTAACAATGTTTAAGGATTACGTAGTAGGTGTCTCAATTACAATGATTATTTTCTTCTATATCGCGGCGATTGCTGCAGGGAAAGGAGCAGTAGAGGAATTATCTGGTGGAGTGAACTGGTTGGTCTATCCACTATTTCAAGGCTTGGGATTTTCAGCGGCACTTTATGTAATTATTACCGGAGTTCGACTGTTTCTGGGAGAAATTGTCAGCGCGTTTGTTGGAATCTCTGAAAAATTAATTCCTAACGCACGCCCGGCTTTGGATTGTCCAGTGGTCTTTCCATTTGCGCCGACAGCGACTGTAATTGGTTTTCTAGCAGCTTATGCTGGTGGATTAGTCACTATGGTTGTTATGGGACTAATAGGTACAATCGTAATCATCCCAGTAGCAGTTCCATACTTTTTCATTGGTGCGACCGCAGGTGTATTTGGTAACGCTACCGGTGGTTGGAAAGGATGCGTGGCAGGCTCCTTTGTAGTCGGGATTTTAATTGCTGTTGGTCCAGCATTAATTTACCCAATTATGGAAAATATTGGATTAACTGGGACATCTTTCCCAGAAACAGACTTTAACATTGTCGGACTACTTGTCTATTATATCGGACAATTATTACAAAGTGTATTTTAAATTTCAATTATCGTGAATTTAATGGAGGAAGTCAAATGAATAAAATTGATATAGAATCGGTTGCTACTATGAGAAATCTGGTTGTTGATAGTGTTGAAAATGCAAATCATGGTCACATGGGTGCGCCGCTTGGTGCTGCACCTATGGGCTACGAATTATTTAGATATCATATGAACCACAATCCTAAAAATCCAAAATGGTTTAATCGAGATCGTTTCATTTTAACTTCAGGTCATGGCTCGATGCTGTTGTATTCGTTATTACATTTATCCGGTTATGCTCTATCAATGGATGATATTAAACAATTTAGAAAACTAGACAGTAAGACACCAGGTCATCCAGAAGTATTCCATACACCAGGAGTAGAGGCAACGACAGGACCGCTAGGACAAGGCATTTCAATGACAGTCGGGATGGCTATTGCTGAAGCGCATTTACGAGACCGTTTTAATAAAGACGATTTTGATGTAGTAAATCATTACACATATACCATATGCGGAGATGGTGATTTAGAAGAAGGTGTTGCATTAGAAGCAGCTGCTATCGCTGGAAAATTAGGACTTGGAAAATTAATCGCCCTTTACGACTCAAATGACGTTACTTCAGATGGACCATTAACGCAATCAGCTCATGAAGATACTCAAGAAAAATTTAGAGCAATGAACTGGCAAACGCTCTATGTTGCTGATGGAAATAATTTAGATGAAATTTCCGCAGCAATTAAAGAAGCACAAGCTGAAACGACGAAACCAACGCTAATTGAAGTAAAAACAATCATCGGATTCGGCTCAACATTGCAAGGAACTGAGAAAATCCACAGCAACCCCGTCGGTGCCGAAGAAGCTAAGAAAATCAAAGAAGCAATCGGCTGGGAATATGACGATTTCTTTGTACCAAAGGATGTAAAAACGAATTTCGATGAAATTGCTATTAATGGTGAAAAGCTAGAAATGCAATGGAATGAATTAATGAACGAATATACAAATAAGTATCCGGAATTGGCAACAGAATTAGAAAAGGTGATTAATGAGAAGTTTGAATTAAATGAAACAACTTTAACACCATTTACAGAAGAAAAAATGGCGACAAGAACAGCTAGTGGAAAAATGTTGAACCGAATTTACAAAGATTTACCAATTTTAGTCGGAGGTTCTGCCGATCTAGCTTCTTCAAACAAGACAACGATTGAAGGATTACCTTTTATGGATGAAGAAAATCATGAAGGACCAAATATCTATTTTGGTGTTCGCGAATTTGCCATGGCATCAATTTGTAATGGATTGACATTGCATGGTGGATTAAGAGGATATTGTGGAACTTTCTTAGTATTTTCTGACTATATGCGCTCTGCCATTCGTCATTCCGCATTGATGGGTGTTCCTGTGACCTATATCATGACCCATGACAGTATACAAGTTGGGCAAGACGGACCAACTCATCAACCAGTAGAACACCTGGTATCTTTAAGAGCGATGCCTAATCTAGTTGTTTACCGACCAGCAGATGCTAACGAAACAATCGTTGCATGGAAACTGGCAGCTATATCTAAAGATCGACCATTCCTAATCGCTCTTGGAAGACATGATGTGCCGGTAATTGAGAATGTCAATTTCGAAAATGCCGAAAAAGGCGGATACGTCCTATCTAAAGACTCAGACAATCCAGATTTAATTCTAATTGCAAGTGGTTCTGAAGTTGAAATGGCGCTGTTAGCGAAGGAACAACTCAATCAGTATAAAGTAAACGTTGTTTCATTGCCTAGCTGGGAACTATTTGATGCACAAAGCGAGGAGTACAAAGAATCCGTGTTACCAGCAAATGTTGATAACAAGTTATCAATTGAACTGGGCTCAACAATTGGTTGGTCCAAATATGTAGGCGCCAATGGAGCATCAATCGGCTTAGAGAAATTCGGAAAGTCTGCTCCTGCAGGAGATTTGTTGAAGGACTACAATTTTACAGTCGATCATATCATTGAAGAAGCTCAACTGCTAATCGAAAAAAACAAATAGTTTGATTCAAGATGAGACTGAAGAAAAAGTCTTAAGAATAACCAATCATTAAATCAGAGTCGAACGATCTTGCCCCTATCAATAACGATAGGACTTGATTGTTCGGCTTTTTTTCACGCAAAGTCAGTCCATACTACAAAGCCGCTTCAGCGCTTGCAGTATGGACTCTTTTCATCACATAGTTGTTCTCCTCAATTCTTGTGGTGGTAGATACATCCAGAACACTACGAGAATGATTAGGCAATCGCATTTAAAATCACTACTACTAAAAAGATGTTCGTGCAATTCCTAAGGTATATCTGTGTCTGGCTTCACGTAGCCTTTCTTATCTCGAATTCACGTCACACCATCTTTATGTAAAGAAAGACTTGATCTAATAAATATGAGGACGATTCGTTCTTTTATAAAAAAAAATTCAAGATATAATAGAGTTATAAGGAATGAGTAATTCTATTTTTTAAATATAAATGGAAATTCTTATGCATTAAAAAACACTTGTAAAACGTGTGCTTTTTGACATTTAACAAAATAAATTAATTAATAGATTCAATACAAATGATTTATTACCAGTATTTTTATTAAAAAAATCTTTGCCGATTAAAGTGAAGATGAATCGTTATTTTTAAGATGATTTCCAGAAAATAATGGAAGGAAGTGGCCTCATGATAAAACAAAGAGTTCGGGAATTATTACTATTATTGTTAACGACCCCAGAAATCTCAGTGAAGCAATTGGAGAAAAAACTAGAGCTAACTTCCAGTCAGCTGAGTTATACCATTAAAAAGGCGAATGAATTTTTGTTCGAACATAACATAGCTTCGATCGAAATTGGAGAAGGAAGAATTCTTTTTGCTGATGAAAATAAAAGTGAACTAACTAAATTGTTAAATTTTTCAAAGAGAAGAGACTATTTTTCAAAAAAGGAAAGAGTCTTGATCCAACTATTAATGTTGTTTGGGAGAAAAGAGCAAGAGTTTATTGGAATTGATTACTTAGCCGCCATTTTAAAAGTAAGCCGTAATACCATTACCAGAGATCTAAAAGAAACTAGAGAAATGGCGACAATTCATCACGTGACTCTTTCACAAAATACCAATCTTGGATTTTATTTTATAGGTGAGATAAAGGACTTACAGAAGTTGCTGTTAGAAACAATCTCTACCGCATTAAATCACTATTTTTCCGATGTTCGAGAGTTGATTGGAACGCTGACTGAGGAGGCAGAAGTTCTTTATTTTCAAGAAAAAATCAAATTGTTGGAGAATGAGCTGTCGGTAAGATTATCTGCTCAAAAAAATTCTGAGTTGTTGCTTTTACTAATTATTTTGTCTCGTTCAGACACCATCTACATCACACCAGAACAGAATTTGTCAGATGAGAATCTGAGGAAAATGAATGATTTCCTATTGGAAGAATTGGGCGAGAAATTTTCTAGAAAAGAAAACAGCTCATTCATCTCATTATTCTTGTTATCATCAACACTGATTAAAGTTGATAAAGAAAATAAGGATTTTAAAATCGATCGGCTGGTGGTGAACTTCATTCAGCTTATGGAGTTTAGCGGGATCTATTTTGATGAAGGTGATCAGCTTAAAGCGTTTTTGTATCAACATATATTTTCTATGTATTACCGTTTATTGTTTGGCTTCCAAGCAGAAAATCCTCTAAAGCAATACATCATAGAAAATTATTATGGACTTCACACTATTGTTTCAAAAAATTTAAACAAAATCAAAGAGCTCAGTCCATTTGAGATTTCTGAGGATGAAGTTGCCTATTTGACCGCTCTGATTGCTGGAAATGTGCGCTACATGGAGTCGAAAGGCGAAAAACTATTGGGGGTGGTTGTTTGTTCTTATGGAATGTCTGTTTCTCAATTATTGAGGCTGGAATTGAAAAAACATTTTACGCAAATTAGTTTTCTCGATGGTCTTTCCGTTTCAGAAATCCATAAACTGGATATACCAATAGAAATTATCTTTTCAACGGTCCCACTTCAAGGAGATGTTCCTGTATTTATTATTGATTCTAACTTGGAAAAAATTGATTTTGATCAGTTAACCGTCGCTGTTGGGAAGGCCTTTCCTGAACACTTTGGTTATAAAGAGGAGCAGCTGAAAGAACTGAAGGATGTAGTTAACCGGTATGCAAAAGTTCAATCGATCGAGTTTCTAATGGCAGAATTTGAAAAAGTTTTGTATCGACAAAACAATCATTCTCTAAAGCTAAAACATTTGAGTGATTTTCTCTCCGCTCATCAGGTTCATTTTAAAAAGACTGTTGATAGCTTCGATACTATTTTAGATATTCTTGCGAGCGGCATGCTGATTGAAGGCAGTATTTCACCAAACTATATTACAGCTCTTAAAAAAGAAGGGTTCCATGAGCATCTCATTATCAAGGATGGTATTGCTTTACCCCATATAAAAGACGATCAGCATATTTACGCTACAAGCATTAGTTTATTGAAATTGGAGCAGCCTATTTTATTGGCGAATGAAGAAATTTCGATTTTTATTTTGTTAGCAGCAGATGAAAAAAAAGAACATTTAAGAGCTTTCGAAGAATTATTCTGCATTCTTGAAAATGAAAAGCTGTACGATGCTTTGCTGCAGATCAGCGATTACGATTCGTTAAATAAAGTGCTAAAGGAAGTGGATGTAGATGAGTAATTTATTGGAAGATGAAGAAACTGTGCAATTGAATATTGAGGTTGACTCATGGGAAAGCAGTATACGAGAAGCTGGTAAACTCCTTGAAAAGGCTCACTATATTTCTTGGAAATATATCGATGACATGATCGCAATGGTTCACTTATATGGACCGTATATTGTCGTTTTCGAAAATGTTGCTTTGGCTCACGCCCAATCAGGAAGTGGCGTTTACAAAAGCGGGGCCAGTCTAATTACGTTGAAGCAGCCAATTACTTTTGGAAATAAGGACAATGATCCAGTTTCAATTGTGATTGCTTTGGCTTCTGTTAATCACTCAGACCATTTAGAATTTTTAAAAAAAATTATGATTGCTTTTTCGAAGGGGGTTAAGGAAAAAATTTTAGCTTCTGAAAATGGGGCAGAGGTAATTGAGATAATCAATGAATATGGTGAGGAGGAAGAAGAGTATGAGGAAGGTTAATATTTTATGTGTTTGCGGGGCAGGTTTGGGAACGAGTTTAATGGCTAAAATGAAAGTGGACAAGCTTCTAAAAGAAGTAGGCTTAAAAGCAAATGTTGAAGCAACAGATGCTGGTAGTGTACGTGGGCAAAAGGTTGATCTTATTGTTACCACAGAAGCAATCAGTAAAGCTTTAGGAGAAGTCGCAGGGAGCAAGATGGTGACCGTGAAAAACTTTGCTGATAACGCAGAGTTTCGGAATTCAGTTCTGCCGATCTTGAATGAATTTATGGAAGCGGGTGAATAGCATGGGGATTTTATCTTTTTTGATAAATGATGTCATTACGCAAGCACCAATTTTTCTAGGACTTGTTGCTCTGATCGGGTTGCTTTTACAAAAGAAAGATGCTGCGGAGGTTTTTACTGGAACGATAAAAACCATTACAGGGACAGTTGTTCTTTTAGCAGGGGTGGATTTGTTTCTTGGCGTATTGCTGCCATTAATGGCTCTGCTTCAAGAAAAAGGGAATTTTACTGGTGTGATGCCAGATAATCAAGCACCATTTGGCGTTGTAATGACCAGCTTCGCAAAAGAAATACCAATCGCCTTTGTCTTAGGTTTTCTTATCCATCTTTTACTGGTGCGAGTTTTACCCTTTAAGAACACGAAGAATGTATTTTTAACAGGACATATCATGCTATTCTTATCTGGTTTTTGGGTAGCCATTCTAGCTTGGAACTTTGGCTTAAAAGGAAGCGGTCTAATTCTAGCCGGTAGTATTTGTACAGGTTTGATCTTAACGGTATTTCCTGCGATTTCCAGACCCTTTACAAAAGAGATTGCGGAAGACGAATATACGTTAGGGCATATGTTTAATGTCAGTGTTGTTGTAGGTTCGTTATTAGGGAATCTGTTTAATAAATCCAAAAAGAGCGATGATATTGAGTTACCAGGATTTTTAGCTAGCTTTAGTGATTTTTCGATTTTATTGTCTACTGTGATGCCTTTGATTTTTATTGGGATTGGTCTAGTTGTTGGAGAATCAGAAGTGACAACACTGAGTGGTGATATGAACTGGTTGATGTTCCTTATCATGCAAGGAATTAAGTTTTCAGGAAGTATTATGATTACGTTGTTCGGTGTTCGGACGTTCTTAGGATCGATTATTCCCGCCTTTCAAGGTATTTCAGAGAAGCTATTGCCAGGAGCGATTCCGGCATTGGATTGTCCAGTCTTTTATCCTTATGCACCAGTCGCAGCTATTATCGGTTTCTTAGGTCATGCAGTAGGTGCAATTATTTCTGTCGTGATCATGGTTTCGATTGCTGCACCTGTAATTCCATTGCCTAGTGCACTATTTATCTTTTTTGAGGGTTCTTTAGCTGGCGTTTTTGGAGATCGAAAAGGAGGCTGGAAAGGCGCGTTACTGGCAGGAGTTGTTGTTAGTCTGATTACTCACATGGGTGTGGCAGTGATCGCAGGATTACAGGAACCGCTATTACCATCTGGTTTGGTCTTTGGGAGTGCCGACATTGTTCTTATTTCACCAATTATTTATTTCTTTAAATTACTATTTGGTATTTAGTATACGCTTAATAGCCAGTCTGTGTTTAAGCCTAGCTGTTATTCTCCAGCTAGGTTTCGTTTTTGAATAGTAGAATATTGAGGAAAGGAAGATTGAAATGAGTATTGTTCGAACCTTTCTAGGAGACATTGATGCAAATGAGCTGGGCTTTACGTATTCTCATGAACATATCGTTTGTATTCCTCCTACTACAATATATTTATAGGTTATAAGGTACTACTAATCCCATTAGTAATCCCTTTTATCTATCATGTTGCTTAAGCTGTTAAAATGAGAGGGCAATGGTCGGGCATATTCCTC